>Ga0302325_10020700_pt1 | contig 13783 bp, 19 predicted proteins | sample Palsa_T0_2_FD_201948 | JGI IMG/M metagenome (GOLD analysis project Ga0302325, IMG submission 201948) | Peat permafrost microbial communities from Stordalen Mire near Abisko, Sweden - Palsa_T0_2 | ecosystem: Environmental > Terrestrial > Soil > Palsa > Peat permafrost | place: Sweden: Abisko... | reverse complement strand
CCTTCCCTTCCCCCCACAATATCCTCCCACCACCCCCCGCTCTCCCCTTTCAACCCAGTGCTGACGCACCCCCCAAAGGATCGCAACATAATACTCTCCCAAACCTTCGAATACCGCCTCCCCCCACCCCCAAAGAACATCGACGGAGAGAAAGCGGTGCTCGATATGACTAGTCGGTACATGGGGCTAGTCGTTGTGCCGGGGCAGTATATTGAGAGGATCGAGGTGGAGGAGTTTGAGAGTCAGGTGAGAGGGAGGGAGAAAAGGGATAGGGTGGTTAAGAGCGTCGCGGGGAGTGGGGAGGGAGGGGTTTGAAAGACGGATGAGGGGGATTTGGATAGAATGGATATGAAGAATGAAATCGTGGGTAGATATGTCGCAGATGGGACATACATCGGGGGTGGTGTCGTAAAGTTGCCCTACAAGCCTGAGCGGATGCTTGGAAGTCCGGGTTGGCAGTAGTCCGGAGAGTTTGTAGAGAAACGGGAGGTAATACAGAGGTCTCCATATAAGAGTCTCACGAAGAGATACTAGAAACCGAGCTTTTATTGCATAAGCTACCTACACCCTTTACAAATACAACACGCACAATCTACCTCCGACCCCACCATTCCCTATGCCTCCTGAGATATTACTAATTACCACGACATATCCTCATCCTAATCTCATCGCAAACGAGCATCGCGAGCAGCAAGCAGATCAAAAAAGGAGTTTCACTTGGTCGTTTTCCTGGGAATATCCTCCGCCAGTCCATTCGACTCCCCCGCTCTCAAACGCTTTGTACTGCCGCGTTCTCTTCCATCAAGCTACGCAATGGAATATTTAGGCAACGATAGTCTCCTGGCGCCCCCGCGTCTCTCCGTTTACAGTGGAATCTTGGATAGAAGGCGCACCGACTTCCTCTTCTTCCTCTTCGTCCTCATCCTCGTAGTCCTCGCCCTTGTGAGCGCTGGCTGGAACCCACAGACCGGACTCGCGGTCATTCAATGGTGCGTCCTGACCAGAGAGATCATGACCCTCACCATTACGTTGGACATTGGCTCGGCGGCGTTGAGAAAGAGTGCGGGCACGGGTTGAGAGCTTAGAAGAAACGGCAGCGTTTGCAGTAACCCAGTTGGTGAGAGCATCCTCGCAGTCTTGAATGATGGCCTTGGAGGCTTCGTACCCGTCGTATGCGGCGCGGGTCTCACCCGGGGTGACTGGAGTATCGTCGACAAGCTCGAGGAGATGCTTTCCGTAGCCTGCAATGATGGCGAGTTTCTCGCAGTGTTCGCGGAGAGCATCGAATTGGTAGGTGTAAGCAGCCTTTAGCTTCTCGCGAGTGATGTTCGAGAGTTGGGCCTCGGCAACCAAGGACTCGGCTTCAGCGCGAACGAGCTCTTGCTCTAAAACGACGATCTTTGGGGAGTTGGGCTCCTTGTACTTCAGTTGGGCAATTTGGTCGGTGATCTTTTGCTTGCCTATTCACGTGATTAGAGCAGCAACAGGAAGGAGGAAAGTCTACTTACGGTCTCTGCTGGGCTGAACTGAAGCCTCAATGTTTCGGATGCTCTTGATAGTAACACGGTATTGGTCATAACGATCAACATACTGATCCTCAAGCTCACCAATCTCGTAGAGCAAGACACCAAGCTTGTCCGTGACATCCGAAACATCGTCATCGCATGCCTCGCCCCAGATGGAGAGTTGTTGCTACCATCAATCAGCCAAACAGCTTTATTTATGCGCCGGAAATGCCGGAAGCATCTACTTACAGCAACTTCCATGCGTTCGCGGCCGACAAGCTCCATGCTGCGCATAACGTTCTTCTCCATCTTCACAAGCTGCGAGAGCTTCTTTGCGAGATCCGGGCCGAACTGGCCGGCAGTTTGACGACGGATAGCATGGCCTAATTCCATACACATCAGCAAAATGAACGTGTAAACAGTATACAAAGACATTGTGAGCTTCGCGATAGCATATTATGAGCATTCCGGGCGAAGCGGCAGAGTTGCTCTTGTAGGCAGAAGCGCGACAAACATGCCATTGAGCATCATACGACAACTGCATTGTGCGCACCAATTGCTCTTGCTTCTTTTGCGGCTATACTCCAACATATCGCGAATTCCGGCAATCCCAATATGCGATGGGGAAGTGGATGATGTATGTAGGCCACGTCATAGGAGAATGTCGAGAATGCACTGACCGAGACCACCCCTTCCAAACAGTCTTCCAGACTTCGTGCTCGATGGTGGCGGAGGGGGGTTCTGGAGCTGCGAGGCCTGCAGAGCATCAGTCTGTGCCTTGCCTCTCTCAAGACCTCGATGCGCGGGCGGGCGCGGAAGCAGTGGAAGTGAAGCTACTTACTGTAGGAGCCCGCGACTGTCTCATAGAGTACGTGCGATGCATCTTGCTGGTATTCTTGCTCTCTTTTCTCGTATGGATCCTTGCAGATCCGTGAGCTCCTAAGGCCTAAAGCAAAGTATCAAGAGTGTGTTGTTGTTGTGATGGGAAAGCTGTGTTGTGAATGGAGAAGAAGGTCGAGCTTTTTAGTGTTGATCTTCCATGACGATCACTCCAGTCCACTCAGCCAGGCATGACGTAGCACGCTAGCCGTAGCGTTCGAATCACCCCCATCCAGCGCCTCGGCAAATCACGAGCCTCCATCTTTTCTCAATGCGGAATTTAACTTCCAAGGCCAGGGATATTTGCTATGCATCTGGACCCTGAGCATTCCTTATCTTAAATGAAAGACCACATATCTGCTCATGGATATACGTTGTACGAAGTACACTAGATCTCATGTCTCGGCAGCTCCGCAACTCCGGGCGGGGAAACACAGCCACAACCCTCTCTAGACCTCTAGCAATGGGTTTAAGCCTCATAATCTACGTCACCTATATTTCTCTGCTATCTGCTCGGAGTTAGGTAAGCTGTGATTAAATGAAGCAATCTTGTATTTCATACGCTATGTCATGCTAGGCGGAGTACTATTGAGCTTGGGGTCAAGGCCTCTAGGACATTGTCATGATACTCCCACACCCGGTGGTCGCTAGCTATGCCCTGACTGGATAAACGATTGCCGTATCACGTGTGTTCATCCCTGGAGGGGATTAAGGGGTTCATGAGAGCATGAGGTTTTTATTGATTAGGAAGACAGATCGTGTGGGGAATCGGAGTTGATGAGAGTGGCAAGAATGGCAACGTGATGGTTCTCGGGAAGGAAAGCAATGCCGTCACCAAAAGGATAACGAACGTTGTGATATTCAAAGATATCTCATTCTTTCTCCATCATGAAGAGTGAAGCATTGCTATTATATGCCAATCCCCTCATAAATCATGCATCCCCGACACCCCATCCTTTTCGTTATCCTCTTCCTCCCGCCGTCCAGTTCATTATACTCATACATTATGATACACTTCTAATTATAAAAACACAAATGCTTTTCCGGTCCGTATATCCATCGTCGACCGTAAAGAAAATCCTCCATGCCCTCCCTAATTTCCCATATTTAAGTCCTGCCAACTGAGTGGCGATCTTTACCCAATCCATTCCAGTCCCAAACGAACGAAAAAAAGCAAGGGTATAAAGGCTAGCTAGCAAACAATTACAGTATAAGATGTATGGGTATCGCTGAATCGAAATCTATGTGTTCTCAAAACTGGAAAGCAAATGCAACAACGCTCGCTCGCTTTTAAACCGCTAGGAAATTATGAAAGAAAGGGGTATTAGGGATCCGGTCCGCATACTGGATCCGGAATTCTAGCAAAAGGAAATAACGCAACGCACAGTCTAGGATTTTAGGAGCAACTAACTCCTTATCCTGAAATCTGATATCTCTTGGTCAAGCTGGGATTGATCTCTGCACGTGCCTGGCACAAAATATTTTTGCACTTCTGGAGTCGCGTCCCCTCTTCCACGAGGAGTTCTCTGACGCTCTTATCGTCCGTGTACCGATTAATCCGTATTCTATCATTGAGCTCCCGCAGCTTCTCACGAACGGCCGCGAGTACACTTCTCTCTTGACCATCGACTCCTTTCGCACAAGCATTCACCATCGCTACTCTCCTCGATGGCGTCTCAAGGGAAAGCACGTAGTCGAGAAGTACGTCGAACCCGCGGACTGCGATGTTGTGCACCAGCGTGTTGCCTTCAGGGTCTAGTACATGCAGAGCTTCGCGGAGCGTGGGGTTGTCTTTAGGGATCAGGATCTTGAAGAGCTCGGTGGTTTGAGCAGCTGTTTCGTGCCCACGGCTGTTGTTCGAACGTTCTTTGGTGACTATGGCATGGGCAGGTGTGAGCCCTGTTTCGTCTGCCAACAAATTAGCACAGGAATTTGGGGGTAATTTTTACTGGTGCCGAGAGCCTGTGAGCCTTCTCAAGAGCTGTCAGACAGACAAAGGAGTTGTGAAGGCTCCTGAAATAGCTTACAGGCTCTCTGCTCCTGCAGAGAAACAAGAAGAGATTTTAATTAGGGAATAGGCCTACCAGGTGCATTACGATCTCTCCCAATGGCGCATGCACACTTCATCTGGTCGACGTAGGAATTCGAGTGCGCGTTCATCCGGTTGCAAATCCGGCATTCGAAGAAGCCCGCCCAAGTCGTTCCTCGAGCTCCCCTCGCAATGTCGTTGAAGCCATACTTTTGGTGGTCGCCTTCACCAGAGTCCGAGAGGACTTGTTTGATGTCTGTTATGCCATCTTGGATCTTTTGATAGTCGGATTCGGATTCGGATCTGAGCTTTAGAGAGGCCATGTTCATCATTTGAATGGTTGTTCGACCAGCGGTATCGAGGGAGCGGAGTTGGTGCTCGAAGAAAGGAAACACGTTCAGGATCTGTGGGTAGAGATTTCGGGGGAGTGGGTGCTGGAGGAGGCAATGGAGGGGCGTCTGGCCATAGATATCTCTTTGCGTGAGTAAGAGTCCTGGTGGAGTCTTGCGAGGCTTGAACGATTCCAAGAAGCAGATCAAATCCTCTCCGAGGTCCTGTGGGTTGAGTACATGAAGAGGATTTTGACCAAAAACATTTTGACTTGTGCTTTCATTGACCAGCTGAGCAAAATAGACCGTTTCTACTCCAGCTATCATCAAAAAATGAACGGGAGAGTTTCCGGCGAAATCATCCTTTTTAATGCCATGAAGCATGGCCATGGCATGGCCGAAGGTTTCAATGTCCATACTTCGCGCGTGGACCATTAGGGCATGCCATCGAGTGAAGCCACAAACAGTACATCTTTCAAATCGATCGTGTGACTCCAGACTGCTGTGATTTTGACCACAAGGTATAACCCGTAGAATACCGTTCCATAGCCCTTTTTGGGGATCGTGTCTTGGTGGTTTTAAAGGCTTCCGCAGGGGTATAGGTTCGGCCTCTGGTTGAAATGAGTATTGACTTGCAAGACTTATTGATGAGTTCGTTGTAGCGATTGAATCTCGATGGCTTGCGAAATCGGGTTGTGAGAATATTGACGCTGCGCTCGACGACACCCACGTTGTATTGGTAGAAATAGTGCCTATTGTAGAAATCGAGTTTCGATCGTACTCAATTGTGGAGCTCCTGCTTCTTTCATTTTGCTCATACGACTGAAAGGTATCTTGGGCAAACGGGGTGGAGAGTTGTGGATGCTGGAGGGGAGGTTGAGGTTGTATTGGTCGGATTTGTGGCACACTTCTCGATTGACTGGACGACGACGCCGCAGCGGGCGGGTTGGGAGTATTCGACTCAGAGACTAAAGCATATAATTGTATAATTTTGCTGTCCCTCTGAGTGGGATTCAAGGGGAAGAACCAGTCACGAAATCGATTCGAGTAGGTTTTGTACCTGCCAAGTTCAGCCAAAGATTTCCTCTCTTCAAGATTCATTTATTTGACTTACGACCAGGTGAGTCTTGGCATCATTGCGGACTCGATTTGGGGGAAGCTGATCCCAGTCATATATAATCGTATCAACTCGGGCTGGTAATCCAACTCCCAGCCTTTCTGGAATCGTATCCCATCCGGGTCGAGGATCTCTTGGATTTTTCTGCATTGTTCATCCGTGAGGGCAAAACATTGCTCCTTGGTAGGCAAGAGAGGGTTCTTGGTGGCCATATCGACGGCCTAACATAAAAAACGCGCCAGTTCAACGGTATTGATTGTGCCCGATTGGTGCCATCCAACGGCGCGACAACCACCACAACCAAAAAGGCTCGATTGTTGACATAAAGGGAGATCGAACCCGTAAAATGATATTTTGTGTAGAAAGCAGGACGGTCTCCTCTGTCCTCGCTGATCTGGTAATGTAGGTCGCGACTCTCAGAAAAATTGCAATTGTATGCTGAGACAGCCGAGGCGGGATGGAAGGATTCAGCTCGCTGAGGCAGTTTGGGAAAGTGGTTGAAGTCCTGCCGCAGTGGCTGAAGCAATGACGGCGGGGGGGGAGAGGTTCTCAGCGATCGCAGACAACTGAGATATAAAACTAGCTACGGCGTACACTCAAGAATATCAATACATATATTGAAGCAGATGTTCGAGAATGGAGAAGGGAAGGAGAACTGAAATGGCGGGTGTATTAAATTTCTCCAGGTCTGGGTGGCCCTGGTCATACTTAGCACCCCCAGTCACACTAGTGCTCTCTCAGTCGAGCCCTGGAGTGAGTACCTGCATATCATAGTAGATCCCACATTGGGCGGAAAGGAGAGACATCTGGGCAAGGATGGAGACAAGAGGGTGCCGTTCAAGTCGCGATTCGAATTGTTGTGGCGCTGGCCAGTGCCCGCAGTTTACAGTTGAAAACAAAATCCTTGTGCAACGGTGGGGCCGCACCGTGTTAGTCGGCAAACCGTCTTCGCGGAACGCCTCCGAGCCCCCGAGGGCCGTATCTGGCAGCCGAGGCGGCCCTCAGTAACTGGGCTTCGGCCATGGTGCTGGCCTGGTCTCTGCAGGTCAGGCACGAACGAGTACAAGCAAGCAGCAGCTCCAGCTACAAGCACTGTACAACTACGAGTACAACTTCAACTCCAGCTTCAGCTCCAACTCCAGCTTCAGCTCCAACTCCAGCTCCAGCTCCCGCAGCAGCATCTGACATCTGGTATCTCGCATCTGGCATGGGGACCATCCACCTCGGATGAGCAAGGACAGCCACAACTTGGGGCTCGCTCAAACATGCGTCAAGGACTCGAGGCTGTCAGTATCGCAAAACACGGCCTGCCTTGTAAGGTGAGCAGGTGAGCAGGTGAGCCCTGAGCCGGAGTCGAGTCAAGGGGCTGGGGCATACCTCCGTAATAGTCTTGCCTCCTGAGAGTCCTGAGTCCTGATGGGCCAAGGTGGGGCCATGGCTGGACAGGCTGGTGGGTGTGAACCTTGTCTGTGCGTGCGTGCGCGTGCGTGTGTGCGTGCTTCACTGCTTCTCTCCCTTCGCTGATTCCTTCCAGAGACAGAGCCCCGTCACCTCGTGGAACGTGATCGACCCGCTCCATCGAGCACTCACAGCAGACTGCAGACAAGGTCACAAATTGCCAGGGAAGATGAGAGGGCTTCTGCCTCAGTGCCCAATGGAGCGCTGCACAGAAGCAATATGACGAACAATCCCAGGTTTTAATCGTTCCCAAGGCGCCTTGTTATTTGTCGAGGACCCGAGGTCAGCAAGGACGGGGGCCTGCTCGAAATGCCGGGCCCCCCTAATCTGGTGACGAATCTTTGTCACTCACTGGTCAGCTTTGGAGATCCAGTCCAGTAATAGCTTATTTTAGGATCTGTCCAGATACAGTACAGTAGACTGCGATGCCGGTACCGCAGTCGTGCATCGCACAACCCGTTTGCAGTTCCGACTGCACCTGCGAAGTTGCGATACTGTATGTCCGTAAGCTGCAGCCTAGCTCTGCTTGCGGTGGCCGAAAGTACTCCATAAAGACTGTACTTCGTACTTCGTACAGTATTCCGAGGTCTCAGCAGCAAGCCACGCCGGCGGGCATTGGACAACGTGCTTACCCCCCAGCACACATGGCACATTTTAGTTCTACCCCAGCGGCGCTGTAACCTTCTGGAAGCATTCCAGCCTTCCAGCCTTCCAGCCGTCCAGGCGTTCTTTGGAAACGATCGGCAGATTTTGGCAAGGAGGGATCTGTCATGTCAGAGACATGGAGTGGCCATGCTCAGCCCGCCATTCGATCGCCCGCTACGAAGGAGAGTTTCCTCCCCGCTGCCTCTAGCCAGGAACCACAACAGTGGAAGTTCCAAGCTCCAAGCTTCAACTCAACGCATTGCTAGACGGCAATTTGAGAGCGCGACGCCCGTAGCCCCTACTTGACTCTGCCGATGTGTCCAATGTCGTTGCTGCCACAGGACTGGTCCTTTCTGTCCCGTGCACGGCGCTGTCGAACGTGCCAAGTCGCCCGGGGGCCGCTCAAGGCCCGATAATCTTACAATCGATTTGGCACGCAGCTCCGCTGTGACTGGACTGGACTTTTCCATCCGAAACTCGAAACTCGAAACTCGCCCATCAGCACACGTGTTTGTCCTGTTGTCCAGTCTTTCGAGAAGTCTTTCCGTCTCGGCAAACGTTCCCTCTCGATAACTGAAGGACTGTAAGATTGCGGCTGCAAAGTTGCCGTATTTTCTCTGCACGCGCCGAAGCTGCACGAAGGTCCTCGTCTCTCCGGCATAATTCAGATCGAGAACCAGAGAACTCGAAACGCAAAGCATGCAGACCCCTGAATTCGTGGCCGTCGTGCCTGTGAAACGCAGAATTTCCGTACGTAATCCGGGCACCCTTGAGAGTGCATGCCCTTTCTCAGGTCTCTCACTCCTCCATGCTACCGCGCGCCCGTTTTGAGCCTTGCGATTGCGAAGAAAGTTTGGGGAAGGGGTGTGGGGGTGGGGCTCTGGAAGGGAACACGAAAATGATCAATTACATGCAGAAGTACCCCCAGTTTTTTGTCAAGAAAAAGTCATGTGAGATATCGTTTTGAATAAGGAGGCTGAGAAGAATCGAGATGTGACGTTCAAAGAAATATTGCAACAGCTTCATTTTTTTTTTGAGTTTCGTTCTGAGGAGATGTTGTGCAAGAAATTTATGAAAGAACGTTAAATTATGCAACTGTGCACGGCAACCACGTTTTCACCACCACAACATCAACAACACAACGACATCTCTCTTAACCCATCCTCCACGTGATTATCAACGCTCGATCCTGCTGCTGCTTTTCGCAGTGCTTCAATGACTAGACCTCACATGCCCGTATAGAAGAGGGAGGAGGAGGGTCGCCATTTTCCCAGTTCACGCAAAGACAGACAAATCGAAGCGTCGCGTGAGAAAGCGCGTTCTGCCCAGCACCAGGCCAGGTCTTTCTTTCGCACATCTCAGGAGGCTCATTTCTTGTTGCCTTCCTGCCATTCTTTGACACTCTCATGCGCCAATCAGATCCAGCTTCGAGAGAGGAAATGCTCTTGCAGCCTCGCCGTGCCTCTACTTGCTCACGTGACCAGTTCACGTTGAAAGTCGTTCTAGAATCTTTCACAATAGGCTCCGGCGAGCTATTGTTGGCGGTATGAGCCAACGCTCCCACTCATTTCGCAACTCGCGAACCTCGCGTGTATCTGACAACTCTATGAGTTCTCGACCTTCCTTCGGGGCAGCTCCTACGTCAGTCATGTCAGGTCAACCGCATAACATAATCGACCTTATAAGTGACGACGATGAGACCCCGAAAAAGTCAGCAAAACCATCTCGACCCCGGCCTAAGCCTGGAGACATCGTGGACCTTACCCTCTCTCCATCTCAATCACCTTCGCCACCCCGGAGCCGGCGAGCTGCTTCCAAATCAGATCCGAGAGGACCAGTCCCAAGGATAAGATCTCCACTTGCAAATTCTCCTTTGCCTCAAATCTCTAGGGACTCATCACCGCATTCTCCGCTGCCTCAATTTTCTAGGGATTCGTCCCCCGAGGAGGCACCACACAGAGCGCAAGACTTTCTGAGCATTAAAAATGGTTCCAGCCCCCAGCTCAAAGCATCGCCGCAGTCAATTCAGAATCAGCGGAAGGAAACCCCACCATCAAAACGACAAGTCCCAAGACAAGATGTTTCTAATTCCACACCCCAGCTCGAATCAGATGAAGACGAAGATGATATTGTTCCGATGTCCCAGAGCTTTCAACCCTCCCCCAGTACACCCTCAAAGCAGGTTTCTTCACGTGGCCTTCGAGGTTCACAAAAATCCACTGAATTCTCTATCGGCTCTTCGTCTCCTCTCATCGCGCGTCTGCAGCAGCGGAGAAATAGCCTGAGAATCAATGACAATGCTAAGCCCCGTAGTCAATCACCAAGGGAAGTTATGTCCCGACGAAGCCCATCTAGTGAGCATGTATCACATGAACAGCCACCTACCCTCGAAGAGTTGGAAAAGTCGTTAGAAGGATTTGAATCGAGGTTGAAAAGTGACCATGCGCTGGGTATGAGGTGGCTTCTACAGGATGTTAGAGAAATTGCTGCCGACAGAAAGTCGTCATTTTTTGAAGCACCATTCGTCCATCAAGGCACGTTCTCTCCCTGGGCTTCCAAAAGTGGTGTTCAGGTTAGGCCCGGAGATGCCGTCGGTGACGCCCCGCATATTGATAGATTAGATTCCTTTGTGAGTTCGCAGATCCTGTCATATGCTGAAGCTGACAAGCGTAGATTACGACCAGGTCCAGCAAGCTCAGCAAGACGAGAAGTCAATGGATCGGGAGTCTAATCACCAACGACGTTCCTCGTGTACCAAAATATTATTCTCATACGAACGTAAGGCGAAATATGCTCACCGCAGATGACGAGAAACTCAAATTTATCCCCTTCTTAGGAGATGCTCTTGGACAAGGAGCGGCAAAGAAGGACAATTTCAGGCGACTGCTTAAAGAGCTAGAGGAGGCTTATAGTGCAAAGCGTTCCGAGTCCAGTCGAGAGACTGAGAGAGCTTCCGATATCAGATCTCATCTCGATGTCTGGATAAAAGAACTAAAGGTCAATTGCAATCAACAGGATCTCACACAGTATATACTCAGCAACGACGACAGTAGCGAAGAGCTCCGCCTGAAACACTGGGACAGGAAGGCGATACTCAAATCTTTCGGAGAGCCCTTGCCCCCTAACGTCCACGAGGCAGCGGCAGTGTTTTGTGAGGCTTTCCAAAACATCTTCGGCCTTCCGCTTCATGATGTTATTCTCCCCAGCGATCGTGTAAAGGATATGGTGGAATCTGCGCGAAAGTCTGTTCCAAGAACACCCGAGAAGCCGGGAAATGCTGCCGCAGACCGACTTGAGACCTATACTACTCTTACATGCATGATTTGCGGAGCCATTGATTGTCCTACACACGGGGATTACCAACAGTACCCAGTAAATCGAAGCGACGACGAGGATGGAGAGAACGACGAGGATGGCAAGGAGTCAGAACAGAGAGAGCCTGAGTATTTGTACCAACGGCAATCGTTAATCTTAGACTACGAGGCTATGATTCGGAGATATGATCTTCGAAAGTTGAACGGATTACCAGAGCACGAGTACGAAGACAGGGTCAAAAGCAAAACTCCGTGTTCAGACGAATGCTATATACTCGTTGACTACTCGGACAGAGAATACGAGTGGCATCGAGCTGAAATTGACGCTCTTCCTCACATGCTCATAAGCCTAACTGACAGAGATCGTCGATCGTGCAATATTGCATTTGCGATGGACCGACCTTGCTGGCAGGTTCATAGCGAAATTGCTGCTTATGAAGCAGAACATCCCGATACTCCTGAAGAAGCGGAAGAATCTACAGCCCGTGCAAAAGCACCAAATTGGTACGACAACAAACGCAAAGCTCTAAAGGGAGATTGGCAGGAAATGACGAGTGCGCATCTCCATCAAGAGAGAGCCCAAGCGAACCCAGTAGGTCCAAGTCTCTCAGATATTGAACTCAAATACTAACGTACAAAGTGTGGCCATGAGGGTCCTTGCACGAACATCTGCCCATGCTTCCAAGCTAATCTCTTGTGCGAGAGCTTCTGCGGTTGTCCGGATGACTGTCCTCGAAAGTTCACCGGTTGTGCATGCCTCTTTACAACTGGCGTTGCCTGTGTCACCGAAACCTGCATTTGCATTCAGATGAATCGAGAATGTGGCCCGCAATGCGGAACATGCGGAGCCATCGACAGAATCAACCCCGCCAAACGAGACGACGACGTTCTCTTCAAAAGCGGCTGTCAAAATATCGTCCTCCAGCGCGGAGTGGCAAAGAAACTAGTGATGGGTGAAAGCCAGCTTGAAGGCGTTGGCTTCGGGTTATACGTTGTTGAACCCGTACAAAAGGGTGACTATCTAAATGAATACGCTGGCGAGGTAAATACATTCTCGATTTCCCAATCTTCAATGTCCCCAGGTTGCAAGCTTAAAAGGATGAGATGTTAACAATGACCAGGTTGTCTCTTCCGCCGAAGCCGAGCGACGCGGCATTATCTACGACCGCAAATTCCTCTCCTTTCTCTTCGACCTCAACGGCGATTGGGTCATCGACGCCGCACGCTACGGCAACAAAACCCGCTTCATTAATCACGCAGACAACGAAAAAGACGGTCTGAACTGCGAAGCCAAGATTGTGCTCGTCAACGGCGAACATCGTATCAAGTTCGTCGCTCTCCGCGATATCAACGTTGGTGAAGAATTGCTGTTTAATTACGGCAAGAAATTTGCGGAAAAGCATGGCTTGAGTAAGAAGTTGCCGAAGGTTAAAGAGGGAGGGAAGAAGGGCGTTTTAGTGGGTGAGGAGGCATTGGATGCGCTTGATGGGATGGATTCCAGGAAGAGGGTTACAAGGGGCAAGATGAGTGATATTCGTGGTGGGAGGGGGAAGGGGAAGGGGAAGATGAGGAAGACGGCTGTAGTGCCTAAGCCGATTGAGGAGGATGTTGATAATACTGAGGAGTTTTATAGTGCGCAGATGGAGGAGGATGAGGATGAGGATGAGGATGAAGATGAGGATATTAGGGATGGGAGAAGACGGAGGAAGATTACGAGGCCGGCGAGGTATACTCGTTAATATAGGAGGGGAGAGGATGAAAGGTGGCTGTTGGAATCTCGCAGGGGATTTGGTCTAAGTGTACATTATCTTGCTAGAAAGTAATCTTCGTTGTGTTTCACCACTTATCCCCTGTCTCCTTTACTCTTCCTACAGTCACAACCGCAAGTGCCTCGAACACAAAAGATCATCATTTCTTCAGCATCCTCCATCAGCTAGACTCTTGAATAAATCTCGTTTTGCACATTTGCATCAAGCTCAGAACCACTCACCATCCGCAGCGGATGTCGAATTTTAGGTCCAGCGAGGTACCTAGGTAGAGTTCCTACCCCCACGTGACAGCTTTGTTTTTGTTGCACATCGCAATGTTAAAGAATTCTGTACCGATTCGCGATGGAAAGTTCTCGATCGATTTGCGGGGAAGGTGCATTTCGCCACGTGACTTCACATTACCGATACCGTTCCATGGTCTTGAAATTTACTGAACTTTCTTTGTTGATGCTAGGAGGTTTGGTTTATTTCGCACTCGATATACATCCAGAATAGTAAAGAGAAAGAGATGATTCCTTTTTCGGGTGTAGAATTGTTGTTAAAGGCTTATTTATAATCTTCATTATTGTAGCATCAACGTCCAATGTCCTCTATAGGTAGGTCCTTGAGGTTCTCAAGACACGTGGGTTTGCATATCAGATGAAAAGAAAGGTAGCTATCCTGATCACGGGCTTTTGTTGCACATCGCAACCTTGGTGTCGTTATCGAACACGTTCATCAAGACTCCCGGTTAGTGTT
>Ga0302325_10020698_pt1 | contig 13783 bp, 8 predicted proteins | sample Palsa_T0_2_FD_201948 | JGI IMG/M metagenome (GOLD analysis project Ga0302325, IMG submission 201948) | Peat permafrost microbial communities from Stordalen Mire near Abisko, Sweden - Palsa_T0_2 | ecosystem: Environmental > Terrestrial > Soil > Palsa > Peat permafrost | place: Sweden: Abisko... | reverse complement strand
CGAACATGATGGCAAGCAAGAAGATCTCAATCAGCTGCTTAGCGATGCGCGAGTCTCGGAGAACCGACTTCGGGAGATCATCGACGCGATCCCCGCGCTCGCGTGGTGCAATCATCCGGATGGTTCCACTGAATTCCTGAACCGACGATGGCACGAGTACACGGGCCTTTCCATGCAAGAGGCCCATGGCGGAGGATGGAAGGCTGCGGTTCATCCAGAAGACCTTCCCAGACTGACATCACAGTGGCGAACGCTTCGCGACCTCGATCCTTGTGAGTGCGAGATACGCTTACGACGGTCCGATGGCGTCTTTCGTTGGTTCCTGTTCCGTGTCGAAGCCCGTCGCGACCAAACCCGCGAAATCGGCGGGTCGTACGGGATGGCGACGGACATTGAAGATCGAAAACAGATCGAATCGCTGCGCGCTGCTGAAAGGCGGACGCTGGAGATGATCGCCGATGGGGAAAGCCTGAAAGACATATTGAACGATTTGTGCCGTTCCATTGACCTTGAGGCTTCGCCAGCGATTTCGACGGTCTTGTTGATGGACTCGGATGGGGAGCGCCTCTGGCATACCGCCGGCCCGCTAGTCCCCCGCGGTTGGCTCCCTGCAATCAGCCCCTTGATCGTCTCTCCGCACGCAGGTTGCTGCGGTGCCGCCGCGCTCTTGAAGGAGCGAGTCGTGGTCGCTGACGTTGCAACGGACAGAAATTGGCTTGACGAGTATCGAGATCTTGCCATCGAGAACGGGATTCGCGCGGCGTGGTCGGAGCCGATTCTGACGAGGGATGGCGATGTGCTTGGTACCTTTGCCCTATACTCCTCCGAGCCGCGGATACCGACGGAGGCCGAAATCGAACTTATCGAGGGCGCGCGGCACATTGCTTTGATCGCAATTGAACGCCAACGCTCCCGAGGTGCTCTCACGACTGCCCTCGACAAAATCAGGGAATCAGAAGTGCGCCTTCGCAGGATCATCGACACGATCCCGACACTGGTCTGGTGCAGTTCGCCGGACGGCTACGGCGAATTCTGGAACCAGCGATGGCACGACTACACCGGTCTCTCTCCAGAAGCTGTTCGGGGTTCGGGGTGGCAGTCCGCCATTCACCCTGATGACATAAAGGAAATCATGGACAAGTGGCTCGGGTTCCTGACTTCCGGGCAGCCTGGCGAAGTTGAGGGACGTCTCCGACGTTTCGACGGAGAGTATCGATGGTTCCTTTTTAGGGCTCACCCGTTACGGGACAATGCCGGCAACATCGTCAATTGGTATGGAGCGAACATAGACATCGATGACCGAAAGCGGACCGAACAGCAACTCCTTCGAGATCAGGAGGAACTTCGGCAGATAACGGATGCCATCCCAAATCCGATTATTATCCTTGACCCAGATGGCAAAGCTATTTACACCAACCGAGTTGCCCTCGACTACGCGGGCCTGACCCCAGAGGATGTTAAAACCAGGGATTTTCGTTCCCTGATTATTCATCCCGAGGATCTCGACGCGTTAAAAAATACGCATCAGGTGGCCCTTTCCCGTGGAGTGCCCTTCAAGAACGAACAGCGGGCGCTCAGAAAAGACGGACAGTATCGTTGGTTCCTAATTCAATACAATCCGCTCATCGACGAAAACGGGAGCGTACTTCGCTGGTACGCGACAGCAACGGATATCGACGATCGGAAACGGAACGAGGACAGATCGCGCAACGAGAACTTAGCCCTGCGCGAAGAAATCGAACGATCGTCGATGTTTGAGGAGATCGTCGGTTCCTCTGAAGCGCTACGCAAGGTATTGGGACAGGTCTCCAAAGTGGCTCCCACTGATTCCACGGTTCTGATCTTAGGCGAAACCGGAACCGGGAAGGAGCTGATTGCCCGAGCTATTCACAATCGGTCAAAACGATCCAAGCGCGCCTTCATTCGAGTGAACTGCGCAGCAATTCCACCTTCGCTTATTGGTTCTGAACTATTTGGACATGAAAAAGGTTCCTTCACGGGGGCGCTTCAGCGGCGTCTTGGACGCTTTGAATCGGCCGATGCCGGAACGCTTTTTCTGGATGAAGTTGGTGACCTTCCGCTGGAGACCCAAGTTGCCCTGTTACGCGTTCTCCAAGAACGCGAGTTCGAACGGTTGGGCGGGAACCAAACGGTTTCGGTGGACGTGCGGGTTCTCGCGGCTACGAATCGAGATTTGAGTACGGCGGTGATAGAGGGTGGGTTCCGGCAGGACTTGTTTTACCGTCTCAATGTATTCCCCATTCGCGTACCGGCCCTTCGCGAGCGAGTTGACGATATCCCCTTGCTGGTGGAATATTTGGTTGATCGCTACGCCCAAAAAGCTGGCAAGAAAATTCGAAACATCAGCAAGAACACCCTGGATCTCTTCCAAACGTACGACTGGCCCGGAAACATTCGCGAGCTGCAGAATGTTATCGAGCGAGCAGTCATTCTGTGCGAAGGAGAGACTTTTGTTGTGGACGAGGCATGGCTTCCGCGGGGCGCCTCTAAAGTGGTTCACGGCAGCGCCCCATTGGTCGCAAATCTTGTCGAACGCGAAAAGGACATGATCGAAAATGCCATGCGCGAAGCCATGGGGCAGGTCTCGGGACCGCTCGGCGCCGCTGCCAAGCTCGGTATTCCCAGGCAGACGCTCGAATCCAAGATCAGGAAACTAGGAATCAACCGTCACCGCTTTAAGACCGCCCAACCTCGTCCCAGATAGCGGGCGGCAAGGTACCGCTACCCCCATTTCGCTCTTCCGTCGCACGTCCCTTCCGCTGCGCACGACTACGTAATGCATGCCGAAATTTGGGCAAAGCCGAAAAAGCAGCACATGTCCGGAGGCCAAGTTGCTTTGTTTCATTATCTTGCCGGTGGTGCTGAGATTGCAACTTGCTTCAACGTGCAACTTGAGATCACTGAAGAATGACACTCCGAATCGAAAAGCTTCCCGACGAGCCGGGAACTACGCTCCGGCTGATCGGCCGGATTCAAGCCGAACTTTTGGAGGAGTTGAAGGCGCAAATAAACGCAAGCGGCACAACGGTCGTCCTGGACCTGGAGGAAGTAAGTCTTGTGGACCTGGATGTGGTCCGCTTCCTTGGAGAGTGTGAGAACAAAGGCATCACTATCGTCCATGGTTCGCCCTACATAAAAGATTGGATTGCAAGAGAGCGCGGCGGAGACTCCGTTAACTCGGAATCCTGAGGCGGATCCTGGAGAGCCAAATGAGACAGACTATTGAACATGACAACAAGGGCCTCGACCTGAGGTCTTCCCGATGAGTGCAGCGGCGCCCGCGACATATCCTTCGTTGCAAACTGGAGCTTACGGAACGGATTTCGCCGCGAAATTTCACCTCTCGGATAGTTCAAGCCTCACTACTCCGTGGCCGGCCGAACAGGCCTTCGCGGTAACTCGTCTGCGCTCTGAATTCGGAATGTCGGACCGAACTATGCAATTCGATCGCGAGCACGCCCTCGTCGTATCAGTTTCGCTTAGTCCGATTCCGCACGGCCACTATCGGTTCTGGACTGAAGGGAAGTTGCGCGATGTACCATTCCTGCCCTCTTTTACGACGAGCATCACTGACATGGAGTCGGATCCGGTCTGCTGGATCGCAGGACGATTTGACTATATCCACTACTATGTTCCACGCTCGGGGTTGGACGAAATCGCCAAGAGTCTCGGAATTAAACCAGTTGGTACGTTTCGGTGCGTATTGGCGGAAAGCGATCCTTTTCTGGCGCAGTTAACGAAGCTGGTAGTCCCAATGCTTGAGAGTGGCGACCCGCTTCCCGCACGGATGCTCTACCACCTCAGTTTGCTCTTAGGAGCCCACCTATTGCAGAGGTATGCGGGATTACCCAAGCGCCCGGGACCATTACGCGGCGGCCTCGCGCCCTGGCAAGAACGCAAGGCGACAAACTTTTTGGCCGACAACTTAACAAATAACATCCGGCTTAGTGAGGTTGCAAAAGAGTGTAGACTGTCGGTGAGTCATTTTGCGCGCGCGTTCAAAGAGACGTTTGGGGTGTCAGCGCACCGATGGCTGATTCAGAAGCGACTCAGTCATGCGAAGGATTTGCTGCTCGCTACCAGCATCCCGCTTATCGAGATTGCGTTAAAGTCTGGCTTCTCGGATCAGGCGTCCTTCACCAGAACCTTCACACGAGATATCTCTGTCAGCCCAGGGCGCTGGAGAAAGCACCATCGAGAGTAAGCTCGCTACGCACCGTTTCATAAACCGCGAGACGTTTCCTGCTAATCCCGCACCGTGCAACAGAGTCGCCCTCAGATCAAAGGAGCCCTGGATGTCCCCTGACACCCCGGAACGGCACGCACTGCTATTCCCGAAGTTGAATGACGATCAACTGGCCGAAATGAGGAGACGAGGTATTGTCAGACAGACACACCTCGGGGAGATTCTATTTGACCGCGAGACTGAGAGGCCTGGTGTCTTCATCGTTATGAGTGGAAGTGTCGAGCTCGTTGGTGTCTCAAATGAACAGCAGGGAGTTCTGAGCGTCCTTGGGACAGCAGAATTCACTGGCGAACTAACCCAATTATCCGAGCGCAGAAGTCTGGTTTCCTGCCGCGTATTGGAGCCGGGCGAAGTCTTGGAGGTAAACCGCGAGGCGCTGCAGGTCACTATGCAAGCAGATGCCTCGATCGGAAGTATTCTTTTGAGTGCGTTCGTCCAGCGGCGAGCCTACTTGATTGCAAACGCCGTCGGGGGTGCGGTGCTCATCGGTTCTGTGCATTCGAGCGATACTTTGCGGCTCCGATCCTTCCTCGGGCGAAACGGCCATCCGTATACCTATCTCGATGTCGATCACGATCCGGACCTTCGAACCATGCTGGACCATCATTCGATCCGGGTTGACGAAATACCGGTCCTCATCTGCCGAGGCAACCTGGTCTTACGTTCTCCAACCAATGCCGAGGCAGCAGCGTGCTTTGACCTGAACCACGGGATAGATCGAAACGACGTATTCGATGTCATCATAGTTGGTGCGGGCCCGAGTGGTCTAGCTGGCGCAGTGTACGGAGCTTCGGAGGGTCTGACTGTTTTGGTCGTAGAGAGCAATGCGCCAGGGGGACAGGCTGGATCGAGCTCGCGCATAGAAAACTACCTCGGCTTTCCCTTTGGGATCTCCGGACAGGAGCTTGCCGGTCGAGCGCTTGTACAAGCAGAGAAATTCGGTGCCCGGATATCGATCGCGCGGGGCGCTGCAAGCCTCGAATGCCTGCGCCAACCATACAAAGTCGTGCTCGACGACGGCACCATCCTGCACGGTCGGACCATTGTAATCGCGGCCGGGTCTCGATATCGACGGCTTGATATTGAAGGCGCCGATCGCTTTGACGGCAAGGGCGTATACTACGGAGCCACGCAACTCGAAGCCGCGCTGTGCAGCGACGAAACGGTCGCGATCGTGGGCGGCGGCAACTCTGCCGGCCAAGCAGCAGTGTTCCTGGCAAGTTTCGCAAAACATGTGTTTCTGCTCGTGCGCGGACCGAACCTCCGAAGCACAATGTCAAAGTATCTTGTTTCCAGAATAGAAGCGTCCGAGAAGATATCGATGGAGACAAACACCTCCGTCCAATCGCTTGCTGGAGAGGGCCATCTCGAGAAAATCTGCTGGCGGAATTCAATCACCGGGCGGACCTCTTGCGATGATATCCAGCATCTGTTTATGATGACCGGAGTGGACCCTAATACAGCTTGGATTGGGGGTTGCCTCGCCCTCGATGGCCAAAACTTTATCAAGACTGGTGCGGATGTGACAAACACGTGGCAGTTGAACCGGCCCCCGTTTCCCCTCGAAACAAGTGTTCCCGGAGTCTTCGCGGTCGGCGATATCAGGTCTGGGAGCGTCAAGCGGGTAGCCTCGGCTGTGGGAGAAGGCTCGATGGCGATCCAGTTTCTACACCAAGTGCTCGCCACCTCGTAATCGTCGCGACAGATGCCCCATTTGCAGTAAGCCTACTTCTTAGCAGGGCGAGTAGCTGAACCCTGCATTCTGCACGCGGCGAGTACTTCGAGGCAAGGACGACAAACAACCGCCCTAAAAGCTCTGATATTCAGAAAGCTGCGGTCGCTGCTCATAAGTTTGGCGCGTGTCAGTGCGCAAAACATGAGTCGATTGGGATCGAGCGAGAAGTTTCAGGCGCCGCTCTCGTCAACTGCCCCGCTGGGTATAGTCCGGCAAAGAACGCCCGGTAAACAGTTGGTTTCGACAAATGCCGCGCGTTTCCGGTAAGACTTGCGGTTTCGATCAGCCTTACTGTTAGGAGGTGGGCGACACACCCCGCGTTCAGTGTTCGCAACTCCTTCAAATCGATGATGGCGAACTCGACGAATATGTCATCGCTGCTGCCATTGCGCTGTCCAATATGCAAGCTCCACGAGTCACTGGCGAGGCGATCGTGGTTTCGGGTGGCGAGTGATCTGTGGCCTATCAGCGGAGAAAGACACCGTAACTGGCGCGCGCCTCTTGGCCGGGCCGGCACGAAGGTGTGACTCGTGCGCATTCCCCTCATGCTGTGGATCATCTTAGGATGCCGCGCAATCACGCTCAGCGCCCAGTCGAGCTGCTCTGGAATCGCGAAGACTCCTGCAGTTGCCGCTGATTGCGCGGCCCGCGCCATCCCGATCGCTACTGCCGCCGTCCTCGATTCGAACCACACCTACTCTCTTGCGGAACTCATCGATTTCGCGGAGCATAACAACCCACGCACCCGCGCCGCCTGGGAGGGCGCAAAGCAGCGGGCCAAAGAACTTGGGGTCGAAAAGAGCGCATATTTCCCAGTCGTTGTGTTTCAAGCGATCGCGGGCGATCAGCGCGACATAGTTCCGGAGCCGGAGCCTTTCCCACCACGCGGATACGTCGTGGTCGAATCGCCCATCGTACAGCCCGCTCTCACGCTCCAGTACCTTCTCTTCGACTTCGGCAGACGTGGCGCGCGTGTCGATACAGCGCTCGCCGAGAAGGTCGCCGCCGGCGCGGCCTTCATTCAAGTTAACCAGGACGTAGCCTTCCACGTCGCCAGCGCCTATTACAGACTTCTCGACGCTCAGGAGCGCCTCCAGGCTACGCGCGAAACTTTGAAGACGGCGCAGACCACGCAAGACGCTGCCGAAGCACAGCTCTCGAATGGGCGCGCTACTTTGCCCGACGTGCTGAATGCCCGGGCTGAAACCTCACAGGCCGTCTTCGACTTGGAGTCGGCTGACGGCGACGAGAAAATCGCCCGCGTCCTCCTTGCCGAGGAGGTGGGCGCTGAGCCTTCGCCCAACGTCTCTATAGTTTCCATGAACGACGCCCCGCTGCCTGAGTCCATCTCCTCTTCCATTGAAGAGCTCATCGCTCGCGCCATGGCCGCCCGTCCCGACCTCGCCGCGCAGGCTGCTGAAATCCGAGCCGCAGATGACCGCGTGCGCCTCGCACGGTCAGAGTACCGCCCCCGCGTCACGCTATCCGGCACAGTCGCACAAACCTCGATCTGGCCGTCCGCCGACTACGGCCAACTTGGCAAAGCAACCGAGACTACCTGGTCTGGCGCGCTCGCAGTGGAATGGAAGGTGTTCGACGGTGGTGCTCGCAGAAACCAACTCGAAGCGGCTGAATCGAAAAGGCGCGAAGCTCAGGACGACCTCGCCGAAAGGCGCAATAAGGCCACGCGCGAAGTCTGGGCGGCATACATCGCTTTCCGCACTGCATTGAGAAGACAGCAGGCCGCAGTATCGCTCCTCGAGGCCGCCAATGAATCGTATAGCGCATCCCTTGAGGCTTATAGATATGGCGTAAAGAACCTTATAGATGTCGTAACGGCCGAACGCCAACTCGCCCGGGCGCGCCTTTCAGGCGTCTCCGCACGGTCCCAAGTTTTCCTCGGAGCAGTTGACCTTGAGCACGTTACTGGAAATCTCTTGCGTACCCTGCCACCCGCCACGACCCTTCACAAAGTGGACGGCCCACGGAAATGAGATATCCGAGGGCAAGTTGCACCGTCCTCAGCGGTATGAGTCTGCTGCTCAGTGGCTGCGACCACTCGCCCAGTATAGACATCCTCGGATCATTCTTTCCCGCCTGGATGCTCTGCCTGGCAGCGGCCATCCCGCTTACCTTCGGTGCCCGCGCCGTGCTCTTACGGTTCCGCCTCGAAAATGAAGTTGGCCCACTCGCTTTGTTCTACCCCCTCTCCGTCGTTCTCTTCACCAGCATTCTTTGGTTGATTTTCTTCCGATAGGAGCCCCTATGGATCAGGCAGCCGCATCTCGTTTAACAGTCCCGCAAAGTGCTTCGCCAGTCGCCCAGTCTCGCCAGACGCTCGGCCGTTTGATTGGAATCGGCGTGGTCGTCGCCGCTTTCCTTGCACTCGGAATGGTGATGCGTCAAGTAGATCTCCACCCTCGCACTGACGACGCGAGTGTCCGAGCAAATTTCATTGAAATCGCGCCTGAGATCAGTGGGCGCCTCGTCAGTCTGCAGGTCAAGGACAACGCCTTTGTCAAACAGGGCGACACGCTTTTCGTCATCGACCCGCGTCCCTACCAATATGCGCTCCGGCAGGCACTCTCCGACCAACAAGACCTTGAACAGCAAATCGTGGACACCCGCCGCCATATTGCAGCTCAGCAGAGCGCTGCGGAAGCCGCTCGCGCCGGTCTCAGCAGCTCTCGTGTCGGCATCCAAACAGCGGGCAGCGGCGTCGATGTTGCTGCCGCTACGGTTTCTCGCGCACAGGCAGCCACATCCAGCGCCGAGGCCCAACTCAAACTGGTTAGCAACAACCTGCGCCGTATCGAGCCCCTGCTCAAGAAGCAGTACGTCACCGTCGAGCAGGTAGACCAGGCGAACACGGCGGTTCGGGTCGCACAAGGTGTTTACGACGAGGCAGCCGCCGCGCTCTTGCAGGCTCAAGCCACTCAACAGCAGGCAAGCTATCGTAGGGTTGAAGCGGCCTCTTTAGCTACCGAACAGGAAGCCAAACTCGGCCAGGCGATCCACGCCATAGATACCATCGATACCCTTATCTCGCAGCGCCCCGCCAGGGCATCGAAGGTCGATACTGCGCGTCTCGACCTCGAACGCACCCGTGTCGTCGCGCCCTTCAACGCCTACGTCACCAACATGAATATCTCCCAAGGTGCCTATGCCCATCCAGGCGCACCGATGTTCACCCTCATTGACACGCGGACCTGGTATGTTATTGCGAACTACCGTGAATCCAAGCTGAAAACCATCCATCCTGGCCAGCACGTCGATCTTTTCTTGATGGGTCATCCCGACCGCCGCTTCGATGGTGTCGTCGAAAGCATCGGTTACGGCATTTTTCCCGAAGACGGCAGCGTCGCCCAAGGTCTGCCAAACATCGAACGCACCCTTAATTGGGTACACCTTTCCTCCCGCTTTCCGGTTCGAATCCGCGTCCAAAATCCTGACTCCGCCATGTTTCGTATCGGAGCAACCGCAGTCACGGTGGTCCGCTAAATGCCGGCTGCGGGAAGCGTCGCCCCTCCGTTCACGGATTCCTGGACCAGCCACCTGCTCCGAGACCTCCAGGCCACTCCTGGACGGCTGAACAGTGCGCTGCGCATCGTCCTTGCGTCAGCTTTGGCACTCATCCTAATGGAAGCCCTGCAAATGCCGTTCATCTCCATCGGCATGTACTTTATTTTCCTGATCGGCCGAGACAGCCCCGCCGTCTCCCTTCGCAGCAGTTACTATTCTTGCGGCATTGTCGTTCTCGCCATACTCGTCGAGTTTTCGGTCGTTTCCTTCACCGACAACGATCCAGTCGTGCGTCTGCTCAGCGTTGCCGCCGCTACATTTGTAGCCGGGATGATCGTCGTGGCAACCAACACCCCGGCGCTGGGCTCCAGTTTCGGTCTCATTTACTGCACCGTGATTGCACTTTGGGAACTACGCGCACCCGCCGGAAACCTCGTACGAACGTCCTTGTATCTCGTAGGCACTTTCGCCATCTCGCTCGGCTGTGCGGTCGCGATTGAGTACCTCTTCGGCGATCGCAACCCTGTCGCAAAATTACAGGAGCAGCGACGCCTCCGTTACACTGCACTCGAATTGATGTTCCGTGCCTATGCGGACGATGCCCCACTCGCACAACGCTTTGACGCAGCGGCCTCTGTCTCTCGAATCGCCGTTGCCGGCCAAAGCGGCTTGATCCTTCTCTACAACACGATCCTCGAGCGCAATCTGGATACCGGCACTCTTCCTATCGCCTTGCGCCTCCGCATTACCATGCTCGCGGAACTCATGGACGTTGCCTCAGCATTCGGCTTGCAAAAAGCTGAGACTGTAGACCCCGAAACGCGGATCCGGTGCGCCCGGATCGCGGACGCGTGCGTGTCTCTCATCCAAGGTGTTCCCGTCCTCGCCAAGGAAGGACTGAAGTGCGGCCCACGGGAGAGCTACAACATCCTCGATCAAGTTGAAGGCGCACTGGATCGCATTCTGACGATGCCCAGCAATCTCGGTCCCTTCAAGAACAAAGAACTCGTGACTCTACCTGGGGGTAAGGTTCCTTTCCTGATCCGGGGAGCAATTCGAGATCGCCATGCTGTGGCATTCGGCCTGAAGATCAGCCTCTGCACCACGCTCTGCTACATCTTGTATCACGCACTCGACTGGCCAGGCACTGCAACATCGGTCACCACCGTTCTCATCACCGGCCTCAGCACCACGGGCGCTATAAAGCAACGGCTCGCCTTTCGCGTGGTGGGCTCCATAATAGGCGGTCTGATTCTCGGAATTGGCTCCGCTGTTTTTCTCTTTCCCCATATGGACTCAATCGCATCGCTAGTCGTTCTCCAATCCCTCATCGCGTTTCTCTGCGCATGGATCGCCGCGGGGCCAAAGTTCAATTACATCGGGCTTCAGATTGCTTTCTCCTTCTATCTGGTCGCCTACGATGGGCTAAAGGCGCCTAACCAACTTGGCCTCACCCGTGATCGCTCTGCCGGTATCCTCATCGCGCTCGCCGTCATGTGGATGGTGTTCGATCAGCTCTGGCCCGTACGCACAACTACGGTGATGCGACGCAGGTTCGCAACTGTTTTACGCATTAACGCAGAACTCTTCACCAGCGTCGACTCGGCCCAGCAAGAAGGAGACATCCTCGGGAACGCGGACGTCCTTCGCGATCAGGTCGGCAGGATCGTTGCCGACCTGAGAAGCATGAATGGCGCCGTACCGTATGAATTCGGTGCGAGCCGCCAGCAACACATTCAGACGGGTGATATCATTCTCCGCGCAACCCTTACTACGGCCTCGCTATTTTGGAATCAGCTCGCGCTAAGTCACAGCGGAACCGCCAGCGATCATATAGCTGATCCCGGTTTGCGCGAAATGCGTCGTAGGGTGGCAATGAACATGGATGCCATGGCCGAGATAATCACGCAGGCATCGGCAGTTCAGGTTGAAAGCGCCCACGCGTTTATAAGCCCCCAACTGCTCGATCACGCTCAATACGGAGAATATGTACGAAATACCGCTACCCGCTACGAAGAATTGCGGGCGTTTACTGCGATGCTCAAGATGCCCGGTCAGCTCCTAGTGCAGGTACAGGAATGACTAGCCGATCATCAACGGGATTGAAGCAACGCAGGCTCTCCCTGAACTTTGCTCTTGCTCACGGTGCTGACCTTATCAACTTGAATTCAATCTCTGGCACCCGCGCGGCGTTCGAATGTCGCGTCAATCGCTCGGTGGTGGGGCACCTACGTAACGCAAATTCCGGGCCATGATCGTGCCGATCAGTGGTTCTTGGTTATACCGATTCATCAAGCTGATTAGTAGTGACGGCGTGGCGCACCGATTCCCGCGGGGCCCGGTTGCTCACTAAGATGGTCATGGCTGTGTTCCGCCAACCACCGGAAGGTGGCAGTCTGAGAGAGGTTTTAACGATGCGGATTCTCGTAGTCGGTGCCGGAGCTGTCGGCGGTTACTTCGGTGGCCGTTTAGCCGAGGCGAACCGCGATGTGACGTTTCTCGTTCGCGGCAGGCGGTCCGACGAGATCAAGGAGAAGGGACTTCAGATTGTGAGTCCCAACGGGGACCTGATTCTTCGTCCCAAGACGATTACCGCCGACCAGATCAAAGGATCGTACGAGATGATCCTGCTCGGAGTAAAGAGCTACGCTCTCGAGGGCGCAATGAACGACTTCGCTGCCGGCGTCGGGCCCGAAACTATGATTCTTCCCGTGTTGAACGGTATGCGTCACCTTGACATTCTTGCGACGCGCCTGGGAAAGCATGCCGTTCTGGGCGGCGTCTGCCTGGTTGCGACTGAAGTTGACGAAGAGGGACGGATCAATCAGCTTGCTGGCTTCCAAAGTCTTACCTACGGCGAACTCGACGGCCAAAGCACGAGGCGTCTTGAACGACTCGATGCGGCTTTACGAGGCGCGAGCTTCGATACCGCGATTTCCGACCAAATCGTGACTGACATGTGGCAGAAATGGGTGCAGCTAGCGGCCACGGGGGCTATTACCTGCCTCCTACGCGGGGATATCGGCGAAGTCGCCGCAGTTCCCGGAGGCGCCGGCCTCTCTCTCGGGGCACTTCGCGAGTGCGCCGCCATTGCTGACGCTAGCGGCTATCCGCAATCCGAAGCCTTTCTTCAGCGGCAAGCTGCGGACCTTACAGCTAAAGGGTCGCATTTGACGACTTCCATATATCGCGATCTCAGGAAAGGGGCATCCGTCGAGGCAGACGCGATATTGGGTGATCTTTTGGAGAATGGACGAAAGCGCGGATTGGTAACACCAATCCTGGAAGCAGCGTTCGTCAATGTATCAATTTACCAACACGGTCGTGACCGTGCGACGAGGGCCCTTTAGTGGAGGGATCATTCTTACCTGATTGGCGACAATGATAAAGTCCTGGCGACAAAACAGAGATAGTTGATGCCGGACACTTACCTATTGTTCTTGCTGCCCGGCGATCCCCTCCCGGTAACGCATTAGGCGCAGGCGCCTGGCCGGGACGTCAGCGCCGAGTACCATGACTCCAAGCGTCAGGCAAATTGCTGACGCTTAATTCTGGGCGTTACTGGCTCTAAAGGCTTTCTTCCGGCTGTGCGTTGCATACACGATAGGCTTCGCCGAACGTCGGCGCACCGGCCAGAAACCATAGAACCGACGATGGGGCCGCAGATCGCGCAGCCTAACGATGATGTTGGCGCGAACGGGAAGCGAGGATTTCCATAAAAATGGCGCAGGTCGTCCTAGTCTGCAACCAGCACATATCCAGCGAAGGCTCACGTTCATCGTCCGGACGCACCTGCGCTTGAGACTGGATTCGGTGGAATCCATTATGATCCAGGCATACCGGGCCGGCATTGGGAGCACGGCAGGCTTTTTCCTGACGGCGCGACGCTGGCGATGATCCATTGTGCGCCGAAAAGATGGAAGTCTTTCCCGCAGCGACGGTGCCGGGTGTCCTGCATGATGTCGATTTCATGCTGAAGGACGGCAAGAGATTCGCGGATAGCGGTGGGTGGGGATACGCCGTGTTCGAGTATGACAGTACATCCGATAAGGCGGGAGCAGCACAAAGATGAGTAATGACTATTTGGTCCGGGCGGACGTCTCCCGCTCCGTCAAGACACCGGGCACGAATATTCTCGGCACGTGATCGTTGCTCCCTCAATATTTACTTCCAACGCGGCGTTTAACAAATCTCGCCCGCCGATATGCGACAGTGCCGCTTGGAAGAGCGCGCGCTGCCGAGCAGGCGGGACGTTGGGA
>Ga0302325_10020696_pt1 | contig 13785 bp, 13 predicted proteins | sample Palsa_T0_2_FD_201948 | JGI IMG/M metagenome (GOLD analysis project Ga0302325, IMG submission 201948) | Peat permafrost microbial communities from Stordalen Mire near Abisko, Sweden - Palsa_T0_2 | ecosystem: Environmental > Terrestrial > Soil > Palsa > Peat permafrost | place: Sweden: Abisko... | reverse complement strand
TACGCCGATGCGTTGGAGATCGGTAGACCCCACGCCGTGCGCTTCCGCCAGCAGCAGCGTGTTGTCGCAGGTTTCGAATGGCGCGGTTCCGCGGGTGGCGCGCGGACTATAGCCCATGGCAGCGGCCGCCACGGCATCGGTGCATACGGGATTCAACCCGGCCAGCAGCAAGCCGGGGCTGACGGTGCGAACGCCTTTGATCCACGGCCCTTCGCCGCCGGCGATGGTCTCGACGCCATCGATGATGGAAAGGTGTATGGGGCGCGCCGCAGCCAGATCGGCGACAATGCGCGGCACGCGATACCCCGGGTCGTGATTCGCGCCAAAATGCAACTCCTGGGGCGCCGATTTAGACGGCTGGCGCTTGCCGGTATGGCCCACGGCGCCCCGCCCGGTGGTGGGCTTCTCGTTAGGTTCGTCGGCCCCAGCGTCATCGCCGTAGATGGAAGCCGGAATCGTGCCGAAGCAGTTCTTGAGCGCCAGCGTCACCCCGCAGGTAGCGTGATTCTTGAGCTTCGCCATGCTCACATAGACATCGGTGTCTTCGTACGAGTGGTTGAGATCGTAGGCAGGATACATGTAGGCGCTGCCGGGAACCTTCAAGCGCGAATAGCTCTTACCTTTGCCGAGCGCGTTGGTGTTCTCAAACTCGACATGAGCCGCCGCGGATTCGAGCGTGCGCACGTCCCAACCGGATGCCTGCATAACGTCCTCGAGCGGCCCGGCTGTAGCCCACGCGCTCTCGACGAAGCGGATTCGTTTGGCTCCCGCGCGGCCCATCAGATATGCGGCGGCGCCCAGCAGCTTCGGGTGCGTGTAATGCGTGAGCGCCGGCGCGCGTCCCTGAACCCGATTTTCAGGACCGCCGGTCATGTTGACTTTGATGGTGACTGTCTTGTTACGGACCAAATGCTCGATGCCGCCGAGCTGATCGAACATCAGTTTCAGTTTGGCGGTGATGTCGTCGCCATAGGAGCCGCATTTGGCGATGGATACCGGCGCGATCGGCGCTTCGGGCGCGGCCTTGAGCAGAGGGATTGCCGCAAGTGCGGCGAGCAGTTCTCTTCGCGTCATGCTGGTGACTCCAAGATTGATGTTAGCGCAGGGGACGAGACAAAGCAGGAACCAGCGCGGGCGCGGCATGGCAGACGCAATGAGAAGCGCCTATCGCAAAAATCCGGGCTGAAATAAATCGCGAGACCCGGGATCGCATCAAGCATAATTTACTTCCCGCAGCGGGTTCAAGTCACTCATTTTATGCAGTTTCCACCTACGGCGCCGGTTGTAGTATGTTGGTTTCGCGGGCAGTTGAGAGGAGCTTACTATGGCATCGAGCGTGTGGAAGGGTCATCTGACCTTCGGTCTGGTTTCCTTTCCGATTCGTCTGTTCAGCGCTGCGCGCAGCGAAACCATCAGTTTCAACCTGCTGCACAAAGAAGATCATTCGCGTATCAAGCAGGTGGTCTATTGCCAGGCGGAAGACAAGCCGGTGCCGCGCAGCGAGTTGGTGAAGGGCTACGAATACGAGAAGGACCATTACGTCGAAATCGACGAAGAGGATATCAAGAAGGTCGCTCCTAAAACCGCGAAGGTGATGGAGATACTGGAATTCGTCAAGTCCGAACAAGTCGATCCTATCTATCTCGAAAGCTCTTACTACGTCGCGCCCGACGAAGGCGGCGAGAAGCCATACGCACTGCTGTTCCAGGCCCTGCGCGAGTCCGCATATTACGCATTGGCGAAGGTGGCGATGCATAACCGCGAGCACATCATCGTGCTGCGCCCCGGCGCCAAAGGGATTCTTTCGCACACGATGTATTACAGCGACGAGATCCGTCACGTGGAAGAGTTTCGTACCGATACCAGCCTGGTGAAAGACAAAGAGCTGGCGATGGCGAAGATGTTGATCTCTACGCTCGAGGCCGAATTCGAGCCGCAGAAGTATCGCGACGAATACCGCGATAACCTGCAAAAGATGATCGAGGCAAAGATCGAGGGCAAGAAGGTGGTGGCCACTCCGACCGCTCCCATGGCTCCGGTGATCGACATCATGGAAGCGCTCAAAAGGAGTTTGGCGGAGAAGAAGAAGCCCGCCCAGGTTGCGACCGCCGCCGCATCGCATGAAGAGGAAGCGACGTCCATCGAAGAGGCCCCGAAGAAGCGCGTGCGGAAGAGCAAGGCCGGCTAGATTTTTAGCCGCCGGGCAAGCTATAAAGCATGCCCGACCTCAACAACATCTCGGCGTTCAACGCTCCATCCGGCGTCTCCTCGTGCTTGAACATCAGATACAAATCGCGGCCTGCCGCCAGTAACTCGCGGGCGTGGACTGCAATCGTATCCACATCCGCCGCCGTGTAATCCGGTTTGCGCAGGCGATAGTAAACGAAGTCCGCGGTGATGGTTTCCGGCGTCTCCAGCTTTTCCGATTCGGCTACGCACAACGATATGTTCCGCTGCCGCAGTTCGTTGTAGACGGGCTCGGCGAGCCACGAGGCGTGTCTGAACTCGAAGGCGTAGCGCAGGCCGGGCGGCAGAATCGCCAGGTAATCGCGCAGCAGAGGCACATCGCACTTCAACTGCGGCGGCAGTTGAAACAAAATTGGGCCCAGCCGGCGCGCGGTGCGCAGCGGGTCGATCATCCGCAGAAACAATTCGGTGGCTTCGGCCGCGTTTTTGAGCCGCAGAATATGCGTGATCCGCTGATTCGCTTTCACCGCGAAGACGAAGCCAGAGGGCGTCGCTTCCACCCAATTCGTCAGCGTCGATGCCGAGGGCAAGCGCCGGAACGTATAGTTGATCTCGACGCAATTCAAGCGCTCGGCATAGTGTTTGAGAAATTGCTTGCTCGGCAGTTTAGCCGGATAGAAACCCGGCTTCCAGGCCGGATACGCGAAGCCGGAAGTTCCGGCATAAAGAGTCGCCATGGTTTAATCATTATGGCGCGTACGCCACTGTATAGAAATGGCAGCTACCGTCCATCCCGCAACCCCATCCGCGCTGGCGGAAATGTTGCGCTGCGCGGTGGATCAAAAACGGGCGGTCGCACTCGCCGGGAACGGCTCGAAGCGTCTGATGGGCGGGGCTTCGCCCGCCGCCGATGTGAGCATTTCCACCACCGCGCTGACACGCGTCCTCGCGTATGAACCGAACGACTTGACTATCAGCGTGGAAGCCGGGCTGCGCTGGAGCGAGCTCACGCGAATCCTCTTCGCTAACCGGCAAATGATTCCGCTCGACCCGCCGTTCCAGGCCGATGCGACGGTGGGGGGCGTGATTGCCGCAAATTGCAGCGGGCCCCGGCGCCGGCTCTACGGAACGGCGCGCGACCTGGTGATCGGCATGCAATTCGCCACTCTCGAAGGCAAATTGGCGCAATCGGGCGGCATGGTGGTGAAGAACGTCGCCGGGCTGGATATGGGTAAGCTGATGATCGGCTCGTTCGGAACCCTGGCGGCCGTAACCGCGGTCAACTTCAAACTGACGCCGTTGCCGGAAGTGGAGCGGAGCTTCCTTTTGCCCTTTACGACCCTATCCGCGGCCATCGCCGAGCGCAACCGCATTCTGAGCGGAACGCTACAGCCAGCCGCGATCGATCTGCTGAATCCGGCGGCCGGCGCCAGCGTGGGGAAACAAACTTGGCTGCTCGCGATCCGCACGAGCGGCAACGCGGAGGCAGTAGACCGGTACGAGCGCGAGTTTGCGCCGTTGCCCGGCAGCGTGGCTCTCGAGGACGCGCGGCACGAAGCGCTGTGGGCGCACATCCGCGAGTTTACGCCTAAATTCCTGGCGGCGAATCCGGAGGGGGCGGTAGTGCGCGCATCGTGTACGCTGAAAGGAGTGGAGGCTGAGGTGGCTTCTTTCGATGGGCCGGCGCTGGCGCGCGCAGGGTCGGGCGTATGCTATGGGTATTTCGCGGAAGTAGTGGAAGCGGCGAAGTGGCGCCGCCAATCCGCCGGACGCCCATCCAAAGCTGTCATAGAGTTCTCACCCGAAGCTTCGAAACACAGCCTGGAAATGTGGCCCTCGCCGGGGAGCGATTTGGAAATCATGCGCCAGGTCAAAAATCTGTTCGACCCGGAGAACCTGTTGAACCGTGGCCGGTTGTATGGCCGTATCTAGTGGCTCGATGGCCGAATCTGAAGAAAATCCGGGAGCCCGCCAGTACGATCTCGATCGATGCGTGCACTGCGGTCTCTGCCTCAACGCCTGCCCCACCTATCGCGATCTGGGCCTCGAAATGGATTCGCCGCGCGGCCGCATCTATCAGATGGCGCAAGTGGCGGCCGGCGCCCCCATTACCGATTCCTACCAAGAGCATATCGGCCTGTGTTTGGCCTGCCGCGGCTGCGAATCGGCCTGCCCATCGGGCGTACCGTACGGCCGCATGGTAGAGGACGCGCGCGCCCAAATCGAAGCGCACGTCCAACGAGGACCGGTGGCGCGGAGGCTGCACCGCTTCATCTTCGAGCAGTTACTGCCATCGCCGCGGATGCTCTCGGCCGCCGGGGCGGCGCTCTATCTTTACGAGGCCAGCGGCCTTAAATTGTTGACGCGCGGATTGGGAATGATGCACCTGCTCGGCCATTTGGGCGCGATGGTGGAATTGGCGCCTTCAGCCGAACCGCCGTTCTTCTTCAGGCAGAGAGGGCGCGTGTTTCCGGCGGAAGGAGAGCAGCGCTACTCGGTCGCGTTCGTGGCGGGCTGCATCGCCAATGTGGCGTTCGCGCGGCTTAATGAGGCCACGGTGCGCGTGCTCCAGAAGAACGGCTGCCAGGTCGCGATTCCAGCCGAACAGGTTTGTTGCGGCGCGCTGCATCTGCATTCCGGCCTGCGCACCCAGGCTCAAGATCTGGCGCGGCGCAACGTGGATGCCTTTTCCAGCGGCCCTTTCGACGCTATCATCACCAATGCCGCGGGCTGCGGATCGACCTTGAAAGAGTACGGTGAGTTGCTGGGGACCGACTCCGCGCGCGGCTTCTCGATGCGCGTTCGCGATGTGACGGAGTTCCTCGCGTCCATCGAATTGAATACGGAGATGGGGGTTCTCAACGCCGCCGTCACGTATCAGGATTCCTGCCATCTGGCGCATGGCCAGCGCATCCGGTCGGCTCCGCGGAAACTGTTGGAATCCATTCCGGGGGTAACCCTGCGTGAGATGCACGGGGCCGATTTGTGCTGCGGCAGCGCGGGGATTTACAACATTACCCAGAATGAGATGTCGATGCGGCTGCTGGCGGGGAAGATGGAAGCGGTGAACGCAACCGGCGCCGAGATCGTGGCCACGGCCAATCCGGGCTGCATATTGCAACTGAGAGCCGGCGTGAAAATGCACGGCGGCAAACAGCGGGTTATGCATGTGGTGGAAGTGCTCGACGAAGCCTATCGCGCCTGGCAATCGGAGCGGAAGCCATCGATTTACGAGGACGCCCGGCGCGCCGGGTAGCGCTGGCCTTGCGCCGCTTTCGCGGCGCTACTCACTCTGCGCGCCGCACTTCCACGTGGCGGTACATTTCCTGCGTCTGTTCCAGAGTGGCGAAGTTCATACCGGACAAGCACGCCGACGCGGTACCGGCTGCCACGCCCCAACGCAGCGCTTCCGCGCCGCCGGCCCCCGGTTGCTCCATGCGCCACGCGTATGCCGCGGCCAGTGCGTCACCCGACCCGATGGGACAAACCGCGTCGATAGCCGGCGGAACGGCCTCGTAGAGCCCATCGGAAAAAGCGGCCACCGCGCCGCGGCTCGCCAGCGACAACACGACCGATTGCGGCCCCATTTCGCGAATGCGCTGCGCCGCTTCGAGGTAATGCGCGCGCGTGAGCAAGCTGCGTTCCAAGAGGCGTTCCGCCTCGCTCTGGTTGGGCGTGACCACGGATGGACCCGCCTTGATGCCTTCAAGTAACGCCGCACCGGAGGCATGGAGTAAAGTCCGCACCTTGCGCTTCCGCGCCAGTGCGATGAGCTTTCCGTAGAAAGAAGCCGGTACTCCAGGAGGCAAGCTCCCGCAGACCAGGAACCACGCGGCCCCGGACAGGCATTCGCGCGCCGTGCTCTCCATTCCGGTGATTTCCGTCTTAGCGACTTCCGGCCCTTTCTCATTGAGATTGACGGTAAGACCGCGGTGATCGGTTATGGTGAGATTGGTGCGGGTTTCGTTCCCGACTTCGGCGATGCGAACCGGGTAGCCGCAGTCGCTCAGAAGGCGCTGTAGCCGACGTCCGGCTTTGCCGCCCGAAGTGATTACCGCGATGGTCTTGCCGCCAAAAGAATGGACTAAACGAGAGGCGTTGAGGCCACGCCCGCCCGCCGATTCGCGGGTGGAGAGGATATAGGCGCGATCTTCGAAGGCGAGGTGATCTACGCTGACGATCCGGTCAATCGCGGGATTAGCGGTGAGAGTGACAATCAATACTCTATTCTACGAGGGATCGGGACGCCGCGCCGAACTGACGCCCTTAACAATGCCGATTCCCACCAGCACAATGACGCCGACGCCGATCCATCGCGGCGGCATGTGCGCCAGGTGAGCGCCAATCGCCAGACCGATGATTAGAATAGTGAAGCCCAGGATATATAGTCCAAACGACATATTGCCTCCGGCGGAGGAATAGCACGTAGCTGGCCATTGTGGCCGGTTGCGCTACGCGGACCGTTCGGTTTTACCCGGAAAGGACAAGCCGGGAGGCCGGTCCCACGCTCAGCCTTTTACGGCTAAAACCGCGTCGAGCGGCGTCCCGGTCCGGCGCCCTTCCACGGCCGCGAACCCCGCCTCCCGCAGCAGCCGCTCATATTGGCTGAGGGTGCGTTCCGTTCCTTCCGTGACTACCAGCATGTTGAGCGACTGCATATTCGCGGCCACCGGCCCCACACCGTCTTCGTTCAGCAGCTTTTCGACAATCAGAAGCGCCCCGCCGGATGGCAACTGCGCCAGGATCTTACGCAGCAGCAGGCCGATCTTATCGTCGGACCAATCGTGCAGAATTCGCCCCAGCGCGTAGAGATCGGCTTCGGGGAGCTGGTCTTCAAAGAAATCGCCGGCTACGATTTCAATGCGGTCGCGAGCCGGGGAGAGCTCGACCTGCTCGCGCGCCAGTTCGGCCACCTGTGGTAAATCGAATACCGCGCCGTGGAGATGCGGGTAGAGTTCGCAAGCCGCGATCACTAAATGGCCGGTGGCGCCTCCCAGGTCCGCCAGCCGGTGAAAGCGGCCCAATTCGAACGCGGCGGCGACTTTCGGGGAAGTGAGCATGCCGAAGCCATGCATGCCGCGGGCGAAATCGCGCATCGCCTGCTCGGTTCGGAAGAAGCTGGAAAAAATGGGGCCGTCGAGGCCAAAGGTCTGCATCCAGCGCGGCGCCCCTTCGCGCACGGCGCCGGCCAGGTTTCCCCACATGGGGTAGAGCGCCTCGTCGGAATAGCGGATGTAGCCGTAGAGCGAGTGCGGGCTGCTGGTAACCAGGTAGGCCGCCGCGGCCGGCGCGTTGGAATAGACCCCGTCTTTTTTCTCGAGCAGTCCGAGAGCCGCGCAGGCGTCCAGCAGGCGCCCGGTGGCATCGGCGTTGGCGCTGAGATGGCGCGCCACCGCGTCGGCAGTGGCGGGGCTATCGTGCAGGCGGTCGAAGACGCCCATGGAGAGCGCCGCGAACATGGTCTTGGAGCGTCGAAACGCTTCGATCAGATCGAGTATCGGCTCTGCGTCGGGTAAATTCATGGCTTTCGGAAATGGTCGTAGCCGAGCGGCGGCAGCGGCGCGCCATCGAGGAAGACCGCGCCCGGACGGCCTTTACGCATCGTACCAATTCGCGTCAGTGGAAGTCCTTCAAAGCTGCCGGGAACCTTGGCGCCCGTCCTGGCGGTAAACAACAACTCGTAATCTTCGCCCCCATTGAGGGCTTGTTCGAACGACGCTCCGGGGAAAACGGGCGGAGCGCCGATTTCGGCGCTCAATTGCGACGCCAGGCAGAGGCGGCGCAGGTCGAGCGATAGCCCATCGCTGAGGTCCATAGCGGCGGTGGCGCGGTGGCGCTCGCGTAAGAATCGGCCCAGGGCGAGACGAGGCTCGGGCCGCAAATGCCGTCGCCAGGCGCGGCCGCGGCGCCTGGATAACCCGAGCGCTGAACCGCCGAGCGCGCCGCTGACATAGATGCCGTCGCCAGCGCGGGCGCCGTCGCGGCGAAGGGCATGGCCGCGAGGCGCCGATCCGCAGACCACGATGTCGCACATGGTTTTATCGGCTCGGGCCAAATCGCCTCCGGCCAATACGGTATTTTCACGCCGCGCGAGACGGAGGAGGCCGCGATAGAAGCCGTCCAGCCAAAGCGGCGGCGCATCGTCTGGAAGCGCGAGCGAAACCAGACAGAATCGCGGAGCGGCGCCCATGGCGGCAATGTCGCTTAGCCCGCGCGCCAGTGCCTTCCAGCCCGCATCTTCCGCCCGATGCGTGGCGCGCTCGAAGTGCACGCCTTCGATCAGCATGTCAGTGGTGAATACCAGATCTTCCGTGGCGCCGCGCTGGCGAAAGATCGCGCAATCGTCCCCGATGCCCAGTACGACGCCGGAGCCGCGCTGCGCACCCGCCAAGCGGCGGATGCGGTCGATGCGGCCGATTTCGCTGTCAGGCTTCACTGCTTTCATTGGACAACATTGAGTTGGCGGTTTGCAGGGCCCCTCGGCGGTGCAGCTACAAGGCGCTTATTCCGATCCGTTATCCGGTGCGGCTTCGAAGTTCTTCCCGATTTGGATCCTTAGCCAGTGAAGCGGGGTTCGGATTTGGTCGTCCTTGTTGGGGGCTTTAGTCCTGGCCACTTTCGTGGGGCCGCCGGCAGCAGGAATTCCTCGGTGACGATGTTACTGCACGTGCAGATCGTCTGGAACGTGCTGACGGCGCACCTTGATTTTGCTTTCATCCTTGCGGGCGGCGGCAAGGTCGTAGGCGAGCTGCATTCTCAGCCACGTCTCCTCCGTACTGCCGAAAGCCTTGGTTAGCCGGATAGCCATTTCCGCGTTAATACTCGACTCGCCGTTAACGATTTTGTTGAGCGCCTGCCGGGTGACGCCGAGAATTTTTGCCCCGGCGGTCACAGACAAGCCCAACGGCTCAAGGCAATCATGCAGGACGATATGACCGGGATGAACCGGATTTTTCATAGGCATGTCTTCTCCTCCTTCCTAATGGTAGTCGATCAACTCAACGTCAAATGCATCAGTTCCTTCAAAGCGGAAAACGATGCGCCAGTTGGCGCGTACCGTGACGGACCACAACCCTTTCCGATCGCCTTTGAGGGGGTGAAGCCGGTACCGTGGAACATTCAGAGCTTGCGGAGTAGTGGCGGATTCGAGAACCGTAAGGATTCGGTCAACTGCGTCTACCATATCAGGCTGTATCCCGCTCCGGTCGCCCTGTTCGTAGAACCGTTTCAGGCCCCGATGCTTGAAACTCCTGATCATTAAGATCTGCCGTGAACCCCTGTGTTGCCGCTTCGCTGCGTGGCTTGGGCGTTCCTACCCCGCCGCCCCCAGAAAGCCCTTGTCCCTCAGCCCCGAAAGCGCCAGCCCATAACGCCCGCGGATCCCGGTCTTCTCGAAAATATGTTTCAAATGGATCTTAACCGTCCCCGTGCGAATGCCCAGCTCGACGCCGATTTCCTTGTTCTTCATGCCGCGTTCGATCAACTCCATCACCTGCAATTCCCGGTAGGTCAGCGGCGATCGCGCGAATCGAGCCTGCCGGCCGGCATCGCCAAGCAGATATTCCTCCATCCAGGTTCCGCCGGCCGATACTGTCCGGATGCAGCTCATCAAGTCGTCCAGCGTCGCGGTTTTCCGCACCACCCCGCGCGCTCCCGCCTCTAATAGCCGGATGGCGTCGACTTCGAGCACCGTCGAGCTCCAGACGATAATAGCCGTGTCCGGCTGCTCCAGGCGCACCGCGTCAATCCAATCCATCACAGCCTGCATGCCGAAGGCTTTATCGACGATCAGCAAGGAAGGGCGCAGCCCGCGCACGGCTTGCAGGCCATCGGGGAGAGAATTCTCCGCCGCGACGACGCGCAGTCCTTCCGTTTCCAGAAGGGCGCGAAGGCCCTCGATGGCAACGGGTTCGATATCGCAAATGGCAACATTGGTCACAGGGGCGGCTCTACTCCACTTCTTCGGCGTTGAGCGCCTAATCCTTTAGTTGGAATTGCGGAAATAGCTCTCACTTTTTCACGGGGAGTGCGCCCAATGAATATTCCGCCAGGTCGATCCAGCGATTTCCGATTGTATTTTGAACAAACGTGGTCCGCTCGGCGCGAAAGGTTCGGTTTCCACGGAATTCCCGCCATCGCTGGCGGGCCAGCTCGTGAACTTCGGTTACGCGCTCAACAGGTATTTCCTGGGCCAAAGTGACATGCGGGTGGTAGGTGAACGGTTCCTCGAAACCGAGCGGCCCCATGTTCAGAGTGCGATGCATGCTTTCGAGTTCAGTCGCGCCCTTGCCGACTTCGGCATAAACCACATTGGTAACGGGGAAGATTCCGATCTCCGTCAATTCCACGTCGAAAGGCGCCCATCCTTGAGTCAGCGAGCGTGCTTGCTCCGAGGCTTCGCGCCATTCGATGGGAATCGGCCGGGGCGGCAAAACGCTGACGTGGGCGTGGGGGTTGTAGTGGGGAACCAGTTCGCGGCGAAGGTCGTCCAGGAATCGGCCGAGAGGATCGGCAATGTAGATGACGAGGGCAAAGACATTCAGCCGTCCCTCGGCTGGAACGCACTCGTGCGCCTCCTTTGAATTGGAACCCATAGCTCCTTCCATAGTAAACACTTCTGCCTGCGCGGCGCACGCACGGAGGTCGCGGCGACTGGCCGGGCCATGTATGTGTCTTCGCGCTGGCTGCCCAGGCGCCTACTCGCCTATTTCGCGCGCGTAAATCATGTACGAAACGGCCGGCGGCGTGGCGCCCCGGTGGTAGCCGCGGACACGGTCGCGGATAATGCGATCCGAAGTCGTCATTCGTTCCCGTTCGCGCAGGAATTCCAGCCACGACTCCATGACGAAGTTTTCGGTAATGCGATCGGGCGCGGCGGTATCGCGGTAGACGCCCCAGCGGATGGCGCCGTCGCGCATGCGGATGCTGCGGAGCTGGTGGATGGCGTGGATGAATTCGGCATAATCGTCGGCGTGGACGCGGTACTCGATGGTAACCAGCACCGGGCCGTCTTGATGGTCCGGCTCAATCGCCAATTGCGGGGCGGGGCGGTTGATCTGGAAGGGGCTGAGATCGGGCGGCGTCTCGCGCAGCAGGTGGAATCGCATGGCGAAGGGCAGCGAGAGCAGCATGCCGGCCGCGGCCGCCAGCAGCGATCTGGAGGTAGAGACGTGCTCGGCAATGTATCCCCACAGCGCGCTGCCCAGCGCCATGCCGGCCCAGAACACGGTTTGATAGGCTCCCAGCGCTCGCGCCTGCACCCAAGCCGGAACCGAGAGTTGCACGGCGACGTTGAAGGTGGACGTAGTACTGGTCCAGGCGAAGCCGGCCGCCAGCAACCAAAACACGATTGGCGCCATGGTCCGCGCGAGCGCCAGAACCGATAGCGAGCAGACGAATACCAGAGCGGCGCCGGCGGTGATGAAGTCGGCCGGGACGCTGCGGCGAAGCTTCGGCAAGGTGAAGGCGCCGAGAACCGCGCCCAATCCCAGGCACCCGTTCAAGACGCCGTAAGCCATCGCGCCATGGTGAAGATCCTGCCGGGCCACCACGGCGAGCAAAGCCCATACTGCGCTGGCGAACGTGGTGAAGAGGAACGCGCGCACAAAAACGGCTTGCAATGCGGGCGCATAGCGCAGGTAGCGCGCGCCGGAGCGCATGGAGGCGAAGAGCCGCTCGGCCGGCAGCGCGCTTTTGAAGGGCGGAACGCGCTGCCAGGCCGCCAGCACGGCGATCACGGCGAGGAAGGAGACAGCGTTGAGCGAGAAAACCACGCCCGCGCCGCGCACGGCGGTAGTGAACGCAGCCACGGCGAGTCCGCCCAGCGCAGGGCCGGCGGCGCGGGACAGATTGAATCCGGCGCTGTTCATCGCGATAGCGTCGGGCAATTCGGAGCGCGGAACCAACTCTGGCACAATCGCCTGCCAGGCGGGGTTGTTCAAGGCCGAGCCGATATTGAGCAGGAACGTCAGCGCCAGCAGCGTAGCGGGAGACACGATTCCGGCCAGCGTAAGGGCGGCGAGGATGGCGACGCTGGCCAGCATCCACGATTGCCAGAAGAGCAACAGGCGGCGCCGGTCGAAAATATCCGCCGCGGCGCCTGCCGGGTACGCAAAAAAGAGCGCGGGAAGGCTGGCGGCCGTCTGCATCAACGCGATCAGCAAGGGCGAAGTGGTGAGCGCGGTCATGAGCCACGCGCCGGCCGTATCCTGCATCCAGCCGCCGATGTTCGAGACGATGGCGGCCAGCCACAAGTTGCGGAAAACCGGGCGGCGGAACGCGGCCCATCCGGAAGCCGGAGGTCGAGTGGAAGCGGTCACGGGGCAGGCGCCGGAGCGGCGCTTACGCGGTGTCGGCGCTGGTACTCCTCGCGGGTGCAGAAGGCATCGCGGCCGAGGGCGCGGTCAACGGCCAGGATGCCGTCCAGGTGATCCATTTCGTGCTGCAACAGCTCGGAAAACGCGCCGGTAGCTTCCAAGGTTTGCGCCGCGCCCTGTTCGTCTTCATAGCGGATGCGTACTGCTTGTGACCGCTCGAGCCAGACCAGCAGGTGGGGGAATGAAAAGCAATCGTCCCACAGCTGGAACTTCTCCGCGCTTTGTTCTTCGTAGACCGGGTTGCGCAGCGAATAGGAGCGGCCCTCGAATTCGATATAGATGAGGCGCTTGGGCTCGCCGATCTGTACGGCGCTAATGCCGCGGCCGAAGCCGTGGCCGCGTTGGAAATCGTGCAGCGTATCGCGCAGGTCGTTGAATAGAGCCGCGGCTGCCTTGGAGGTTTTGACCGGCTTCGAGATGGCGCGCAAGAGCGGATCGCCGAGCTGAAGAATGCGTCGTGCTGGCATACTAAACAAATGGTAAGGTAAGCCGATGCCCGCCCGCAAAGATCCCGTGCGCGTAGCGTCTCATGTGGTGGCGTACGCGGCCTTCTATCTCTTGCCGCTGCTGCTCGGTTTCGGATTTCTGATGCAGGGTTTGCTAGGGGCGCTGGCGGGGATGACGGCAGCCAACCTGGCAGCGGCGTTATTCGCCAACTGGACGGCTCTGAAGATCTTCGCCAATCGGCCCCTGACCGCGCTGGGGCTATGGTGGAATCGGGCCTCGGCGGATAACCTGGCGCTGGGAATGCTGGGAGGCATGGGCGCGGCATGCGTCGCCCTGGCGCCCCCGCTGGCTGCCGGAGCCGGCCATTTCGCGCGGATTCCGGAGGACCAGCCGACCGTCTGGGCGGCGGCGTTTCTAGCGGTCTTCCTGTTCGTCGGCTCGGCGGCGGAGGAAATATTGTTCCGCGGGTTCGGCTTTCAGACGCTGCTGGCCAACTTCGGAATCTGGGCCGCCGTCCCGCCCATAGCCGTGCTGTTCGGGCTGCTGCATCTGGGTAATCCGGGGGCAACCTGGTTGGGCATCCTCAACACCATCGGGTTCGGGGCAGTCTTCGGGTACGCCTGCGCCCGAAGCCGGGATCTATGGCTGCCGATAGGGTTGCATTTCGGGTGGAACTTTACATTACCCTTGTTCGGAGTGAATGTGAGTGGGCTTAGAATGGATGTGACGGGCTACGAGATGTCGTGGACCGCCGGCGCGCTGTGGAGCGGCGGCG
>Ga0302325_10020695_pt1 | contig 13786 bp, 17 predicted proteins | sample Palsa_T0_2_FD_201948 | JGI IMG/M metagenome (GOLD analysis project Ga0302325, IMG submission 201948) | Peat permafrost microbial communities from Stordalen Mire near Abisko, Sweden - Palsa_T0_2 | ecosystem: Environmental > Terrestrial > Soil > Palsa > Peat permafrost | place: Sweden: Abisko... | reverse complement strand
CGGCGCCGCCCCGGGCGGCGGGGCCGCGCCGGCCCCGCCCGGCGGGGCGGGGGGGCCGGGGCCCCGGGGGCTACCTTTGTGACGCCCTGGATCATGTTAGTGATCAGACTTCGCACGGTCCTCAGACAGGCGACGTGTTTTCTCCCGCCGTGCCAGACGATGAGTTTGATTTTGCGGTCACTGACTTTTTTGATTTCCATGTCGATGTGGCGGAGCGACTTTGTGAGTTCGCCACGGGGGCCTTTGACTGTTACGAGGCGGGATTTGATATTGACCGTCACACCCTCGGGGATCTCGAAGTCTTCGTCTTTGTAGATGTCTTTCATCTAGACACAAGTTAGCGATCTGAGTGAATTGCAACACAGGAGAGTTGGTGATTTGGATGGAGTGGCGTGGTGGGGAAGAAGTTTGGTAGGATGTCTGTCATTGTGGGGGAATTTTGCGTGCTGGGAAGGAAGGAATTTCCATCGATCCATCCATCACGCAAACAATAACTCCAGGACATAAAAGCGGGTGGATGGGATGTACCGTGTCTGGGCTATGATATTCCGAGTTGAGAAATGCGAATCAATGCAACGGAAGGCTGTTGAACAAGGATATCCGTGATCGTGAACTTGGTTGTTGCTGGCGAAAATTTCGAGGTTTTGGTAATGCCGGAAGTTTGGGTCAGAGCTGAAGCGGTGATCTGTGGCGTCGGTGGATCTTCGCCGGCGGATCACATCAGATCACCAATGAGACAGACTTTCAAGGAGAATTGGATACACCAACACCTCCGCAAAATGAGAAAGAAGTCTGTCGAAAACACCATTCACATCATGAGTTGAAAGAGAAACAGTCCGGGAATTTACTAGGTTCGGTGGTGAGTCAGATCTTGCAGGATTGCGATTTACTATATATTCTAGCTGGTAGAGGCAAATGCTACTTCTGCCGGAAGTCTAAACGTACAACAATACATATCCTACGATTAGCACACTCAAAGATGTGAGATACTTTATTTGGTGACACGTTTCTGACATTATGAATAGACAGGGCACTTTGTTGTATCTCGTATCCTAGTGCCTCTCTGATCTCCTTTAAGATAGATTCCTCCGCCACAGTGGGATTTTGGAAACAATATACATGAATCATGGGCAATGATTGAGCCGTATGAGGTTGAAACAACTCCTCCTTTCCTTTGTATAGTCCACGAAACGCATCTACCATCAGATCCGAGTCGTGATAGTTTGTACCAAGAAATTCGATTGCTGTGGCTGGCAAGTTCATCACAAAGTGACTGATCAAGCTTGGGACAGGAACAACCTCCTTCGGCGGAGGGGATCGCCTTTTCTTGTTTTTATGAACATTAGTCTTCTTCGAAGGTAGTTCGATTTGTTTCTGAGTATCATGCCACTCCTTCATTCTCATCGCAGACTGTCGAATAAACTCCCTCCCATCCTCGTTATACGCCTTCACAAACTGATCCACCTACCATCAACCAACTGCGCAAGACACACCAAACCCAGGGACCATACCTTATTCACCGTAATATTCCCCGTCATACTCCCATAACTATCAGGATTCAAATCATTCGCCAAAACGAAACACTTTCTCCTCCCAGCAGGCACAGCAAACGGCCCCACTCCCGCAAAAACATCACACACCGCCTCCCCAACTTTAAACCCCTCCACCAGCCGCCGATGTTCCGTCTCCAGCCGCGTATTCCAGTAAACCTTTGAAAAGTCAAATGTAAACGTACAATCTAAATGCGGCTGCGTGACGGTGAAGTTTTCCTCCCCCGCAATGACTTCCATTTGGAAGTTGCGGTACACCGAGTGGATGATGTCGAGTTTGTTGACGACGGTGGTGGTTCCTTGGGATTGCGTTTTGGAGAGCACGACACTGCCTATGTGGTATTTATATGGGAGGCAGGACGGGCGGAGGTTCATGTGGCAGATGTGGCCTACTATTGTGAAGCCGCTGGGGATGTCTTCTACGTCGGGAGGCAGTGTTGCCGCAAGGATTTCCTCTGGAGGTTAGATGCAAGCGAAGAAGTTCAGTACCCACGGTGAAGTAATCGTAGTCTAGGTTGAGATTATATGGCTGTAATTCAATTTCGTTCTCTTTCAGGAAGTTTCGAGTACTCTCACTCAGTGTGTTTGTATCTATTATCAGCGCGAAAGACCGCCGGCACAACCTTCAGCCTTGATTTTCGGATCCATGATAACGAGTTTCGTCGGCCCATTATTTAGAATATGCTTGATCTTCCTACCATTCCATAGCGAGCTAGAATCAGCACTGAGAAAGCTTCGGCATACTTATGCCCAACGTTCTTGACGAAATTGCCTACTAGATTGGGTTTCATTTGCGCAGCAACAGTAGGAACAACAATGTTGAACAACTCCTTCCGGATCGGTGAATCTTTCTTGATGGCATTCGCTGCGATCCTGTGTATTGGAGGTCTAAACATTGTCTTTTCTTCGCGTTCCGGATCCTTCTTTGGCCTTTGCTTCCCCATGTTATCGTGCTGCATGCGTTGTCATTCTCCTGACCAAAAAAAGGATCGATTGATCGGCAAAATTCGCGATTTACGTGGACAGGTTTGAACATGATAGCTCCCGGCTTTGACTTTTTTGGGAAATTTACTTAAATCCTTCGGGCACAGTCGTCATTTTGTGCGTAGAGGCTGAAGAGTTGACGATGGCTTCGACGTCGTCCGAAGCCGAGACGGTGCACTTGCTGCTTCGTCGCATCGTCAGAGCCTTCTACAACACACGGCAGATAATAGCATATGATATCCTGCTCAAACACAGCACGTTACGGGACATCCATCTCGCTCAGCTGATGAACCTGACTCCCAAAGAAGTGCACAAGTTTCTGGCACCGCTTATTTCCGACAGTATTCTCCATCAACACTCCAAAGCGGAGCCCAAGACGCCGGCAGAGCTCGAGAGAGCGAGGCTGGGCGTTCCAGATGGAATGGAACAGCGGAAGCCGAGACAACGGGTGTTTTATTATGTGGATTATCGGACTGCGGTCGATGCTGTGAAATGGAGGATGGTGCAGATTACGACGTTACTGAGTAAAGACTCGCAGAGTCATGAGTCACAGTATATCTGTCCCCGGTGTGGGAGACGGTACACCACGCTGGATGCAGTGAGTCTGTTGTCTCCCGACATGATGTCCTTTATATGTATGGACTGTGGCTCGGTGCTTCAGGAGGAGACGAATACCGGGGTGGACGAGAACGGAGAGGAGAAAGCGAAATATGCGCGCTTGATGCAGCAGGTGGATCCTATTGTACGGGCCATGAAAGCCGTGGACGAGATTCATGTGCCGGAGAATACTTTCGAGATTGCCCTTGCGAATGCCATTCGACCGCCTCTCGATGACGCAGACGTCACGCTTGATTACCCCAATGTCTCGCCAGAACTCACCGGAAACAGAGACGATGCGCAGACCACAACCACGACTGCCGGACAAGCATTGCACGTCGACTTCTCCGAAGATCAAAAAGGTCTTCGGGCAGAAGACCTCGAGAAACGGGCGGCTCAGTCGAAACAGAATGCATTACCCGTATGGCATACCCAGAGTACTGTCTCCGGTGAACTCACTCACGCGGGGTCAAGACAAACGGAAGTCCAGCCAGACTACATGTCCTCGTTCTCTCGAAGTCTGGAAGAGGAGGAAGAGAAGAATAAGGCGAAAATCAAGGCGGAGGCCAAGGACGCGGGGATGGAAGATCAAATTGCCGCATACTATGCTGCCGCAAAGGCCAATGAAGCGAATGATGCTGCTCAATTTGCTGCGGAAGATGCTGACTTCTCGGAAGACGATGGGAATTGGGAGGATAGTAATATTGGTGGGACAGGGGTTTCGTCTGCTATAACTACTCCTGGAGAAGCGACTTTCCCTACTGAGACGAATGGTGTGGAGACTGCGAAGCCAGATAATGATGACGACGACGACGAAGATGAGGAGTTCGAGGACGTTTAGGCGCATTAGACATTTAAGATATCAGGTCATACTGTATTATAAAGGGCGGTTTATAAGGCCAATAGCATATACATAACACAAAGAAAAGTCGGTCCAGAAGCTCGAGGCTCCATATTTACACCGTGAGCTGAATCTAATGAAAGCAAAGGAGTCAGTATCCATACAGCCAAGAAGGAGGCAGCGTCTTGCATCCCCATGGCGCACGAAACGCAATAAGATTTATTTACAAAAAGGGGGTATATTTTGATGTCCTTAGCTTCTCCATCAGTTTGCCACTACGCGGATGTTGTTCTGTTTTTGCCATTTCTTGAAGTCCTCCTCGTTCTTCTTATATTGTGCCATCAGTTGCTCCACAACGCGTTTCAGCTAAAGACATCAATGATATTATTGAGGGAGACTCACGCCGTCTTGAGTCTGTTCCAACGCCGGTAGTACATCCCCTACTGTCCCTTCTACGAGTGTGCCACCAATCATACGGAAACATCTTCGGTCTAACGGCATCGGCTTAAGACTTTATTTCAGAACCAGCTCGAGGTAAATACCTCTGGATCACGACTGTGTGCTCATCGGATTGTGATTCGAGATCACTCAACTTCTCCACCAGCTTCCATCAGTTTCTTTTCCAGCTGGTAACCCAGGAATCATACCGCTTGTAGATTCTCCTTCTTTGCATTGTACTGGGCCTGTAGCTCTGCGTTTCTGTTGGTCGTAGCCATCAGGATGGATCTAGTGAAAATAATTTCCCGTGTTAAACTTCGTGTTGAGTGTCGACTAAAACTTATGGTGGGCGGTTAGCTATGTAATATTTCCACGTCAACGACAGCGATAACAAACTAACCACCATCCTCAGCACCACCAGTCCCCCAACATGTCCACCCCATCCGATCTCTGTCCAGTCTACGCGCCCTTCTTCGTACCTCCCTCCCAGCCTCCTCACTAACTCCAGGGTGCCATGGGATGCACTTCAGCAATTGTCTTCACTTGTACGAATTAAAGTTTCGACGTGGGAGCTGACGGCGTAGGTTTTGGAGCTGCGTATGGGACTGCCAAGTCGGGAGTAGGGATAGCGTCTATGGGTGTTCTTCGTCCTGATTTGATCATTAAGAATGTTGTGCCGGTTATTATGGCGGGGATTATTGGCATTTATGGGCTTGTTGTCGCGGTCCTTGTTTCTGATGGATGTACTGGCCCCTGAAAACTCCACTTGCGCCCTCTCTTTCCGTTCTTTGTTCCCCAATGCTTTGTCTTGCTACGTTTGATAGTTTGCATGTGTACATGCTGTTTGGCTGTCATGTGCTGAGGCTGACTGTAGTGGCACCAATCCAACCATTATACACGGGCTTCATTCAACTCGGTGCAGGTCTGAGTGTCGGCTTGGCAGGTCTTGCAGCCGGATTCGCAATTGGAATTGTCGGCGATGCAGGAGTAAGAGGAACGGCACAACAACCCAAATTATTCGTCGGAATGATTCTTATCTTGATTTTTGCAGAGGTGTTGGGGTTGTATGGACTTATTGTTGCACTTCTGTTGAATACCAAGGCTGGTGGTGTAGCGGTATGTCTGTTCCTGTGGGTATGGCTGATTATAGTGTCCGTGAAGAGTGAAATGCGGCAGGTGAGGGCTGGCTGGAAGCATAATAGGCAGGGAAAGGGTGTGAAGAGGAGGAAATCTGGGTGTGGGATGATGTGGAGTCAGATAAATATATGAGATCTAATTCACTCTGGCTTCATCTAGGCAAGTTATCTAGCTGATTGCCTATTTCTGCTGGGAACGATTGAAAGCGCTTCTAAGTATCGTAACCGATGAGCCAGGGCCGTTGAGTGAGATTCACCACATCTGGAGATCGCCGCCGCGAAATTCCAATCTGAACCAAAACTGACAGATATTTGGAATTTTGAGCGAAGTTTTGACTGGTAAGACACCGCCGCTGATTTCCTTCCTCCAGCAATTCACGTTCCACCTTCGATCATGGTACTCCGTCCAGCCGCCAGAGCTAACCTCAGAACGCGGTCTCGACAGTGGCAGAGACACGAGATCTGTCGATGACAGTCGAACGAATCGGCAACCATTCGCACATCCGCGGCATCGGCCTCGATGATTCTCTCCAACCACGCTTCTCCTCGCAGGGCATGGTCGGCCAACTCAAGGCCCGTAAATCCGCAGGCATAATCCTGCAAATGATCAAGGAGGGAAAAATCGCTGGGCGGGCCGTGCTTATCGCTGGTCCTCCGGGCACGGGGAAAACCGCCATCGCCATGGGTATTCTCTCTCTCGTTGTGGCCGTCCAAGCGTTCACTGGCTTTCGAGCGGGTTTTGTGTGGACAACAAGGCTGATGGGTAGGGATTGCAAAGTCGTTGGGAGATGATACGCCGTTTACGATGATTTCTGCGTCGGAGATCTTTTCGTATGAAATGTCAAAGACAGAGGCTTTGACGCAAGCATTCAGGAAATCCATCGGCGTCAGAATCAATGAAGAAAGCGAAATCATCGAAGGCGAAGTAGTGGAAATCCAGATCGATCGCTCTCTCACTGGAGTATCTCCCCCTTCTAGTAACCATAGTCTTACACTAGGCCACGAAAACGGGAAAACTCACCATCAAAACAACAGATATGGATACCATCTACGACCTTGGAACGAAAATGATCGATGCGTTGTCGAAAGAGAAAGTCCTCGCAGGGGATATCATCAGCATCGACAAATCATCCGGCAAAATCACCAAACTGGGCCGTTCATTTTCCCGAGCACGGGATTACGACGCCATGTCGGCAGACACAAAATTCCTGCAATGTCCCGAAGGCGAGCTCCAGAAACGGCGCGAGATAACCCATACTGTATCCCTCCACGAAATCGATGTCATCAATTCCCGCACACAGGGCTTTCTAGCTCTATTCAGCGGCGATACCGGAGAAATCAAATCCGAGGTGCGTGATCAGATAAATACAAAGGTCGGAGAGTGGAAAGAGGAGGGAAAGGCAGAGATTTGTCCGGGAGTGTTGTTCATTGATGAAGTTCATATGTTGGATATTGAATGTTTTTCGTTCCTGAATCGGGCCTTGGAGGATGAGTTGAGTCCGATTTTGATCATGGCAAGTAATAGGGGAATTACTCGGATTAGGGGGACGAATTATAAGGCTCCTCATGGGATGCCGATTGATCTCTTGGATCGGGTCTTGATTATCAGTACTGCTCCTTACACCATCGACGAAATCAAGGAGATCCTCAGTATCAGGTATCCCTCCCCCAGAACATTTTATGCTAATGTAGATCCACGGAAGAGGATGTCACTTTATCCCCCGACGCATTGTCTGCCTTGTCGAAAATCGGCATCGAGACGAGCTTGCGATATGCTATGCAATTACTCATTGCCTCACATCTCATTGCCGCGAAACGAAAGTCCGCAACCGTAGAGCTAAACGATCTGCAACGAGCATACGGATTATTCCTCGATCAGAAACGAAGTGTCGAATTCCTGGAGCGCAATGAGCGTGAGTTTATCTCTGGAAATGAATGGGAAGATGGTGGAAGAGAAATCAATGGTAGCGACGGCACTGTCCCGATGCAAGAAGTTCAGGCATAAGAGACAGATGAACACGAGATGGTGGGGTGCCAGTGGGCTCAGGATATGTGACGGAAACCTTTGGAGGGAAATTAGAACTTGAGACCACTGCAGGCGGTATGGGCCGGAGTTTGTTCTGAAATGTATCATAGAATAGCGAAAATATTAGCCCATAAGATTATTTACGTCCATATAACTGAACGAATCGGTTTCAGAACTAAAGTGATCGGATCCACATTCATACATCGTCAAAACCGAGTAGCTATCTCGCATCGAGAAAGTAAAAGAGCTTGAGAATAGAACTGCAGTGCTTAAAATTGCCGTGAATGATTCAACCTCGCTATCCGCGAGTCAGATCTGATCCGATGAACCGTCGTAAAATGTGACGGACAAAGTATAGCGCCCCGAGCAAATGACCGCACCATACGGAGATTCTCAACGGCTGGATACATTGCAGCTATGATTAAATAGTATAGGTTTTGGCTGGGTAGGATATAGATACAACAAGGGGTTTTGCTAGACATGGCAGAAAATACTGCAGATTCTTGGATGTGAACCCCGTACGTCCTCGATCTGAATCTGTAGAAGCTATAAATGGGGCTATCAGAGCGCCAGAGAGCCCGGATGTCTCTTATAGACGGAGGAGATGAGAAGAATGGGAATCTATGATGATGGGATTGCTATCTATCGGAGACCCTGGCCGTTCTTTGCTTCTCCGGGCTGGGATGAGAGAACTCCCTTTATCTTCATCCACTGTTTGCAACTTGGGAGGTATTTGTATCTGAGTCTCGAACTAGATACGAATCGTAAGCGAATACCTCAAGATCGTTCCGCACGCATAGTATATCAGTCGTTCTGTTACCGATCAGGAAGATTACACCGGGTCCGGATGTACTATTCGAACCTGGAAGTAAGGATCACTCCATCCTTATCCATGATCCCGAACGATCATCAACTCTTCTAGAGCCTTTCATCGATCCTTCCGTTCCAGAACCTCCCCGTCAACAATTATCACATCCATCTTCCAATCCGTCTCAGTCATAGGAATCCTCCCCTCCTCAACCAACTGACATTTCAACGCCAGCGCAACTACCCCATCAACAACAGTAAACAAACATCATACCCAACAGCGGAGGTTCCCTCCCCGTCTTTTTAGCAAACTCATGATATCGCTGAATAAAATGATCATAATACCCCTTGCCATGTCCAATCCTGTTCATCGCTCGATCAAAGCCTACTCCGGGAACAATAATCAAGTCCAATCCGTCCCCTTCAAGTGCTATAATTAATTAATTCCTCTCTTAGTTGAGGAATACCATCCGCTCTGCCCTCCCGTGATGCAGGTTCAGGAATACCCCATGTATTTTCCGGGAAGGCTTTTAGGTCGTCGAGATTGGGTGTTCCAACCATATGCATAATAGGACCATCAATCAACGGCACATAAACCTGTTTTCCTTGCACATCAGCAACTTCGCAAATTTACAATCGAAACCTAATTGAAAACACTTCTCGATGATAGCGTTGGTTTGTAATTCGCCGGTACGCATGGAGAGGTACACGGAGACATTCTGGGAGTTGACGAAACAGGGGAGTTGGAATAAGGTTTTTGCGCAACGGGATGCTGGAGGTTAGTTTTGTGAAGAAGTTGGGGGACTCACATTCTTCGGCTATTTGTGATTGAGACAGTGATTTGAGGGATTGTTGAATTTCTTTTCGGAGGTGTCGTTTTAGGAGTCTTATGCTTGTTGCCATGGAGGAAGACCGGGGAGGTTGTGTTGATTTCTTTCGGATGTCGATCATTTTGGCTGGAGAAGGACAATCTCAGCTTCAGCTTGGAAGAGGGAGCCTCCTGACTTCAGATGTACAGTAACAGCAGCAGTTTTTCACAATCCCTTACATGGCCCATTAGCATGCTTAACGAGAGCCTATCTAGCCAAGCTTTCTTAACAGATATTCGGCATAAGAGTGTCTATAGAAAGTATCCAGCAGTTTTGTATAACCATATTTCGTCTTTAACGTTACGATAGCATTGACGGAGATCGAGGATCAACAAGAGTCAACGGCTGAGAGTACAGTTCTATTTGTTCCTCTATGCTTCTGCTCCAGTAAGCCTGACTACAGCCTGATACTTCTGTAACTTATTCAACAGCAGATCACCCTCCTTAACCAACTTCTGATACTGCGCATTCTTATTATCAGGTCTATTCGTCTCAACAATTCCTAAAGTCAGCCCCCCTCCCGAAATGACATACCATTAACTCTATCAATCACACAATTGAGTTTCTTGGACGGAATAAATCTGCTAAGGTCCCTGATATCAGCCCACCCCACGAAAAGGGTCGTACGCATCGATGAATTCCCTCGTCACGCCGAATTGTACAGCCATGTAGTCAATACTCAGACTTCGATAACTCTCTAATAACTGAGCATATGCCTTGCGTCTCATTTCGCGGACATAGACTCGGGCGTGAGAAGCCAGGTATCTGTCCTTCTTGAGGAGTTGTTCCACGTCTGCGAGAGCCAGAAAGTATTGTGCGTATTCACGGGTGTAGAGAGAATTGACGAGACGGTCCAGAGGTTCCAAGGTAGGGTGATTTGGAAGAATTTGGAGAACTTCAGGGGAATCGATGACCTAGGTTTCAGAATTACATTCCTAAGAGAGGTGTACCTTGGTTTTGAGATCGACTCGGGAGAGGGAGATGGATCCTGCGAGGGTGGCGTACATGACTACGTCTTCGAATTCCATGAGTTCGGTGGAAGTAAATGTTGAAAGGACATCGAGGAGGAGGTCTGCGGCAGGAGCAAACGACCGGATTGAAAGGAGATAGATCCCATGATATGCCTTTAATCGGTTTCGTCTGTCCCAGTCTCCGCCAGAGTCAATTAACCTTACGCATCAGCACCATGATAAATTAGTATTTACCATTGAGCCTTTTCGACGTTGCGAGCGATGAGATCGGCATCTGAGAAGAATAATCCCAGACGAATCACAGTGAATACAAGATCGATTTTGGATCCCAGAGTGGGTGTTTTCTCCATAGCAATTCGATGAGCAGTCAACGCGCGATCCTACATATATCAATTCGCAGCCTTAACGAGGACGTACTTTGTCCAAGATTTTCGCAAGAAACATGAACTTGGCAATCAATGCTTCGCTAACCTCACTTTCGCCGTTCATTTCCTCGGCCTCCTTGAGTTTCTCGTCCATTTTCTTCTCCTCTTCATCATTTCTCGCTTTCAGCTGGTCGTATGTTGACTGACTCCAGCCTGGGAGATCATCTTTCAGAAGCAGGTATAGCGGTGCAAGCGAGTTGGCGTCGATTTCTTTCAGCAGGTGGTCGCGTGCGGTGTTGTATGCCGGTGACGAAGGCGGTTGAGAGCGAAAGGTGAAGAGATGCTGTGCGAGGGAAAGGTCGGGGATTTTTGGCGGAGGAGTGTCTGAAGACATTGTAATTGTGTGTTGCCTTCGAGTGCGCTGTTGTCTCCTGATGGATGGTGGATTGCGTGTCTACCAAGAACCCTAACCACGAGCTTGACGCCGCTTGATTGGGCGAGGACAATCTTCTCAAGTTTCAACTCCGAACAGAACAGCTGCTGTCATCACAATGTCGGACCGAGGCCCCCCAAGGGTCAAGAACAAGGTATCCTACTCTCTCTTCCCGATTGAAGACACAGTCTGCTAACATGTCGTAGGCGGCGGCGCCAGTTCAAATCTCTGCGGAACAGCTGCTTCGAGAAGCGTATGAGCGACAAGATGTGGCTCCTAAGCGGACGCCCCATGCCATTCTCGACCTGGAGGAGCTTCAAGAATACCAAGGTCGTCAGAGAAAGGACTTTGAGAATAAGTTACGGCGGAATCGTCTTCGTATGGGAGAATGGCTGCGGTATGCCAACTGGGAATTAGAGCAGAAGGAGTATGCAAGGTATGGCCATTCCTCATCTTCTGTTAGTGTTGGCTAACTGGGTAGAGCACGTTCTGTGTTTGAGAGAGGGTTGAATGAAGACTCTCAGAGTGTGTCGCTATGGCTCGCTTATATCGAAGCTGAGCTCAAACATCGCAACATCAACCATGCCCGGAACCTTCTCAACAGAGTCGTCAGTATCCTCCCTCGAGTCGACAAGTTCTGGTATAAGTTTGTGTACATGGAGGAAACCCTGAACAACATCCCTGCTGTAAGACAACTCTTCGAGCGATGGATGCAATGGGAACCAGACGAGGTGGCCTGGCAAGCATATATCAAAATGGAGAAACGATACGGAGAAATCAATCGAGCACGAGCAATCTTTGAGCGATTCGTACAAGTCCATCCCGCCGCTGCGAACTGGTTGAAATGGGCTCGATTCGAGGAGGAAAATGCCGATGCGGAGAATGTACGTGAAGTATTCAGTGCGGCAATGGAAACGTTTGGAGAAGGCGAGTTCATGGATGAGCGGATATACATTGCCTTCGCTCGTTACGAAACCAGACTCAAAGAATACGAACGTGCCCGGACTATTTACAAGTACGCCCTAGATCGACTGCCGCGCAGTAAATCACAAGCGTTATACGAAGCCTACACGGCATTCGAGAAACAATTCGGCGACCGAGATGGTGTCGAGGACGTCCTCATCGACAAACGCCGCCTTCAATACGAAGAACAAGTCACAGAGAACCCCAAGAACTACGATGCCTGGTTCGACTACGCACGACTCGAAGAAATGGGCGGTGACCCCGATCGAGTCAGAGAAGTCTACGAGCGCGCAATTGCACAAATCCCGCCCACCAAAGAAAAACGACATTGGCGACGATATATTTATCTCTGGATCTACTATGCCTTGTACGAAGAACTCGAAGCCAAGGACTATGAACGCGCGCGACAAGTCTATCAAGAGGCAATTAAACTTATTCCTCACAAGGCATTTACATTTGCGAAACTGTGGCTTATGGCGGCGCAATTTGAGCTTCGTCAAATGCAGCTTACTACAGCTCGGAAAATGCTTGGTCAGGCTCTGGGACGGTGTCCGAAATCCAAGATTTTTAAGGGATACATTGATATGGAGATGCAACTGCGGGAATTCGACCGATGTCGAACACTGTATGAGAAATTCCTAGATTATGAGCCTACCAATTCGTATGCTTGGATATCTTATGCCGAGTTGGAGAAATTATTGGATGATATCACTCGAGTACGGGCAATCTACGAACTTGCTATCGGCAATCCGGCAGGACTGGATATCCCCGAGGCGGTATGGAAATCGTACATTGATTTCGAAGTCGGTGAAGGCGAGTATGACCGAGCTAGATCATTATACGAGAAACTTCTCGATCGAACAGACCACATCAAAGTCTGGATCAGCTACGCCCAGTTCGAAGTCAGTATTCCCGAGGAAGAAGAAGGCGAGGAAGAGGAAGCGGAACATGTAATTAGCGAAGCGGCGGTCGCTCGTGGCCGTTCAGTCTTTGACCGTGCATATCGACGTATGAAAGAAAAGGATCTGAAAGAAGAGGTATCATCTCACAATCTTATTGAACTTGCTAATATACAGCGTGTTGTTCTTCTCGAATCCTGGAAACAATTTGAGACGACCTATGGCGACGAGAGTCAAGTACAGAAGGTGGAGGAGATGATGCCGAAGGTGGTGAAGAAGAGGAAGATGTTGGATGATGGTTCTTACGAAGAATATTTCGATTATCTCTTCAAGGATGATGATGAGGGCAATCAAAAGATGATGAATCTCCTTAAGAAGGCTCAGGAATGGAAAGAAAGATTGCAAGCCCAGAATGCGGAGGCCTAGGGTAGTTAATTTAGCGCTCCGAGCACCGTGTAATAAAACCGTATTTGCCATTTGTACACCGCATTCCGCGACTAAGTGTCTGTCTTCGTGGGCTTGTCTCAAACGGAGGCAGAATTACATGGCGATATCAAGAAATAAAAATGGGGTGCTGTTGTTTATTTTGAAAAATCAATTCGCCATGATATAAGCTATAAGCCGTTCTATGACATCCGACATAGAGCCTCACCACCCATCTTTCTCCGAATCGCGTCTCTTGCCTCATACACACCCTGACTCGTATTAATGAACATCGACTCCCCCATATTCAGTCCCCGAATAGTCTGTACCCGCCGTCCCTTGATCATATCCTCAATCTCCCGTAAACTCAGATACACCCGTCTATTTGACCGACTCAACAGCTCGCATTTGGTTATAACCCGCTGATCATCGACGTACTTGAGACCGAGCCATAGTCGTCGGGTGGCTACATTCGATGGAGTGA
>Ga0302325_10020693_pt1 | contig 13787 bp, 11 predicted proteins | sample Palsa_T0_2_FD_201948 | JGI IMG/M metagenome (GOLD analysis project Ga0302325, IMG submission 201948) | Peat permafrost microbial communities from Stordalen Mire near Abisko, Sweden - Palsa_T0_2 | ecosystem: Environmental > Terrestrial > Soil > Palsa > Peat permafrost | place: Sweden: Abisko... | reverse complement strand
ACCCAAGATTCCATAAACCTCTTCAAAGTCTATTTCGCAGACATGACAACGCGTTCCATGGATAGCAATGCACGCGGCCCGCGCCTTTGGATTGCGTTCGACCGATGTTGCAACGCGCTTGCGTCGTGCACCCTCGATATGTGGACCCTCATGGTCAAGATGATCTGTAGATGTTTTACTCGCGAAGCCCCGTGTCGTTCCAGTGAAAGGTGAAGTCAACGAATTCGAGAATGCGGCCAGCGGCATAACTAGCTCTACGTCTGTCTTGCAATATGCGAGCGCGATGATCGGCCTCTTGGATTTTCTTACAGCATCAGGATCGCTTCGCTTGATAGTCCGGATTTGTCCAAATTCCGCCATCTCCATGAGGCATTCGATCTGATCGCTTGGACAATGAATGTATACCTTGATTCCTTCCCCATGGTGATACACAGATGCCGAGGTAGCGCTGCCGACCGAGAGTTCGCAGCAGTGCCTCATCTTCCTTCGAGCCCCGCCTTTCGCAATTCTCTTGAGTGCCGCGAACGCTGCGTCGCACAATAGACAACTGGCGTCCGTCCCGCGTTGGTGATTCGTGAGTTTATCAACATCCGAATCTTCCGATAGCCTCGAAAACTTCAGACGATATGCATTAGCTGTTTCAATCTGCCCTGAGTCTAGAAGGCAGTTGATAGCGTCATCAATCTCATTTCTCAACTCCGCTGCAAGCTGGAATCGGTATACCTGCTTGAGAAAGCCAGCATAATCTCGCCCGTTATACGACTGTCGCAGAAGATCAGGCACCGCTATGGGACATAGAAAGCTCAAGTCCTCATTCTTGAACAAAAAGCTAAGCAGTTCGCTGCTGCGCCCCTTGTTGAACATCTTGCGCATGCTGTCCTGAAAAACGTTTGATAAAGCTATTGGGTCGATAGACGCCCGTTTGCATAGTCGAACGGCACGGTCAATTTGCCCAAGAATACAGAGTTGCTTGACCTGTGTTACGGCATCGGGGTCTGGCATTTCGTTAGGCATATACGTCCCTTACTCTAAACGGCGTCTGACGGCAAATGAGGAGTGCGTTCAAGATACCGCAAATCTTGACGCTAATTACAGGCGATCACCAAGGACTATCGATTGGGGGCTTGGCGTGGCCGCCCGTATCAGGTTGCGCAGAGAAAGACGCTTTTGAAGATCCGGTAATTTTGTAAATCGCTGATTTCATCGCCCAACAACGTGCACCAAGAACGCGCTGCCTCGGGAATTATTTCACTGCTTCACATCGACGCAGCCACTGACGTATCCCCTACGTCCATGGACTCGGATAATCTCCTGGTCGCCGATCGTCACATGCCCGACATATGGAACAGTGTCGCCTTGATGCACGCTAGCGATCGCTACTGGATCGCCATCTCCATACTTGTCACGGTCCCACACGATTGCATCGCAGGTTATGGTCGCTTCAAGACCGCCGCCGCGTGTCGATTTGTTCGGCTTAGGCTCTGATTTTGGGTCGCTACTGGTTGCGTCCTGGACCATCTTCACATCGACGCAGCCACTGACATATCCCCTGCGCCCATGAACTCGAATAATGTCTTCGTCGCCGATCGTCACATGCCCGATGTATGGGACGGTGTCTCCCTCGTGCAAGGTGGCGATTGCTTGTGGATTGCCATCACCATACTTGTCACGGTCGTATGCCACAACGTCACAGGATACAGTCGCTGAAAGGCCGGTGAGCGCCTCTTTCCTCGATTGCGGTTCTGACTTGAGCAGAGGCTCTGGCGTGTTCGCTGTGCCCTGAGAATCCGCTGTGATGATCGAACTCTGGGGTGTGGGCGGGGTGGGGCTATATTCCGGAATAGCTGGGGGTATACGTTCCGACTGAAAATTGGATTGTGAGGCGATGTGGATGACCTCGCCGATGGCTATCAACACAGCGATAACAATTACGATTGCCTTGCCAACTTCGCTATGCGTTTTGGTTCGATGCCAGTACCAGGCGGCTCCAGCCCAGATGGCTGATTCTATAAGATAAATCGGAACCACACCTTTGATTAGCGACACCAGCAAAGAGATGAGAGCGAATGCCCCAAACACATAGGTGCCAATCTCGTTTCTTCCATCGCTTGCGACGCTGGGCGTTGGCTCGGGAACTTCGGTCACGACTTCCGTGGCGACCTTTACTTCCAATGGCGGAGTCGGCGATTCGACGACTGGCGATCCTGCGGGGAGGACCGCGCCACAGTGCGGGCAAAAGCTGAATCCGTCCGCCGTTTCCCTTCGGCACTCATGGCAGACCATTCTTGAAGATCTCCTTGTATTTCGGCAAGTTTACCATCCGCATCAGGGCGAAACCCGGTCTCAACGAGGAGGCCGCTCTATCCAAACTAAACGCAATCAGCGTTGCAACTTGGCAGCAGCGTCACTATATGTTGCTGGCTCTAGCAAGCCCTCAAGATGTCATCGAGATCTGACCTCGACAGAACTGTGTAAGAGTCGGAATCAGAGCAAAACTGGGCTTCAGCGCGCGCCATGATCCAATTGAGGTACAACTGCCTTCTGACATGATCCAAGCAGAATTTGCCTGCCGACACGATTGCAAGAGCATCGGGGAGATAGGTCTCGATCTCGACCCCATTTCGTTGAGTAACTTTCGCCTGGTCGTTCCGCATCGCAACGGGGTCGTAATCCCCAAAGACGAGTTGCTCGCCAGCGATCCCTCCCGCTAAGAATGCATAGCGATCTATCGCTGGCCGTGCCGTTGAATCGAGATCATCCTTCCATACGTCGGTCAGGATGAGACGGTTTTCCACGCGGACGGCCTCGACCGGGATGCCGAGTTTGAACGCGACGATGATGTGCCCCGCTTCGTGGCAGGAAGCACGCTTCATGAATTCATCCATCTCGTTAGGCATATCGAGCAAAGTTTAGCCGAGCTTCTTTTCGCGCGGCCATGGGAGGATGAAAGTTTGGGCACAGTTTGGGCACATAAAAACGCATCCGAAGATGCGTTGATTTGGTAAATCATTGATTTAATTGGTGCCGGGAGGGGGGGTTGAACCCCCACGAGGTTGCCCTCGGCGGATTTTGAGTCCGCTGCGTCTGCCAGTTCCGCCATCCCGGCTCTGGGTAGGCTTTAGCGGACAGTATCGCATAGGTTCGGTAGCCAAGTCACCCTTGCAAATCCCGCGAACTTGCGCTTGTGAAGCGCTTGGCCCAGCCCGAACCCAGCCCGAACCCAGCCCAAACCCAACACAAACCCGGTCCAGATGTACCTCAGCCCTCAGCCCCATTTCGCTCACGCATCGGTGAGTCAGGCGTGTCCGGCGCGCGTGGCGGGACGCAGGTCCTGTTTTCCACGTTACAGCCGTGCGACAATTACACTGTGACCGTGATGACAACGTCCCCTTTTCCTGGACCCGGTCAGAGCCCTACTTCGGCCTCTGACGTGCCCGATAAACCCAGCGGGAAAGAGGTACCAGCGCCTGTATCGGTTACCCCCGAACTGCTGGCCCTGCACAGCATCACCTCCGACGAGTATGCCCGCATTCTTGCAGCGCTGGGGCGTACCCCTTCGCTCACAGAACTGGGCATTTACTCCGTCATGTGGAGCGAGCACTGCTCCTACAAATCCTCCAAAGTCCACCTGAAACGGCTGCCCACGAAAAGTGATCGTGTAGTCCAGGGACCAGGCGAAAACGCCGGCATCATCGACGTCGGCGACGGCTGGGCTTGCGCCTTCAAGATCGAGAGCCACAACCACCCCAGCTACATTGAGCCGCATCAGGGCGCGGCCACTGGCGTCGGCGGCATTCTGCGCGACATCTTTACCATGGGCGCGCGCCCGCTGGCTGTCATGGATTCGCTGCGATTCGGCCCGATTGAACCCGGCGGCGACGACCCCGAACTCGTCAGCAAGAACCACTCCATCGTCGAGGGCGTCGTCAGCGGCGTGGCCAGCTATGGCAACTGCTTCGGAGTCCCTAACCTCGGCGGCGAAACCAAATTCGAAGCCTGTTACAGCGGCAATCCGCTGGTCAACGCCTTCGCTCTCGGCCTGGTCAGAATCGACGAAATCTTCTATGGCAAAGCCGCCGGCGTCGGCAATCCGGTGATTTATGTAGGCGCAAAAACCGGCCGCGACGGCATCCACGGGGCCACCATGGCCTCCGAAGAGTTCCACGAAGGCACGGAAGCCAAGCGGCCCAACGTCCAGGTCGGCGACCCCTTCATGGAAAAGCTGCTCCTCGAAGCCTGCCTTGAAGCCATGAAGACGGGCGCCATCGTCGGCATTCAGGACATGGGCGCAGCCGGTCTTACCTGCTCCACCTGCGAAATGGGCGCGCGCGGCGGCGTCGGCCTCGACGTCGAGCTCGACAACGTTCCCCAGCGCGAAACCGGCATGAACTCCTACGAAATCATGCTTTCGGAAAGCCAGGAGCGCATGTTGCTCGTCGCCGAAGCCGGCCGAGAACACGAAGTCCTCAACGTCTTCGCCAAGTGGGGCCTGGACGCGGTCATCGTCGGCACAGTCAAGCCGGAACCGCGCCTTCGCATTCGCCATCACGGCATTCTCGTTGCAGACATCCCAAATGAGTCGCTGACCGACGACGCTCCTCTCTACAACCGCCCTGTCGGCATCTGGAAAGCCCCAGTCCCGCTGGACCCTCCCGAAGAAGTCCTCGCCGAACTGAACGGACTGGAAGGCAAGCCGCGCGACTACACCGCCGACCTGAAAAAACTCCTGGCGAGTTCGAATATTTGCAGCAAGCGCTGGGTCCACGAGCAGTACGACACCATGGTCCAGACCAACACGGTGCAGGGCCCAGGCGGCGAAGCCGGTGTGATGCGCATCAAAGGAACGGGCACTCCCGGCCACGAGCGCGGCTTGGCCATGGCCTTGGACGGCAACGGCCGCTGGTGTTATCTCGATCCCAAGCTGGGCGCAATGCACGCCGTAGCCGAAGCCTGCCGCAAGGTAGCCTGCACCGGAGCAACTCCGGTAGCCGCTACCAATTGCCTCAACTTCGGCAACCCCCAAAAGCCGGAGATCATGGCTCAGCTTTCTGCGGCCATCGACGGTATCGCCGAAGCTTGTACCGCGCTCGGAACCCCTATCACTGGCGGTAACGTCTCCCTCTACAACGAAACCAAAGGCGAAGGCATCTTCCCAACGCCGGTTATAGGAATAGTCGGAATTTTGGACGACGTGACCAAAGCAGTTCCTGCAAGCTTCCAGCGAGCCGGCGATGATGTCCTTCTCCTAATTTTCAATGGAGATGACAGCGAGCCAGGCTACAAAGCTACAGTTCATCAACAGCTTGGTTCCAGCGACTTTGCAAAGGTTATCCTGGGCAGTCTTTGGGGAACTCCTCCCAGCCTTAGCTTGAAAGACGAAGCCGCATTGCAACAGTGCTTGATTGAATTGGCTCATACTCAACTTCTTCATTCAGCCAAAGACTCTTCTGATGGTGCGGTATTCGTTTCGCTTGCGCAGGCTACCTTCGCACAGAATGTTGGCTTTGAGTCGGACATGAATAGTGGTGGCACTCCGATGAAAGAGATCGATCCCGCTCTTTATTGGTATGAGGCCCCAAGTACCGTTATCGTAACTTGCGCTCCAGCGAACACACATCGTGTACTTGAAATAGCTAAGAGGCACGGTGCTTCCGGAGCCTATTCCATCGGCAAGACAACGCCCGATATATTCCGATTCCATGATTCCACAGGTAAAGTCTTCATTGACGCAACAATCTCTGACCTTCGCCAACCCTGGGCCACCTCACTCGAATCCGCCCTCCACGACGAGGTGACAGCATGACCCCGCTGCTCTACCAAGGCGTTGAAGGCATCGCCGACATTTCCGAATCTCTTCGTACCACCACTTGTCATCCTGAGCGCAGCGAAGGACCTGCTGTTCCAGCGATCTCCGCCGAAGCCGAAGACCCCAAGCTAAAAGAAGAATGCGGCGTAATGGCCGTCTACGGCCACCCCGACGCAGCCCGACAAGTCTACCTCGGCCTCTACGCACTCCAGCATCGCGGTCAGGAATCCGCCGGCATCGCCTCCGCCAACGGCCAAAACCTCTCGAACATCAAAGGCATGGGCCTGGTCTCGGAAATCTTCACCGAAAACGTACTCTCCAAGCTCCCCGGCGAACTAAGCATCGGCCACACCCGCTACTCCACCACCGGCGACTCGGCTCTGCTGAATGCCCAGCCCATCCGCGTCGATTCCACCAAGGGCCTCATCGCCATCGCCCACAATGGCAACCTCGTGAACCTGGGCACACTCCGCGCCAAGCTCGAACGCGCCGGAGCCTACTTCCAGACCACGTCGGATTCCGAAATCATCGTCCAGCTCATCGCCCACTCCAAAGCCGGTTCGCTGGTCGACGCCATCGCAGACTCGCTCGGCCAGGTCGAGGGCGCGTTTTCCATCGTAATGATGACCCGCGACCGCATCTTCGCCGCCCGCGATCCGCGCGGCTTTCGACCGCTGTCGATGGGTCGCATCCGGAACGCGGACGGACCAGACACCATCGTCTTCGCCTCCGAAACCTGCGCCTTCGACCTGCTCCGCGCAGAGTACGAGCGCGAAGTGCTCCCCGGCGAACTGGTCATGGTCTCAGCCGACGGCGTCACCTCGCGCCAATACGCAAGCGGCTTCCAGCAAACCAGCTGCATCTTTGAGCACGTCTACTTCGCCCGTCCAGACAGCCGCATCTACGGCCGCTGGGTTCAGGAAAGCCGCGAAGAAATGGGCCGCCAGCTGTGCCGCGAGTCGGGCGTCCCTGCCGATCTCGTTGTCCCTGTGCCTGACTCGGGAGTGACCGCTGCTCTCGGCTACGCAACCGAAGCCGGTCTGCCATTTCGCTTCGGCCTGATACGCAATCACTACGTCGGCCGCACCTTCATCGAGCCCGAGCAGAAGGTGCGCGACTTCGGCGTCAAGCTTAAGCTCAACCCAGTGCGCAACCTGCTCGAAGGCAAGCGAGTCATCCTCATTGACGACTCGATCATTCGCGGCACCACGAGTAGAAAGATCGTGCGCATGGTGCGCGGCGCTGGCGCCAAAGAGGTTCACCTGCGTATCAGTTGCCCGCCGACCATTTCACCCTGTTTTTACGGCGTGGACACGCCCAGCAAACGGGACCTGATTGCGGCCAACAAATCCGTCGAGGAGATCCGTCAGTATATCGAGGCCGACACGCTCGCCTATCTCTCGCTCGACGGCCTGCTCAAGTGCTGCGAACACACCGAAAGCACCGGCCAATCTACCGGCTACTGCACGGCCTGCTACACCGGAAGCTATCCCACCCAATGGGTTGACGTCGACGAGATACTGCCCGCGCAAGCTGATCGTTACGAGATTCAGCTCAAACTGACGGAAGTGAATTAGCCCAGCTCAAAGAAGAGCACTTCTGCACCATCTCTGCCCGCAAGAATCGATACTTCCGGCTCATCCGAAAGCGCAAGCCCATCGCCCTGCGTCAACGGTCCCACTGGTCTTCCAGGCCGGGTGCGATGCCTCCAGTGCGGTTGAGAATCCGCAGGAAAGCCTCCCGATCGGCTCGGTTACGGCGCTCAAGGAAGAATTCCTCTGTTTGCATGGCTGCTATTTTCTCCGCAGCCGCCACCACGAGGAATTGGTTGATGCTTGTTCCGTCTCGATCGCCGATGGTTTCAAGAGCTGCCTTCAGCGAGACCGGTAAACGCAGTGGAATGTCGCAACTCGGGTCGTCATGCTCTGCTCCTCACACTGCTATCGCTTACAGTGCTTCTCCTGGTCTGATCACGGCTATACCAAAACTGTGCCGCGCCTCTCGTAAATCCTTTTCATTGAACGTCACAATGGCCGAAGCCCCGCCATTGACAGCGGCTTCCAAAACCAATTCGTCTCCTGGATCGCGAAGTTGCGGACGCCCTCGAAAATGCGCCGCCAATCCAAACTTATGAGGTGCTCGCGGTCGTCGCCGGACTGGCACTGGACGGCGCAGCCGCAGGAGTTGCCGGAGCAGCGGCAGTGCTCGTGTCCACGACCGCTGGCTTAGACTCGGTTGCAGCGGGCGCTTCGGTCGAACCCGCGCCGGCCGGCTCTGCCGTCTTGGCTCCGCCCTTGCCGGCATAGTCGTTCACATACCAGCCTGCGCCCTCAAAGCGCAGCGCCGGCGCGGTCACTGGACGGATCAAAACTCCCTGGCACTTGGGGCATTCGGTTTCCGGTTTGGCGCTGAAATTCTGGATCTTTTCAAAACTGTAGCCGCACGCCGTGCAGCGATATTCATAAAGTGGCAAGGCACGTTCCTCCGGGAAATTCTCCCATTCCTTGATTTTAGCGGTTTTGGCAATTGCTGGCGCAAAAGGCCGATTCGGCTACGCCGCAGAAACACTGGCCCTGATCGAAAGAAAATTCACAAAAAAACTCTTGCGTGCTCACCTACTCCATGTGTTACCGTCTGTAGCATTATGATGAGTAACGTTACAAGCGATGGCGAAAAGACAGTGGCTCAGCCGAGCACCCAGCCGACTCCCGACGTGATCGGGCACGACCCGGCGGAACTGGGCGAACTGGAGCGCAGCGTTCTACAAATGCTGTGGCAGCACGGCACGCTTTCAGCCGAACAGGTGCGCGAAGAGCTGGATCAGCAGGATCGTCCGCTCAAGGACTCGACAGTGCGGACTGTTCTGCGGCGGCTTGAAGAGAAGGGCTATCTTACGCATGTGCTTGATAACCGGACCTTTCTCTACTCTCCAGCCGAGCCGGCTCCGATGGTTGCGGGGCGAGCCGTCAAGCGCATTCTCGAGTGGTTCTGCGAGGGATCGGTTGAGCAGTTGCTGGTCGGCATGGTCGATTCTTCGGTGCTGGATCGTGCGGAACTCAAGCGCCTGGCCGAGCGTATCGCTGATGCGCAACATGCAAAACAGTCCGGCAAAAATCCCGCCAACGAAAAAAGGGGGAAGTAATGCTGACATTCATTCTGGAAGCTGCCTTTCGTTCGCTGCTGATGGCCGTGGCCGTATGGACCGTAATTCGCCTCCTACGGGTGAATGCGGTGCTCGCTCAAAAAGTCGCTTGGGTGCTGGTGCTGCTGGCTGCCGGAACCATGCCGCTGGTAATGCACACGCCCTGGCTGGCGATCAATCAAGCTATGCGGATTCCGATTCGGCCTGTTGCAAGCGCTGGGGGGCAATCTGCAAGGCCGGCACCACTGGAGGCAGTTCATAACGCCGCACCTGCCGTGGCAATCAAAATCGAGCGACTTTCGCACGCCCCAAAGCCGTCTGCAGCTCACCCGGCTGCCCGCCCTAATGACAGTTCGATCAGCTTCTTAGATGACTCTTATAAGACACCGGCTCTTGCCGTCTCGGATTCCAGCTCGCTGTCGAGTGCTTCTTTATCCCGCTCAGATGAGCCATCAGTAAAGCTCGACGTGACTGCTTCCGCTGACTCAGCTCCTGTTGTCACGCAGCCCCAAACTGCCTTCTGGAACTGGAGCAGGATCAAGGCGATCGCAATCCCTGTCTACTTTGTCATTGGCGGCATTTTACTGCTGCGAATGCTGCTTGGCCTGGGTGCAGCCTTCCGCATCTGGCGACGGGCTGAGCCGATTGTGGACACACCGGCCATTGCGTCTCCAGGCTGGTCGAAGGATTGGAGAGTTCGCGTAAGTCGCGATCTCATTACTCCGGTCACGATTGGTTCGACCGTCATTCTTCCCAGTGATTTCGAGGACTGGGACGAGGCCAAGCTTCGTGTCGTGCTGGCGCATGAGGGCTCGCATGTGCGTCAGCGAGACTTCTATCTGCAACTGCTGGCGGCACTCCATGTCACTGTCTTCTGGTTCAGCCCGCTAGGCTGGTGGCTGCAGCGCAAGCTTTCTGAGCTGGGCGAGGCGCTCAGTGATCGCGCCGGCCTGGAGCAGGCCCAAAGCCCAGCATCCTACGCGCAGATCCTTCTTGAATTCGCGGCAATTCCGCGGAAAAAGTTATATTTCACGCCGCTTGCAGGAGTCGCCATGGCACGTTCGTCGAATCTTTCCAGCCGCATTGAGCGCGTTCTCAACGACCGCCGTTTCCGCCTGGCCTTTGTTGGCGGGCAACGTCACGCAATCCTTACCGCCCTGCTTGTGCCCGCTGCGTTGATCGCCGTTGTTGCCTGCATCCGCATCGTACCGGCGGTGGAGGCGGCGCAGGCTCCGAGCGCGGCTCCTGTTACCGGCCAGGTTTCGGGGCAAGTCTCGGGGCAAGTTTCGGGCGGGGTATCAGGTCAGGTTTCGGGGCAAGTCACGGGCCAGGTGAGCAGCTCCGGTCCCGATCAAGTGACGACCGTGGACTTCGTGCAAGCGCCGTCAGCAGCTCCGATAGCGCCCCCGGCACCGGAACCAGCTCCAGCACCGGAAGCGGAAGCCACGCCTGAAGCCGAAGACGTTCAGGCTTCCGAGCCACCGATGCCTCCAAAGCCCGGTCGCGGATTCGCCTACGCATATTCGATGGACGACGGCGACGGTTCCTTCGCGATTGTTCGCGGCAAAGACAGCACTGTAACCATGTCGGGTGACGCGGGCAAAGAACTGGAAGCGGCGCGCCAGAAGTACCACGACAACTTCATCTGGTTTGAGCGCGACGGCAAGTCGTATGTGATCACCGATCCGGCGATCGTGGCGCAGAGCCAGGCGCTCTTCAAGGGCGATAGCCGTCTGAAGTTCCGTCAAGACCAATTGCAGAAGGCCCAGGCCGAGCTCGACCAGCAAATGGCCAAATCCCAGCGCGAGATGGATCTGGCCGGAATGCCGGGACCTGAGTTCGCGGCCCAGATGGCCAAGCTGAATGCACAACTTGCCGAATTGCAGAGTGATGACTTCAAAAAGCTGACCGCGGAAATTGCCAAGGGGGCAGTGGACCGGCAAAAAATCGACGAACAAGTGAGGAAGGAACTCGAAGACAATCAGCAGCTCTCGGAAAAGATCACCAAGCAGGTCCAGGACAGTCAGAAGGTCGACCTTGAAGCTGCTCAGAAAGCAATGAGCGAAGCGATGCAGCTCAAGATGGAAAAGCTCGGTGAGCTACAGGAAAAGATTGGAGACATCCAGGGTCAAATCGGCGATATTCAAGGCAAAATCGGCGAGCACCAGGGTTTGCTCGGAGAGAAGCAGGGCGAACTTGGCGAGCGGATGGGCAAAATCGGCGAGGAGATGGGCAAGATCGGCGAGCAGGAAGGGAAGAACGCCGAGGAAGCCAGCCGCAAGATGAAGTCGGTCATCGATCAGGCGATCAAGGATGGAAAGGCCAAGCCGGTCGACTAATCGCACCGATCTCGATTTTGGGCGTTGAGGGAGAGTAACTCCTGCCGAAAAGCTGTGTCTAACCCAGCAGGAGTTGTGCATGAAACTGTGTTTACGTGTCTTTTCCGCCATCTTCCCCGCCATCCTGCCCTGCGTTTTTGCTGTGATGGCCGTTGCGGGCGCTGCCCAGTCTCCCGCACCGCAGCCTTCTTTGGTGCCTCCGGGGTTTAATGAGTTTCTTAACAGCCTGGCAGACCAGCCTCCGACCCACATGGGCTTCGTGCTAGACCGCTCCATGCTGGTGGCTGCGCGCAGTGTGCTGGAGTCGGGAGGAATGTCTCCTGAGCGCGCGGCGGCGGCGCTCTCCAGCATCTCTTATGACAATTACCGCTACGCCCATCCCGCGGTATACGCGCCAGAGACGATGGCTTCGATTGTCGCCGCCTACCGGACCGCCGGCTGGAAGCACCTGGTCAATGCCCACGACCCTCCGCCAGGCAGCACCCAGCACCGAGGCCCTGCAACTGACCTCTGGCTGCACTTTAGCGGCTCGGACATTGACGGCCTCACCGTTCTCTCGCGCGGAGCCCGCAACGTGAACGTGATCGAAGTCGCGTGCGATTTGCGTCCTCTGGATCTGGTCCATCTCAGCGGCCACTTCGGGATTCCCAAAGTAGATTCGAGCGCCGTGATGGTGCCGGACCCCAACGATCGGTAAACGAAACGAGATGCGGGATAAAAGAGACAGGGCCATCCTGGCTACCTGCGTTTGGTGGTGAACCGCGGATCAAACTGGAATGCGACAGGCTTGCGTATTTTAAGCTTGGGGAAATCGGATTGAAGCGGATTGAGCAAGAGATTGAACTCATCCGGAACCAGCGCACTGGGAACGGATAAAGCTAGAGATCCCAGGCTGGCCGCCCAGTTGCTGCCAACCATCTGCACCGCCGCTGGAACAGGGTCTGCTTTCCAGTTTTTTGGCAGCGAACTTCGATCGACCTGGGTTACTAGCGTCGCGTCGATCTCAACGCCGAAGAGGACGTACTTCTTCAGTAGTTCGGGCGAATCCAGATGTACGAGCATCTCCAGTATCGCCAGCGATTGCGATTGTGCCGTGTAAATCATTGGGGTGCCGGGACTGTTCCAGCGGCCGCCGTAGAGCCGGGCGCCCTCGCCGGTGAAAGCTGTTTTTAGATGTCTATGATTGGCGATTCGCCAGACCGTCAGCGTCAAGAGAACACGCCGTGCTCAATGCGTCCGAGCAGGTTTTCTACCTCGCGCGCACCTAACTCCGTTCGCGAGTAGAAGAGTGGCTGTTCATTGCCGAGAGCCTTCTTGGGAGTCGTCAGCCAGTTGACTGCCGCTTCAAGATCGCCTTCGAACAATTCCAACGCTTTTTCGAAGATGCCGGAGATGCGCAGCAGACGCTCCGATTCTTCAGGAGCCAGTCTGCCGGCAGCCTTGCGCCGCGCCATGGTTCGTTCCGGTATGCCAATGATCGCGGCAAGGGTAGCGAGATTCACGCCGGTGTAAGATTCGAGTCTCAGTAAGGTCTGGAAGGAAAACCCCGCGTCGATTTGCTGAATGAGCCCAGGCGTATCGCTGACCGCGAGACCTAGACTCGCACCGCGCCTCTTGAAGCTGGCTGTCTTAGATCGCCCGGGTAAACTCGGGATACTCGCGGCAGTTTTTGATGTCACCATTCTCATGGATTGACGATAGGCCGATGCTGCCACTATGTCAATAAATCCATGCCATGTGGCATAAATCCGCCGCCCGGAGCTATGGCCATCCGCGCAGGTCGTCCGCGCAAGGAAAAGCCCCGGCATGGGCCGGGGCTCTCTATTAGGTTCTGACAGCAATTCGCGGGCTAGTAGCGATACGTTTCCGCCTTGTAAGGGCCTTCAACCGGCACGCCCAAATAGTCTGCCTGCTTTGCGCTCAGAGTAGTGAGTTTGACGCCGATCTTCTCCAGATGCAGGCGAGCTACTTCTTCGTCCAGCTTCTTCGGCAGCACGTAGACGCCAATCTTGTAGGTGTCCTTGTTGGCCCAGAGATCGAGCTGCGCCAGCGTCTGGTTGGCGAAGCTGTTGCTCATCACGAAGCTGGGGTGCCCAGTAGCGCAGCCAAGGTTCACCAGTCGCCCCTCGGCGAGGACGAAGATGCTGTTCCCACTGGGGAAGGTGTACTGATCCACCTGCGGCTTGATGTTCAGCTTGGTGACGCCCTTTTCTTCGTTCAGCAAGTCCATCTGGATCTCGTTGTCGAAGTGGCCGATGTTGCAGACGATGGCCTGATCCTTCATCTGCTTCATGTGCTCGAGGGTGATGATGTCCACGCCGCCCGTGCAGGTGACGTAGATGTCGCCGCGGCCCAGTGTGTCTTCAAGGGTGGTGACTTCGAAGCCTTCCATCGCCGCCTGCAGAGCGTTGATGGGGTCGATCTCGGTTACGACGACACGCGCACCCATGCCTCGCAGTGAGTGGGCGCAAACTTTACCTACATCGCCGTAGCCGCAGAT
>Ga0302325_10020692_pt1 | contig 13788 bp, 12 predicted proteins | sample Palsa_T0_2_FD_201948 | JGI IMG/M metagenome (GOLD analysis project Ga0302325, IMG submission 201948) | Peat permafrost microbial communities from Stordalen Mire near Abisko, Sweden - Palsa_T0_2 | ecosystem: Environmental > Terrestrial > Soil > Palsa > Peat permafrost | place: Sweden: Abisko... | reverse complement strand
CGCCCTCTTCGGCGTGGCGTCGACCCAGACCTCCACGGGATCGGCCGACTCGGCCTACGACTCCTTCACGCCCATCGGGGGCGGCGCGCTGCTCACCGGCATGATGATCGGCGAGGTCACCCCGGGTGGCGTCGGCAGCGGCATCTACACCATCTTGATCTACGCCATCATCGCCGTCTTCATCGGTGGGCTGATGGTGGGCCGAACACCGGAGTATTTAGGTAAAAAGATCCAGGCCACGGAGGTGAAGCTGGCCGGCCTGGGGACCCTTGTGATGCCGATCACCGTGCTCATCGTCACGGGGCTGGCCGTGGCGGTGCATCCCGGGCAGATCGCGCCCGAGAACAGCGGTCCCCACGGCTTCTCCGAGATCCTCTATGCCCTCACATCGCAGGGGAACAACAACGGGTCCGCCTTCGGGGGGCTCACCGGCAACACGCCCTTCTACAACATCCTCGGCGGCATCGACATGCTCATCGGGCGCTTCGGGATCATGATCCCGGCCATCGCGCTCGGCGGCGTGCTGGCGGCCAAGCCCGTGGTGGCCGCCAGCGCCGGCACGTTCCGCTCCGACACACCCCTCTTCGTCGGCCTGCTGATCGGCGTCATCATCATCGTCGGCGGCCTGACCTTCTTCCCCGCCGTGTCTCTCGGTCCGATCGTCGAGCAACTCAGTCACGGAAAGTTCTTCTAAATGACCGTCATCGCCACTGACGTCCCGCCTCCCTCTCCTTCCTCCGCGCCGCACGGCGTGGCGCAGACTCGCGGCCTCTTCGATCGGGAGATCCTGAAGGAGGCGCTCGTCGGGTCGTTCACCAAGCTCGACCCCCGGGTACAGGTGAGAAACCCGGTGATGTTCGTCGTGCTGATCGGCACGATCATCGTGTTCATCGAGTCCATCGCTCACGGCGGCATCTTCAACTGGTCGATCACTGTCTGGTTGTTCCTCACGGTGCTCTTTGCCAACTTCGCCGAGGCCATGGCCGAGGGCCGGGGCAAGGCGCAGGCGCTCGCCCTGCGCCGGATGCGCTCCGAGACGATGGCGCGCCGCCTGCTGCCCGACGGCAACGAGGAGCTGGTGCCCGCCGCGGCACTGGCCAAGGGAGACCTCGTGGTGGCCGAGGCCGGTGACCACATCCCTTCCGACGGCGAGATTGTCGAGGGCGTAGCCTCGGTCGACGAGTCGGCCATCACGGGTGAATCGGCCCCCGTCATCCGCGAGTCCGGCGGCGACCGCTCGGCCGTGACGGGCGGCACCACCGTTCTCTCCGACCGGATCGTCGTCCGCATCACCGCCGAGGCGGGCCACACCTTCTTGGACCGGATGATCGCCCTGGTCGAGGGGGCCAACCGGCAGAAGACTCCCAACGAGATCGCCCTGACCATCCTGCTGGCGGTGTTGACCATCATCTTCCTCCCGGTGGTGGTGGTGCTGCAGCCTTTCGCGGGCTTCGCCGGCGGGACGGTCTCGGTGGTCATCCTGGTCTCCCTGCTGGTCTGCCTCATCCCGACCACCATCGGTGCCTTGCTGTCCGCCATCGGCATCGCCGGCATGGACCGCCTGGTCCAGCGCAACGTGTTGGCCATGAGCGGCCGGGCCGTCGAGGCGGCGGGAGACGTGCAGACACTCCTGCTGGACAAGACGGGCACCATCACCCTGGGCAACCGCATGGCTTCGGATTTCTTTCCCGCCAGCGGCCACACCGAGGAGGAGGTCGCCAGTGCAGCCCAGCTGGCGTCCCTGGCCGACGAGACGCCCGAGGGACGCTCCATCGTGGTCCTGGCCAAAGACCGCTTCGGCATCCGCGAGCGCGAGCTCTCGGGCCCGCACGAGTTCGTGCCCTTCTCCGCCACGACTCGCATGTCGGGTCTGAACGTCGACGGACGGGAGATCCGCAAGGGAGCTGCCGAGGCCGTGCGGCAGTGGGTGATCGACCAGGGCGGCACCACCCCCGAGGGTCTGCAGGAGATCGTGGACCGCATCGCCCGGCAGGGCTCGACGCCCCTCGTGGTGGCCGAGGGACCCGAGATACTCGGGGTCATCGAGCTCAAGGACGTCGTGAAGTCGGGCATCAAGGAGCGCTTCGCCGAGCTGCGCGCCGCCGGCATCCGCACCGTCATGATCACGGGTGACAACCCCCTCACGGCGGCCGCCATCGCCCAGGAAGCCGGCGTGGACGACTTCCTGGCGGAGGCCACGCCGGAGAACAAGATGGAGTTGATCAAGGCCGAGCAGGAGGGCGGCAAGCTCGTGGCCATGACGGGCGACGGCACCAACGATGCGCCCGCCCTGGCCCAGGCCGACGTGGGTGTGGCCATGAACACGGGCACGACGGCGGCCAAGGAGGCCGGCAACATGGTCGACCTCGACTCCAACCCGACGAAGCTGATCGACGTCGTTGAGATCGGGAAGCAGTTGCTCATCACCCGGGGCTCACTGACCACGTTCTCCATCGCCAACGACGTGGCCAAGTATTTCGCCATCATCCCGGCGTTGTTCGTGGTGATCTACCCCCAGCTCCATACCCTGAACATCATGAGGCTCCACAGTGCGCAGAGCGCTGTCCTCTCTGCGGTCATCTTCAACGCGCTGGTCATCGTCGCCCTGATTCCCCTCGCCTTGCGCGGGGTCAAGTGGCGGCCCTCCGGTGCTCAGGCCATCCTGCGCCGCAACGTCTTCATCTATGGCGTCGGCGGGCTCATCGCTCCGTTCATCTTCATCAAGTTGATCGACCTCGTCATCGTGGCGCTGCACGCCTACTAAGGACACCGACATGCTCACCCAATTCCGCCGCGGTGCCATCTTCTGCCTGATTTGCCTGGTGCTCTTCGGCATCGTCTACCCCCTCGTCGGCGTGGGGCTCTCGCAGCTCTTCTTCAAGCACCAGGCCGACGGTTCCATCACGGCCAACGGCTCCACGTTGATCGGACAGGACTGGTCGAAAACCAAGTGCCCGGGCCACCTGCCTGGCAGCTGCGTGTTCCAGGGCCGGCCGGACGCCCTCGGGCCGTACTCCGATGCGAACTCGAAGACGCCCAACCCCGCCGGCCATCCCGGCGACGACCCGCTCGTGGCCAACGGGGTCGCCGGTGAGTCGGGTGCGACGAACCTGGGTCCCCGCTCCCAGGAGCTCCTGGACTACACGAAGATCCTCATCAAGTACTGGCAGGCCAGGGGCGTACAGCCCACTTCGGACCTGGTAACCACGTCGGGCAGCGGGATCGACCCCGACATCACCCCCCAGGACGCCCAAGCCGAGATCCCGATGGTCGCGAGGGCCACCGGGGTCTCGGCTGGCGCACTTCGTACCCTGATCAGCCAGCAGACCACCGGCATGCAGCTGGGCTTCCTCGGTTCGCCCTACGTCAACGTGCTGCAGCTCAACGAAGCCCTGGCCAAGCTCAAGACGTGAGCTGCGCCGCCACCGCCGTCGCGGCCTTGGTGCCACGGAGGCGCCCCCGGGTGGCCGGCGAGATCGAGTCGGTCGTCTCCTACGAGCGCCCCTGGGTCCGCACGCTGTCCTGGTCGACGGGACCGGCGCCCTGGTCCTGCGGTTCCTGGGCCGCGCTTCGGTGCCCGGAGTGAGTGCCGGAGCGCGAGCGGTCGTGGAGGGCACACCGGCACTCGAGCGTGGCGTGATTCTGATGCGTGACCCGCTCTACTCGTTCGCCACCGTTGAATGATCGTCGGCGACGAGCTGGTACCCCACACCGGGCACCGTCTTGAGAAGCCGGCCGTCGTCGTCGCCCATCTTCTTGCGCAGCCGGTGCGTGTAGACCCGGACGTAGTTGGACTCGGCGCCGTACCCTGGACCCCAGACATCCTTGAGGATCATGTGGTGGGTGCAGACCTTGCCGGCATGGCGGGCCAGATAGGCCAGGAGCTCGAACTCCTTGGCTGTGAGCTGCAACGGCGAACCCGACAGGGTCGCCATGTGGTGCACCAGGTCGATGCCGAGGTCGCCCACCTCGAACGAGGTGGATTTCTCGCCGTCGCTGCGGGCGGCGGCGTGCCGCAGCGCCACCCGAAGCCGCGCCTCGAGCTCCGCCATGCCGAAAGGCTTCGTGACGAAGTCGTCGGCCCCGCTGTCGAGCGCCTCCACCTTGCGGCGCTCGTCGCCGTAGGCGGACAACACGACGATCGGTACGTTCGAGAACTCTCGGACGCGGCGGCACACTTCCAGGCCGTCGAGGTCAGGCAGCCCGAGATCGAGGATGACGAGGTCCGGCGCTGTCAATGCGACCTGGTTGATGGCCTCTGCTCCCGAATGAGCGACCAGCACGTCATCGCCGCGGGCGCTCAGCCCGATGCGCAGCGCTTTGAGGAGCGATGGATCGTCGTCGACAACGAGCACCTTGGTCATGGCAGTCGCTCAGACCGCCGTCGCCACGAGCGTCTCCGCAGGGACGGTGAAGACGATCCGGGCGCCGTGGTCGACGTCGGGGTCGATCCAGATGCGACCCCCGTGCGCTTCGACGAAGGCCTTGGCGATGGCCAGGCCCAGGCCGGCTCGTCCACCACCACCGTTCTGGCTGAACATCTCGAACACGCGTTCGCGCTCGTCACGGGGGATGCCCGGGCCGTCGTCGGAGACCGAGACCTCGACCGTCCTCGCTGCGCTTCCGGGTACCGTTCGCGCCGCCACGCGGATGACGCTGTCGGCAGGGGAGATCCGTTCTGCGTTCTCGAGCACGTTCGCCAGGACCTGGCCCATGAGCACGTGGTCGAGGCGGAGGAGCGGCAGATCTGCCGGCGCGTCAACCGTGATGCGGCCAGGCGCCATGTTGCCGCCCAGCGAGGCCAAGGCCTCGTCGACCAACTCGTCGAACCCGACCGCGACCGGCCGGAGTTCAAGTGCTCCCGCCTCTATTCGGGTCATGTCGAGAAGGTTGGTGACCAGCCGGGACAGCCGGTCAGACTGCAGCTCAATGAGCTCCAGGAGCTCGGACCGATCCTCTGGGCGCAAATGGGTGTCGGCCTGGCGCAGGCTGGAGACCGCCGTCTTGATGGAGGCCAGAGGGGTCCGCAGGTCATGCGACGCCGCTCCCATCAGAGCGCGGCGCCAGCGGTCGATCTCCTCGAGCAAACGCGCCCGCAGCGCCTGCTCACTCAGCTGGGCGCGATCGACGGCCAAGGCGGCCTGGTTGGCGAAGGTGCCGAGCAGGCTGCGTTCGCGCTCGACCAGCTGGACGTCTTGGAGGACCAGCATCCCGACGGGCCTGTGGCTCACGACCAATGCCACCGACACACGTCGTGGACTGGCGTCCTCGAGCAGTCCGAGGGATCGCGCTTTACCGCCCCCCGACATGACAGAGGCAATGTCCCCGTCCGTCAGTGGTTGGCCGGCGCTGGCCGCGACGCGCAGCGCTGTCACGGCTCCCCGATCAGATGCATCCTCGTCGGGCAGGACCAGCGCGGTCCAGCGCGGCGCGAAGACCGACTGCACGGTGGCGACCATATGTTTCAGCAACTGCGACAGCGTGAGATCGCCGATCAATGCTTGCGACAATTCGAACAATCGCTCGGACTCCTCTGTCCGGCGTTCCGCCTCCTCGCGGGTGCTCCGGAGCTTGGCCACCACCTGCGACACGACCAGCACGACCACGGCATAGACGGCGAGCGCGGTCCAATTCTGGGGCGAGCGGACCGTCAGCGTGTTGTAGGGGGGGAGAAAGAAGATGTCGTAGAGGAGGAAGCCCCCGAACGCGCCCACCACGCCGGGGACGATTCCGCCGACGATGACACCCATCAGCGCGGGCAACACGAAGACCAAGGCAGGAATGGCGATGCTCAGGTGGGATCGGAAGGGGAGAAGCACAGCGAGGAGCGCCGCCAGGCCGACCACGGTGACCGCGATCCCGAGCGCGGTTCGCTGGTACGTTTCCCTGGTAAGCAGCCCGCTTGGTCTGACCTGCGTCACAATTTTCCGTCCTTCGGAGCGCCATTGAGTGTACCGACGCGCTGGTGGGATCGGACGAGGAGAGGTGGAAATGACTGCAAGCACGGGTGAGGACGAGGGTGTCCGCCCAACCGGCAAGTTCAGGGTCTACCTCGGAGCAGCGGCCGGCGTCGGCAAGACGTGCGCCATGCTCGACGAGGGGTGGCGTCGCTTCCAGCGCGGGGCGGACGTGGTCATCGGATTCGTCGAGACCCACAAACGCCCCTACACCGTGGAGCAGATTCGGGACCTTCCGGTCGTGTCGCGTAAGCACGTCCGCTACCGCGACGCGGACTGGGAGGAGATGGACGTCGATGCGGTGCTGGCCCGTCAGCCCAAGGTGGTGTTGATCGACGAACTCGCCCACACCAACGTGCCGGATTCGGGTCGCCACGAGAAACGGTGGGAAGACGTCCTCGAGATCCTCAATGCCGGCATTGCCGTGATCACGACGGTCAATATTCAGCACATTGAGTCGGTGGCCGACGCCGTCGAGCGGATCACCGGTGTCGGCGTGCGCGAGCGGGTCCCCGATTGGGTGGTGCGGCGTGCGGACCAGATCGAATTGATCGACTCCTCGGCCGACCAGCTCCGCCGGCGCATGCTGCACGGCAACATTTACCCCGAGAGCAAGGTCCCCGCTGCCCTGAACGGGTTCTTCAGGGCAGAGAACCTGGCGGCCCTGCGCGAGCTCTCGCTGCGCTTCGTGGCCGACGAGACCGAGGAGGAGCTGCTCGAATACCTCCGCTCCAAGGGGGCGGCGGGAGAGCTCTGGGAAACTACCGAGCGAATCATGGTGGCCGTCACCGGCGCTCCCGGGAATGCATCGGTCATCCGGCGCGCGGCGCGCATCGCAGCGCGCGTCAAGGCGCCGCTTGTCGCCATCAATGTCGTGTCAGGCGACGCCGAGCCCACAAAAGCTGGCACGTCCGAGCTCGAGGAGCTGGTCAAGGCTGTGGGCGGCACGTGGCAGACGGCACAGGGGGACGACGTGGCCAAGACCATCTTCGCGGCAGCGATCGACCAGCAGATCACCCAAATCGTCGTCGGCACATCGCGGCTCACGCGCTGGCAGTCCGTGACGCGTGGCTCGGTGATTCAACAGATCCTGCGTATGGCGTCGGAGAACGACATCGACCTACACGTCATTGCGCGCAGGAACGCACCCAACGACCGGCTCGCCGCGGACGAAGAGGCCTAGGTTCCCGACAGATCGGCGAAGGCGGCGTCCGCCGCCGTGCGGGCCGCCAGCTGCATGGACCGGTTGAGGTGCGCGAGAGCTTTGGCCCGGCGGGGGTCACGGGCCAGATACTTGGCCACCGCGACCGGATCCGCCGAACCATCCGGCTTGCTCAAGGAAAAGATGGCCTGGTCCACGATGTGCTCATCGGGTCGATCGCTGATGCCCCGGTACACCGACCAGGCGACGTCGGCGTCCTCGCACACCTCGGCCACACCGGCCGCTTCCATGTCCACGGCGCCGAATCCCCTTTCGAGGATGGGGCGCCACACATCGTCATTGTCGAAGAGTCCGTCGGTGGTCATGAGCCCACCCGAAGCCTGCCGTGGTGCGATCGGATGGGTGTGGAAGACGGGTCCGTCGGGGTACAGCTGCACTCGTTCGGGCACCATGAGCGAGCCCACCGGGAGTGCCGGGTCGAGCCCCCCGGCGATCCCGATCACCATGACGTGGTCGATCGATCCGGCCGACAGCGCACGGCGGGTGGCCTGGCGGGCCAGAGCCGGACCCATACCCGTCACGAGTGCGCCAACCCACCAGTCGCCGACACTCCCCGAATGCGTGAACGCAGAGTCTTGCGTCGTCGCGTGCAGCTCGAAAGACTTCAGGACGGCTTTGAGTTCCGGCTGCATCGGGGCCAGCAGGGCCACTCGTTTCGTCGCGGCGGTCACACCGTCATCATGCCCGATCGTTGGCTAGCGTGGGCGGCCCAGTCAGTGAGAGGAGTGCCAATGCCCAGCGCCGAACAGGTCGTGCGGGACTTCTGCGCCGCAGCGAGCACGCGGGACCCCGAGGTCCTGCGGGCCTTCTTTTCGGACGACGTCGTCTACCACAACATCCCGATGGCGCCAGCCGAAGGGATCGAGGCGACCATGGCGGTCATCGACATGTTCCTCGGAATGTGTGACGCCCTGGAATTCCAGGTGCACCACCTGGCGAGCGACGGCGCGACCGTTCTCACCGAGAGAACGGACGTTTTCACCATCAAGGGGAAGTCCGCCCCACTTCCCGTCATGGGTGCCTTCCGCGTCGCTGACGGGAAGATCACCGCATGGCGGGACTACTTCGACATGGCACAGGTGACGGCCATGTTCGAAGCTGAGTAGTGCGAGGTCGGCTTGCTCGCTCTGCTGATGCGCAGCACTCAGTAGCCGTGGCACTCTCCCGGTGCGTCGGGCGGGCCTTGACCGTGCGCCGCCTCCCAGGCCAGTTGCACTGACGCGGGCGCGCTGCCGGCCGTCGGATACCCGTCGAATCCGTTCCACTCGAGGATCCCGAAGTATCCGGCGTACGGGTTGTTCTGACCGCCCTCCTCACAGATGGCGGTGGGCATCCATGCCTCCGGGATGGTGTTTTCCTGGGCAGCGACCGCCTGGAAGAAAGCCAGGTCGTCGTAAAAGGTGGCCTCTTGGGTCGCCTCGACCGCGGCGGTGTAGGTGACTTCCATTGCAACCTGGCGCGCCTGTGAGTAGGACATCAACTTGTCGTTGATGCGCACGGCATGCTGCGCGTCGGCATCTTGGTTCGAGCCGACCGCCTCGTGCCGGGTCGTCTGTGCCAAGGCAGGATCGCTGTTGATTAGCGACGTGAATACAGATGGAACAGCAACAACAATGACGGCCACCGCCGTCCCGAGTGCAATGCGAATCCGCATGGCACCTCCCTTCGTCGGGCGCGCAACGCGCGCCAGGCTCTGCTCGGTGTGGGCGGGCTCCGGCCATTGCATTCGCGCCCCGAACGGCGAGCGGGAAGGCGTCGTCCGTTCTGGCTGATGATCGCCGCAGGGTGTGCGGCCGGTTGTGTGTAGCCCGTTGCGGTTCTTGGTCGGTGTTGTCCTTCGTTCAGGCCCCGGTGAGCTGGGGCGTCTCTACGGTCGGATACTCACAACCCGCAGACGTAGCGGGTACTCCACGGCTGCCAGCCGCGCTGTGAATAGAGCTTGAGGGCGGCGGCATCCTGCACCGCCGGCGGGTAGTCCTGGGCTGGAGAGGGCAAGCCCGTCAGCGCGTTCCACGTACCGAACTGGAACTGGTACGCGCCGCCATTGCCCTCGGCGTAAGTGTCATTGGACTCGTGTTGACGGATGCAGGCCCAATCCGCCGTACTGGTGCTGGTGGCATCGGTCACTGCGCCGATCGGCGCCGGTGCCGGGGCCGGTGCCGGCGCCGACGCTGCGGCTACCTGTGCGGGTGCGGCCTGTGCGGGTGCGGCCGGTGCGGCTGCAGCCGCACGAACCGCTGCTGCGTTTTGCGCGGCGACCTGCTGTTGTGCCGCACGTGACTTCTGATACTGCTGCTCTGTCGCGAGCGACTTCAGGTAGGCAACCTCGGTGAGGTAGGCCTCCTCTTGTGCCAGCACGATGGCGTTGGCATATCTATCCAACTCGACGGCGTTGGAATAGTTCACCAGTTTGGCGGCGTATTCGGCTTCGGAATACGACATCAGCGTGTCGTCGATCTTCACCGTCGCGCGTTGACTGCTCGCCTCGTGGCGGATCACCCGCGACGAGGCCGCGGACGTACTGCTGAAAACCGCGAAAAAGATCGCGGGTAGAGCTATGACGGCTGTCGCCGTCGCTAGTGCAATGCGGATCCGCACGGCACCTCCCTTCGTCGGGCGCGCAACGCGCGCCAGGCTCTGCTCGGTGTGGGCGGGCTCCGGCCATTGCATTCGCGCCCCGAACGGCGAGCGGGAGGCTTCGTCCGTTCTGGCTTGTCGCCGCAGGGTGTGCGGCCGGTTGTGTACAGCCCCTCGATTGATCCTGGGTGTCGTCCTCAATTCAGCGCCCGGGCGCCTGTAGGTCGACGCGCCGAGACCTCGATCAGTCTCAATACTCCGGGTTGGCCATCTGTTTTCCGTCTGCAGCTGGAAGTCCTGCTCCCAGCATGCATCCGAAAGGTCAATCCGGCTTTGCGATCTGCAATCTACAGGATCTCGCCTCGAACCCATGTTCGTAGGCGGTTTCGACGGGCTGACCTGGGGTTTTAAACAAGTATCTTGTGACGGAAATCACAAAGTCCCTGGTCGGAGAGTCGTATTTACGTCAATAGGAGATGTAAATATGTCCTTAATTTCGAGAAAAAGCGCCTGACCAGTAGTAACGCAGATCCTGAAGATGCCCGAGATCGTCCCGCGGCCCACCGCATGGCCGTCGCGGCCCTGCGTAGGGTGCCGTTCCGAAACGGTCGCGACGAGGGCAGGAGGTCACGGGTGGGGTCGAGCGTCATCGTCACTGAACAGGACCGCTACACCGTGGCTGGATTGCTGCGGCACCTGGCGGGCCAGCGAGCGGACCACGAGATGCTGGTGCAGGGCGCGGAGCGCCGTACCTGGTCAGAAGAGTTCAAGGTTGCCTGCCGTGTGGCACAGGCGGCCAAGCGGGACGGGCTCGGCGTCGGGGATCGGATCGCCTTCCTCGACCGCAACGGTATTCCGTACTTCGACTTCCTTTTCGGGGGCTCGCTGATCGGCGCAGTGAACGTCGCGGTGAATTGGCGATTGGCGCCAGCTGAAATGGCCGCCATCGTCGACGATTCGGGCGCACCCGTGCTGGTGATCCACGCCGACTACCTGGCGGCACTCGCCGGCATGTCGAGTGGTTTGCCTGCCGTCCGTCGGATCGTGGTCGTTGGTGACACTGCATCTGTGGGATCGGATGCAAGAGCCGTGTCCTTTGACGCCTGGATCGACGGTTGCGTCGCCGAAGACCCGGGCCATGTCGGGAGACCCGACGAGGTCAGCATGCAGCTCTACACATCGGGGACCACAGGATTGCCCAAGGGGGTGATGCTCACCAACGCCAACCTTTCGACAGCGATCTCCGAAGCCGGCATCACCTTCCACATCGGCGACGACACCGTGAGCCTGGTCGCCATGCCGCTTTTTCACATCGGCGGATCGGGCTGGGCGCTGTGTGCCATGTCACGGGGCGGACGTTCGATCATTCTGCGCGACGTCGATCCGAACGTGCTCCTGGATCTCATCGCCGTCGAGCGGATCACCGAGATGTTCGTTGTCCCCGCCGTCCTGATGCTGGTTCTGGCCACTCCTTCCCTGCAGGACGCGAACCTCTCGAGCCTGCGCCTCATCTTCTACGGAGCGTCGCCCATCTCAGAAGATGTCCTGGTCAAGTGCATGGAAGCGTTCGGGTGCGCGTTCTGCCAGGTCTACGGCATGACCGAAACCACCGGTGCCATCACCGCGCTGCCCTTCGAAGACCACGATCCCGATGGGCCCCGGCGCGGCCTTCTGCGCTCAGCCGGCAAACCCCACCAGTCGGTCGACTTGCGCGTGGTCGACCCCGACAGCGGACTCGACGCAGCGCCGGGTTCCGTCGGCGAGGTCTGGACCCGCTCGCCGTACAACATGGCGGGCTATTGGCGGAAGCCCGAGGAGACGGCGGCGACCATTGACAGTGAAGGCTGGCTCCGCACCGGTGATGCGGGGTACTTCGATGCGGACGGCTACCTGTACTTGCATGATCGGATCAAGGACATGGTCGTCAGCGGGGGTGAGAACATCTACCCGGCCGAGGTCGAGAACGTCCTGCTCTCACATCCGGCCATCATCGACGCTGCGGTGATCGGCGTTCCGGACCCGAAGTGGGGGGAGACGGTCAAGGCGATCGTCGTGCTGGCTCCGGGAGAAACGCTGGACGAAGCAAGCTTCATTGCGCATTGCCGCGACCGCCTGGCGCACTACAAATGTCCGACTTCGGTCGACGTCACGGACGCGCTGCCGCGTAACCCGTCGGGCAAAATCCTCAAGCGTGAGTTGCGGGCGCCCTATTGGGCCGGCAAGGAACGCTCCATCAACTGAGCATGCCGGGCCCCGACGTCGAGCGGGCGGTTGCGCTGCTGCAGGAGGCGACGGGTGAATCGTACGAACTGGTGGGCCTCCTCAGCGGCGGTGAGACCGGAGCGCACGAGGTGCGGCGCGGGCCTGATGGAGAGCGGATCGTCCTCAAATGGGAGACGGATCCCGACTGGCAAACGCTGCGCCGGGAGGGCGTGGAGCTAGCGGAACGCCTGCGGATCGAGGCGGGCTGGCCCGTCCCGGTACAACGCACGATTGAGGCCCCAGGTTGCCTGCTCGTATTGCAGTCCTTTATGGCCGGACACCCGGTCCGTATCCTCACGCCCGTGTTGGCGGACGAGTTGCTCCGGATGCACAGCAGGCGGCTGGCGCTCGGGGAAGATGGCGCCGGAGCCCGCTGGGCGCAGCGCCTGATCCGGACCCTGGTGGAGGGCGGCCGGACGTACTGCCTCCACGAGTCGCTGCGCGGCTACGACGCCCGAACCGCTGCCCTGGTGGAGGAGATCGAGGCGTTCGGGTCCCGAGTGGATCCGGATGATTTTCGAGCCCGCGACATCCTTCACTGGGACTTCCACCTCGGGAACCTGCTTGCCCAGCATGGCCGGCTCTCGGCCGTTGTCGACACGGATTTCTGCGCCATCGGCGATGCGGCCTTCGACCTCGTGGCACTGGCGCTGAGCAGTACCACCGTGACCTGCGGGACACGTCTGCGTCGGGATCTCTTCCGCCTTGCCCTGGACCCGCTCCCGCCTGTTCGCCGCACCGCCTACTTGGGTCACCTCTTCATCCGGGTTTTGGACTGGCCCATCCGGCGTGGCAGCGACGACGAGGTACAGCACTGGCTCGCCCAGGTCGCACGCTGCCGCGGCGCCGGCTACTTCTGATCGTCCACGGCGCTTCGCGCCGCATCCTTCACTTTTTCGCCCGCCTCTTGAGGTGACCGACCACCTGCTCGGCCTTGCCCTCGGTCTCCAAGTCCCTGTCGCCCGTGGCGCGCCCCACGACGTCCTTTGCCTTACCGCGAACCGTCTCCGCCGAATTTCGCGCCTTTTCTTCGAGTCCCATCGTGTGTTCCTCCTCTGTCGTCGTCAACGGTTCATACCCGCACGAAGCCGTTCCGAAGCGAGGGGTGCGATGCGCTGGTGCTACCCGAAGGTGAAGTCGTAGGCCTGCAGGCCGGGTGACATCGTCAATGTGAGCGTGCCGTTCTGCAGCACGCTCCCCGAGAACAGCGTGTAGAGCTTGGGGATCCCGGCGACGGTCACCGTCTTCAGGTACTTGCCGTTGTACGAGACCCCGACGGTGCCGTCCCCACTCATCACGAGATACACATCGTCCGCAGTGAACTGGAGACCCAGCGTCGCGTTGTTGCCGGCCGTCGCCTCCTCGCTGTGTTCCGTCCACGTGCCGCCGAAAGCAAGGCTGTTGGCGGGAATGGTCGACGGGGGGTGGTACACGATCGCCTTGTTCGGCACCACGGCGGTCCCGACTGCATTGTTCAGGCGTTCGTCGCCCACATAGCTTTCCGGAGTGATGTCGTTGGTCGGCGTCGTGTTGGGCACGTCGGTCCGCGGCGGGAGGTCAGTGACGCCGTTGGCCGTGAGGAGCATCCTGATGTTGTCCTCCATGCTGGTGTAGCCGCCTTCGCCAAAGTCGTAGGCGCGCACGATGCCCGTCGGGTCGATGAGGTATTCCGCCGGCCAGTACTCGTTGTTGTAGGCGTCCCAAGTCGCCAGGTTGTTGTCCACGGCGACCGGGTAGTCGATGCCGAGACTGCCCGCGGCGCTCACGACG
>Ga0302325_10020691_pt1 | contig 13789 bp, 13 predicted proteins | sample Palsa_T0_2_FD_201948 | JGI IMG/M metagenome (GOLD analysis project Ga0302325, IMG submission 201948) | Peat permafrost microbial communities from Stordalen Mire near Abisko, Sweden - Palsa_T0_2 | ecosystem: Environmental > Terrestrial > Soil > Palsa > Peat permafrost | place: Sweden: Abisko... | reverse complement strand
GTTGAGAAGGACAGGCAGTGGTGATCTCAGTGGCGTGAGAAGTCAGCCTCTGAGCCCGTCGAGTCCAGATGGGTTGTCCGATAAGTCCTTCCGTTGAGAAGGCCGGGGCTCGGGGAATTATTACGGTGTTTTACTTCTTGAATTACTATATATCCGGGGTGCTTTGGGATTGGCTTGATTGGAGATATGGAGCAGGATGGGATAGGGTCTCTTGTTTTGGGAGTCAGCTCAGTTTGAGCTGTCATTGGTGCTGGCTGGGTCGTTTTGGGATTTTCTTTTCTTCATGGTCAATGTCTCAACGACTGACGAACACCTGGAAATACACTGCTGACACTTCTCAAATTCCCTGCCTGACGTGTTGACCTCAACAATGCAAAGGACCTTTTTTGCTAAATCAAGCATCAAGGACGATCTAACAAGAGGCTTTGTAAAGTTACGCCGAGAATCGCAAGCATCTCGCAAAGAAGACACGCTGATGCTTTCGACATCCTACCCTACCTCAATGTCGCTTGCTTCCCCTAGCCACAATCCTCAGCCATCCTGGGCGCCCCTGACTGCAGAAGCCGATAAGATGACAGGGGCATTGGGGTCCATTCAATATCCGGATGCGGGGGGATGGATCGGAGATGACACGCGATTATTGGTTTTTTTATGATCAGCAGATTAGGTTTGCTCTAGACTCTGGAGTCTGGAGAAGGGCAGAGGCTAAGAAAGCGTGGCTTTGGGGGACAGCAACAGAGACTTTGTCCGTCACGGCAGACCTTACGGGAAGACCTCACGGGATGCGGTCGTGACACAATAACCAACACTAGGTATGATTCCAGAAGGACTAGAGCGTTGTCTAAATGTAGACATGCTGGATTCATGCAACCGACGAGACAGGCAAACTGCCTCCAGGTCCCAGGAGCATTAAGAGCACTGTTAAGGTCTAAGCGTAATAAGTACTGTATGAGTGATCAATCATCGCAGAATTCGCGGGTTCGGATTCGGAACTTCGTGTGGCCTAATATGAATCAGCCAAGCCACCCCATGTTCCCTGATGCATCCCCGTCCGTCCCCCATCCTTGCCGGAGCCGAGTTTACTGCGTACAGTACAACGTACCGTAACCCTCGCGCATCATCGAGCATTCGAGCTGAACCACCCGCGACACCTTATTGTTACTTTTAAGCTCCTCCTCCCCGTTCTGTGTTTGCACCTGCGCATGCCCCGGCACCGGCACCAGGACCTGCCTTCTCGAATGCAGCCTAGAAGCTTCCGTAGTCTTGCTCTCTAGGGAAACCCGGCCGGTTACAGACTTTCTAAGAAGCTTGTCAGCTTGTTGGCGACGGTACGTGACAAGCCGACGGTACATGACAAGCTATGACGACAAAGGGTCAATACTCGAGAAAGGCATTGGGAAGATCAGAGGCGCATTGGACTCACAATTGTCGACAAAACGCTTGTGATTGACGTAACACCCAGGTATAACCGGACACTGCGCTCCACGAATCTTCCACTTACACCGACGACTTCCCACTGCGCGCTGTTCGCGGTACATAATTTTGAACCTCGCGGGCAGACCAGAATACCACGAGTTTTTGGCGGCAGATGCTACTGCTAAAGGAAATTTTAAGAATCGTCACCGTCTTGTCCATCGACACCCCCTTCGATACTGGCCCGAACATACCGTACCCCCCTCGACAGCCGGGTGGATGGGCTTGGTATGTGAGTACATAGATGAGAAGGCATCGCCAGATGAGTATCCTACCCCAAATGGACGGCGGCAGATCATACAATGGCACCTACGGGAAAGACGGCGCTCTGCAGGACTGGCAACGGAATGCTGAAAGAACTCTGGAGAGGACGGTGGATCCCATGCAGAGGACACGGCCAGCCATGCAAAGCACAGTACGTGCTGTGACACCGGAGCCGGTGGACAATAGGGGGAATGATTTGTATGGGACTGGCAGCTCAATACACACATCGCCACGGTCAATACTGGGCGGGGAAAAGCCAAGGGATCGACGGCAGGGGCTGGTCTTCGAAGATTCATATAGCACCGACTCTCTTGAGGCACCGCCGACTCGTTCTGGTCCGCCTGTGAGTTTTCATTCAAGACGCCGGACGGACGAACCTCACCGCCAACGGTCCGCGTCCAACAGCGTGTCGAAGAGCCGGCATCGTATCGGCTCGGTGCATTCAACGACTTCCTCTTCGTTTCACGATGTGCAACCCCAAGTTGCTCCGGATCCATCCAACTCGCTTGGGTTCCCCTCCATTACGCGACCTCCGCCTACACAGCTCCAAAAATCTAATTCAGTTAAAGGAGGTCGACGGCTTGTCAAAAGATCGTCCCGGCCTACTTCGCCGTTGTCAGCGATGGGCGATGTTCCATCAGTGGATTCTCTCCCATTTCCGGTAGCAACAGGAGACGCCAACAAGATATTAATGTTAATGAAAACTTTATGTGGACGAATGAGAGGTGAAGTAGAATATCAGACGGTAGAAAATGGCCCGTGGTATCCGGGCATATGTTATATTGACGACGTGAAAGGCTCATTGATGTACGAAGGTGACGACAGGGGACCGTTCCACATCACTATCATATCAGATCTTCGAGGATGTCGAGTGAAGCCAATAAATTCCACAGAGAGGCAAGTGAAGTGCCTCGAGCTATCAAATAGAGCACAAGGCATTGAAATCCATCTCTTGCCAATGGTTAAGGAAGAATATGATCTCTGGTTGGCAGCTTTGCTATGTTGGCAACATATCCGGACCGGAACGCTGCCAGGCAGTCCCCCTCGATCATCAGCTGGTACGTTATCAGAACGGAGACCAGGAATCCAGAGACGGGATTCAAGTTTCAACTCTGTGGCAGGTTGGAAAGGCGTCAATATCATCAAAGTTGCCAAGTTACTTTTGTGGGACAAAGGAGCACCTTCGTCTCCAACTGCTATTGTACGACGGCCTTCAACAAGAGACTTGCGGGCTTCATCTCGGTCATGCTGGCGGAGAGTATCTTGCATCCTTCAGGATAATGGAGAGTTCAAACTCTTGACTGAGAATGACATAACTCTGCTATCAGTTATACAGCTCTCACAATTATCTCGATGTGCCATTCAACGACTGGACAGATCTGTTCTGGGTGAGGAGTATTGTATAGCCATTTTCCCACAGTATACGTCAACTTCAACTCAGCTGTCCATTTTCCGGCCAGTTTACATTGCTCTGGAGTCACGACTTACCCACGAGGTGTGGTTCTGCCTTTTGCGAGCCTTTACAGTTCCAGAAATATATGGGCCACAGCCGTCCAATGGTGAGGAGTACGATGATTCAGGCGTTTCGCAACCTCAGCCTTCGACTGACGATATGTTCCGTATCGAAAAGTCGATCAGTCTACGCCTCATCGAAGCGAAGATTCGCAGATCGGCTGTGAAGACGGATTCTCACTCATTCGGCAGGTCTCCAAGACCGGACCAGCAAGACTCCTCTGTGGGAGACTACTTTGCGGAAGTTGTGCTGGATGGCGAGCTACGTGCTAGGACGATCACGAAAACAGATACGAGAAATCCGTTCTGGAGAGAGGACTGCGAATTCCTGGATCTCCCAGCACACCTCCCAAGGCTTTCAATCGTCCTCAAGCAAATCGAACACCCAGTAGTTGCTACTCATGGCTTTCTCTCTTCTTCGAGTGTCCACACCCCTACTCAACCTACCGAGGTCCACTGTGGAACCGTCGAGGTTTCGATCGACAAGCTTGACCGTGGTAAAGACAGTGAGGCTTGGTGGCCGATACTGGACGACCAACAAGAGCAGATTGGAGAAATGTTTCTGAGAATACGACACGATGAACTTGTAGTTCTCCTTGCAAAGGATTACCAACCAATTTCGGAACTCTTGCACAACTTTGGAAGTGGCTTAACAGTACAAATCGCCCAAGTCATGCCTACCAACTTGAGACCGCTGTCGGAAACGCTGATGAATATATTTCAAGTCTCTGGGCATGCTGGAGAGTGGCTGACGGCCTTGGTCGAGGATGAGATTGACGGCATCGGGAAGGAAGCCCCAGTCCGACGTCCCCGATGGAGCAGAAGGATAGGTTCGAATGAATCGTTCCATTCTGTGAGCGATCGAGAACAGACTGTTCGAGATATGGGGAAGTCTCTTCAGGGGGAGGCAAACCTGTTATTTCGTGGCAATTCCCTGCTCACCCAAGCCTTGGATTTCCACATGCGACGATTAGGCAAGGAGTACCTGGATGAAGTGTTGTCGGAGAAAATCATCGAGATCAACGCTCTCAACCCCGATTGTGAGGTTGATCCGTCTCGAATCTCGAACGCCGAGGATGTTAACAAGAACTGGGCTCTACTCATATCTTTGACCACGGATGTTTGGGAAAGCATTTCGAGTTCAGCAAATCGATGCCCAGGAGAGCTTCGTCAGATCCTGAAGTACATTCGAGCTGTAGCCGAAGATCGATACGGGGACTTTCTGCGCACTGTCGCTTACACCAGCGTGTCTGGATTCTTGTTCCTGAGATTCTTCTGTCCTGCCCTGCTTAACCCTAAGCTCTTTAGATTATTGCGAGACCATCCTCAACCAAAAGCTCAGCGTACTCTTACATTGATCGCCAAGAGTTTACAAGCTCTAGCTAATCTCTCGAACTTTGGTCAAAAGGAGGCATGGATGGAGCCGATGAACCGTTTCTTGACAGGTCATCGACAAGGAGTAAAAGATTTCATTGATTCTATCTGCGCCGTACCTGCAGAACGAAACACTTTCGCTCTTCCCGCATCGTACTCCACACCAATCACCATCCTGGCTCGCCTCCCACTGACCTCACGAGAAGGCTTCCCCTCTCTTCCCTACCTGATTGACCACGCAAGGAATTTCGCCGCCTTGGTAAAATTGTGGCTCGAAGCAACAAACCAGGACATGGCGCCACAAGGCCTCGAAGGCGACCTCTTGGAATTCAACCAACTGTGCATCAATCTCCAACGCCGCACTGATGACTGCCTCCTAAAGGCCGAATCCGGGGACCGGAACATTGATACCTTGTCACTGCAATGGGAAGAGATTGTTGAGAACCTGGAATCATCAACAATCCACAACGTCGCGAATCCTTACCCACACGCCGAGCTTGATGCTGAGCTCCCACATTCGCCGCCTTGGACAGAATACACCGCACATGTCAGCAGCAGCGCACCCGGGGCGCGTGTAGCACCCGGCAGTTCAGGCAGCGAGATGGGAAGTCGAGAGCGCAAGGAGCGGCAGAGTTTCTGGGAGGCCACGTTCGGGAAGGAGAGTAAATATCAGAGGCCTTATGAGCCGCCGGATGAACATGCAACTCCGGAGGGAGGCCCAGGAAGTCGCAATGGGAAGCAGCCTAGGAGCTTTTTGAGCGGGCTGAGGAGGAAGGGGAAGGCCGGTGGAGAGGGAAGCGTGAGCACGAGTACAGTAACGAGTCTGACGGTTGGGAGTTTGGATAAGGAGAGTCCTTCATGGCCTGAGGGGATGATTTAATTTGGGTTTAGTTGGTTAGCCTTATGGGTGCATTATCTTGATAGAGGGGTTCTGGTTCGGTGGGGGTGGGGTGATGTTTTGGCATTTTCTTGGGAAGGTTCTATGGGGTTGGGGGTTGGGGGTGCACATAGGTATTGCATGACGGCTAGATTGTGAGCGAGCGAGCAAGTTGGGATGGTTTGAGTTTTTTTTATACCACTTCTTTTATTTATTATTTCGCGATTCAGCGTGCATGGGATCAATGGCATGACTAGCAAAGCAAAGCATAGCACCAAATCTTTTGTAGCGAACGCCTCTTTTGCTCCTTTTTTTGACCACCGGTGCACCGCTCGAATCTCATCACGTCTAATCACAACTCGTAACCTCGTCTCTATCATCATCATCACCCATCAACCTCCCAACAGCATTGTGGAAGCAAAAGGGGCAGGAGGCGGGCTTCATGAGAAGAATTTGCTGTAAGCAGCCTTCTCCTTCTTCGCTCGCTCAGCAGCTGCCTTCTTGACAAGCGCCAACTCCTTAACCACAGCCGCATCACCAGGGACCAACTTATTCGCCTCCTCCAGATCCTTCAACGCAGCATCCTCATCCTTCAATCCAATCTCCGCAACCGCACGACGGAACAAAGCTTTAGCTTTCTCGGCATCCGTAATACCAGCGACATCAAGAGCTGAAGACGCAGATCTCAAACCATCACTGAAATCCTTCAGCTTGTTGGACAGCAGGGCGGAGTTAGAGTTCAGCGTGAAGCGCAGGGCATTAAACGCCTGCTTGGTTTCCGCCGGCTCGTCCTCCAGGCTCGGATTCTCGTCCAGGTACCGTAGACCCTTCTGATATTTATCCAACCCCAAGCTCAAATCCCCCTTCTTAAAGGCATCGTTACCATAACCTTTCAGGTCCGTGGCAATCTTGACGATTTCCTGAGCGGTCGGCGTGCCGGCTTGGTCTTCAGGGAAGTCTTCATATGGATCGCCGGTGGAATCGGGAGCCTTTTCGGAGGCCGCGAGGGCTTCGTCGCCGGTTAGCTCGCCACAGTCCGTGATGGTTACGTCCTTTGTGGGCTTGTCGCCGGGTTGGGTGGGGAGCTTCTCGATTTTGCGGACGAGCGACTTGCCGTTCAGGACTTCGCCGAAGACGACGTGCTTTCCGTCGAGGTGTGGGGTGGGGACCGTGGTGATGAAGAATTGAGAGCCGTTGGTGCCTATTCCATACACTCAGTTCATAGACTTTAGAATAATTGAAAGTGAGAAAACATACCTGGACCGGCATTGGCCATGGAAAGCAAGAACGGCTTCTCGTGCTTGAGATTGAAGTTCTCGTCGTCGAACTTGGTGCCGTAGATCGACTCCCCACCAGTACCATTGCCAGCTGTGAAATCACCACCCTGGATCATGAATTGCTTGATGACTCGGTGGAATATGGAGCCCTTATACGAGAGGAGAGTGCCGGATTTGCCATTGCCTTTCTCGCCGGTGCAGAGGGCGCGGAAGTTGTCCGCTGTCTTGGGGACTACATCATCGTAGAGCTCAAAAGTGATGCGTCCTTCGGGCTTGTTGCCAATTGAGATATCGAAAAAGACGCGGCTACGCTTCTTGTCTTCTGCCATGGTGGATGTTTAGTTTTGAAGTGGTTTGGAGGTCCGAGAATGAACGAATGTTGTGTTGATCGAAAAGTCGGAGGGACTGACTGCCTAAGAATTCAGCCTCGTTTCGAGTGCTTTCTATGCGGATTTTCAGTTTTTCCGATTCACTGATTGTCAGACGATCACATGACCAGTTGTATTTCACCCTTGCACAATTCAGGGGTAAGATGATTGCTTGCTTTGCTTCTATTAAATGATGTTATCATCTTTATTCTCTGGCCTGACTAATATTATACATTGAGCCTATGACAACTTCAGAGCTCCCATCAATCCCTATATCACGTGTTACCTGAAGGGCATTGGGACGTCCATGGCAAGCTACAGAGACAAACAGCTCAAAGAACAATAATGCAGCAAATCTGAAGCACTCCCGATACGGCTTATGACGCCCAGCAGTAACTGATTAGCTCTTTCGCGCTTCTCTCTTGCCAAAAGCCTGTATCTTTCATTTCTGTCCGCTTGGTCCAACAGACATTTCTAAAGTGACCTGAACCAAATTAGTATTTGATATATCCAGACCAAAAGAAGGTATATTCGGCTACGTACCGGTCCGTCATTGACTAGAGCCACTTCCTAGAAGACTGTAAGTAAATGGGGTCAAAACCTCCAGGATACTTAGAGCAATACCATCATGGCTTGAAACAGTCCATCTTTGACCCTCTCCGGTTTGTATCCTTCTTGGACTTTCGAAAAGAACACTTCGTAAAGCGCCTTCGCTTGCTCTCCACCTAGTGCTCCATGAAAATCTGGTTTCGACCCCTTCTTCGTCGATGCAAGCAATGTGAATTGAGAAACTGAAAAGGGTGAGCGTCAACATCACCAGCAACAATCATTGCTCACCACAAAGAATTTCTCCATTGATATCTTGAACGCTTTGTTTCCACTGTCGACAATCAGAATTGTACAGAAATATGTATAGGGAAAGTCCGTCCCTACCCGACCACCATTTTCATCGTCCCATAATCGCATTTTCAGCACCTTTGAAGCTAGGGCCTCTGCATCTTTCTCTGTATCACCAGGCGCAACTGCAGCAAACACCAAAATACCTTTCCCAACGGATGAAATCAATTGCTTATCAACTGTAACTGAAGCCGATAACACACGTTGAAGAATGGCTGAGAAAGCATCAGAAAGGTTTGTCAAGCTACCAAGGAGACTTGCCTTTCATTGTGCCAGACTTGTCGTGAGACTGGCTTACCAATAGGGTTAAAAGACTAGGGCCTTAAAGGTTATGCTCCAAACTTTTTAAGACCTTGTGTTGATGGGAGTGACTCGGTGAGCGAAAGCTGATTAAATCGAACCGTTCAGAAATGATGCAATGCTCCACCCAGACCTCAACTAAAAGGCCCAAAAAAAACCCCCCGCTTTGAAAACTCAAATCTAAATGTTCAAATACAGCTTGATTATTCGGGAGGTAATACACGCCACGAAATGAAAGAATGACATTCAATTATCATTAATATAAAGTTGGGAAGTTAGGGGGAAGGAGGTCGAGGCATTCCCCACGTTTTTAAGGCTGCAGCCGCAGCAGAGGTGCCACCAAGGATCCAAGCGAGCGAATCGTCCAATACGGCCCCGGTGCAGCTTCAACTTCCAAACCGAACTCGCGACCACGAAGATTCACTCCCCAGACAGAGACTCGTGTAAAGTTTCTTGTAACATCATCCAGTCTTCGGTAGCGTACTGCCCACGACATCATAACGCGCATGGGGCCGAAAAGTCAACAGCCAAAGCCTGATCTACGGACACGACATCAATTGCCCGACAGCAAACCTGCCCTACCTATCGCGCCCCTCCTACCCACGCGATGGCGCAACGAAAGCTGCAGCAAGAGGTCGATAAGTGCTTCAAGAAAGTTACCGAAGGTGTTGCAGAGTTCGAGTCGATCTACGAGAAAATCGAGCAATCTACAAATGCTGCTCAAAAGGAGAAGCAAGAAGATAACCTCAAGCGTGAGATCAAGAAGCTGCAAAGGCTTCGAGACCAGATCAAGACATGGGCAGCTAGCAATGATATCAAGGATAAGGGGCCGCTGCTGGAGTATCGAAAATTGATCGAGACTGTATGCAGATCTTTGTCAGCCTTGGCGGTGTTGGCTAACAGCTTCTAGCAAATGGAGAAATTTAAGGCTGTAGAGAAAGCCATGAAGACTAAAGCATATTCGAAAGAAGGCCTATCAGCTGCGGCTAAACTGGACCCCAAAGAGCGAGCGAAGATGGAAGCTTGCGATTTCCTCAGTACCATGGTGGACGAGCTCGAAAGACAAATAGAGACTCTTGAGGCTGAGGGGGAGTCAATACAAGCCACTATGAAGAAGGGGAAGAATCAAACATCGAAGGCAGATCGAATGGCCGAGATCGAGCGGATCACAGAACGACATAAATGGCATCAGGGGAAACTGGAGCTCATCAAACGATCTTTAGAAAATGGTGGAGTGGAGACCGAGCAGGTCAACGACCTGGAGGAAACCATTCGATATTATGTCACCGACGGCATGAATGACGACTTCATGGAGGACGATGAGATGTACGATGATCTCAATCTCCAAGAAGAGGAGGACAACTACGGCATGAACAACGATAATGACCGGGTGTCCTCACAAGATACGCAGTCAGTACAGGAAGAGGCGCCGGAGATCGAAACTCGCTCGAGTAGTATATCAGGTGGGAAATCAAAAGTCCAGGCAGAGCCTCCGGTTGCTGCAGCACGAAGACCGTCGACCCAGATGAAGAGTCCTCTGCCTTCCCTGGCAACGTTACATAATCCGCCGCCAACTCTTATCAATGGAGCTACCACCCATATGAAACCAGCGGCGGTACCTACCAGGGCGCCAGGGGAGACTCTCAAGTACGCTTCAGCTGCTGCCGCGGCTGCGGCAAGTGATAAGAGTAATATGGGTATTGCTCCTTTACCTCCTCCCCCGGAAGCCCTCCCTGCTCCAAGTACCTCTGCTTCCCATCCACCATTACCATCGCATGTGGCACGACAACCTAGCGTCACTTCATCCCCTACTACAATCCATTCCCAACCTGCAAGTGTCAATCAAACGCCTGTCACCCGATCTAGTGTTCCAACGACTACCACTGTGTCTGATCCTCCATCAGGCTCACAAGCAAAGTCCCCAGCTTTAAGTCAATCAAGCGCGGTCCCCAGTGCTAGCAGTGCTTCGCAACCATCTATACCAGAGCGTGCAGAAAGCACTAGGCCAGGTCCATCCCGAGGATCTTCAGGGAAAGCTCCCGCTGTGTCTGAAATTGTGGAAAGTTCAAAAGGTGTGCATTTACTGAATTCTTATCTTGTTTAATCGCTAATGCTAGTAAAGCTGCCCCTCCGCCTCAGTCCAACGGCATCACAAACGGCATCAAGAATGCTGTTCCTGAGGAAGATGAATCTATATATCATCTGCCGTCGGGTCTACAAGATTTGCTGCAATCTTTTGAAGCAACCCAACGCCGAGTCACAAATGCTCCGTCACAATCATCTCAAAGAATGCTGGCGTCATCTTTGAATAGCTGTCCAGATACCATTGATGTAGGAGCACCGAGAAATTATAAGCCCAAGAACCCAATTCGGACTCCGGCGTATTATCCCCAAGAGGTTGATCCAGTATTTGATGATCCTCGATTGTACACCCGGATTGATCCCGACACCTTATTCTACGTCTTTTACTACAAGCAAGAGACATATCAACAATATCTTGCGGCTAAAGCACTGAAGGACCAAAGCTGGCGGTTCCACAAGCAGTATCAAACATGGTTTCAACGTCATGAAGAGCCCAAGACAATCACCGAGGAGTTCGAGCAAGGCACCTACCGCTTCTTTGACTATGAGAGTACATGGTGCGTAGAAACTACCGCTTAATATGTTGCTCCGATTAACTTTTCATAGGATGAACCGCCGGAAAGCAGACTTCAAGTTTGCGTATAAGTTTTTGGAAGATGATGTATGATTTATTGACGGGCGTGCAAGGAATTGCAGTTGGAAGGCAGGTTGGCGCACGGCATTGCTCTGACTGAGGTCTGGCTGGGATAATTGACGTTCACCGTCGTAATTAGCAAACAAGTCTGCTCATCTGATGAAAGACGTTGTTTGTGCACTTACCTTCGTTGTCCCTCGAAATCGCCTCTCTTCTCGCCTTGGTGATACTCGCTCGCAGAATTGTGGGTCCGCATGAAAATGCTGCCCGAGCAATAGCAGATCCTACATGACAATGTTGATTGATATGTAATATCCGACAAAAGTCGGTGTCACCTCATCCGGAAAGCTGCGTTTTCAGGCTGACACTGCAAAATTCGGACCCCACGCCGCGCTCCATCGATTGGTGAGCGAAGTTCAGGCGAAAAAAAGAGCTGAAACCAGCGACATGATTTGAAGCCTTGAGAGAGCTGGTGGGTTTTAAACCAGGCGTGAAGGTCTCTTGGGAGTGACTCCAGATTGATGCAGAAACAGCTCAGTTATTGATGCGTTGCTGCCCAATGCTCTCCATTTTGCGAACCCTCTCAGTGGAGGCGGGCAAGGCTGGTAAGTATAAGAGCGATTGAGCATCCCGACACTGGTATAGATTTCTGCAGAAGATCTTGTCCTTGTAGGTCTTGGTTGCCTCGATCAATACGGGTCTTTGCCTCTCCTTATCATTGAAATGATCTGAGGGTTCTGATCTCGTCGCCGCCCAAGCGCAGATCCAAACGGCCCCACGCGGTTTCCAATTGGCCAATTCGGACTTTCATCCTTCCCTGAAACTTCTTTCGACCAAAACAACTTCTACTTCTAGACATCTTCCTCTCCTCCTATACCTTCTCCATCAATTTCATCAATTTGCTGACCCTTGGGCAGGAGATCTATCTGGTTTTGATTGTCTTTCATCGGAAGCATCACCCACAGTCCGCACCACCCAAAAACCTCGCCGGATCCCCCAAGCTTCACAGTCCCTCTCGCCCTTCACCTAACAGGAGCCCTCAATGGTTCGCACGTCTCTCGGGCTCTGGGCAGCCACCAACGGGGCAAACGATTGGGCAAATGTCTCAATGATCCTTCAATGCTCGTCTGACAGCCTCACGATCCCGACTCAAATGCAAGAACTTCTTCAAGCGGCAACGAGGCAAAAGGAAGGCGGGCGAACCCCGCTCGAACTGGATGCCTCACACCTCGCACCTTCGAAAATGACCCCCCTCCATTTCCTTCCATTCCCCCAATCATCAGAATCGATGCAGTTACACTTCACCTCGCATATACATTCTGCACTCCTCCTAGAATGGCCATTCCGCCAGGCTGGGCGACAATATAGACCGTCGCATCGCCAGACTCTCGGTGAACCAGCTTCCTCCTTCCAACATTAAAGTCTTAGAGCTGTAGCTCTTCGCCCGATCCCGCCAGTCATTTATCGGAGAAATGTTATGATTTTTAAGGTAGTGTGCCCGGTGTGTCGTGGCATCTCCGGATCCGCAGCATTCGCGGTCAACCGTTGCCGTTGGACTCGTGCCAGAGGTGCAAAGCCAACAATGCGACGAGAAATCAGCCTCTGGATCTGCCTCACAGTTTGGCGAGACCCGGAACATGTTCCTAAACCCGTCAGCCCCGGCAAGGCTGTATGTAGGCGCAAATGTCCATCCGCTCAAATGGTTCATGCTTATTTCTACCGCTTGTGGTCACACAGATGCGAGGCTCTGTGAGGCATTTTCATGGGCAACTTTCGTGGGTTTCCACCATACTGGGGACACTTTGCCAATGCTTATAAAGGCTGTCGACGAGTTATAATGTCTGTTAGCCATGGGCTCTTAGTTCATCTCGGTGAACGAATTTGGGCAAGCTTGACGGTCTGCATGTAGGGCGGTTGGAGTCGTTATCCCCAGCCGTTATTGAAGCAGGGCTGCAACAATCCCATCCAGGGCTTCCAGAATCACTGGATGTCAAGTTCTCACCCCGAGCGTACATGACTTCAGACCATTCAGAGCGGTGCCATGTGTTTAGACTTAGAGTACTGAAGCCCCTGGTCCTTGCGAGTAACTATGACACACATGACTTCTTGAGATCTTAACAGGATGCATGAAATGAGGCGTAGTCTTATAGAAGTTCCTCCTCACACCACATATTTGACAGATCAGCACCATGTTCGTACTGTAGATCATTCACTTCCCGCCTCTGTAGTAGAGCTCCCACCTTCTCTCGCATCGACTTCTCAAAAACCCCTTCTCAAGGTAAGCCCATTTCACCAGTCATCTTGTCAGGCTTTGACATACATAGCCCCATTTTGTAAGAGCAGGACTCTCTCTTTAGGACGGATAACAGCACCTCCAAATATGGGCGGACAGAGCCAGTACTATAACTTCCAAAACACGGAAGATTACCTTCCCCTCTATTCCATGGCACCACAAGTTCAAGCGCATGGAGGAGAACCATTGGGTCGTCAACCATCTAACGCCAGCAGCATCAGTGAAATGTCCTACTCTTCTTCCACTTGCTTTTCGTCAATGCCCACATCTCCTAATACCATGTACTCACTCAACACGCAACCATACGATCCCGAGAATGTGAAGTACACTCCATCTTCCCTAGGATGGACCCATGGCACAAAGCTTTTGAGTCTTTACAGTTTTGTGGTGCCAAAAGGACAAGACCCGTATTTAGATCTTATCGAAGAGTGGACGCCA
>Ga0302325_10020689_pt1 | contig 13790 bp, 11 predicted proteins | sample Palsa_T0_2_FD_201948 | JGI IMG/M metagenome (GOLD analysis project Ga0302325, IMG submission 201948) | Peat permafrost microbial communities from Stordalen Mire near Abisko, Sweden - Palsa_T0_2 | ecosystem: Environmental > Terrestrial > Soil > Palsa > Peat permafrost | place: Sweden: Abisko... | reverse complement strand
GTGAAGCTCGAGGTCCCGGTGGCCGTCGGTGTCCCCGACACCTCTCCGCCCAAGGACAGCGACAGCCCCGGGGGCAGGCTTCCCCCGGTGAGCGACCACTCGTAGGGCGCCGCCCCGCCCGAGGCGGACAGGCCTCCTGAGTAGGGCTGCGACACCTTGCCGTTGGGCAGGGAGGTGGTGGTGATGGCGAGAGGTACCGGCGCCACGGTGAGCGACAGCGAGGCCGTGGCCGTCTGGGGCGTGGGCGACATGGCATCGGTGACCTTGGCGGTGAAGGTGAAGGTGCCGACGTCGGTGGTCGAGCCCGAGAGGACCCCGCCCGAGGAGAGGGTGATCCCCTGGGGGAGGCCGCCCCCCGCCAGCGACCACCGGTAGGGGGGTGTTCCCCCCGTGGCCGTCAGGGAGGTCGAGTAGGGCACGGTCTCGGTCCCCCCCGGGATCGACGAGGTGGTGACGACGAGCAGGGGTATCACCACCAGGGGCTCGCTCGCACAGGAACTCGAGACGGGCCCGGTGTTGTCGGCGTCACCGCTGTAGGTGGTTTTGAACCAGTAGTTCCCGGCCGGGGTGGCCGTCCACGCCGTGGAGGCCCCCACGGTCCCGTCGGTCACCGTCTGGGATCCGAGGGACGCCACGAGGGTCGTGCAGATGTTGTTCGAGTACACGGCGTAGGAGACGGTGCCCCCGGCGGTGCCGCTGGCCCCGGTGAGGGTGGCCTGGTCACTCACCGACCCGCCCGCCACCACCGGGCTCGACGGGGTGAGGGCGGTGGAGACCGTGGGGGTGAATTTGTTGACCACCAGGGCCTCGCTTGCACAGGAACTCGAGACCGGCCCGGCGTTGTTGGCGTCACCGCTGTAGGTGGCTTCGAACCAGTAGTTGCCGGCCGGGGTGGCCGTCCAGGCGGTGGAGGCCCCCACATTCCCGTCGGTCACTGTCGGCGACCCGAGGGAGGCCACCAGGGTGGTGCAGGTGTTGTTCGAGTAGACGGCGTAGGTGACGGTCCCGCCGGCGGTGGAGCTCACCCCGGTAAGAGTGGCCTGGTCACTCACCGGGGTGTCCGCCACTACCGGGCTCGACGGGGTGAGGGCGGTCGAGACCGTGGGGGTGAACGCGTTGACCACCAGGGGCTCGCTCGTACAGGCGCTCGAGGCCCCGGCGTTGTTGGTGTCACCGCTGTAGGTGGCTTCGAACCAGTAGTTCCCGGCCGGGGTGGCCGTCCAGGCATTGGAGGCCCCCACGGTCCCGTCGGTCACTGTCGGCGACCCGAGGGAGGCCACCAGGGTGGTGCAGATGTTGTTCGAGTAGACGGCGTAGGAGACGGTGCCGCCGGCGTCTTCGGTCACCCCGGTGAGGGTGGCCTGGTCGCTCACCGGTGTGCCCACCGTCACCGGACTCGAGGGGGTGAGGACGGTGGAGACCATCGGAGCTGTCTGGTAGGCCCCGGCGTCGCACACCGGTGTGGGCCGCACCACCCCTCGCTGGTCGGGTGTCCCGCAGAACGTGTCATTGTCGACGAGACCGATGGCCGGGCTGCCGGGCAGCAGGGCGATGGTGTCGGTGGGTCCACCGTTGTTCTGCAAGGGTCCGAGGTAGGTGTCGAGGGAGGCAGAACTGTTCACGCTGCCGGTGGCGGTGAACCCGCAGGAGGCGTCGTCGGCGATGTTGTAGCCCTCGTCGGTGATAGCGCCGCTGCAGTCGTTGCCGGAGCTCCCGGCGAGGATGGTGGCACCCAAATACAGCGTGTTGGATTGATTTTGGATGTCGTCACCGGTAGCGGCGCTGTTGCCCGACAGGGTGCTGTTCGTCACGGTCGTGGTGCTTAGGTAGTTCTCGATGCCGCCGCCGAACGAGCCGGCTTGCGTGGCGCTGTTGCCCGACAGGGTGCTGTCGGTCACGGTCACCGTTCCTCTGTCGGTCTTGATGCCGCCGGCCTGCTCGCCGGCGCTGTTGCCCGACAGGGTGCTGTCCGTCACGGTCAACGTGCCCCCGTTGTTGTCGATGGCGCCGCCGAATTGGGGGGTGGTGTTCCCCGACAGGGTGCTGCCCATGACGGTCAATGTGCCGGTGTTCCAGATCCCGCCGCCGAAGAAAAGGGAGTTGTTGTCCGACACGGTGCTGTCCGTCACGGTCAACGTGCCGTTGCTGCTGATGCCCCCGCCGTATCCGGCGTTTTGTCCGCCGCCGTTCGTGATGGTGAGCCCGGAGATCGTCACCGTGCCGTTGTTGACGGTGAAGACCGATCCGTTCTGGTCGCCGTTCACCGTGGTCGAAGAGGCCCCGGCGCCGACGATGGTGAGCGAGTCGAGCGACGAGGCGTCGATGGTGTCGTTCTCGGTGTAGGTGCCGGCATGCACCTTGATGGTCACGTCGTTGTCGTTGTAGGCGCCATCAGTTGCCGTGTTGATGGCGGTCTGGATGGAACTACACGGAAGTGCGTGGCTACAGGCGCTCCCGCTTCCGGTCGTCTTGACGTAGAGCGTGACGGCGGGCGGAGGAGTGTCGGTGTCGAAGGCACCGATGTCACAGGGAGCCGTGCGGGCGAACCCCCGCTGGTCGGTGGCCGGGCACAACCCCGAGGCTCCAGACACGTAGTCGATGGCCGGGCTGCCGGGCAGCAGGGCCATGGTGTCGGTGGGTCCACCGTTGTTCTGCAACGGGCCGAGGTCGGGGTTGGTGGTTGGCTGGTCGAAATATGGAGAGGAGCTGCTCAACCCGCAGCTTCCGTCCGAGTCGAGGTTGTAGCCCTCATCGGTAAACGTGCTTTGGTTTGTGCAGTCTCCCCCGGTGTTGTCGGCCACGATGGTGGCTCCGATGTCAACCGTGGCTCCTTCGCCGGAGTTGAAGATCCCACCGCCGTTGCCGTCCGGTGCGCTGTTGCCCGACAGGGTGCTGTTGGTCACGGTCGCCGTGCCACCGTTGGCGATCCCGCCGCCGACGTAGCCCGCGCTGTTGCCCGACAGGGTGCTGTCGGTCACAGTCACCGTGCCATCGTTGATGATCCCTCCGCCGTAGCCGCTCGCGCTGTTGCCCGACAGGGTGCTGTCGGTCACGGTCACTGTGCCGGTGTTGTAGATCCCCCCGCCGCTCCCCGAGGACGTCGAGTTGCCCGAGAGGGTGCTGTCGGTCACGGTGGCCGTGCCGGTGTTGTCGATCCCGCCACCGGCGTAGTAGTTATTGCCCGACAGGGTGCTGTCGGTCACTGTCACCGTGCCGGAATTGAGGATGGCGCCGCCGAAATAGCCGTCGTTGCCAGATACGGTGCTGTCGGCCACGGTCACCGTGCCCTCGGAATTGTAGATCCCGCCCGGATTGCCATTGCCGTTCGTCACACTAAGGCCCGAGATGATCACCGTGCCGTAGTTGACGCTGAACACCGTTCCTTGCTGATTGCCGTTCACCGTGGTCGAAGAAGCCCCGGCCCCGGCGATGGTGAGCGAGTCGAGCGACGAGGCGTCGATGGTGTCGTCCTCGGTGTAGGTGCCCGTAGCCACGTTGATGGTCACGTCGTCAGCGGTGGAGTAGTTGTTCTCGGCTTCGTTGATCGCTTGCTGGATCGTGAGACAAGGTGCCCCACTTGCGGTGCAGGTGTTCGGCCCACTGTCTGATCCCGAGGTGCTCACGTAGAGCGAGACGGGGGTTGCCGAGGCGACCTGGGCGGGGAGTACGGCCAAGAGGCCACCAGCGAGCACGCTGACCGACGCCGCGGCCAGTACCGAACGGAGACGACCCCGGCGTCGGGCATCCATCGACTTCATCCCCCGCCTGCCCGCGCTGCGACTGCTAGACGAGCGGCGCGGGCTGATTCCCCGAGACGCCCTCACCGCCACTATGAGCCACGCCCGACGCCCCCAGGATCGAGGAATGCTCGGTCTCGCCATGTCCGCCCCCGTTCGTAGCTCCCGCCGTCCCCTGCAGGCATAAAAGAGAGTGTCTAGTACCGCTGTTACACCTTTGTTACACCTGCGCGTCATACCTGCTGACCAGGCAGTACGCCGTCCACCCGGCCGCCGTACGAGCGGGTCGTCCGGGCTGGGGGCCGGCGATCATGCGGGAATGCCGATCGGGCTGACCATCCACGTCCCACCAGGCCCCACGGCCATGCATCCCCTCCGCCCGCCCAAAGCCGTCCAGGCCCAGGTAGATGGTATGGAGGGCGGCGCTCTACCCACATCATCAGATCTGAGGGTCGGATCCCGTTACCGACCACCCAAAGAGGTCGTCGACTCACGGGCGACTGCCTACGGCGGAACAGGACCGTGGAAGCCCCTGTCGGGGAGCCCCGGAAAGGGCACAGACCGATCGCCCCTCCACGTGACATCACGTGGCCGAGTCACGTGGTCACACCGTTTACACCTGGGCGAATGTGCTTCATGGTCAAGAGTGTGAAGACCTCGATGACCCTCGCATCCGGCACATCGTCACGGAACCGGTCCTGCGCCAACTGTGGCCGGCCGGTGCGACCGGCAGAACGCGACGGCGGCCGCCTGTGCCACCAGTGCTTTGGCGAGCTCTCCGGTGCGGTGGCGTTCCATCGTCAGATGGGGACGCCGACATCAACTCCGGAGCGCCTGGCGACGTGTCACCCCATTTGCGAACGCCAAGGCTCAGCGCCGCGCTGGCGGCGAGCTAGCTGACCACGGCACCAGCCTGAGGACACCGTCGGCCGTTGCCGTACCTCAGATGGTGGGCTCCGGGGCGACGATGTTGAAGGTGGTCGTGTAGGTCGCGTGGGTCCCAGCGTCCACGTCGGCGATCACTTCCGAGGAGCCAGCCGCACACGACGCGCCGAGGAAGACGAATACGGCGTTGCCGTCATCGTCAAGGTCGGCCACGTTCCCCGGCGGGGGAGGGCCGATTCCCGTCGGCGTGATCAAGTACCAATTGGCGCCGAGGCCGCAACGGTCCTGAAGCTGATCAGAAGCGATCTGCACGGGCTGCTCCGCGTAGACCGGGCTGGTTTCGACGTAGAAGATGGCGTAGACATCCGACTCGCCGCTCGCTGGCGTGTCCCCGGTTTCCACCTCTCCGGTGGTCACAGTACCGCTGGTGGCCGGAAAGCCGGTCAGGCCGGCCGACGTAACCGCGGGCGGATTGGCCGTGAGGGTGGTGAGAGCGGTGTAGTACGGAGCGACCGTCAGGTCGGCCTCGACCACGCTCGAACCCGGGGCACAGCCATAGCCCACCATCAACACCGTGGCGTTGCCGTCGTCGTCGAGGACGGCCTGGATGTTAGATGCCCACGGGTTGTTGGGAAATTCTGGAGTACCACCGTCCTGAAGGTTGAAGAAGTCGATACTGCCGGTGCACGCCGCCGACAGCTGAGTCGATGCGATATTCACGGTATCACCAGCAAACGACGGCGACGTCTCCACCTGCACCGTCGCCACCACATACGACTGTCCCGTTTCCACCAGCGGGTTGGGGTCGACCTGGACAGTGATGGGCGCCGGATCGGCGCCTGTACCGCTACCGGTCGAACCAGCCCCACCGGTCTTGCAGCTGTGGGTCTTGTGGCAGCCCGACGCCTTCGCCTTGGCCGAGGCCACTGCCGTGCTGCCGAGCAGGGGCAGGCAGACCACGACAGCCATGGCCACGAAGCGGAGAGAACGACGGCGAATACTCATGACACATCCCCTGAGCCCTGTCGTAGGTACGTCCCACGGGTTGACCCGTAACCATCGTCGCCGACCACAGAGCGCGTGAGCATCGTCACGGTTGATGAACTCATCCGGGACGGAGGTGGGGCATGTTGTCAGAGTTGGCGATGTGGCTGCCGATCACGTCTGGTGTGTCTGGGTAGCGGGGGACCATTGGACCGGTAAACCGGGTTCAGGAGGCCCACTCGATCTGCCACACCGGCGAAGTCCCTATGGTTTGCAAACCCTCTCCGGCACGTTCTGTTGTACACGGGTTCGGACCCGCGGCAACCGACACCTGTCGGCGTTCGTGGTCGTAGGACGCTCGTCTCCCGAGTTCGGTGCAGTCCTCGGCCATCCATCCTGCCACCACCGTGGCATCCGCACCGGCATCGAGGGCAGGCCGGTACTTTGCGAACGGGTACGACAACGTCCTCACGTAGGTTGAGCTCTTGGCCTTCCTGACCGTGTTGGCCAGCGCGTGCCCAGACGGGTATCGACGCCGACAGCGAGCGGACGCAGAGAGGACGCAGTGGACCAAGGGCTTAGTGCAGTGCGCGATGGATAATCGCTAGTACGGTGAGGCGATGGGTCCGAGCACAGCGAGCGACGACGCTGGCTCGCGGGGCGCCGGCAGCGCGAACCGTTCGGCGTGGCAACGGGTGGGTCGGGCCGTGCGCGAGCCGGGCCGCGCTGCCGGCTACGTTCAGCGCCCCGTCGCTCAGGCCATGTCGCCCCGGGCCCTCTACCTCGACCCGCACCACGATCTGCGCCGGAGCGTCTTCGTCGCCGGCAGCCGTCGCAGCGGTTCCACCCTGCTGGCTGAGGTCCTAACCGCCGGCAACCGGTTGCGGCTGATGTTCGAGCCGATGCGTCGGGACCGGGTGCCTCTCTCCCGGAACGTCCCCGAAGGTGTCTTCGTCCCGCCGGACGACGATGCCGCCGCTTTGGCCCACGTCGTCACGCGCGTGCTGACGGGCCGGTTGCGCAGCTCCTGGGCCGACCGCTACAACACGTGCCGGCTGGCGCGGGGCCGGGTGGTGAAGGAGGTGCGGCTGAACAACCTGCTGCCGTGGATGGTCCGCCGCTACCCCGCGGTCCCGATCGTCTACCTGCTCCGCCACCCGTTGGCCACCGCTTGGTCGTCCTACGAGCTGCAGACGCCCATCAAACTCGGGGAGTACACGTCACAACCCTTCTTGATGGGGGCGTTGACGGCCGCACAGCGTGCGCTGGTCGAGCGCACTCCGTCCGAGAAGACGGTGCCCGCCTACGTGCTGCGGTGGTGCCTCGAGAACGCTCTCCCGGTGCAGCTGCTCGGTGCGGCCGACGTGCACGTGGTCCTCTATGAAGACCTCGTGCGCGAACCAGCCGGCGAGATGGCGCGCCTGGCCGAGTTCCTCGGCCGCCGACAACCTTCGATGTGGGGCGCGTGGCGCCCGGACCCGGGCGTCCTGGCGCGACCTTCCCACTCGTCCTGGCGCGATGACAAGGAGCGACCTCCCACGGGCGAGCAACGCGTCGCCGGGTGGCACGACGCCATGGGTCGTGGGCTGATCGAAGAGGCGATGACGATGGTCGCCGCCTTCGGGCTCGACCGCATCTACGGTGACGGTACCTCGCCCCGCGTGGGTGCGTCCGACGTCCTCCGGGGCCCGCCCAGCGCGCATTGACGCACGAATCCACCGAGAGATGCCGTGACACAGTTGCCAGTGCGTTCGATCTCGACCAGCTCGAAGGGAGCGAACAGCAGTCGGTTCGACCCGGCTCAATCGCTATCGACCCGTCTTGACTACGATAAACGCTTCGCATGAGCGGGAGCGAAACCGACTGAAGAACTGCGCCGCATTCGGGAGGGCACGCCGATGGATCTTGTGGACTTTCACCATGATGATGCCGACTATGTGGATAGGTTGCGGGTCTCTTATCAAAACGCCACGCCATTTCCGCACGTCGTCATGCACGATGTTCTGAGGCCGACCTCCGATGAGATCGTCGGAGCGTTTCCCGATCTTCGCTGGGACGGTTGGAATGCACGTCAACATTCGTATGCTCGCGAGAAACGCTTCTGTCGAGATATTGAGAGAATGCCCGATCTCCTGCGTCGAGTGATCTACGAGTTGGAAGCACCCACGGTTTTACGATTCTTGTCGAGTATCACGGGAAAAGAGAAACTGCTCCCTGATCCGTACCTTGAGGGAGGCGGGCTTCATTGCTCGCCTCCGGGCGGCCAACTTGTTCCGCACACAGACTTCCATCTCTACGAAGCGCTCGACCTCTATCGTCAATTGAACCTACTGCTGTACTTGAACCCGATGTGGAAGCCTGGAGATGGTGGAGAGTTGCAGCTGTTCCGTAAGGGAGAGCAAGACCCAGTAGTCAGCGTGGCGCCGACCTTTGGGACCTGCGTCATTTTCGGGACGGACCATCTCTCCGTACATGGTGTCAGCCCGATCACGGAGAACGCCGAGGATCGCCGATCAATCGCCTTGTACTATTACACGAGTACGGAAAATGAAACTTTCAGTGGCGACAACATTACGTATTGGCAGGGCCATGATGTGACGAGCTTGAGCAAAGCTGAACGCGCGGAACTGCTTATTTCCAGAGGCCTGGTCCGTACTGCCCGTGTGTTCCATCGTCTGGGACATCGCTCCAACCCCATCTACCGGAACGCGGCTAAGCGCCGACAAGGAAAGCGCACCCGTGTGATCGATCAGTCGTAAGAGCATCCCGGGGGGACCATGGATGGGAACCGGCCGGGGCGGCCCCTGAGCGCCCTCTCCCTGGCCCGGAACTCGCTTCTTTACGAATGGCTCTCGATCATCCGCACCAGCTCGTCACGCTTGCAGCCCAGGCTGTCGGCCAGGCGGATGAGTTCGCAGGCCTTGGCCACGAGTAATTGACGCGCCGACGGGCTATCGACCGAGGCGTGACGGCGCCGCCGCCTGGGCCTGCTCTCATCGCCGCCGACCACGCAACCGGGTTCGGCCTGGCGGCGCGCGTCGGCTTGCCTGGCCTGCGCCAACATCATCGTCATCGTTGGGTTCACCGTAACGTCACCTCCCGCTCATCACTCGAGGTGGGATCGTCGGCCTCCCTGGGCTTCCGGGCCACGAATCGGAGGTCATAGTCCACGTCCACGGTGACGCCGGCGAAGCCGCAGTCGAGGAGGTGGGCGAGCAGAAGCGGGGGAGCGATGGGGTTGTAGGTGTCGCCATGGTGGAAGTCGCGCAAGGCATCGCTGGCCCGGCTGTCGGCGCCGACGAGGACCCCACCCGGTCGCAACACCCGGAAGGCTCCGGCCAGGAGCTCGCTCTGCGCTGCGGGCGTGGGAACGTGATGGAGCATGGTGAAGCAGCCCACCGAGTCGAAGGAGGAGTCCGGAAAGCCGAGGCTGGTGGCGTCGGCCACGACGACCTCGACATTGGTGCCCGCGTACCTCTCGGTCAGGGCCAGAGCGGCCTGCTCGTCGACTTCGACCGCCGTCAGCCGATCGACATGATGACGTAGCCACTCGGTGGCAGCACCCGGTCCGGGGCCGATCTCGAGGCACTGAGCACCGAGGTCGACTTTTCGTGTCAGGTCAGGCAGGAGCTCGTCGGCGATCCATTCCATCCATTCAGGGCTCGAGCACAACCGTGCGTGATTCTCGTTCATACTCTCAACGGTAGGGAATCCGCTGCTCACCGCCAAGGTCGTAGACTGACATTCGGTGTCGAGGGTCGGACAACGTTCGTCGAGTGCCACGGGGCCGTTGCCGGCGGCGGACGTGGTCACCTTCGAGATGCCCTCCGGTTTCGTCTTCGATTGGCATAGCCACGACGACCATCAGCTCGCCTGGGCCGCCAGCGGCGTCCTCACGGTCCGCACCGATCGCGACGCCTGGGTGCTGCCGCCGACACGGGCTCTGGTTATCCCGGCCGGCATTCGCCATGAAACCCTGTCCGCCGGCAACGCCACCATGCGCGCCGTGTATCTGAAACCCGATCGCTGCCCCGTCAGTTGGTCGGTGTGCACGCCCGTGGCCGCCGGCGCGTTGCTGGCTGAGGTCATCGGGTACCTCGGAGACTCCTCGCTCGACCCGCAGCGACGGGCCCACGGTGAAACCATGCTCGTCGATCTGCTCGAGCCCGTCACCATGACCACCTTCGATGTCCGGATGCCGACCGACGAGCGGGCCCGTGCGGTGGCCCAGGTCCTGTTCGACGACCCGGCGGACGGGCGGACGCTGGCCCACTGGGGCCGAGACGTCGGGGCTAGCGAAAGGACCCTGGCGCGGGCGTTCCTGGCCGATACCGGACTCCCCTTCGGTCAGTGGCGGGGGCAACTGCGCCTGCGGGCGGCCACGGTGGCGCTGGCCACCGGCGAGCCCGTCGCCCAGGTGGCCCGAGAGGTCGGCTATGAGTCGACGAGTGCCTTTGTCGCCGCCTTCCGCCGGGCCACCGGCTCGACGCCGGCCGCCTACTTTGCCCATCCGGGTGAGGCACGCCGGTAACAGACCCGCCCCTGCGGCCGCGGCTCACGGGCTGAAGGCGCGTCCCAACCCTCCGAGGAGTTGCTGCCATGCGACGGGGACCGGGGTCGGGGTCGGCGTGCGGACGCTGACCCCCTCGACCAGGGCCACGCCCTCACCGCATAGACACGGTGCCCCGGGCGGGGCGACGTCGTCTCGCACCACGACGGACTCGCCGACCTCGACTACGAGACGGGTCGCCGGATCGGTGGCGTCGACGGCGAAGACGCCGCGTGCCATGTCACCGTCCATGGCCAGTGCCGACGTCAGGGCGGCGACGTACCGCAACGACGAGCGCACCTCGTCGGCCTCGGCGGGGGGGAGGAGTCCCAGCGGGAGAGCGATGTCGCGCTCGTGGATCCACGCATCCCACAGGGCGTGATGGGCCAGGAGGCGAATGGGCAGATGGCCGGGAGGGGTTTCGGCCAGTTGGGCCCAACCGTCGTCGTCCAGGGCATCGAGGACACCCAGAAAGCCGTCGTTCGATGTCACGAACCGGCTGAGCACCGCGCTGGAGTCGAGCTCCCGCATCTGCGAGACCATCAGCGCGGGCGTCGTCACGGGGTCGAAGTGGACGAGCACCCGGGTGGGCGTGCCCGACATACCGGCGAGAACCGAGGCCTGCCAGAAGGCGTTCACCCCGACGAGATGGGCGACGACGTCCTTGACCGTCCAACCCCGGCAGCGACTGGGCGATCCCCAGTCCTCGTGGGTGAGACCGGCGAGCATCGACTCCAGGCGTCGGCGCTGTCGAGCGACCGGGGGGATGTCATCGGAGCCCGTTGCCTCGATCGAGATGACCGGCGGCCCGTCATAGCGTGGCAGAGCCATTGTGGTGACCCTATCCAAGCCCGAGGGAGGCCTTCCAGGGATGTGGCCACCCGGAGTAGGTTCCGGGGTACGTCGCCCGGTCAATGACGATGAGGATGGAGGAGAGATGCCCGTCGCCTTCGAGGAGGTTGTGGAGAAGATCAACGACGCCACCCGTCACGTGGAAGCCGACAGTGGTGCCTCTCCCGTCGTTGTCGCCGTCGTCCGTGAGCTCGAGGCCAAACTCGTGAAAGCGCAGAGGCACGCCACCGACGGGGTACCGGGCCGGGACTCGGTGCTGGAGGTTGAGCAGGCCGGCGACAGCGCCAAGGTGGCGGCCGAAGCCGACGCCGGTCTGTCACCGCAAGCCCGCCGGTCGGTCCTGGACGCTCACCTGGCCATCTGCAAGTTGAAGGCGGGCGCCTGACGCAGCCGGGGCTGTCGGGTCCCGGCTCCCGGGTCAGCGGTCTGCTGAACCGTCGTTCACGGCCAGCCCGGCCACGAGGGCGCGGATCGTCCGGGCCACGGCGTCACGGGTGCTCTCGGGATCAGGTGACCCGGCGATGAGCATCGCCCCCCGGGTGAGGGCGCCGAACAGCAGCCGGGCCAGGGTTTCGGGGTCCTCGACGCGGAGCGCACCGGTCGCCGTGGCCGCCCGCAGGGCGGCGACCATGGGACCGAAGGCGTAGCGCTCGTCGAGCTCGGTGAAGCGGGCCAGGCCCAGCACGGCCGGTGCGTCGGTCACGATGATCTGTTGGACATCGGGCTCGAGGACGGCGTCGAGGAAGGCCTCGAGGCCCCGGGCCAGGAACTCGACCTCGTCGCTCGCCTCCAGGGCCGAGCGGGCCGACGCCTCCAGCAGCTCGGCGTGGACGCTCTCGAAGACGGTCTCGAAGAGGGCGGTCTTGGTGGCGAAGTGGTGGTACAGGGCCCCGGTGGTGACGCGGGCGTCGCGGGCCAGGTCCTCCACCGAGGTGGCGGCAAAGCCCTGGTGGCCGAACAGTCGTCGTCCGGCGTCGATCAGGGCGCCGCGCGTCTGGGCCACCTGCTCGGCGCGCAGGGTCGGTGGTCGCTCGTCCGACGAGGGCGGCTCGGGCACGTCACGTGTGTAGCCGCTGTCCCGTCCTTGCGCCCGTCTTCCTCTTGACATAACATCGCTATCCGACATAGTAACCCGATCTTGAGGAGGCCGCCATGGGGCGTGGAGCGATCGAGGCGCTGCGGGCCGACCGGGAGGCCCTGGTGGGAATCTGCCGGGGGCTCGGTGACGGCGACTTCGCCGCCGGGAGCGCTTGCGCCGGGTGGTCGGTGAAGGACGTGGTCGCCCACATGGGGGCGCTGTTCCAGATGGCCGTCGACCCCGCCGTCTTGCCCGACACCACCGGCCTGCCGACCGAACGGGCCCAGGACGTCCTGGTCGAGAGCCGCCGGGCGTGGAGCGCCGAACAGGTGGTGGCCGACTACGAAGCGGTGAGCGAGGAGGCCCTCGGACGACTGGCCGGCCTCGACGGTCTGGACATGGAGCTGGCCCTGGGTGACCTCGGGACCTACCCGGCCCACGTCCTGCCCAACGCCTACGCCTTCGACCACTACACCCACATCCGGGCCGACCTGTTCGCCCCCCGGGGTCCACTCACCGGCCCACCGCCACCGTCGGACGAGATGAGGCTGGCGCCCGCTCTCGACTGGGTGGAGGCCGCCCTGGAGCAGCAGAATCCGGCCGCCGCCGATGCGCTCACCGGAGCGCTGGACATCGTCCTCCACGGCCCGGGCGCCCGGACGATCCGGCTCGGCTCCGGGAAGATCACGGCCCGGGTCGGCTCGGAGACGAGCGCCTTCGTCCTGTGGATCACCGGCCGCGCCGGCTGGGACGAGGCGGGGGTCACGTCCGAGGGCGACGACGGGCCGTTGGCCGTGGCCCGGTCGCTCCACGTCTTCTGAAGCGTGGGCCGCCGTTTCTGAAGCGATGGCCGCCGTCAGTCGGCCGGCTTCATCCGCTCGAGCATGGCCGCCATCTGCTGGTGGACGAGATTCACCGCCTGCAGAGGCCGGATCATCACGCGGAACTCGACGATGCGCCCGGCAGCGTTGGCCCGGATGATGTCGACGCCGTTCACGTACTTGCCTTCGATGGTGGTCTCGAACTCGAGGACGGCGGTGTCACCGGCCAGCACCTCCTTCGTGTAGTGGAAGCCGGCCGTCGCCGCCCCACCGGCCCCGGAAGTGGGGGCCGGCCCGTCGCCGGGAAAGGTGGCCCCGGCCGCCCGCAGATAGAGGGCGGTGATGGCCTTGCCCTTCTGGGGCGTGTAGACGATGGGGGAGTAGAAGACGACGTCGTCGTCGAGCAGATCGTCGAGCCCACCGGGGAGCTGGCCCCGAAGATGGGCGTGCCACTTCTCGATCACCGGTTCGATCATCGGTCCTCCCCGTTCGTCAATGAGACGGTAGCGGGGCGGTGGCAGCGGGAGCGGATCTGCTCCCGTCAGGCGTCGAAGGGGGCGACGACCTGTCGGAGAAGGCCGGCCAAAGTGGAGCGCTGGGTGGTGTCGAGCGTTCCCAGGATGGCGTTCTCGCGTGTCACCAGGTCCCGGAGGGCGAGATCGACGCGTCGGCGCCCGGCCGCCGTCAGCTGGACCCGGACCGAGCGGGCGTCGTCGGGGTCGGGCCGGCGACGGACGAGACCCCGTTGCTCCAGATGGTCGATCCGGTTGGTCATGGTGCCCGAGGTGACGAGCGTCTGGGCCAGCAGCTGGCCCGGCGACAGGTGATGGGGGGGGTCGGAACGGCGGAGGGCGGAGAGGACGTCGAAGGACCACGTCTCCCGA
>Ga0302325_10020688_pt1 | contig 13790 bp, 17 predicted proteins | sample Palsa_T0_2_FD_201948 | JGI IMG/M metagenome (GOLD analysis project Ga0302325, IMG submission 201948) | Peat permafrost microbial communities from Stordalen Mire near Abisko, Sweden - Palsa_T0_2 | ecosystem: Environmental > Terrestrial > Soil > Palsa > Peat permafrost | place: Sweden: Abisko... | reverse complement strand
TTCTGGGATTTAATATCAAATACTTTCTGTTTTCTCTGACCTAGTGACAATCTTTGAGGGGGGTGCTTTGCGGCGCTGCATTACTACTGGAGAATTATTATTGATATTTTAAAAAAGAGTTGCTAGAGATACCAAAATAATATATCTTTAGCCGGGAATGCCGGACCTCTTCCCCTGAGTGACATCTGACCTCGTTTGAGTGGCTTGCTTCAAACTAAAGTCTTCATCAGTTCCGCCTATCGAAGCTATCCTCCCCCTCCATCTTCCTGACTTAGTAACAGTTCCCGATGGCTTTTTGCTTTTTCGTAATTGATGATGCTACCCCCATTCTTGGACCCCGCTATTTTGTGCACCCGCCTGCCCCACCATGCACGCCTCTGGAAGAACAAATTGGTCATCTTTTCCACTTCCACATACACCCCGTTGTCCTATATGACCTGCTTCGAGATTTGAAGTCCAACAAGTAATTCTGCTCACATATGTTCTGCTTCTTAAAATTTCAGTGAGTCAGCTCAAGCGATGGCTCCTTCAGCGACATCAGAGATTGTGGTGCCAGAGGTGGGGGTGGCAAAACATGTCGAGAAGCATGTCCACGGTGCTGAGGATAAGACTCCGCTGGAAGCTATTTCACATGGGCCTGTGCTCCAACCTGGTGAGATGTCATTGTTTCACTTGTCTCCTACCAGACTCTCTAGCTGCTTTACGCAGGGCAAAGATGAGCAATGAGCTTCGGGTCCATACGCACCAAGCAGCGTCTTTCTGCACTCATCAGCTATTATGACGCGAAATCCATGTTACGAGCACAGTGAGCACTTGCCATGCTCTTTTATTTTGTTCTAAGAGGAGACATATTCATGAACGTCTCCTGTAGGCATTCCAATATTTTCATCTCATGAGGAACATCGACAGCACATCCTCATCCATACTGCAGCAGTCTTCCGTGACTTTTCCCGAAAGGGCTTCACAGAAGGCATGTCCGGTCACATTTCCGTGCGAGATCCTGAATTCCCCGAGTACATATGGATGAATCCTCTTGGAAAGCACTTTGGTCTCATGACAGCCGGAGATCTGATCTGTCTTGATGTCAATACTGGAAAGATAGTGGGAGGGAACAAGGTTTGTCTCCTCTCACCATGATCACCTACTCCAGTTAAGACAAGAATAGTCCAGACCAGCAAATGCAGCAGGTTTCTTGATTCACTCTGAAATCCACAAGGCACGTCCAGACGTTCATGCTATCTGCCACGCCCACACGAATGCAGGCAGAGCTTGGTCAGTTTTTGCTACAGGGCTAGATATGTTGAGCCAGGATATTTGCCTCCTTCATGACTCCATTGCGGTGTATTCATCATACGGTGGTATTGTGTTTGCTGAAGAGGAAGGCAGAAATATTGCTCGAGCATTGGGTCTGGAGAACAAGGTGCTTCTAACTTACATTTCACCCACCCTCTTATTTCAATACTGACATTATAGGTCGCCATCCTTCTCAACAACGGTCTTCTGTCTACAGGAAGTACAGTTGATGAAGCTGGCTTCCTCTTCGGACTTTTGGATCGAGGATGCGCAATTCAGCTGCAAGTCGAAGCTGCTCGTGCAGGAAATGCGTCACTGGTGAAGCATATCATCGCAGACTCGGAAGCTGCATACAACTTTAAGATGAACAGCGAGAGGAATATTTTGTACGCTGAGGCGCAACCGGACCTAGATTACGAGTTCGCGATGGCTGGTGCTGGGGTCATTGAACGTGGAGTTGAGAACATGAAGGTTGATCATGGAAAGTGAACCTATTCTATATTTCTGCCATAATGAAAAACCTAGCCTCGAACCAACCTACTCATTCACTTGAAGATGAAAGCCACGAAGCTCTCAAGCCGCGCTAATATACCTGGGAAGATTTCGAGGGAGGTGTTTCGACTTGTGCCAAGACTCGCTCGCTGAAAGAGCTTCGTCTTTCTCTACCCATCGGGAACGAAATTGAGGGTACTCCGTACAGGTTACTTTAAATTTTAGGGCGAAAGATTAATATACCACGACTTTTGGAGGAAAAGATTTAAATACCACGAGTTTCTTATCAAAGACTTTAATACTACTGTTACCCCGCTATCACAGTAAGCTCACCGTCGCTGTCGCTGTTGCTATAATTATAAAGCATTTGTAATATATTCTTAACTATATATTTGTGCGTTTATACGCTTGTAAGGAGTGAGGTGTCTTGTTGGAGAAGGGTTTATGCACGTACGAATACTGTGGTAATGAGGTTAGATACTCAAGGCCTTGTACGCTAGCTAAACGATAACGTCTATACAGTCGACTTGGAGGCAAAGATATGCTCTTATATAGTATTTCAAGAGAATAGCATACCTTGTAGTTATGCTATTACGACAATATTCGCTCGTCTTAATCGAAATCTCACCTCTTATATACCCGAATTGCTCTCTATTTTAACATGGAAAAAGCTATATACCTCGAACTTCCCCCTTATCGATATCTCTGACCTTATAAAGCTCCCCCTCTCCGAATGCTACCCTCCCTTAACTCGAGTACCTCGCGGCCGGCCAAAGAAGGAGAGATTTAGGAAAGACAAGATACGAGGGCCTAGAGAAGAGGCTACTGCACAAGCTATGGCAGAGCCTGCAAGAGATGCTGATGATGAGGTATAGTCTCCGTATTACTATTCTACATGTGGATAGCGAGGGCACTTTTCTACTACATGCAAGAGGCCTCACAATTAGGGGTAATGGCGACGACAAGGTGCAAATAGTTACAATTGGGAGCGCTAATGAGGTGCGGGGTTACTACTTCTTATCTGTGTTATATAAATCTTATGGATGGTATTGAAATCTTTTCCTCCAAAAATCCTGGTATATTAATCTTTCGCCCTAAATTTTAATGAGCATTGACCAGTATGTAACCTCATATAGCAAAAAAATGCTGAAATCTAGATAGGTGATTGGCCAAACGACCCTCTGATTCTGCACTATAATCAAGACTAGCTGGCAATACTTGAGCCTATGCTTGTGCTCAGTTTGAATGTCACGAGATTTGAGGATTCAGAGAATATTCAAGCCTCAATATATTTTAGCTTAATATACGTAGTATCCTCGGCCCAACAGGCACTTGATGCCAAAGCCACTTCAAATCAATCAGGAGATCGCAGTATGCTTTCGGATTCGAATTGAGTTCTCCTGTATGGTACTGTCTGTTTAAATAAGAGCGTTGCTCCTGTCCCTGTGCTGCATCACTCTCCGTTTTGAGGAACTCAGCCAAGAAAACATAATATTCAACATGGAGCTGTCCATAATTTCAAGCATTCTGCTTTCATGTGGATCACTTGCCTTGCCTGGCAACATAACTGGTAAGCATTTTGGACTGCCAGACTTCTCAGAGTTTAAGACTAGAAGCGATTTATATCAAGTCATAAAACCCATGACTGACTCTGCAAACAGCTGCGTCGAGTGCTGCTGCCCCTGCACCATCTGGAACTGGCGAAGTCAAATGTGGTAAACATCAATACTTCCTTTCATATGGGGCCCAGCTAAAGGCTTGTCAGCTGGAGTGAACATTGCAGGTTTTGACATTGGTTGTTTAGCTGACGGAAGCCAAAATATATCAAAGGTATACTCACCAGTACCGGTGCTCGGGGGACCCGATGGAGCGGGTCAAATGCAACACTTCATGAAAAATGACAACACGAATATCTTCAGACTACCAATCGGATGGCAATATCTGGTTAACAACAAGCTTGGAGGGATACTCGATGCTGGGGATTTCGCAAAGTACGATCAACTTGTTCAAGCTTGTCTAGCTACTGGTGCAAGTTGCATTGTAGACATGCACAACTACGCACGGTTGAATGGCCAAATTATTGGTCGGGTTTCAGGGCCAATGAATGACCAGTTCGTCAACTTATGGACGCAACTTGTAACAAAATACAAAAGCATAAGCAATATATTTTCCCGTAATGAACGAGTCTTATGATGTCGACATCGACAAGTTGGATGGCTACCGTATAACTTGTAGTGACAGCAATCCGCGGAGCTGGGGTTGCGATTCAAATAAGTACTCACAAGAGCATCTTCGGAGGAACAATGTCTAACGTATCTCTCTCAAGTTCAGCGGCTAGGAAACGGCTATACCTCCGCCAGAATCTTTGTCTCCAATGGCTCAGGTCTAGCTTTACTTAAGGTCGCGGATCCAGAGGGAAGTACCACTAACCTGGTATTTGATGTTGATAAATATCTTGACAGTGATAACTCTAGAACACACGCAGAATGCACAATAACCAATGTACCAGGGGCTTTCCAGCTTCTTGCGACATAGCTTCGCACCAACAGCATGGCTTTGAACTCTGAAACGGGAGGTGGGAATGTAGCATCATGTCAAAAGACGCTCTGCATGCAAATAGCCTTTGTGAAATAAGTCTCCTTTCCAGCATTTTCAATGCCTATGCTAATTAATTGTAGTGCAAAATTCTGACGTCTAACTGGGCTGTATCAGGTAGTCCGCTAGAGCTTTCGACTCTACTTATGGTGACTATTACCCAACGCACTAATTGGAAGATCATAGCTAATGACATGTAACAGTTCTCACTGAGACCCCAACGGGGAGTGGCTCTAACATGCAAGATACCTCCTTGGTGAAATCTTGCCTCGCATGATAGATTTGCCTCTCGCCGGGCACTCGGGCTAGGTCAAGATAAAAATACTTATTCTCACTTGAGACATTGTATAACTATCTTCATAGTAAATATACAAAATGGTACGGGCACACTAGGGATTGTTTGAAGCGAACACATTCCGTTATTGCTGGCATGCTGATGTGATATAAGCTCTTACTTACAATCATAACCAAGCACCATTCGACGCCAAGCTCCCATTTTGGTATCCCACATCCGCGCTAATTATTTCCCAAAGAAATTTGTTATCTTCTGGCTACCCTTATCCTTCCCAGCAGCTTTCGACGGACTTGTAGTGTTATTGCTTGTGGCACTTCTTGTCTTACGAGCTGGCTTTGAAGGAGAAGATGCTTTTGCTGGGCTATCCGACGTCTTCCAAGTCTTCTTTGGAGGCTCATCGTTCGGCACATCATCCAATTCTCGTTTGATGCTTCTTTTGGGTTCTTCTTTTGGAACAGGTAGAGGGGCATTGTCTTCTGATCCATCGCGGTCAACGGTCTCACGATTTTCTCCATCCTCATGCTTGATAGGTGTCCCCTCTACCTTTTTTTTAGGACTCTCGCTCTTGGTATGCTCTGCAGCGGACATCTTACTTATAGACGCAGACTTTGAGGCTTCTTTCGAAGCTCCTTTCGCGAAGAAATTTGCAATATTCGACTTGTTCTCGCTGCTTGCAACTGGAATTATGAAATTGGGAGAATTATTCCCAACTTTCCCGACTTCTTTGCTGACAGGGTAGACCTCCAATTCGCCTTTAAATGGTTTCAGTAAGCTCTGCAGCTCCTTAGACCATGTTGATCTCTTAGGGTCTAGCCATGTGCGAAGCTCTTCTGAGCCGTTTTCTAGGATGACAGGCTGCCCATCGAATTAGCACTGTAAGTTCTAGGAAATGGTGAAGGAGCTGAGAGCTTTGGAGCTATCTTGGCCCCTAAGATGTGAGGACAAAGGAATCACAATGGCTCCCGAGACAGCTCTTAGGTTCTCGGCTCTCATAAGGAAAACAGCAAATTAGTATGAGAATAGGCTTTACCATTCGATCGTGGAGGAAATTAAGTTGCTTGTTTGAATCGGTCGTGATAACTGTGTACGTGTAGTGCTTTTCATCCGAGCCTGCATCCTGGCAATTAGCAGTGACCATTGGTAAAGTGTTAAGAGCTAGACCTTCGTATTGAACACAGTCCCACAATCCAGCAAAGCACATCAATTTTCCATCCTTCCGCTTCACAAAATGGGGCACCTTATCCTTGCCTTTCTTCAGCCATTCATAGAATCCTTGCGCTACCACGATACATCGCTTCTTTTGCTTCATTGTAGTCCACATGCCCTTGTTTTCGATCAATGAGTCGTCTCGACAGTTTATCGTCTTCATCATAGAGCCGTAGTCAGGGTTACGCTTTGTCCAGAAAGGGATTAACCCCCACAGCATAGACTGCAGCTTGTAACGGACTTCTTGTGGTTCAACAATCTCGTCATCTTCTACCGCTTGCTCATCCCCAGTCTCTCCCTCTCTCTTTTTATGCCTTCGAGGCCCATCAGGTGTATCTGCACGGTAGACAATGCCATGGTAGCCGGGTGCGAAGTTGTAGCTTTGTCGTGGAGCGCGATGACCGTCGTCATCAGGAGCTTCGTAGACAGGCATATGGTCGTTCTCAAAGTAAGCCCGGACCTGGGATGGCCGCTGTAAGCAGTTAGCTGGAAACATATTCACAGGTGGATGATATCTTACCAAGGCAAGAGCATAACGACCGCACATCTTGGAGATCCTCACATCCTCGATGGATGGATGTCTCCACAAGTCGCGTATTGTCACGGTTCTGGCACAGCGCGGAGTCACATGACATAGCCTTAGCGCCGATGACGTAAGTCCGACGTTGCCACCAATTAAGGCTGAGCTTCAAGATTGAATCTTTGGGTGCATTTTTAGCATCTTCTACATATTGCACGCCACTCACCGTCGTTGCCAATATTGCGACGATCATGTCAGAGACCTGATGCAAACTTTGGAGGTTCCTGGACGTCTACGTGACCTCGAATCCCTCCATGCTGGTGATTGGATTTTAGCCCATGAACTGGGTGTTGGTTGAACAGGGAAAAGTGATCAAGGGGATTTTTGTTGCAAATCGCGATTTAAAGGCATGATGCTTTAAATTTCTTCAACATCAAATCGAAGCACACTCCTTCCACCATGAGGATCTCCCCAAGTCTCAAATGCATGACGGTGAGTTCAGGGCTAAATCGCGGTTGCACAAACTCGATCAGCCGACCTCCAATACGATAATCTTGGAAATTGTCACATGTCTTTCATCCTATTTCTACAGCCGAGTACTGTACAAAACAACCTGTCGGACCCGCCTTTCCAGCATGAAAGAGTCATAAAAGTGGGATGAGACGGAAGAGAAGTCCAGGAGGAGATTTGCTGTTGGGCAAGGCCAGACGGTTTTTTTTAATACACCCGCGCTGACAGCTCTCCACACGAACCCGCATTCATGCGGTTGAAGCCACTCCATAACTCAGGCCAGCTGAGATCCTATCTTTTGTACCCATGCTGGTGTACTACTGCCGCCTTACACTCAAACCCAAATCACCGTGAAGGAACCATTTGCCAAGACGTGAATGCATAGCACCGTATATGAGATCTTCATGCGCAGAATGGCAGCTCCAAGTGCAAAAGTTTCTGCAAGGATTGCTTCCTAGGCTATGTTCCCCACCCGAGCACCTAAAGGAACTGTATGGTCCAGGGAACCGTTTGGGTGTGAGTTGGTTGACGAAGGATCTGGTTGTCGTGCTTTGCTGTTGGAACCCAGTTCATTTATTAGAGGTAGTCTAGCTTACGTAGATCCGTGGACAAAATGTCGCTGCTGCCCCGTGCCATTAGGGTTGCTCGCTGGACTTGGGTGGGACTGGATGTAAAGATTAATATTGTGGACAGATTGTTAGAAGTTACCCGCATAAGCCCCAACTGGAAAATTTGATTTCTGGTGGAGTCTCTAGTTAGAATAGGTGCCAGAAAGGATGACAAAAGCTTCACCTTAGACATCTTCGAGGAGAATACGTTCAGAGAACGGGACGTCTTTTGTACAGTCAGCTTGAAAAAAACTTGAAGAAAAGATCCGAGATATGGGAAGACATACTTGGTGTTGGTGAAAGTACGACTAGCTGAGGTCTGAGAGGTTCGACTGAGCTGTGCAAAAGAATAGGATTTGTTCTGGCCCAGTCGCGAATGAGCTCCCATTCACGAAAGTGACGAAAGGCATATACCACTCGCGAATGGCATACCCCCCATTCACGAAATATATATGCCATTCACGAAAGGCACATGCCAGTGACGTATATAAAGCTATTCGCGGTTAGCACATGCTAGTCAAGAAGTTGAAGTTTATATGGAACTTTTTTTTAATTAATCTAGCTAATTCTCAACTGCCTTCTTAGTAGTATTAGGTGACAACAACAATAGTAACACTAGGAAAATAGCGAAAGATGGATCATTTAATCAAGGGATCAAGGTGGAAGACGTAGAGTATTAGGGAAGCTTTACCGCTACTTTGATTTTTAAGTACTAAAATGACCAACTAAGTGGGCTAGTGGTTTAGGTGAGGGCATTCCAGACTTGCACATATGCCATTCACGAATGGCATCATATTGGCTAATCTTCCCTGACTAGCATCTCCCATTCGCGACTGGACCAGAACATGCTGTTATGCCGTTCCATCCTGGAAGGGAGACGACGTATTCCCGGTACGGTCGAGGAACTGCATCTGGCCCGAGGAGTGCCGCAACAGCTGATTGTTGTTCCGGCCTGCTGCTGTACAAGAATGATCTGGGATCGGCTTAGTCGTAAAATGGTTAGATCTGGGGAACGACACATACCTAGTGAGATGACCAATCGCATAAAGTGTAGCAATTCCCAAAGCTATGACGGATATTTTGATATGGAAACTGAGAGAGATCCCAATTGATGAACCTCGAGAGGTAATAAGATTTCCGTGCAAACGCGGACAAGTATCTCAACATGGAAAGGATCAAGAAGAAGAGCGTTGGGTAATCTTACAAAATTCCCGCAGACGTCTTTGCGACAACTACTTCCCATCCAAAGGCCTAGAACTCAATTAGTGGCTGCTGCACAGCGTCTCAAGAAGAACCAATATGTCTGTGCTGTGTTTGAGTCAAGTACTTGCCAGCTGTCATGTGTCAAAAGCAATTTGCATGGAAATAACCAAAGCAAGGAATAGTACTTCCGGTCCTTGAACTAACTAATACGCGCGAAATCTTCTTCCCCAGGACAACAATCTCATGTACTCCTTGTGGTCTTCCTCAGCTTTCTGATCTTGGTATATAGAAGGAATCCTCCACCCTCTGACATTATCAGCAAAATATTTTCGGGGAATGGGATTCTTGTCAGTTGCCATCTCAACTCCGCAGAAACCGGTGTCGTTCTGCATCCCCTTGATCTTCCGATCTTCGTGGTGTAGGTGATGAAGTTTTGGATCGAGTGCTATCTCTTTGTGAACTTCGTCTAGCGTGTGTTCCATTTCATGGTACTCCATATAGCCATTATTGTTATTGTCTGGATCAGTCAAGAACTCGTCGATCTCTTTTTCTGATAGATATTGTCCCTGGGCCATTTCGGCGAAGGGCCTTCAGGATTCTGAAAAAAGTGATAATCGAAGCTAATTGTGAGGAAAGTAACGATATAGGTCTTGTTCTTGACTTTGTCCTAGCTCAAGGATGGGGCTATACTTCGTAGACCCAGTCCACTCTAAGCAAGAGACTGAAGTCTTGATAACAGGGCGCATGAGATCATCATCTATCAATAGCTCAGCGGAAGTTGAGTCGATAACTGTAGCGCCGAGTCTTCTAGTTTAGTGTATGATAATGATCTGCCAAGAAACCCCTCAGCTCAAGGCGTCAGCCAAGTTGTCTAATCTACTAAGAACTTAAAAGAACGTATTGTTTTTTTGCACTTTACAAGTTCACGCTTCGTGGTACTTGCCAAGACCTTGTCTCGAAGGCTAGACTTCAAGCCAAGTCCCAAATCTGCAACCATTGTCAGCACATTCTCACCATGGCGGCATGTCATGAATTTCTATATTTTTTTTTTCAATGAGCTCCTGTTCATGCCATGTTCTGGAGTACAACCTGCCAACCGGCAAGAGATCGCAAAGGCCGCAAAGTCTTCCTGACCATGATAAACCGAATGCAATCAAACTCCCTAAGCTCTTGACATAACACCCCAAGCCCGAATGATATTGTCAGTGTAACCAGCGAACAAAGTTTGACCATCCGCACTCCACGCCAAGCTAACACACTCTGGCTCTCTGCTCTTCTTGCCAACTGCCTGGAATTCTGGCTTCAACTCATCGACCTTGCTCTTCTTCTCCAAATCAAAGATGATGATGCTGCTGGACGTCGCAGCGCAGAGCCAGTATCGGTTTGGTGAGAAAACAAGGGCGTGGATCTCATCACCAGCGTTCAAGGAGTACAGGTGCTTCGACTCGTTCAAATCCCACAGCATGGTGGTTCCGTCCTTGCCACCTGAGGCGCAGAGAGATCCGTCGGGAGAGATCGTAACGGTATTGATGTAGCCAGTGTGTCCGATATGGTCGGTTTGCAACCGGCAGGAAGAGAGCTCCCAGACCTGTTTAAACACAGTTAGAAGAATTCTTTTGTGAAGCTACTTCCAAACTCTAGGCGAGAGAAGCTCAATTTCAGTGCATTGGTGTTGGTTTGTCTCATGGCTTGGTCTCCCAAGCTCTGAAGTAGCAAATACTTTATAGATTGCGTAGCATCATATGGAGTTCGCTCGCTCGATTGTGAGGTGCAGATTGTAAATTGCTTACCTTAACAAGCTTGTCCCAACCACAGCTGACAATGACAGGGTTTTGAGGGTTTGGGCTGAATCGTACACACGAAACCCAGTCGGCATGTCCCTTCTCAGTGATAGTAAATTTGCAATCACCGAGAGTGTTCCAGAGCTTGATTGTTCGATCGCGAGATCCGGAGACAATTTGTCTGTTGTCGGCAGAGAAGGAAACAGAAAGAACATCGTTGGTGTGTCCAACAAAGCGTCTTGTGGTGGTACCGGTGGAAAGCTCCCAAAGGCGGAGAGTCTTGTCCCAAGAAGCAGAGAGAGCATAGGCACCGTCGGAGGAGATAACCTAGATTCAGTCTCAGCACTCATGTCCACAGAACTCATAATCAATTATCCCAGCAAAAACACGTACACAGTCAGACACAATGTGCGAGTGGCCGTGGAGAGATCGCTTTGGGTAGCCGTAGGAGCTCTCGTCGCGGGTCAAGTTCCAGATGATCAAAGACTTATCGCGAGAACCGGACAGGAGCATGTTGGGGTTTTCGAGAGAGGTCGCAAGGGAGGTGACCCATCCCGAGTGGCCCTCAAGGGTGCCCTTGAGAATGAGTTGTTCCGTCATCTTGCAGGATCGTTTGGGCGTTGCTCAATCGATTTGCGACGTCGAGTTTGGAAGGTTTTCAAAATACCGAAAATATCGTGTGGGATGTCTGTCTAAGCGATACCCTAAATTACGCTAGTGTGCAACTTTAAAGGTTGACGCTGGAGCCAGAACAGACCTTGAAACGCAATCTTTCAGCTTGCAGGGGAAAAACATTTCAGTTGGGGATCATATGCTTGGAAGGCTCGAAATTCTCTCGGATTTTGCGTGGGAGGAATGAACTTCTCCACATGAAATAACGAAAAGTCGAATATAAAGTCACGTGAACTCCTTTCTCACAACAGGGAATGGGCTTCTAGACGTAGAGAAACTGCAGACTGAACATCCGGTGGCTATATTCCCGGGTTATGAAGGGCTTGCCATATTGCACCATTTATCTCAAGCAAATCTCCCTCTGGAATGCTCAACAACTCTTCCAAATAGAGCTCGCATGGTACCATCATGAGCAAGCGGCAGCTGCGTCAGCCCCCTCTCAAAGTTGTCTGTATTATATCATCCTTATACCTGATGGTTCATTGTGTTGATCTCAAGCCGAACAGATTATCTCTACATTCCTCTATATTTTGCTTGTCGAATCAAACTACTCGGAAAAGATCTCACTAAAACACACACCCCTGGAATTTCAACCCTCAAGTCGTCCGACCTCCAGCTCCCCCATCATCATGGAATTCGGTACGTCCAATTGCAAGTTAAGCAAACAAAATAAAATACAAAGACAGAGTAGGGGCACCAGAAACTTCTAAGGCCTTACGGTAAGTCCTAATAGAAATATGCAAGGACTGCCCAAAGAAATCACTAGCTGAGAAGGTTGACAACGTAAACATCCAGATCCACAAAACAAAAAGCCACTGCCCGAATCTCGAACCCGTGGCTTGATGGATGAACCGGAAACGGATATCCATTGCCAAAGCTCCATTGATGTTGGTAATGTACAACTTGCTATCCCTCCGTCCCCACATCAACATGACTGACATCCTGCATGTCGACAATATTCCATTCTGACTGCTCAGATCTCCTATAATCCTCCCATCTCTCTATGCCGAAGCATTTGCAGCTCTCTGGTCTTCCAATTTGCTGTAGTATCGATCTCGTTTGTTGACAGCTGGAACGTGATATCCGTACCTATTACAGAACGTCAGATGCTTGAGAGTTTACTAGGAGCAATCGGAAATTTTATAGCCTACCAGTAGAGATATCCGAATGACGTTCCGAGGCCTAGTAGCAAAGATCAGTATTTGACATCCTTCTCAAGCTGCCGTACCATCCCAGAAACCACATTCAAAGCTCTACATCTGTGACTTCTTCGCCAGATCACAAAGCTCTGAGCTTAGTATCACTCACCGAAGGAAACGCTGAGGTCAAGGACGAGGCCGCGTCGGAGCATCTGAACGAAGGAAGTCAGCCCATATTTCCGGAGCTCCAAAATCACGAATTAAACTGCGCTAAGCAAGTCCGTTAGTAGTCGTGGGCACTTACTCCAGTAATTGGTCTGATTGCCATTGTGATTGATTTGTGAACTCTGCGGGAAAGCTCTCAATTGTGGTTCTTGGTCGTAGGGAGGGCAAGTCGAGGTGAAATCGCATGATATGGGGAACGGCGCTAGAACACGTGATCGTGCATGGACTGCGTCAATTCTTCGAGGCTGTACTCCGTAGTATCAACTCACTTGAATTGCGACAACTTCTTGAACTTCAACTCGACACCTTACGATTCGAGAGCCAGGATGCGAACACTTCCTATGCGGGACTGAATGCATTTACTGCCGAATTCTTTTATTGTCGCCCTGAGGCGTTTTAGTCATGGTTCCGATGTCTTTAAAGCGAACCACTCCCTCTCACAGTGACGATGGCAGCCCAGATGAGCCCGAGAGCAAGAGGAGACGATTCGACGAATTCCTACCTAATACGCCACCGCCGGAGGAGGAACTGAGCAGAGCGCCCAGCAGAACACCTATTTTCGACGAGGATCCACATCAGCTTCTATTGCGCTCAGTTGCGCGTACCCTTGAGCATGTAGGATTCACAGGAGCTTCTCCAGAATCCTTGGAGGCCTTGTGTGCTGAAGCTGAAACCTGTTAGTGTTAACAATAACTACGAGATCTTACGTTCTGACTTCTCGCAGATGCGGCGCATTTCCTCTCCAAAGTAACCTCTTCCATGCTCAATGCGAGAAGATCACTACCAACGCCTCTCGACTTCAAGTATGCTCTCGCTGAGTTCGACCTACCTATCGCATCTATAGAACCACACCTCCATCCACCAATTCCTCGATCCAAAATACTTGTCCAGCTTGAGGCTCTACCAAAAAAAGAATTACCCACGTCTTCTACTGGTATTTTGTTAGGCAATGACCTCAGTGGTGAACCAGACAAGAAGCAAAAACGATATATCCCGAAAAGATTTCCTTCATTTCCAAGCAAGCACACATACAAGTGGACCGAGAAGGAGTCCGCCCGCGAGACGGACCCAAGAAAGATTCGAGAGGAAGCTGCAAAGGCTGCTAGACAAGGAGAAGAGGCATTACGGCGGTTGACGAGAGTGAGCAAAGTAGGGAAGGAGAAGGATGTCAAAAAGGCTGCTAGCAAGGACCCGAGAAGTAAAGAAAGACATGAAATGTGGGAGCAAACGATGGCAGATCTCTTGTCTGGC
>Ga0302325_10020683_pt1 | contig 13792 bp, 8 predicted proteins | sample Palsa_T0_2_FD_201948 | JGI IMG/M metagenome (GOLD analysis project Ga0302325, IMG submission 201948) | Peat permafrost microbial communities from Stordalen Mire near Abisko, Sweden - Palsa_T0_2 | ecosystem: Environmental > Terrestrial > Soil > Palsa > Peat permafrost | place: Sweden: Abisko... | reverse complement strand
TGTCGTATGCCGCGCCGACAGAGAGCCAGACAACGTTTGCTAAACCAAAAGAGGCGGTGGCGGCCGTCATCAAAGCCTGCCAGAACAACGATACCGGCGCCCTGATGATGATTTTCGGATCCGATGGCAAGGATATTGTCGAGTCGGGTGATCCGAAAGAGGACAAAGAGGGACGCGCAAAATTTGTCAAAGCAGCCAGCGAGAAATATAAACTCATTGCGGATCCGACGAATCCGGATAAATTGGTCCTTTCGATCGGCAAGGATCACTGGCCATTCCCGATTCCTCTGGTTCGTAAAGACGGCCGATGGATCTTCGATTCGTCCGAGGGTCGCCTGGAGATGTTGGCCCGCCGGGTCGGTTCCAATGAATTAGGCGCTATCGAAGTCTGCCGAGGTTATGTGGAGGCCCAGTTCGAATATGCGCAGACGCACAAGTCCAACGGGGTTCCCGAATATGCCCAGAAAATCGTGAGCTCGCCTGGGAAGCAGGACGGCCTCTATTGGGAACCCTCCAAAGATGCGCCCGAGTGCCAGGTGTCCAAAGGCCTTGCGCAGGCGGCGGAGAGTATGTCCGCCGATAAACGCGAGCCGTATCTCGGTTACTATTTCCGCATCTTGACCGCTCAGGGATCCAATGCGCGCGGCGGGGCCGTGAACTACATCGTGAAGGATTCCATGATCGGGGGTTTTGCCCTGGTCGCCTGGCCGGCCGAATACGGCGTGTCCGGCGTGCAGACGTTTATCGTCGATCATGACGGCACGGTGTATGAAAGCAACCTGGGCCCTGAAACGGCTCGCATCGCCGCCGAAATGACCGACTTCAACCCCGATAAATCCTGGCGTCCCGTTCAGACCGAGTAATTTCCCTCCTATAAAACAGCCTGATTCCGCAAATTACCGACGAAACACAGGTTTAACATAACGGTAATACCGTCGTAACATTGGCAGGCTATCCTCGGATCGTGAAGATCAAGCAACTGGTGATGGGTGCGGTGATCGGGACTTCGGCGGTGGTCTTCATGCTTCACCGCCTCCCGAGAAAATCCGAAGCCGTGGAAAACCCCGTCAGCGTGAAACCCCAGATCAAGACGCACAAGATCGCTTCCGCCCGCAAAGTGTCCCGACATCCCAAATCATCCGCAGAGCCGCAACTCTCCAGCCGAAAACTTTTCGGATAGCCGCTATCCGAATCCCAGCAGACGGCCGATTTGAAACACGGCAAAGGCCGCGCCGTACGCTACGCCGTTCATGTAGAAGAACATGATCGCCGGCATTTTCCAGCTGCCGGTTTCGTGGCGCACCACCGCCAAAGTCGAAGTGCACTGCATCGCGAACGCGAAAAAAATCATCAGCGAAACGGCGGAGAGCGGCGTCATGTCTTTTCGCAGCGCTTTCTGGAGCCCCTCTTCCTTCTCGCCTTTCACCTGCACCCGGTAAATCGTGCCCAGCGTGCTGATCATCACTTCGCGCGCCGCCTGCGCCGAGAGCAGCCCCACGCCGACTTTCCAATCAAAGCCCATCGGCTTGATGGCGGGTTCGATGAACCGGCCGATTTTGCCCGCGTAAGAATCCCGCACGCTCACTTGCCCGTGCACTTTGGGATAGCTGGCCAGAAACCACAGCAGAATATTCACGCCTAAAATCACCGTTCCGGCCTGGCGCAGGAAAATTTTGGACCGGTCCCACATGAGCAGAAAAATGGTGCGCAGGGCCGGAATGCGATACGGGGGAATTTCGAGGAAAAAAGGCGTCCCGCTGGATTTAAGAATGGTGCTCTTAAGCGCCCAGGCGGTCAAAAGAGCCGCCAGAAACCCCGCCACGTAAAGACCGAGCAGCGTCATAGCCCGCAGCCGGAAAAAATGCCCCACGACCGGCAGATCCGGCACAAAAGCGCCGATCAAAAGCGCATAGACCGGAAGCCGGGCGCTGCACGTCATAAAAGGAGCCACGAAAATCGTCGCCAGCCGGTCGCGCTTATTTTCAATGGTCCGGGTCGCCATGATGCCGGGGATGGCGCAGGCATACGAGCTGATCAAAGGCAGAAACGATTTCCCCTGCAATCCCATGGCGTTGAGCAGGCGGTCCATGACCACGGCCGCCCGGGGCAGGTAGCCGAAGTTCTCCAGAATCGCGATAAAAAAGAAAACAATCAAAATCTGCGGCAGAAAAACAATCACCGACCCGACCCCGGTGATCACCCCGTCGGCCAGAAAACTCCCCCAGAACCCGCTGGGTAGCGCGTGCTTGACCAGCGCCCCCAGCGACGTGAAGGCGAAATCGATGGCGTTCATAAACGGCTGCGCCCAGGAGAAAATGGCTTGAAACACCAGCATCACGATGACGGCGAAAAGCAGCGGGCCCCACACTTTGTGCATGACGATGGCGTCCACTTTGTCCGACCAGGGATGCGGCTGAAGCGGGTGGGTGAGAACCGCCCGGGCGATTTCGCGCGCCTTGCCGCGGCGCTCGGCGACCTCCGCCAGGCTGGGAATCACGGGCAGCCGGCAGAAGGTGGAGGTACCGTCCGGCGCGGGCCACCCGTCAATCAGCGCTTCCACCCGGTCGAGGTTCGTGCCTTTGGTCGCGGAGATCGGAATCACGGGAATTCCCAGAAGGCGCGACAGGCGGCCCGCGTCAATGGAGCCCCCCCGCGCCTCGAGCTCATCGCTCATATTCAGCAGCACCGCCGCCGGAATTCCGGTGTCGGCCACCTGCAGAACCAGATAAAGGCTTTTTTCAAGGCACGTGCTGTCCACCACGCAGAATACGCCTTCCGGCGGGGGCACTTCCCGGTTCATGCCGAGAATCACTTCCGCGGCGATGCGTTCCTCTTCCGATTTAGGCGTCAGGCCATAGGTGCCCGGCAGGTCGATAATCCGGACGTCGGTGCCGGAAGTCTGAAACTCGCCCATTTTTTTCTCGACCGTGGCGCCGGCGTAGTTGGCCACCTTCTGGCGCAGGCCCGTCAGGCGGTTGAAGAGCGTGGTTTTCCCGGAGTTCGGGTTGCCGCCGATGGCCAGCGTCAGCGTCCGCCGCTCAAGCGCAGTCGACAAGGATTTTTTCTCCTTCCGCGCGCCGGATGCACAGGCGGTAACCCATCAGCTCAATTTCGATGGGACCTCCAAACGGCGCGGCGCGCAAAAAAGTCACCGGCTCCCCGGGCCCGAAGCCCAGTTCCATAAGTTTCAAGCTCGCCTCCTCCGAGGTCGTCAGGCGTGAAACGACGCCCGATTCCCCGGGCTTTAAAGATGAAAGAGGCTTGGTGATCATCCGAAAGTCCATTGTATAAGCTTTCACAAACCTCAGAACTTCTGCGACACGCTTCCGAAAAATCCGCGGCGCTGTCCGTATTGCGGCGCGAACTCTCCAATGCCGTCGCCGGAACGAAGCAAGTAGGTCGTATCAAAGATATTGACGATATCCAGCCGCACCGTAAGAGGCTTATTCTTCAGCCCGATGTCGAAGTCGTGGGCCAGACCCACGTTCACGATTTCATAGGGCGGCACATGATCCAGATTCGCAAAACCGCTGCGCAGCCCGCTGCCGTATACGGAATCCACGCTTACCAGATTCTTGTTCCACCGGTAGGAGGTTCCGGCCGAGGCCGTGAAAATCTGGGCATCATCGGTGTAGTGATAATTATTCGCGATGTAGGCGAACTCGACCGGGTCATCGAACAGATATTGGTTGGAAGTCACGTCCTTGGCCTCGGTCTGGCTGACCGAAAAGTTTCCGTAGGCGGCGAAACCGTCGTTCTCATACCGGGTCTTAAATTCCAGCCCTTCGCTGTATTCCTTGGCATAGTTGAATTGCGTTAGGACGATCGCCTGCCCGAATTGGCCGTCGTCCAGGGCGTCGGTGGCGATCTTGTAGTAAGCATCGGCGCCCGCCGTCCAGCCGGGCAGGAGCTTCTGATCCACGCCGGCATCGAAATAGTGCGAGCGTTCCGGCTGCACGGGGTCCTGGCCGGCCACCACCGGCTGCTGGGTGGTGTTGGCGAACAAGGCGACGTCGCTCGTCGCCGCCTGCGCCTGCATCGGCGGCGTGAAATAGCGCGCATAGCCGATATGAAGGGTGGTGTCTTCGAAAGGCTTGTCGACGAGCGCGACGCGCGGGCTCACCTGGTTCGCGTCGACGTACTGATAGAGCTGATCAAAGCGCACGCCCGCGTTCAACGTCAGAGTCCGGGTTAATTTCCACTCGTCCTGAAGATAGGCCCCGAGGTTCCAGCCGAGCTTGGAGTTGGCGTCGTTGATCGTGACCGGCGTGGGCTGCGGATTGCCGGAGTCATCCAGCGGCAGAACGGTGGAAATATTATCGATCTGCGTATGTTCGGCGGTCGCCGCGAAGCCTCCCCGCAGCGTATGAAGGTCGTTCAACCGGTAAGACTCATCGAACTGAAGGCCGTTGAGCAGGCTCTGGCGCGTGACGTCGGAGGCGACATCGTTGAACACCAGATCGCCGAAAATATCGGGGATGAAATGGACGGTGGTGTAGCGCGAGAAAACGGAGAGCTGCGAGTCATACTTCTCGCCTTTGGTCTGCAGCGCCAGAACATTGAAATAGAACGCGTCGCGTTCATTTTCATTGAGATCGGTCGAATCCAGCGTCGTGCCGCCGAAATCCCCCAGCGGCGTCTGGTCCGGATTGTTTGGAATCTGAAACTGGCTGACGGAGGTGCCGGTCATGTAGGTTAAACGGCTTTCGTCTCCGAGCAAGGTGGACACATAGCCGAAGAATTTCTCCTGTTCGGTTTTATCATGGATCGGGTTGACCGACGAAGTCGAATTTTCGAGACCTTCGTTGTTCTGCATGTAGCTGCCGGTGACAAAATATTGCGTGTCTCCATGGCTCCCGCCATAGTCGAAGCTCGGTGAGAGAGTGCCGAAGCTGCCGCCGTAAAGGCTCACGCTTCCTCCGGGGGCAAATTCGCTTTTGGTCGTGAGATCGAGAACCCCGGCGGTGCGCAGCCCGTATTGCGCCGGCAGCGCTCCGGTCAGCAGGTCAAAATTGCCGATAAAATCGGTCTGCAGCACCGGGCCCAGGCCCGAGACCCCCTCGGGCAGCAGAATGCCGTTGATCCGCGTCTGGACGTTCGCATATTCATTGCGGACGTGAAAATCGGGATTGCTGACCGCCGAATCGTAGGAGACGCCGGGCGCCTGAAGGACCAGTTTATCGATGGGCGTGTCGGTGCCCTGCGGAAGGGACTCAATGGCCGTCTGATCCATGGAGTAGGACGTGGCGCCGATCTTCGGCAGAAGAAAGTTGTCGCGCGACTGATCGAAAGAATCCATCTTCGTCTGAAGCACGGAGGGCGCTTCAATGACGATATCAGGAAGCACCAGCGTCCCGGTCGAAGCCGCCGTGGAACTGTCCGCCCTCGCCCACCTGGTGACTCCGAGGATGAGCATGAAGCCCAGAATACTTCTTTTCATTACATTCTCCTTGATGACAATTCGGCGCTCACCAGGCGCTCAGGGTTTCGCCTTGAACGGCAAAAAATGGGTGCGCTTGCAGCGGGCGCATTTAATCTCGTAGCCCTCCGGGGTCATCCGCACGAGAAGTTTGCCGCAGTCGCAGCGGATTTCTCCAGAAGGCGACGGCGCTTCCGACGGCGATAAAGGTTCCTTCGAAGGGGTCATTCCGTGAGGGACGCTGGGCTCTTTGAAGATCAAGGCCGCTGGCCGCTAGATATATTTTCAGACGACTCAAAATCCTACTACTGAAACGAAAACCATTCTACTCGTTAGTCGATCAACTTCATATCGTCGAAGATCGATTCTTTATTGAAATCTCATTTCAATATACATAATGTCAAAACGTCATGCAAGGTTTCTTTAAAGTTCGAATCCCATTTCGTCGGCCCGATTTCGTCGGTCGGGGTCAGGCTTTATCGACGACATGATGGGCCCCGGCCTACCCTACCTCCAATGCGTTTGTGGAGTATGGCCACCCTCCACTGAACATAGGTCGGGGTGGCGGCCTGCCTATTAGACGATTCTTACGTGAGGTCGTATTGCCCAGCGGCGTGTGCGGCGTTCTTGCTAAAATTACAGCAGCAGGCGGAACCTTCCTGTTCATGAATATTAAAAATCCGATCATCGCTTCATTTCTCATTTTCTTCTGCGTCAATGCGACGCTGCCGCAGGAGCCCGTTGCCGGAGCCGTGACCTCTGCGCCGCCCGCCTTGACGCTGGCTCAGGCGATCCAGCTCGCGATTCAAAATAACCTCACCGATAAACTGGCGAAAGCGGCGACGGAACAGGCCCGGGGACAGGCCATTCAAGCCGCGGCCGGGCTTTTGCCTCACCTCACGGGATCGCTTTCGCAATCCCGCATTTTCAAATTAAATCTCGCCGCCGAGGGATTTCCGTCCAACAGCACGCTGATTCCGGAACTGCTCGGACCTTTCAATGTTTTCGACGCCCGGATCTCATTGGTTCAGAACATTCTGGACTTCTCCGTGATTTACAAAGCGCGGGCGGGCCTTGCGGGCCGTCACGTCGCCGAGCTGGAGGAGCGCCTGGCCCGCGAACAGGTCGCCACCGCGGCGGCCCTGGCGTATTTTGAAGCTCAGCAGACTACGCGAGCCGTCAGCGCCGCGCAAGCCGATCTCAAGCTCGCTCAAAGCCTTTTAAAACTCACCCGGGACCAGCATCAAGCCGGGGTCTCCACGGGGATCGACGTGGCCCGGTCCGAAACCAGCGAGGCTCAGGAAAACCTGCGCCTCATCCGCGCTCAGGTGGCCGCGCAGAACGCCGATGTCCGGCTCAAGCGTGTAGTGGGCCTTCCTATGGATCAACCCGTCGTCCTGCCCGATCTGCCGCGCGCGCCCGTGAGCGAACTCCCGACTCCTGAAAAAGCCATCGGTCAGGCCACCCACGATCGCGCGGAAATGCTGGTGGCCTCCGAAGCCTACCAGGCCTCCATCTACAATTACCGTTCCGCGGAGGCCGGCCATCTCCCCACCCTGGTCGCCACGGCCGATTATGGATTCAGCGGCAATACTCCGGACAGCACCGCCCGAACCGGCAGCATCGGCGGTCGTCTCAACCTGCCGATTTTCGAAGGGGGAGAAATTCACGGTCGCGCGATGGAGGCTCAAGGGTTGCGCGATGAATATGAGAGCCGCTACAACGACGTCCGCGCCCAGATTGAAGAGGATGTCCGCCTCGCCCTGCAGAATTTAACCGCTGAAATTCAGGAAACCCAGACCGCCGATCAGGCCGTCACTCTGGCGCAGCGCGAACTGAAAATGGCCCGCGACCGCTATGCCGCGGGCGTCGGAGACAATATCCAGCTCCTCACCGCTCAGGACGCTCTCGACCGTGCGCTCGACGATCAAGTCGACGCCGTGGCCCGCTACGACACGGCGCGCGTCAATCTGGCCGCGGCCCTGGGGCAGATGGAAACGTTTCAATGACGGATAAGAGGTGAACCATGGCAGAAAACAGTAATCGCAAACCTTTAATGATCGGAGGCCTGCTGCTCTCGGTAATCCTGGCCGTCTCGATCATCGTGTACTTCCGGACTGCCGGGCGCGAATCTACCGATGACGCCTTTATTGACGCCCATATTATTCCCATCAGCCCCAAAGTGGCCGGCCAGACGACGCGGGTGTACGTCAACGACAATCAGGTCGTTAAATCCGGCGACCCGCTGATCGATATCGATCCTCGCGATTATGAGGCCCGCGTGGCCGAGCAGCGCGGAAAAGTCGCCGCCGCGGATGCGGAAGCCCGGCGCGCGGAATCGGATGCCCGGCGCTACGATGAGATTTATAAAAACGATGAGATCTCCAAACAGCAGCTGGACAATGCCCGCGCCCAGGCCGCCTCCTCCGCCGCGACGCTCGAAAAGGAACGCGCCGCTCTGCAGGAGGATGAACTCAATCTGTCCTACACGAAGATCGTCGCGCCGGAATCCGGCCGCGTCACGAGGCGATCGGTTGAAGAAGGCGCCTACGTTCAAGTGGGGCAAACCCTCATGTCCATCGTCCCCGACCAGGTCTATGTGACGGCCAATTTCAAAGAAACTCAACTCACCCACATGCGCACGGGGCAGAAAGTATTGATCCGCGTGGATTCCTATCCCGGGGTCCGGTTCGAAGGCCACGTAGACAGCATTCAATCCGGCACCGGCGAGCGCTTCAGCGTGATGCCTCCGGAGAACGCCACCGGCAATTATGTGAAAGTCGTTCAACGCATCCCGGTCAAAATCATGATCGATACGCCGCCGGACCCCAACTATCTGCTGGCTCCGGGGATGTCGGTGGAACCCGCCGTCAGCGTGAAGTAATGGAGTGGAAACCCAAGCATAATCCGTGGCTGATCGCCTTGACCGTCACGCTGGCAACGTTCATGGAAGTGCTCGATACGAGCATCGCCAACGTCTCGCTTCCGCACATCGCCGGGAATCTTTCGGCTGGCGTCGATGAATCCACGTGGGTACTCACCTCCTATCTGGTCGCCAACGCCATTATTCTCCCTTTGAGCGCCTGGTTCTCTTCGCTCATGGGCCGGAAAAATTACTACATGCTTTCAGTCGCCGTGTTTACCGTGAGCTCATTCTTAAGCGGCCTGGCGCCCACTCTGGGATGGCTGGTGGTCTTCCGTATTCTTCAGGGTCTCGGCGGGGGGGGGCTTCAGCCGAGCGAGCAATCCATTCTGGCCGACACGTTTCCGAAGGAAAAGCTGGGCATGGCGATGGCGCTCTACGGCTTCGCGGTGGTCACGGCGCCGATCATCGGACCCACTCTCGGCGGATGGATCACGGACAACTTCAGCTGGCGATGGATTTTCTTCATCAATATCCCGGTGGGATTTCTGTCCATTTACCTGACCTCGCGCATGGTGGAGGATCCGCCCACCATGCATCGGCGCGAACTCAAAGGCCTGCACATCGACTACATCGGCATCAGCGCGGTGGCGCTCGGTATCGCCGCGCTTCAGATCATGCTCGACAAAGGCGAACGCGACGACTGGTTCTCCTCCCATTTCATCCTGGCGCTCGGCGTGATTGCGCTCGTAGCGATCACCTTCGCCGTCGTCTGGGAAATTTATCAAAAGGACCCGATCATCGATTTCCGGATGCTGGGGGAACGCAATTTCGGCATCGCCAATATCCTGATGTTCATGCTGGGCGTGATTCTTTTCGGCAGCACCGTGCTCTTGCCGCTGTTCCTGCAGACCTTGATGGGCTACACGGCAACGTTGGCCGGGCTCGTACTCTCGCCGGGGGGTCTGGTGACGATGCTGACCATGCCGCTCGTGGGATTTTTGCTGGGAAAATTCCAGCCGAAATGGCTGATTGTCTACGGGTTGTGCGTCGTGAGCTTTTCTTTATTTCAGATGAGCCACTTCAATTTATTGATCGACTATAAAACCGCGCTCTTCGCGCGCATGATCCAGGCGGCCGGGATCGGATTTCTTTTCATCCCGATCAATACGGTGGCGTACTCTTTTGTATCGCACGAAAAGCACAACCAGGCTTCGGGGTTGATCAACCTGGCGCGCAACCTGGGGGGCAGCGTGGGAATCGCCTATGTGACAACGATGCTCTCGCGCTATGCGCAGGAGCACCAGAATTACCTGGCGGCACATATGACGGCGACCAGCCCGGCCTACCAGTCCGCTCTTCATGGAATGACGCGCGCCCTGATTTTCCGCGGCGTCGATCCTTACCAGACCCTGCCGCTGGCCCGGGGTACCCTTTACGGCCGGCTCCTGCGCCAGGCCTCCATGCTCGCCTATGCGGACGTTTTCCGTCTCATGTCCTTCGCCTGCCTGTGCACGTTTTTTCTAGTCCTGCTGTTGAAGCCGACCGCCCCGCGCAAAGACGCCATCGCGGTCCATTAGGCCGTCATCCCCTATTAGACGCCACTGCGGCGTTGGCGTCCCGGCCACCCGAAACGGGTGGAGGGACAGCCCTTATAACCGGCCATGGGCCGGTTGTCAGGGCGTCCGCCAAAGGTACAGTGGCGGAATGCCTCTGTCGGGGATCCATCAATGTTGTTTTACAGCCCGATGGATTCCCGTCCACCACTACACCGTTGGTGGACATGCCCGCCGGTGAAGTCGTGGAGGGCGCCTACGACCGCGGGAATGACGGTTCCCAGAAGGCGGCAATCTGTTAGAATTTCCCGGTATGAAACGTTTGCTTTATTTTCTTCCACTCGGACTTCTCGCCGGCTGCGTCCATACGCATGTCGTGCGCGAAGAGGTGACTCCGGTGGATGCAGTGTACAAGCAAATCCTCGTCTGCTCTCTTTCGAATGATGCCGAACGCGCGGAACTCATTGAGACGGTGGTCAATGATCGCCTCAAAAAACATCATGTGAAAACGGCCACCTGCCATGACTTCCTGAATACGCAAACCGCTCCCGACCGGCAGAAGCAGGACATTCAAGAGGCCGGCTATCAGGCCGTCCTGGTTTTTCAGCGGGAAAGCAGTGAGGAAAAAACCGGGCCTATCCCCGTTGCGGCGGTGCTTCAAAAGGAAGACGTCCCTGAAAAAAGCTCGGAGTCGATGGAGTCCAGCACGCAAACCGACACACTGGACGGATTTCTTAACGCCTACGCGTCTCGCATGAGCGCCAATGAAGCGGAGGTAGAAAAGGCATCCGAGGTCACGGAAGATACCCTGACCGGCAAGCGCCGCTCGATCACGGGCGTGATCAAACTTATCGATACCAACCAAAACCAGGTCAGCTGGCTCGGCGGCGGCACCGTCGAAGGCCCCGCCTCCGAACCCTTCAAGAGCCTGATGAAAGCGGTCGCCGAGCGCGCGATCAACGAACTCTCCAACGCCGGCCTGATTCCTTCCCGATAGCGGCGGACGACCGGAGGGGCGGCTTACCGAGCGGCCTCTCTGGTGAGCCGCCGTTCTTCCGTGGCCTACCGGAGGGTGAATTTCCATTGGTCGTATTTATTTTCGATGCGTAATAACCGCACGAAATGGCATACGCCAAATTTTGTGAACGCGTTCACATTGGCCTAGATTGCCGTGAAGATGTCTTTCAAGCGGCTTTTTGCAGTTCGTACGTCCCCCGGGAATGTCTTGATGAATCTCGCATCATCCAGCGCCGCCAAAAATCACGACGGTATAAACCAATGCCGGGAATCAAGATGCCGGGTTTCGTGGGAATCAGTTCACGAGGGAGCAGATCCCCGATCTGGTTGACAAACAAAGCCTGTGCCGCAATCCTCATCGTCTCGTCGTCAACAGTAGAAAGCGCTTCCAGAAGCGGCAAGGTATCCCGCTGAAACAGCCGGCGCGGAGAGGTCATAGCCGGCCATTGTTCGGGTGTAATGCCGACCTGAGCCGCAAAATCCCGGAGAAGGATATCGGTCATTCCGCCAAACGGCCTTTGATTGTCCTTCTCATCGGTTGGCAGCATGATACGCACCCAGTTGTAGAGGTTCCAAAGAGGAGCTTTGGAATAAGCCAGGCTCCCCAGGTAAGCGCCATAATCACCAAACCATTCCGCGATCACCCCTTCATTGGGAGCCATTGCCTTGAGTCTGGCGTAGAGGCGGCGGTCGACTCGAAAGAAGCGCATAACGTTCATCCACGAATGAAAAAATTCATGGGTCAGAAGATCGTTAATTTCTGAGGCAGCGATCTCGTCCGATGTCCCCATAAAATAGCGCTGCATTAATTTCCAGGCCGTTTCGGGAGAGAAACTATAATTATTCGCTCTAAGCGTCGCCAATCTGACTGACGGAGAAAGACCTTTCAGCATTGGAACCAATTTTCCCAGCATTAATGGTCGCTCTTTATCAATCACGCTGAAGTTTAAAACCTGCGACGTAAAGCCTCCTACGTTAAATAGATAGGTCCCCGGAGCCTCCACCATCGCGACGCGGTGCCCGGTCCGAGCGCTGGCCGCAAAAGAATCGGCCGTGATCTTATAGGTGTCTGAATCCAGTTTATAAATGGACACCCCGAACAAACCCGCTTTATGAGGCTCTGTCGATGGCTGGTAGTAGAATGCATAGTTCCAGGGGATGAGCAAGACGTTGAGCTCCATAAACGCAAAGGTTATGCGCCTGTTCAGCGCTTGCCTGGCTTCCGCAGGCGCATCGAATGGAACCAGATACGAGAAGGCCAGCGCATCCGTTAAGTTCTGGATGATCGCTGGCGGGACGGCAAAAAATTCCCTGACCTTCGCGATGCCCTCCTGCAGGACGTCATGCAGGATAAGCGCCCGGATCGAAGGATGCCCTGGAGGCAGCGATGGGCGCAGATCTAAAACAGCCCCTTGTTCCTGGAAAACGAGCGGTAGGATATTTTCGATCAAAATAGCCAACCGCTGGCGTCCATCGGCCATTGTCATGGAAGAATAAAACCAATCCGCCAATAGCTGTCTGTAGAGAAAACCCATCTGCTGGGCGGGCGTCAGCCATTGAATCTCCAGACCGGCATTTCTCAAGCCTGTTTCCATCGATTGTCGGCTGGCGGTTATAAAAAAGACAGCGATGCGTGCGGCCTCCTCCGTCCCCAGGATCGGGCGCCAATACTCGAGGCTGCCCAATAGGGTGAGAGTTCCCGGCCCGACCACCGCCGGGTTGGTCGCGAGCCCGAGCACCCCGCTGATAATTTTCTGGAACATTTCCTGGGTCATGGGCGTCCGCGGCGTTGAGTTCTGATTCTGCCCGGAGAGAGTCCCCGGAACGAGCCCCGCCGCCGCGGCGACTCCCGACGCCCCCAGGAATGTCCGCCGGGTGGCGCCGTTTGGCGGGAGATGGACGCCGAGATAAATAGAGAGTGCGCCGATCGTCGAAACAAAAAAGAGCAACGCGTGACCGGGTCCTCCCGGGATTGCTGGGATCAGATCCGCCAGGTAGCGGCCAGCCTGCGCGAGAACCGCGTGGTGGGCGATGACGTATTGAAGGCCATAAAGAGCGGTTAAAACGGTTGTTACAGACGCGACCATACCAGGGAGGGTCGTAAATCCGTTGGGTGTGCGACCTATGCCAGTGTCGGCATCAGGCACTCCTTCCTGACCTTCAGTCCTATTCTGGACGAAAGATAAAAACGTGGCATGCGCCGGCAGGCGCGGGTCAAGCGCATCCGCAAGAAATATCTCAACAGGTTTTTTCTCTTTAAAGGCATATCTAAAAACATCCTCCAGCAATCCATGCATAGCATTGCTGTCAAGGTGAATGTCCGACAGGTTCAGAGCCTCCTGGACGGAGCGTGGAATGGCCTCTGAGCGGAACTTAATATTTTGCGATAAGGAATGGGAAAGATGATTTAACGCTTTTAATAATTCTTCACGACTGGGTCCACCTAAAAAATGAAGAGCTTCAGAAACAGCATAGATCGTTACGACATACTGATCGTCCCCTTGCTGGGATAGCTGGTAAATCTGCTCCGCCATCTCGGGAAAGTTATTCGTATGCTTTTTGAGAAGAGCTAATACGAGCACCCGTGTTTGCGCCAGAGACGCCAAGTGGAAGGAATAGCGCTCCATGCGTCCGGTCCAGGGTAATACTACTTTTTGCCTTATTCGCATTACGCCACCATAAGGCCATGTGGAGATGCTTAGGGTTTGGCGCACGAGTAAGATCAATGTTTCTATAAGCGACAGAGATTGATCGCTTATGACCGGGTAAGGCAACGGAAAATGATCGCCTCGATCGCCATTCACCGTGTTGTCATCGGTGACATAGTAGGCTCCCTCTTCCATTCGCGAATCGAGATCCATGATAAAACTCTCGGGTTCAGAATAAATATAAGGAATTCCATATCCGGCTTTTTGATAATAGACGCCAATTTTGGCT
>Ga0302325_10020682_pt1 | contig 13792 bp, 10 predicted proteins | sample Palsa_T0_2_FD_201948 | JGI IMG/M metagenome (GOLD analysis project Ga0302325, IMG submission 201948) | Peat permafrost microbial communities from Stordalen Mire near Abisko, Sweden - Palsa_T0_2 | ecosystem: Environmental > Terrestrial > Soil > Palsa > Peat permafrost | place: Sweden: Abisko... | reverse complement strand
GCCTGTACCAAATTCTGACCCGAGGGTGATCCCAAGCCCGTAGCGGCATCCCAACCGGGACCTGCGGAAAACGCACCATTCGATCCGCTGGTAATGTCGTGAAAAACGTCCGCGGTTGCCGGGAGCGCGTAAATCGCCGGCTGCAGAAAGCCCAGCGGCTTTCCGAGCTTTTCGTTCAGCAGAGCGATCAATCCACTCCACAGTGGCGCCACCGCACTAGTTCCTCCGATCACAAGCGACTCCCCGTCAACCAGCACTCTGTAGCCGGTGTCGGGATCCGCATCGCCACAAACATCCGGCACGCCCCGTCCGCCGCCCGAGGGAGGTTGGATATCGGCGCTGGCCTGCCAGGCCGGCAGCGGAAATTGATCGCTATATCCGCCGCCTCCCGCACCGCCCTGTGCGCCATCGTTCCAAACCGTCTCACTGGTGATCTCTCCGTCTGCGCTCTGCAGGCTGGTCCCGCCGCACGCCAGAATATGCGGACTGGAGGCCGGGAAATCCACGTGGTTGGCGCCGTCGCTCACCCCGTCGCTGGAGCCGTTGTCGCCGCTGGCTGCGCAGATCGTGATGCCAAGAGCAGCGGCGTCCTGGGCTGCCGAGTCGAAGGCTGTCATCGCCTGGGCCGTCCAAGTGGATTCGGCGCTGCCCCAGCTAATCGAAATGACGGATGTCTTGTTGGTGGCATCGTGAATTGCCGTCGTAAGCGCGTCCTGGAATCCTTGCGATGTATTTACCGTGAAATAAACTACGATCTTCGCGCCTGGCGCCACGGCTCCGACCACTTCGATGTCCAACAGTACTTCGCCATCGGCACTGTTGGCATTTGTCGGCGCGTTTGTCCCGTTATCCACTGAAACGGATACAACGGTTGGCTCCGTCACCCCTAACGAAGAAAAGTAGTTCGTGAGGTCGGCCGGCTGGTAGCCTCCCCCAAGTTCCAGAATGCCGACAGTCTGGCCGGTTCCGTCCACATCGGTGGGAAACTGATAGAGCTCGGCAACCTGGCGAGGCGTGTAGGACACTCCCGCCGCAGAGGCGCGGGCAGATAGGGGATCGCGCACCCGGAAATGAGGGTTGGCCTGTGGTCTGTCATCCAGTCCCAGAACCGCCTCCACTGAGGGCGCGAGTTCTGCCGGAAGTTTGATGGCGCCGGTGCGCGCACGGTATTGGCTGCCCCCGTGTTCATAACGATCGAGCTTGACCTCGAAAGCCCGAATCATATTCGCGGCCGTGCCCTTCAGTTTGATCGTTCGTCTCTCCACCGATACGTCGCTCACTGTAAGGTTGTTCTCTTGGGCGAACTGTTTGACCTTATCGATAGCGTCTTCATCCGCGCCATGTTTCGCCGCGAATTCTGCGCGCGAAATGACCGCTGCGCCGGCATTAGGCACAGGTGCACGCTGCTTGGGCTTCAGGATGACTGAGACTTCGATCATTTCGTCGTTCGCTTGATCGCCCACGCGTGTGCCGATTGGCTGCCGTTCGCTTCCGGCAAGCGTAACTTTATTAGTGCTCATAACCGCTCCTGCCAATAGTTTGATCTATTTCAGGTGCGAAGAATCCGGCGTGATCAAAGCTCGATGCGCGCTTCCAATCGCAGGGGCAACTCGGAGCGCCGGCGCACGCGCAGCATGGGCGCAAGATACTTTTGGCCGAACATCGTGGATCGCCAGCTCTGGGTGAGTTCGGCATCCGCGGGCAAGATCAGCTTTGATCGGGCTTGCGGTGACCCCAAGTGCCAGAGCTGTTCGACCTCATGCACGCCGGGAGGTCCGGATACGTGGTCCGTGATCAAAAAAAGGCCGGGCTTCCGAAACTCAACGCGCCGGCGATGCGTAAATCCGGCGTAGCGGCATTCGGCCTCGATAACATCGCTGGTGTCGTGCGTTCGCCACTCGAGTATCTTCACTTGAGGTTTGCTGTCCCACCGAAACGGCCCAGCGGGAACTGCCTGATCGCGAGCGTCGATACAAATCGTGTTGTGCGCCCGAGTGCCGCGAAACCAGTCGCGCCATTCGGGCTCGCCCGTATAGGTGTAAGTTCCTGGGTCGATCAGAATTTCGTCGTCGCCCGATCGCAGCACGATACTCAAAGTATCTGAATGGCTGTGGCCGGCATGCAGAGCGCCGAATGGCCCGCCATCCACGATCGCGTGGGTATCGCCGCAGTTCATGACGGCCAAACCAGCATCGGGGAAAAGTTTCGACTGCCAATTCCCCGCCCCAGCGGGTGGTCTCGAAGGAGCAAGGGGCAGATGTCCGCCATCATCGTCTCCAAGAAGCGGTAAATGACCCGAGGGGCCGGCGACGGCCTGCAGGAACTCCGCCATCTGTTTCAGCTTGGCGCAATACTCGCGGCCTGGGCTCGCCAAAGACCCGTGCAATGCGAACATGTCGAACAAATACCTCTGATAGTAGGTCGACTGCTCGAAGCTACTGCCATCGTCGCGGATCTGCCGATCCATCTGCTCTCGCATGACGCACGCGCCCACCTTCTCCCAGTACGAAGCGCGCCGAAGTCCCGAAAAATATAGCCCCAGAGCGTGCAAAGTCAGAGCCTCGCCGACTAAGTGGTTGTTCGGCGAGTAATAGAAAGAGAGATTGTTGGCCAGATGGCAACCATGAAGATATAGCATATGAAGCCATCGAGCACGAAACGCTGCCGGCATGTTCGGCCCCACCAGCTGGTCGATCCAGATCCACGAAAGCGCTCGGAACGCGACCTCCAGGGCACTGGCCCAATTGATTCCCCTGTGAAAGGGATTCTGGGCAATCCAACTCCCCAGTTGCCCGCAAATCTCGTCGACATTCCTGGATTCGCCGGTCAAAAGGTACGCTTGCGCCAGAACCACCAGATGCTGATGCCGATTCAGCTCCCAGATGATCTTGTGATCGCCGGACCGCCGCGCATCAAGAAAAGGGATACGCCGGAAATAGACCGGGCTGGTCTCGATGCTTCGCGTGTAATCGCGGCGCCATCTTATTTCAGCTCCGGTATCGATGGTCAAACCGAAGATTGGAAACCGATGGGCCCGGATGTTCGGCGCCAGGTCCGTCACTTCCGGCGCGAATGCGCCCAGGGCCGGCAACTTCAAGCCAGGGACGAAATCACCGCTAATACGCGGCGCGGGAGGTAGAGCAGTGAGCCACAAGTTGACCACTTCCTGGCGGATCCGAAATAGAATTTGGCGGGGAGTTCGCAAGGTGTCTCTCACAACTCTATGTGCGGAATAGCCGGATATCTTCTGCCCTCTAGAAACGCCGATGTTCCCGACATCCGGTCCATGTGCGATGCAATCCGGCATCGCGGCCCCGACGATCAGGGCTATCGTATGGAAGGCGGCGCCGGCCTCAGCCTGGGCCTGGGCATGCGGCGCCTCAGCATCATCGATCTGGCCACCGGCAACCAACCCATCTCTAACGAAGATGGGACCGTTTGGGTGGTGTTCAACGGCGAAATCTACAATTACCGCGAGTTGCGTGCATCCCTGATACGCGGCGGCCATCGCTTCCGCAGCAATAGCGACACCGAGGTCCTAGTTCATCTTTACGAAGAGGAAGGTGTGAACGGAATTCAGCGGCTCCACGGAATGTTCGCCTACGCCATATGGGATTCGCGTGATCGCTCGCTCCTACTGGTGCGCGATCGCTTCGGGAAAAAGCCTCTGTATTACGCTGTGCTTCCGGAAGGCTTATATTTCGGAAGCGAGTTGAAATGTCTGCGGGCAGCCGGAATTAGACTGGAACACGACCGGCAGGCGCTGCAGCTCTATTTCCTGCTCAACTATATTCCCGACCCTTGGACCCCATATCACGCGATCCGCAAGCTGGCAGCAGGCGGATGGTTGCGCTATCGCGCGGATGGCCGGTCAGAGGAAGCGCGCGTTGAACAAGGCCGCTATTGGAAGCTCCCCCGACCTGCCGAGCGGGCCAGCTCCGAATTGAGCGAATCCGAAGCGCATGAATCCGTGCGGAACACATTCGACCGCGCAGTGAAGATGCGCATGTTGTCCGATGTCCCGCTGGGCGCATTCTTGAGCGGCGGCATTGATTCCACCTCGGTAGTTGCGTCCATGTCTCTGCAGAGCCCGCATCCCATCAAAACATTTTCGATCGGCTTTGAAGAGCCCGGCTTCAGCGAGCTTCCTCTGGCTTCTGCTCTGGCGCGAAAATACCAAACCGAGCATCACGAGCTGATCGTACGGCCGGACTCCGTGGAATTGGCGGGCAAGCTTGCCCGACATTTTGATGAGCCTTTTGGGGATTCCTCCGCGATCCCCAGTTACCTCATCTCCGAGTTCGCCGCGGAGCACGTCAAAGTAGCCCTAACCGGCGATGGCGGCGACGAACTGTTCGGCGGATACGAGAGTTTCTTTGAGGTACAACGGCTTCGCGGCGCCGACTACCTGCCGTCCGCCGTGCGGTCGCTGCTGTCAAAAATAGCGGACCTGCTACCTTACTCGGCCTATGGAAAGAACTATCTGCGGATGATCGGCTGCCCCACAGCGCTGGAACGCTATTTTGAAAATGTGTCGCCGCACTATTTATTCAAGCGGCTGCTCGCACCGGACTGGGCGCCCCCCGGGGATGCTGCATTTCTAACTCAAAAACTAGCTCACTGCCTGCTTCCGGCGGGCGCCGATATTCTCACGCAGGCCATGTACTTCGAAGCCACCGCCAAGCTCACCGGCGACATGCTGGTCAAGGTGGATCGCATGTCCATGGCGAATTCGCTCGAGCTTCGTTGTCCGATGCTCGATCATGAACTGGCGGAACTGGCGTCGCGAATCCCGCACGCATGGAAGCTCCGGAACAAGCGCGGCAAAGATGTCTTTATTCGAGCACTCGGCCATCGCCTGCCGCAAGCCCTGCTCAACCAGCCCAAACGCGGCTTTGGAGTGCCGCTCGCCAGCTGGTTCCGGGGCCCACTGCGAAGCTTCGTCTTTGATCATTTAACTAGCCAGGCGTTTCTGGACCGCGGCATGGTTTCGCCCGAGTTTGTCGGCGAGCTTCTCGACGAGCACGACCGCGGGCGCCGTAACAATCATCATCATTTGTGGAAGCTCTTGATGCTGGAACTCTGGTTCCAGGAATTTTCCGCCTCAGCGCTCCAGACCTGCGCGGCTTAATCCATGCCTGCCGCACTCATCTTCTGGCTAGCTGTCGGGATTCCGCTCTATGCGTATTTCGGCTATCCGTTGGTTTTACTCAGCCTTCGTCTGATCGTTCGACGCCCGGTTAAGAAAGCTCCCATACAGCCGGCGCTGTCGTTACTGATTCCGGCTTATAACGAAGCTCGCGTCATCGAACGCAAAATCCTAAACTCGCTGGCGCTCGATTATCCCGCGGGCCGGATGGAGATCGTGGTCGCTTCCGATGGATCCACCGACGCGACTGAGGCGATCGCCCGGCGTTTCGAAGCTAACGGCGTGCGCCTCGTGACGTTCGCGAAGAAGCGAGGCAAGATGGCGCTGCTCAACGCCTCGATCCACGAGATGCGGGGCAAGATCGTGGTTTTTACGGACGCCTCGGCGATGCTGGCGCCGGACGCGCTCAGGCGGCTGATTGAGAACTTTGCGGATCCATCGGTTGGCGCAGTGAGTGGCCGTTATCAAGTGGTGCGGCCTGGGGAGGTAAACATCGGCGCGTCCGAAAGCCTGTACTGGAAGTATGAGACGTTTCTTAAGACCCAGGAGTCGCAATTGGACTCGACGCTGGGAGGACATGGCCAACTGCACGCGATCCGCAAGAATCTGTATCCCTTCCCTCCGCCTGAAACAATTAACGATGATTACGTCATTCCCCTCTCGGTAGTCTCGCGAGGCTTTCGCGCTGTTTACGAGCCCGACGCGGTGGTCTTCGAAGAAGCCCGCGAGATGACAGGATTCGCGCGAAGAATCCGCATCATGACGGGAAACCTGCAGCAGCTTCACAATCTTCCCCAGCTCCTCAGGCCCCTCCAGCCCCTGCCTGTGTTTTTTTTCGTCTCGCATAAGGTGCTGCGTTTGGTTGCGCCGTTCGCCATGCTCGGCGCACTGGCCGCAAATCTTTTCCTCCTCCGCTCGCCGGTTTACGCAGCATTATTTTGCCTTCAGATTGGGTTCTACATGCTCGCGGCCGTGGAACTAACCGGGCGGCTGCGGCCTCGGGCGCTCGCTCTGCCGTTCTATTTTTGCATGGTGAACGCGGCGGCCTTTTTCGGTCTCTATCATGCCCTAACGCGCCGCAAGAGCATGGCCTGGAAATAACGTGTGCTTTCTGACACGACGTGTTGGGCAGAACACGCAATAACTTAAGCCCATCTCATGTAATTGCAGTAACTTACGCGTCGGCTCCTAGCCTGCTTCTCTCTTGGCGAGACGGAGAAGAAGCGATGCAGACGATCAAAATTTTCGCGATCCTGATGGCAGCCTCAACCGAAATATTCGCCGAAAGCGGGCCCTCGCGCCGGCTGATCGTCAACCTCGCCGCTCGCAAAATCGTCCTGATGGAAGACGGCAAAATAGTGAAGATGTACCCGGTGGCGGTCGGCAAACACAGCACGCCCAGCCCGTCCGGAAGTTTTCATATCGCGAGCCGCGTTGCGAACCCAATGTACACTCACGATGGCAAAGTAGTGAAACCGGGACCCCACAATCCCGTCGGCACCCGATGGATGGGGCTGGGGTTCAAGGGCTATGGCATCCACGGAACGAATCAACCCGAATCCATCGGTCACGCCGCGTCGCACGGCTGCATTCGAATGCGAAACCGCGATGTAGAGGAATTGTTCGAACTGGTCAGTGTGGGCGACGAAGTGGAGCTGATCTCCGAAGAACCAGTGCAGGTGGCTGCAATCGCGATAGCAGCGGTGGCCGGAGGCATGCCATGATGGTCGCGTGCATCGCCTCATGCTCGCGCTGTTGTTCGGGCCGGGTGCGACTACCCTCGTGAACGCTCAGCCTGCCGCGGAAATGACGGCGCAACTGGTGTCCCGAACCTCCTCCCTGCTACCGCGCCGCGCAACCGTTGCGCTCGATATGCAAAATCTTTCAGCGCTGCCGGCGTCCGATTGGTCGAACTTGCGCACTCTATTCGAGGCGGAACTGCGCAAGACGGGTGTCGAAGTCGCGGGCGGGACAACCGCCGAAACGCGCTTGCGTATCACGCTAGCCGAAAGTTCGCGGGGTTTGCTATTCGTCGCCGAATCTACCTCGGGAGACAAGCGGCAGGTGGCGATGCTTCCGTGGAACCCTCCAGTCTCCGCCGAGGGTAAGCCGCGAGCCACTCTGACGAAGAAGTTCCTTTGGGCACAGCCGGAACCCATCCTGGACGTGCTCCTGGTCGATTCCAATACGCAAATGTTAGTGCTCAGCCCGAGTAAAGTCGCTAGCTTCCGGCTTTCGGGAGGCGAGTGGATACTGAGCGCTACGGCATCGTTAGTGCTGCCCAGGCCCATTCCTCGCGACCCTCGCGGGCGGATCGAAAACACAGCCGACGGGTTCCGCGCCTACCTGCCAGGCGCCACCTGCACCGGCAGTTGGAAACCCGATCTCAAAGTGACGTGCGCGGCCGGGAACGAAATCTGGCCCGACCCTCAGGTGCGTTGGTTGACCGATCGCAATATGTTGGAGTCCGACACAGTGAAAGCACCGTTCTACAGCGTCGCGAATGGATTGTTTGGGGGCGGCTCGGGATGGGGCAGCGACATTGCCGCGCTGGAAGATCCCTGCGTAGGAGCGCCGACGGTAATCGCCTCCGGCGCGGCAGCGGATCACGAGGAAGTGCGCGCATACAACTCCCAGGCCACGCCTTTGAGCGAAACACTTCCTTTGCCGGGTCCTGTAACCGCGCTGTGGCCCGCGGAATCCCGAGGCCAAGTGACCCTGGTGATTCGCAACAGGCAAACAGGAGAGTATGAGGCTTCCCGGCTGGGTCTGGCTTGCTCTCTGTAGCCTGTCGATTACGCACGCCATAGCGGCGACGCGACCGCATTACGGCGGCAGCTTGACCGTTGAACTGTCAACCGGGCAGGCCGCTCCGGATCCGTCGCAATGGAACACTGCTCTCTCCATTCCTATTACCGAAACGCTGGTGCGCCTCAATCCGCGCGGCGTCGTCGAACCAGTGTTGAGCGTCGCCTGGCAGCACGACCCCGATCTGAAGCGCTGGAGATTTTCGCTGCGCCAGAAGGTCACATTTCACGACGGCGAACCGCTCAACGGCGCCACGGCCGCCCCTTCGCTGCTTGGAGCGCTGAAGAAAAAATATGCCAATGTATCCGTACAAACGGGCGGCCAAGCGATCGTCATTCAATCGAGCGAACCTATGCCGGATATACTTTCGGATCTCGCCGAGCCGCCCAGTGCGATCGTTCGCCAAAACGACACCGATCCACTGATTGGAACCGGGCCGTTCCGGATCACTGCCTGGGAGCCGGGACGCCGGTGGGTGGTGGCCGCATTCGACGATTACTGGGGGTCGCGGCCGTATCTCGATTCCATCGCCATCGAATTTGGCGCGGCAGGAGCCCGCGCAGACATCTTTGATATTCCGGCCGGTCCGTCCCGCCGCATACTTCCGGAGGGCATTGGAACCTGGTCGTCGGAGCCGCGGTCCCTGGTGGCGATCACGGCAGCCGATGCGAATCCAACGCTGCTCGAAGCGCTAGCGCTGGTAGTGGATCGCGCACCGATCGTGAATGTGCTGGCGCAACGCAGAGGCGAAGCGGCGTTCAGCCTGCTGCCGCAATGGCTAAGCGGATACGCGTTCCTGTTCCAATCGATGCCGGATGTATCGCGTGCCAAACAGCTGGTCTCCAAACTGCGTCTTGGACCGATCAGCCTCAGCTATCCGCCGAACGATCCGTTTCGGCGCTCCGTGGCCGAACGCATTGCTTTGAACGCCCGCGACGCTGGAATCGCGATTCAACCTACGCCCAACACCGTCAACAACCCAGGCGGCAATCTGCGTCTGGTCGAATTGCAACTAACGTCCGCCGACGCCGCGGTTGAGCTGAAGCGTCTCTCCGGGCAGGCCATTCCGCTCGATTCCGCCAAACCTGAAGCTCTGTACGAGTTCGAACGATCCCTGCTTGCAGACCACCGCGTCATTCCGCTGGTCTATCTGCGGGAGACCTACGGGATCGCTCCGCGAGTCCACATCGAGTCCTCGAAACCCGACGCTTTTGCTCTGCATTTGGAGGACGTCTGGCTGCAACCGTGAGATTCCCAGCGTGAGCTTCCGCACCAAGGTCTTCCTCAGCATCGCCACCACCGCGGTTGTGTCCGTTTGGATTGTGGCGGCGGTGGTTTCGACCCTTGTCACGCAATCGTTCGAGCGGCGCGATGCGCTGCGAACCACCGCGCTGGTGAACCAATTTCAACGCGAATTCGTCCGAAGAAGCAGTGAGGTAGCGCGGCGCGTCGAAGCGGTCGCCGATTCCGTCGAGGTCCAGCGCCTGGCATTGGATCTCAGCGGCCACGCCGAGACGTCACCATATTTCACTGAAGCTCAGACGCTGGCGCAAGAGCAGTCACTCGATTTCCTGGAACTGGTCGGTCCGGACGCTACCATCGTCAGTTCGGCAGAGTGGCCGGCCCGCTTCGGCTACAAAGAAGATTGGCTCACCGCTAGCGACGACTGGAAATCGCAAGGTGTGTTCCTAAAGAAGGAAGATCTGGCGGACGGCGAGGCGCTGGGGTTAATCGCCGTCCGAACCGTGAAAGCCGGCGAGGGGGTGTTGTATGTCGCCGGTGGCCGCCGTCTCGATCAGGAGTTTCTGGACTCGCTTCCAGGCGCGGAGGGTATGCGAGTACGGCTCTACCGGCAGCCCAATGGCGCTACCGCCTCCGACTCGAACGCCACCGTCACAACCCTCCCGCTGCGCGGCCGCGACAATCAGCTACTGGCGACACTACTGATCGAAACTTCCCGCGCGGATCTGGTGGCACTCAAGAAATATATTCAGGGAACTGCCGCTATCGTGGGCGCCGCGGGAGTGCTGCTAGGGCTGCTGCTGAGTTTTTGGACCGCATCGCGCGTCACCCGGCCACTGCGCTCATTGACGTCGAGTGTCCGCGAAGTCGCCTCCGGAAACTGGGACACGCGCGCGGTGATCTCTTCGTCCGATGAGATCGGACAACTAGCGCGCGACTTCAACGGAATGACTGAGCAGCTGGTGGAACAACGCGACCGAATGATCCAAGCCGAGCGCGTGGCGGCCTGGCGCGAACTGGCGCGGCGTCTGGCTCACGAACTAAAGAACCCGCTGTTCCCGCTGCAGATCACTATCGAAAATCTGCAACGCGCTCGCAGTGCATCGCCCGAGCAATTCGACGAAGTCTTTCGCGAAAGCACCTCAACGCTGCTCGCCGAGCTCGGCCATCTGAAGACCATCATCGGGCGCTTCAGCGACTTCGCTAAAATGCCAGCGCCGCAGTTGGAGCCCGTCAACATCAATCAGATCGCGCGCGAGCTAATCCAGCTATTCGAGCCACAGCTGCACGCTGCAGGAAGGCCCGCGGTGGAAACGAGGCTACTGCTAGCGGAAGACTTGGGCGACCTGGCGGGCGATCCTGAGCAACTGCGGCGTGCCCTGCGCAACTTAGTGCTGAACGCGCTGGATGCCATGCCGGCCGGCGGTCTGCTCACGATCCGCACTTCGCGCTCCGATAGCAAGGTGGCTGTGGAGGTCTCGGACACAGGCGAAGGTCTAACACCCGAAGAATGCGATCGTCTGTTCACGCCGTACTACACCACCAAGCTGCACGGCACGGGGCTGGGTTTGGCCATCGTGCAATCGGTTGTGAGCGATCATAAAGGCACTATCACAGTGCGAAGTGAACCCGGAACAGGCGCCACATTTCGGATTGAGCTGAAGGCATGAGCAAACTTCTCCTGGTGGATGACGACGCCAATACGTTGGCATCGCTCGCGCGGGCTTTCCGCCTGGCCGGGCATGAAGCCGTAGTATGCGATCAGGCCGATCGCGCGCTCGAACTAGCGAAGGCGCAGCGCTTCGATGTCATTCTGTCCGACGTCGTGATGCCTGGTAAGGACGGGCTCACGCTGCTGGCTGAATTGAAGTCCGCCGGCGTGCCGACGCCAGTCGTGATGATCTCTGGACAAGCCAGCATCGAAATGGCGGTGCGGGCCACGCGGCTCGGCGCGGTCGATTTTCTGGAGAAGCCGCTCTCCACCGAAAAGCTTCTCGTTACCGTGGAGAACACCGTCAAGCTGTCTCGTCTGGAGGACGAAAACCGCCGACTGCGGCAGCGCGCGGGAAAGCAGCAGTTGATCTGGAAATCGGCCGTCATGCAGAGCGTTATGGCGAAGGTGGAACGCGTGGCGCCCAGCGAAACCCGCGTGGTTATCCTCGGAGAGACAGGGGCTGGCAAGGAGCTGATCGCGCGCACATTACATGAAAACAGCGCGCGCCGTAACGGGCCCTTCATTACTCTCAATTGCGCGGCAGTCCCCGCCGAGCTGATCGAATCCGAACTCTTCGGCCACGAAAAGGGCGCGTTCACGGGTGCTGCGACGCGGCACGCGGGCAAGTTCGAACAGGCGCACGGCGGCAGTCTATTTTTGGACGAGATCGGCGACATGCCCGCTTTGATGCAGGCCAAACTGCTGCGCGTGCTGGAGCAAAAAGAGGTCGAGCGCATCGGTGGCGATCGAACCATTCCGGTTGACGTCCGGGTGATCGTAGCCACCCACCGCAATCTGGAGGAACTGGTGCGCAAAGGCGAATTCCGCCAGGACCTGTACCATCGCGTCTTCGTCTTTCCCATCCTGCTGCCGCCCCTGCGCGAGCGTCGCGAGGACATCCGGCTTCTTGTGGACTTTTTTGCGCTAGCGGTAGCCGAACAAAACGATTGGAAACCGCGCGACATCGCTCCGGAAGCTTACTCCGAGCTGGAGCGCTACGCTTGGCCGGGCAATGTGCGTGAACTGCGCAACGTGGTGGAGCGGCTGCTACTGCTCGCTGACGACCGCATTGATGCCGCTACGGCCCGTCTCGCGCTTCCATTCGATTCTAGCTCGCCCGCGCCTTCTGCCTCCGGCGGTGCACTTTCGGAGCGCATGGATGCACACGAGCGGGAGATCATTATGGCCGAGCTGAAGAAGCATAATTACAAAATGACGGACACCGCCAAAGCGCTGGGACTTGAGCGCAGCCACTTGTATAAGAAATGCCAGCAATTGGGGATCGAGCACCGGACCGCGGGATAGCAGTTTTCTGGCAGAATCATAGAATCTGCCAGATTTGCTGAACTTGGTAGATGGAACAATTTACCGTAAAGGTCGATGGCTCGGGGAGGATTCTCCTTCCAGCGAAGGTGCGCAAACAGATGAATCTGCGCAAAGACTCGACCCTAATCGCCAAACTGGAGAAACAGAAGCTCGTACTCAACACGCGCGCCGAGGCACTCCGGAAAGCCCAGGAATTCTTTTCCAAGCTCCGCCCCAAGGGCGGCAAGCTCCTGTCGGACGAGCTGATAGAGGATCGCCGCCGGGAGGCGCGCCGTGAGCTTGAAGATTGAGTATGTCTTGGACTCGGCGGCAGTCATTGCCTTGCTGCATCTCGAGCCCGGCTACCAGCGTGTCGCCGAACTACTGGATAAGTCCGCGATTAGCTCCGTGAATCTGGCCGAGATTTTCAACAAGCTCGTTCAAAAGTCTTCGGCTGAGGAAGTACGGGAGATCCTTCGACCATTGGAGCTCCAAGTCGAAGATTGGTCCGAAGACATGGCCTATCGGAGCGCGGAGTTTTCTTCATTCAGCAAGTCTCATGGCCTTTCGCTGGGCAATCGCGCGTGCCTCACCCTGGCAAAACAACTGCGCGCAACTGCCGTCACCTCCGACCGGGCCTGGCGGCGCCTTCCTTCCCTCGGCGTTCGTATAATGATCTTTCGATGAGAATCGGCGTATTCACGGCACTCCTCAGCAAGCTTCCACTCGTTCAGGTTCTCGAAAAACTGCAGGGCCTCGGGATTCATACCGTGGAGCTTGGCACCGGCAACTATCCCGGTGATCCGCACTGTCCTTTGTCCTTGCTTAACGATCGGCAGGCACTGCGCGAATTTCAGCTGAAACTCAAGGATCGTGGCTTTTCCATCAGCGCGCTGAGCTGCCACGGAAATCCACTGCATCCTAATCCGGTTGTTGCGAAAGCCTATCAAGAAACCAGCCGGAAGACCGTGCGTTTGGCCGAGCGGCTTAGCGTGCCGATAGTGATCGATTTCTCCGGATGTCCCGGCGATAGCAATCGAGCCAAATATCCCAACTGGATCACTTGTCCTTGGCCGCCCGAATATCTGGAACTCCTGGAATGGCAGTGGGAGAAAAAAGTCGCGCCCTATTGGACCAAACACGCGCAGTTCGCAAAGGATCACGGCGTCAAGATTGCGATCGAGATGCACCCCGGCTTCGTCGCATATAGCCCCGAGACTCTGCTGAAGCTGCGCGCAATAGCCGGTCCCGCGGTCGGCTGCAACTACGATCCAAGCCATATGTTCTGGCAAGGCATTGACCCTATCCTCGCCATTCGCGTTCTCGGCGATTCCATATTCCACGTGCACGCCAAGGATACCCAGATCTATGCCGCGAATCTTCCGCGCACGGGCGTGCTGGATACCAAAAGATATACCGACGAGCGAACGCGGTCTTGGATTTTCCGTACCGTGGGATACGGCCACTCGCAGGGTTGGTGGAAAGAGTTCATCTCCACGCTGCGAATGTACGGTTACGATTACGTACTATCCATCGAGCACGAGGACTCGCTATTGTCCCCCGAGGAAGGTTTG
>Ga0302325_10020680_pt1 | contig 13792 bp, 16 predicted proteins | sample Palsa_T0_2_FD_201948 | JGI IMG/M metagenome (GOLD analysis project Ga0302325, IMG submission 201948) | Peat permafrost microbial communities from Stordalen Mire near Abisko, Sweden - Palsa_T0_2 | ecosystem: Environmental > Terrestrial > Soil > Palsa > Peat permafrost | place: Sweden: Abisko... | reverse complement strand
CAGGCGCTTCCAGTCGTCACGTTGTGGCCGTGCCCGGTGAGCAGCGGAATCGGATCTTGCAGCGGGTCGGGCAGCGGATACTCCGCGCTGAGTTTGATATTCGCGGTTCCGCCGAGATTGCAGGGCACCGCGCCCTCGTCGTTGCGGGTCCATTTGCCGCCGCTGAACACCAGAGGTACCACCCCGTCGATCGCATGGAACAAGCTCATGCACCGATCGCCAGTGCGCAGACACACCGTACGGACGGTGAGATCGTCTTGTCCCGGTGCAGAACCGCCGTTCGCGTAGGTGATTGTTTCGTGGTATCGCCCGCGTAGGGCTGTGGACGGGGATGCCGCCCGCGGAGGCAAGGCGGCCGGATCGGGAACCTTGGAGGGGTCGGGATCGCCAGTGCGGTTGAAGGTTACGGTTCGCTTCGCCGTGCTGCAGCTGTTGGTGGTGGACCTGGTGGTTTCACCGGACAGGGTGCCGTCGGGTTGCGGCTGCAGGGTGAACACCACCCATACTTCGGTGGGCGCGTCATTGCAGGACGTAGAGCCGAGACCCACGGCAAGCCAACTACCGCCCACCTGATCGAACACCAAATTCGAGACGAGCACGACCCCGCTACCACCGACGTAGGAGGCCGTCGCGATGCAGCCGCCGGGTCCGCACGTAGAGCGCACATCCCAGGTGCCAGTCATGGGCGGTGCACCCGCGACCGCTTTTCCTTCGAGGTCGGTGCCGGGGCCGTAGTCCGCCCGGTAGGTGCCGCTGAACGCGTGGGCGGTGGCTGCGGTTGCGGTCGATGGTGTGCTGCCGGCCCGATCGTGGTGCTGCACAAACGTCACGCCCGCAAAAATCGCCGCGGCCACCAGCAGGAACGCGGTAACAGCCAGCGACGCAATCAATGTCGGGCGTGAAACACGCGGAGTGCTGGTCATCAGGGTGGGCGCGGACCCAGGTGGTCCTGGCGGCGGTGCGGGTGGCGACTGGTGGACGTGGCCGGACGGCGGGCTGAGAAGGGTACTCAGCTCGCGGGCGAAATCTCGGCAGCTGGGATACCGGTCGGCGGGCGACTTGGCCATTGCCCGGGCCAGCACTGGATCCAGCGCAGCCAACTCCGGCCGACGTTCCCCAAGCGAAGGTACCGGCGCCGCAACGTGTTTGGTGATCACCACGGCGGGGTTGGAATCGACGTAGGGTGGTGCTCCGGTCAACAGGTCAAAGGCAGTGCACGCCAGCGCATATTGATCGGTGCGACCGTCGAGCGGCTCACCCCTCAATTGCTCGGGCGCCGCGTACGCCATGGTGCCGACGGCCATATTCGTGGCGGTCAGCCCCGATGGGTCATCGATCAGACGCGCGATACCGAAGTCGGCCAGGAAAATTCGTTGTGCTTGCGGATCCAGCAGGATGTTAGCCGGCTTCACGTCGCGATGCAGCAAGCCCCGTTGATGCGCATAATCCAACGCCGACGCCATCGCCGAGATGATTTCCAGCGCTTCAGCGACGGGCAGCCCGTCGGGATGGTGCTCGCGCACCAGCCGGGAGGCGTCCGTGCCCCCGACGTAGTCCATCGAAATCCACAACTGACCGTCGTATTCACCGCGGTCATGAACACCCAAGATGTTGGGATGCGACAAGCTGGACGTCAGATCGGCCTCACGCAGAAACCGCGCCCGATACTGCGGGTCCGCGGTCCACTGCGTCGGCAGCACCTTCAGCGCGTCCTGGCGCGGCAACCGGGGATGCGCGGCCAGATAGACCGTGCCCATGCCGCCGGCGCCCAGCACCCGCAGGATCGTGAATCCCGCGAACGCTTCACCTACCGATACCGGCATGGGCAAATCCTAACTGGAAGCTATGCTGCTGTTGTTTAGCTGGCGAACCTGGTGAGCGCAGAAACATCACGATGGCCGATGGTTTAGGCACAGGGCGGTCCTTTGCGGCGGCCCAGTTCGGTGTATTGGGCCCGTTGCAGGTGCGGATGGGCGACGAATCGCTGCCGTTGGGCACACCGAAGCAGCGTGCGGTGCTGGCGATGTTGATCGTCAACGCGAATCGACCAGTGGGCATCGACTCACTCATCGGTGCCGCATGGGATCAGCGGCCGCCGCCGGGAGCGCGGGCCACGCTGCATGCCTACATCTCCAACTTGCGTCGGCTCATGAGCGACGCGGGTATTGACCGTTCCGTGCTGGCCAGCACACCGCCGGGCTATCAACTGTCCATCAGCGACAATCAGTACGACTTTGGTCGCTTCATCGCCGAGAAAAATGCCGGCGTGCAGGCCGCAGCCGACGCGCAGTTCGAGCAGGCCAGCCAGCACCTGTTGGCCGCGCTTGGCCAGTGGCGCGGCCCGGTTCTCGAGGACCTGAGCGACTTTCATTTCGTGGAGACCCTGGCCGCGGCGATCGACGAGGAGAGGGTTCTTGTCTACATCGCGCGGGCCGAAGCCGAAATCGCGTGCGGTCGACCGCATAACGTGATCGCGGAGCTGGAGGCGTTGACTGCCCGGCATGGTTATCGGGAACCGTTGTGGGCGCAGTTGATTACCGCCTACTACTTGTCCGACCGTCAATCGGATGCGCTGGACGCATACTTGCGGCTGAGAGCGCTACTCGCGGAAGACTTGGGCATCGACCCGAGCTGGACGATCCGGGAGCTTTACGAGCGCATTCTGCGTCAGGAGCCGTTGGACGCTCGCAAGGTTGCTCAATCGCACGCCGAGGACACCATTGTCGCCCAGTCGGACAACGCAATCCGAGTCCGCCGGACGGCGACGGCCGCACTGATCGGCGCGGACGGGCGACGCTATGCGCTAGCCGGCACCGCCACCCGGATAGGTCGCAGCCCCGACAACGACATCGTGCTGTCCGACGCCAAGGTCAGCCGCCACCACGCCGTTATCGCCGATGACGGTCGGACGATCCTCATCACCGATCTGGGATCGGCGAACGGAGTCCGGGTGCGCCGGAAACGTATCGACCCCAGCGCCGAACTGCGCGATGGCGATCGCATTCGGATCGGCGACGAGGAATTCACGCTCGAGACCGGGGCCGGCCGCGCCTCGCCGTAGTCGGTAGTCGGGTGAGCGGTCCGTAAGGATCCAGTAAGCGCTGTACCGCACCGTGAGCAAGCGCAGGTGTTGCACCGCAACACCGCACCCTCACGAAAGGACAATGCACATGAAGATTCTGCCCGCCAGCATCGAGGAACAAATCGACCGCGTCGATCGCAATCGCAGCCTGATCATCGGGATCAGCGCGGGACTGGTCGCTTTCTGGTGCCTCTACCGGGTGCTGTGGTCGATCTATCTCTCGCTGACGTACGACTTCTTGTTCGGGTCGCTGGTGTTCTCCATTGTGCTGTGGGGTGTGATCGGCGTTGCCGCGACGATTGCAGCCACCGGATTTCTCACTCGCTACGCCAACCGACCTTGAGCCGGAGAGATGGCCAACTCGTATCGGCCCGAGCCCCCACAGTTGCTGCCCACCAACGTCTCCGACGGGCGCGCGCCGGGTGTGTACTACCGCATCGACGGAGAGTTGGTGCCGGTGCTGCACATCTGGCTCGACGGCAGCGTGCCGGTGTTTTTCGAGCACCATGTCATTTTGTGGAAGGACCCTGGGCTCGATATCGGGCTCAGGGGCAAGGGTGCGCTCAAGCGGATGATCGCGGGCATGCAACTGCTGATGACCGAAGCGCGTGGGCCGGGCCAGGTCGCGTTTTCGCGCGACGGCACCGGCCACGTCTTTCCGCTGCATTTGCGGCCCGGCGCTGCGGTCGAGGTTCGCGAGCACCAATACCTGGCGGCAACCGGCAATTTGGAGTATGGATACACCCGCCAGAAGGGGATCCGAAACATGTTGTTCGGCTCGACCGGGTTCTTCGTGGACCGGTTCGCCGCGACACAGTCAGAGGGCGTGGTGTGGCTCCACGGCTACGGAAACGTTTTTGAAAAAGTTCTTGCCCACGGTGAGCAGATCGATGTGGAGCCGGGAAGTTGGATCTTCCGCGACGAAAGTGTCCGGATGGATCCCCAGGTTTATGGACTTCGGACCGGAATGTTCGGTGGCAGCGGCAATCTCGTCTTCAATCGCTTCACCGGTCCCGGTCGGGTCGGACTTCAGTCGATGTACGTGGACATGTCTGGCGACGTGTCGACGTGAGTGTGCTGCCCACCCCTGCAACCCGATTGGCGACATCGCCGTCGACCCCACCAGCGGCACACTGATCGCCACGCATCCGCGCGACTGCACCGTATCGATACTCGACGCGGACGATCCAGACAGTGCCGCTGCCATAACGAGTCTTCGCGGCCAGGACAGGACGGCTGGGAAGCGATGTCGCTGTTGTCGATGTCGCGACGGCCGAAATCACGTCGATACCGGTCGCCGCACCCGGGGCGTCGAGCATCGACGTGATACGGACCGGCACCAACGGGCAGCTGTATGCGGGTGTGTGTAGCTACCGCGACGGTGAGCTTGCTGTCGTTGACACTGCTCGGCAACGAGTCGTCGTGACCGTGCCGGTCGGGGCGCCCATCCGTGACATCACGCTGAACCCCGATGGGGCAGTGGCTTATGTGCTGGCCCACCATCCGCACGGGGCTGCCGCGGTGATCCGTATCGATCTGGTGCGCACTGAAATCGGCGCGGTCGTCGAGGTCGGCGAGTCGGCGACCCAGGTGGTGATGAGTCCCGATGGCGCCGAAATCTATGTCGTGGACCGTGATGGCGTAGCGGTGTTATGTGCGTTGAACGAACGGGTTTTCGAGAGCATCACAGTCGACGCACGGCCGTCGTGCGTCGCCGTGAGCTCAGGGGTGGGCCGGCTCTACGTCGCAGACCACGCGGGCGACGTGACAGTGCTGCCCGTCGCTACACCGGTGCCTCAGGCGGTGGCCGGCTGATCCGGACGGGTCCGCATTAAGGATCCATAAAGCCCGTTGCCGCACTGTGATTAGGCATCACGTCCACAACACAAACAAGGAGTCCATCAATGAAACGCGAAGTCCTGATGATGGCCGGTACGGCCGCGACCCTCGCTACGGTGATGGTGGGTTGTTCCCACGACAAGGCCGTCAGTGTCGGTAACGCCGCAGTGGCACCGGCCGGCGCGTCGAACACCAAGGTGCTCGTCGACGGCAAGGATCAAAACGTCAAGGGCCAGATTGCCTGCACGACCGCCGCCGGCACGGTCAACATCGCCATCGGTGGTGGATCCGGCTCGTCCGGTGTTCCCACCGGCATCGGCGCCGTGTTGACGGACGCCAACCCGCCCGTCGTGAAATCTGTTGCGCTGGGCAATGTCAACGGCGTCTCGCTGGGCGTCGGCGGCACCACCGGCAAGGCCAACGCCACCAAGGACGGCAGCACGTACAAGATCAGCGGTACCGCGAGTGGCATGGACATGTCCAACCCGATGGCAGGACCGGTCAACAAGTCGTTCGAACTCGACGTCGCCTGCCCCTGACAGCGGCTCTGGCCCGGCCACCGGGCGTCGCCACGGCGACATTCGGTGGCCGGGCGGCCGTAGCGAATCCACCAGACGAAAGGAACACCCCTCATGAAAAACAACAAACCCGTGCTCATCCTGGCCGGAGCGATCGCCGCGCTCTTCGTCATCACGTTCGTGATTCGCTTTGTCGCGCTGAACGAACTCGGCCTGCCCGGCGGTTGGACGTTGTACTTCGGCTTGCCGGTCGGAGGCATCGGCCTGCTGATTCTGTTGTTGCGGCTCGGGCTGCTCAACTTCGGCCAAGAGCCGAGCGACACTATGCGGGCCTTTCAGCACGACGCTGTCATGCACGCCCCGGCGACGCGTCCGCCGACCGTGGCGTCGACGACGCAACGGCTGCAGGAGATCGAGAACCTGCACGCCAGCGGCGTCCTCTCCGACGACCAGTACACCGCGGAGCGTGCGCGGATCATCGCCAGCCTCTGAACCTCCAGAGGCTCAACCGATCTCCGATAGCTTCGGCATCACCTCGTCGCCGAAGCGTTTCACGAAGCCGGCAGGATCCGGTGTGCCTGGCATCGGGCCGGTGTTGATCATGTCGATGCCGAGTTCGGAGAACCGTTCGAGCTTCCCGAGGTATCCGTCGAGATTCTCGAACGGGTCCTCGAAGAAGCCAACGGTTTTCCGGATCTCGGCGACATCACGACCCACCGTTTCGCAATGGCGGGTCAACACGTCGATCTTGTGGGTGAGGACGTCGATCTCGGAGTCGGTGGAGTTCCAGACATCGGCGTACTGGGCGACGAGCCGCAGCGTCTTCTTCTCGCCGCCGCCACCGATCAGGATCGGCGGCCGCCGGATCGGCTGGGGCTGGCAGATCGTCTCGGCCAGCTGATAGTGCTTGCCGTCGTAGGGCCCGTCGTTGTCGCTCCACATCTGCTGACAGATCTGCAGCGTCTCTTCGAGCATCTCGAATCGATCACGCAGCGGCGGATACGGAACTCCCAGGGCGAGATGCTCGCGCTCATACCACGCGGCGCCGATGCCGAACATCGACCGGCCCTGCGAGAGCACATCAAGAGTCGTCACTGTTTTGGCCAGTAACCCCGGATGCCGGTAGGTGACCCCGGTAACCAGCAACGCCAGGGTGATGTTCGTAGTCCGGCCGGCCAGGTAGCCCAGCGAGGTGTAGCCCTCCAAGAAGGGATCTTCGGCGCGCCCAACATTTTCCATCTGGAAGAAGTGATCGGCAAGCGTGAACATCGTCGCGCCGATGTCTTCGGCGGCCGTCGCGGTAGACAACAGGGCCGGCGCCAACTGGGCCGCGTCCCCCGGCAAGAAGTCGATGAAGTGTATGCCCAATTCCATTGATAGCTCCGTTCGTTAGTCGGTCAAGCGCTGAAGCAGAGACAGCGCATCGTTGATGACGCGGCGTTCCCGCTCCGAGTAGCGCTCCTGCATGGCACGGGCCAGCCATTCCTCACGGATCTGACGATCGCTTTCCGCACGGCGCCGTCCGGCGGCGGTCAGCGAAATCATTTGTCGCCGGCCGTCATCGGGGTCAGGCGCACGCCGGATAAGGCCGTGCTGGTCGAGTCCGGCCAGGATGGCGGCCATCGACTGCGGCCGCACTCGCTCGGAGGCTGCCAGCGCGCTGGTCGACGATGCGCCTTCTTTCCACAGCCGGGTGAGCACCGCGGTTTGCGACGGTGTCAGACCGCCGCCGGTCGTGACGTCTTGGAGTTGGCGGCGAAGTCGGCTGAACATCACCCGTAGATCCCGGGCGGCGGCTCCTGCCGACTCGCTGATCCCGTCCACCTGACCCAACATACATTAGACAGTTAAAACTGTACAGTTTGAGCTGTCTAATTAGGCAGCTTAGGTCGCGTCTCCGCGCAACTCCCAGAATCGGGTACTTTCCTCCGAATCGTCCGGTGCGCTGCGGACCCATTTCGCAGCGAGGATCGTCACCAGCACCCAGCCCATGATGGCGGCCGGAATGGCCCAGAGGCGGCGCACCAGCAGCGCCGTCGCGCACTGGCCAGCCAGGTTGGCGTCGTGGGCTCCCGGGGTCTGCGACGGGCTCCCGTTGAAGCCCCTCCCGCAGCTGATCTGCATTCCCCATTGGTCGTATTGGCCCAAGTGCACCGGAAACCACAGCGCCAGCAGCCCAGCGGCGATCAACGCGGCGCCCACGACTCCGAGTAGTACCTGACGATTGCTCACGAGTCTCCTCTCGGATCAGGCCGTGTGCCCAGATATGTGAATCGGGGCATCGACGTACTTCCGGCGGCCATCGCGGTCATGTCATGCAAACGTTCGAGAACAACAGCACCGGCCACGACACGATCGAGCCTAGGAACGACACGGCCAGATCGACCCCGTGCATGTTCTGAAGATGCGCGGTGTGCGTCGTCGACCAGATCGCGCCGATCAGCAGATACGGTGTGCCGACGATCAATCCAAGCGCGATCAGCTGCGCGATCGTGAGGTGGTAGCCGAGGATGCGGCGAATCGTGTCCAACTTGAGCGGTCACCTCCCAACCCGGCTGGTGAACATCTTGGATATGACGTCGTGGCTCATCAGCGCTGCTCAAGCGCGTCGAGCAAGAGCTATGTTAATGACGGTTCTGACTCAGCGGTAGGTTTTTTGGCAAGAATCTGCGGGCTAAGGTGAGGCGGTGACGACGCCGCGAGCGCAGGGCGCCGCCGTAGTACGCCGACGGCCCAAGGATCGCAAAGATCAGATCGCCCGGGCATCCGCCGAGGCGTTCAGTGCGCAGGGTTACCACGCCGTCAGCATGGAAGCGATCGCGGCCAAGGTCGGAATCTCCGCCCCGGCGCTGTATCGACACCATGCCAGCAAGTACGAACTGTTCCGCGACGCCGTCTTGGCGCTTGGCCAGCAACTGGTCGACTGCACCGACTTCGCCGACACCGACGCCGAAGGCGAACCGGCCCAGACGCTGGATCGAGTGGTCGAGGCACTGATCGACGTGACGCTGGCCAATCGTGAATCCGGCGGGCTGTATCGATGGCAGGCTCGCTACCTGCACGGCGAAGACCAATCCGCGCTCGGCGATCAACTGCGGATGGTGAACCGCCGAATTCAGCGGCCGCTCATCGCGATTCGCCCGACCCTGACCTCATCGCAGCGATGGATGCTGTCGGCCGGGTTGCTCAGCGTGATCGGAAGCGCCGTCGACCACCGGGTTCAGCTGCCCGCCGACGACATCCGCGCGCTGCTGGCCGGCGCCGCCTCGGCGGTACTCGAGGCCGAGCTGCCGGAACCGGCGGATACCGTGGACCGCCCTGCCTCGTGGCGGATCTTCGAAGCCGACACCGGGGTATACGAAGCGCTGCTGCAGGCGTCGATGGTGTTGTTCAACGCCAAGGGCTATCCCGAGACCAGCATGGCCGAGATCGCATCGGCCGTTGGTATTCCGGTGTCGGGGATCTACCGCTACTTCCCGGGCAAGTGCGACATCCTCGCGACGGGGTTGCGGCGTGCGGCCGATCGGGTTTCGGGCCGGCTGTCGGCGATCCTGACCGGGCTGACCGAACCGGGCCACATGCTCACCTTGCTGATCGAGGCATACGTGGCGACCTCGTTCGCGAATCCGGATCTGGCCGCGATCTATTACACCGAAAGGGTGAACCTGACGCGGGTGGATCAGGAACTGCTCCGCAGTGTGCAGCGCTCGACGATCGATGCCTGGATGCGCCTACTGGCCGCGGCGCGGCCCGCGCTCACCAAGACGCAGGCGCGTGTTCTGGTCCATGCGGCGATGGCGCTGGTTGTCGATGTGGGTCGGCTGGTGCACTACGAGAACTCCGCCTATTCGCAGGCGTGCGTGCGAAAACTTATGGAGGCTACGGTTTTTGGGACTGGCGGATAGCATTTCCGCCCAGGTAGGCGAGGTATCCGATCAACCCGACGGCGCCCAGGCTGCGGGTCTGCCGGCTGGCGAAAGTCAGTCCAAGCACGGTTTCGATGCTGCCGTTGGTGTAAATGTGCTGGCGAGTGTTACGCGGGAACGCCGGCTTCGTGATCGGCTCGAACAACCCCGGGCTGGTGAAGTGGGCCAGGCCGGCGCCGGCCAGGGCCAGACCCGAAAAGCGGGCAACGCGATTACTTTTCCGAGACATGAAGCTCCTTAGGCGATCGCGTAGTCGCTCAACGGAAAGTTCGATGCTTCCTCGATCGCCGTCGAGGTCGCCATCGGACGCAACAGCGACGGTTCGCCGCTCGGATTGAAATAGTAGGAACGCGACGTCGCGCAGTTGCCGAGGATCCACAGCGAATCACCTAGCAGTTCGGTCATCCGGTCGAGGTAGCGCGCGTTGGCCTCCTCGGTCACCTCGAAGGTGTCCGCGCCCTGACGTCTGAGCTCGGCGAAGAGCCGGTCCATCAACCGCATCTGATACTCCATGGTGTTGAAGAAGTTCAGTCCCAGGAAGGCGAACGGACTGGCCAAGCTGAGGTAGTTCGGGAAGTAGGGCATCGATACGCCCTGATATGCCTGAAAACGCGTGTCGCGCCACCACTTTCCGAGGTTGCGACCATCGCGGCCGATCACCTCGATGGCCGGGAAGTTGGCCTCCCACAAGTCGAATCCGGTCGCCAGCACCAGCGTGTCGATGTGGGTCTTCGATCCGTCGGCGTTGACGATGCCGTCGGCTTCGACGCGGTCGATTCCGTCGGCCTGCAGGTGGACATGTGGCTTGGTGAAGCTGCGGAAGTAGGTGTTGGAGAACGTCGGTCGCTTACAACCGAGGTCGTAGTCCGGGGTGAGCTTGCGGCGCAGTTCCTTGTCGCGAATTGCGATGAACTGGTTGATCTTGCACAGATCCATCGCGGAGATGTTGAGCCGCCGGTTCAGTGGAACCCGGTATCGCACCAAGCCGACGGTGATCATCAACTCGTAGATGGTGTCGGTGATCGACCGGATCGCCCGTTGTGTCCACGGGAAGCGGGCGAACAGCCGTTTGGCCCCCTCCGAGAACCGCAGGTCGATCTTCGGTGCCACCCAGATCGGGGTGCGCTGGTAGACGGTGAGGTCCGCGGCCTTGTCCGCGAGTTTCGGAATCAGCTGCACCGCCGTTGCGCCGGTCCCGATGATCCCGATCCGCCTGCCCGTCGGATCGAAGTCGTCCTCCCACTCGGTGGTGTGGATGACCTTGCCCTCGAACGTCGTAATCCCCGGAATGTCAGGTGTTTTCGGCTGAGACAGGAACCCGGTGGCGGTGATCAGGTAACGCGCCGACAGCACGTCGCCACCGGACAGCGCGACCTGCCAGCGGCGGGCCTCCTCGTCCCAGCGTGCACTTTCCACGACGGTGTTGAACCGCATGTGCCGGCGAACGTCGTACTTGTCGGCCACCCCCGCGGCGTACTGCTTGATCTCCGGTCCTGGGGTGAACAACCGCGACCAGTTCGGGTTGGGCTCGAAGAAGTACGAGTAAGTGGTGGTGGGGACATCGACGGCCAAGCCCGGGTAGTGATTGACATGCCAGGTTCCGCCGAGGTCGTCCTCCCGGTCGAGGATGACGAAGTCGTCGATATTCATGCGCTTGAGCTGGACTGCCGCGCCGATACCGCCGAAGCCGGCCCCGACGATCAGCACCTCGAAGTGCTCCGAACTCATGGCACGACAATATACGCAGTACCCCTGGTACCGGCAATCGACGGGGGCCTAGCTGGGCTCGGGTTTCCTCGTCGCCTTGTCGCTGTGTGCGCGGTTCTCGGCGAGCAACCCCGCGTTGTCGTCTTCGAGTTCAAGAATGCGGCCGATGCCGGCGAGGTTGACTCCGGCGGCGACCAGTCGGCTGATCCGTCGGAGGCGGGCTATGTCGTCGGCGCTGTAGCGGCGGGTGCCGCCGTCACTGCGAATTGGGGTGAGCAAACCGTGGCTCTCGTAGAGCCGTAGCGACTGCACTGGAACACCGGACAGTTCGGCGGCGACCGAAATGCCGTAAACGCCGTGGCTGCCGGCGGGCTGGCCATCAGTATCAGATCGATCGTTGGTCAAAGTCATCCTTGGCTACGGCTACAGGAAATCTTTTTAGCACACTTGCGACTTAGTGTCACGGGTGATATATAAAATCTTTGGTATCAACCATAGATAATAGATGACTTCGTGCAGAGGATCCGAGAGTCAGGAGGTTGCCGTGCTGTCCCACTCGCGCGTCGATCCACCGGTTGTGTTCACGTCTTTAGCTGAGATCGCCCGAGATGCCTCAACGCCGAAAGATCTGTACGCCGCGATATGCGTGGCAGCAACACTGACGGTTCCCGGGTGCGACCATGCCAGCCTGATGATCCGCCGAGACGGCGTGTACAGCACCGCCGCAGTCAGCGACGCCACCGCGCGCCAGATCGACAAGCTCGAATTGGCGCTGGGCAGTGGTCCGTGCCTGGATGCCATCGAAGAGTGCACCGCACAGATTCAGACCGACCTGACCACAAGCAGTCGGTGGCCGTCCCTGGCGAGCCGCGTTCTCGCTGAGACACCGGTGCGCGGCGCTTTGAGTGTTGGAATGCCGGTGGACCGGGCCCGGGCCGGCTCGCTCAACCTGTTTTCCGACAAACCCAATATGTTCGACGAGCGATCGGTCGAGTGTGCGCTCGTGTTGGGTGCGTTCGCCACAGTTGCCACCAATGCCGCAGAGCAAGGCGAAGACGCCGCCTCGCTGCGGCGCGGACTGGCCAGCAGTCGCGCGATCGGCAAAGCCGTCGGCATGCTGATGGTGCTGAACGACGTGTCGGACGACGACGCCTTCGGCATGCTGCGCCGGACATCGCAGGAGACCAACATCAAGCTAGCGGACGTCGCGGCCGACATCGTGCGACAGCGCAGCCGCCGCCCGGCCTGACTTACCCGCGGCCAAGCAGTCGCAGCGCCGCGGCCACCGCCAATCCGGGCACGTCGAGCGTCTTCGAGCCCAGATCGTGCCGCGCACCAGCGATCTCGACGATCTGCGTCGGCGCGGGAATCAACGCCGCAGCGCCGCGCACCTCATCCGGAGTGCCGAACGGATCCGACGTGCCGTGGGTGAACACAGTCGGCACTGCGATGTCGGGCAGGTGTTCGGTGCGGGCGCGTTCGGGCTTGCCGGGTGGGTGCACCGGATAGGAGAACAACGTCAGCACGTCGACGTGCGCTTCTTTCGCGGCCACCACCATGGACGTCATCCGGCCGCCGTAAGAATGGCCGCCGGCGATTAGCGGACCGTCGGCCAGGCCGCGGCAGACGGTGATGGCCTCGACAATGCCGGCACGATCGGTGGCCGCCGAACCCGAGGGCGGGCCCTTGGGTCGTCTCCGCCTGTAGGGCAGGTTATAGCGGACGGCAAGCCAGCCGCGTCGGGCCCACTCGTCGCAAAGTCTTTGCAGCAGAGGCGACTCACTGTTGCCACCGGCTCCGTGCGTCAGCACCACCACACCGGCCGGTGTCCCGTCCGGTTCGTGGGCGACACCCGCGATCTGCTGGAGGCTGCTGTTCACGGGTGCAGCCTAAACAACGGAGACACCGGGCCATGGCCGTGTCCGAGTGGATAGGAGGTCCGCAGACATTCGGTGACCCAGCCTTTGGCGAACGAGACCGCGTCGAGCACCGGGTAACCGTGCGCCAGCGCGCAGGCCGTCGCGGCGGCCAATGTGTCGCCCGCGCCGTGGTCGTTGGTGGTGTCCACCCGCTGTGCATCGAACTCGTGAAAGTCGTTGCCGTTGAACAATAAATCGGTGCTGCTGGCCGACCCTTGCAGGTGTCCGCCCTTGACCATTGCCCATTTCGGCCCCAGCGCGTGCAGGGCGCGGGCGGCATCGGCCTGAGTTTTCGAGTCGACGACGTCGATACCGACCAGCAGTCGCACCTCATGCAGATTGGGTGTCACCAATGTCGCCAGCGGAAACAGTTCGGCCCGAAGGGAATCCAGTGCGGCGTCATCGAGCAGAGGATCGCCGTGCATCGACGCCGACACCGGGTCGACCACCAGTGGCGCGCCGGCACCGTGCTCGCGCCAACTCTGCGCGACCGCGTCGATGATCTCGGCCGAGGCAAGCATCCCGGTCTTCGCGGCATGCAGTCCGATGTCGTCGCACACAGCCGCGATTTGCGCGGCGACCACCTCGGGCGGGGTCTTGTGAAAGTCCTTTACGCCCAACGAGTTCTGCACCGTCACCGCCGTTACCGCGCAGAGCGTGTGCATGCCCAGCAGGGTGCACGTGCGGATGTCGGCCTGAACACCCGCGCCCCCACCGGAGTCCGATCCGGCGATCGTCAGTACCCGCAGTGGCGTCGTACCGGACGGCGCCAGCGGGAGGTATCTCACTGGGCGAGTGGCA
>Ga0302325_10020679_pt1 | contig 13793 bp, 9 predicted proteins | sample Palsa_T0_2_FD_201948 | JGI IMG/M metagenome (GOLD analysis project Ga0302325, IMG submission 201948) | Peat permafrost microbial communities from Stordalen Mire near Abisko, Sweden - Palsa_T0_2 | ecosystem: Environmental > Terrestrial > Soil > Palsa > Peat permafrost | place: Sweden: Abisko... | reverse complement strand
AGAACCAGGTTGTTGCCAAACTGGGCAGGATACAATAACTCGATATCGTCGGGCAGCGTGACGAGATAAGTATAGAGGTTCAGAAAATCGGTTGCGCATTGTACTGTAGATGCGTCTGGAACGAGATGAATCGTACCCGTGACTAATAGCGGGTTGTAACCGGTAGTTGAACCGCCATTTGATCCGACATCGCCTGTAATATTCGTTATACCCGAATTTGAAACGGTCCCATTGGCGGAAAATAGTGTAAAACATGCTACACTGTTAAGGACCGGGGATATGGGTCCCGTAAGGACAGGCGCTGAACAACCCAATGGAGTATAGGCGGTTGTGCCATAAACCGAAACAGCCCCGGCGGTAGAAAGCTCTCTTCCTTCCAGGATGCCACCGGCGCCCATGTCAATTGCTCCGTTGTGCGAGATTAGCGTTCCCCTCATGGTAGTTGATGCAGCCATGGATATGGCGCCCTCCGCTACCCAAAACACATTACAAGCCACGGCCCCGTTAATCAAAGCGACTGTGGCGCTTGCGGCTGTCGTCAATGCACCGCCCGTCGTAATAATAAACACCGCGTTGGGATTACCTTGTGCATCGAAAGTAAGCGCGCCGACCACCGATGCCGCCGCCGCAGAGGCATAAACTCCTGCAAAAAGTATCTGCCCGCTTCCAAGCACAGGTCCAATAACGGAAGTTGGGGTGAGTGTGCTGATATAAACCCAGGCGGCCTGCAAATCTATTGCAGCTTGTGCGGTTGAAGCATCAGCAGTATGCATCGCGCCGTTTACATTACCGAAACCGCTGATGGCGCCGACATTCGTTCCTACGTTGCCGGTGATCTGGGAAATTCCTGTGTTGCCTATAGCTCCAACACTGGAGAAGAGAGCAAAATTGGCCGCGGTACCTAAGTTAGGTGTCTGTGCGAAGTTTACATCCGGGGTAGCCAACAGAGAAACGCCTACTAAAACAGTAAGCACAAATTTGTTTTTCATGTTATTGGGGTTAGTAATACTTTTTATCCGGAATGTTGCGGGAGGCGCGGGGCATTTTATTATAATGATAACAACTAAACAGACAGTATATTCTATTGACTAACAAATCTTATCGTTTATTAAGTACTTTATGCGTATTTACTAAGTATACCCCCCCGAACATGCGACAATGATCAGGCCGCCGGGTTAAATCTAATTGTTTCCAAAATATTTAGGTGTTTGTACCTACTCTTTTCAGAGCCCAGCCTATAAGTTGGTATAATGGTACTGAAAGTCATGTATATATATCCTTTCAAATTCGCGACTTCCTTGCGTATGACTTATCTTGGATAGTCGCTAACACTAATCCCATTATTATGCATTCACCTTCTGCTCCCGACCATATTCTTCAGCAGGCTTTTGAAAATTCGCTACAGGCTAATATCATTTCAATAGTGGAGAGCGGCAGGATCATCAGAGCGAACAGGGCTGCCTGCAGATTACTGGGTTATTCAAAAAAGGATTTATTAACCAAGAACAGGGTGGAAATATTCCGGATAACGGAAAAGAACTATAAAATGATGATTCTGGAAAGAACAAGGGAAGGAAGCGCCAAAGCCGACCTGTCGATAGTAAGAAAGGACGGTAAATTATGGCCTTGCGAAATCACTTCCGTGATCTTCAAAGATACCGAAGGCGTCAAGAATTCTATCACGAGTATCGTCGACCGGCGGGAAAGGCTTTCGTTACAGAAAAAAATAGACGTAGAAAATGAACGATCGGTGGCCAGTAATATCATTATTGCCCAATCAAAATCCGACTCCTACCAGGCGGAAAATAATGATTGGATAAAATCGATCGGCAAAACAACATACGACGTGACCTGGGACTGGGATGTAGTGACCAACCTGATCTCCTTTGGAACGAGTTACGAGAAGGTTTTCGGCTATAAACTGCCGGCAACCAAGGTCAGTTTTGAAAAATGGTTGAGTTTCTTTCAACCGGAAGAAAGAGAGGTTATGAAAAAGAAGATCAATAAGATCTTCGATTCTGACAAAAAGAACTGGGAAGACAATTTTCAACTCATCTGCCCCGACGGGACATTGGCGCATGTCATAATCCGGTCAAATATCCTCAGAGACACCACCGGAAAAGCCATACGGATGATCGGGGTGATACATGATGTAAGTAAAATGCAAAGATTAGAGGCCACTCTTGATCGGGAGATCAGAATCAATAAAAGCCAAATAACCGAAGCCATAGTGGAAGCCAAGGAAATGGAAAGATCGGATATTGGAAAGGAACTGCATGATAATGTGAACCAGCTATTGGGAGCATCCATGTTATATCTCGATATGGCCAGGAAGGATATAAAGAACGGGGAGATCTATTTAATACATTCCTCCGAATACACGTTCACTGCCATAGAGGAAATCAGGAAATTGACGAAGGGATTGATGACCGATACCATCAAGGATTTTGGGCTTTGTGCAGCCATTGAACATATTGTCCGCGACACGATGGAGGCCTATCCCGTTAAAATACATTGTATACTAAAACCTTCTTTGGAAAGAGCAATGAGCTACAAATTCAAGATGAATGCTTTCAGGATAGTACAGGAACAGTTGACTAATATATTGAAGCATGCTGGAGCATCTGATATATATATTACAATGTCTAAAACGAGCGGAAAATTCACTCTTTCCATTGCAGATAATGGGATAGGATTTGACAATGGGAAAAAGTCGGATAACGTGGGTATAGGGATCAGCAATATTACCAGTCGGGCAGAGTTTTATAGAGGAAAGGCCAAGTTCATTACCGAACCGGGAAATGGCTGCAACCTGGTCATTACTTTTCCAACTGCCTTGTCGCTTTAATAGGAAACCCGACTTTCAATACATATCCTTCTCCCGGCTGCGACAGGATCGAAACGGTTCCCTGGTAGAGTTCAGCCCTGCTCATAATATTCATAATGCCGACTCCTTTGTTGTTCGTTGCAACATCACACCCCTCCCCATTGTCAGATATTACGAGTTGGACGGTATCATTTGTTTTCACCAGATGTACCTCAGCTTGCGAAGCTTTTGCATGTTTTAGAATATTGTTCAGTTGTTCCTGAACGATACGGAAAATATCCAATTGTAGTGCTTCAGTGAGTTCCGCCTGCTGAATGCCCTTCTCCCAAAATTGAATATGTATGGCGTTGATCCTCATAACATCCTCCACTAATATTTTTATGCTTTCGACCAGGCCCATCACATTTAAGCGCGGGACCGCCAGGCTTTTAGAAATATTCCGGATCTCTTCTATAACCGTAACAATATAACCGGCCGATTTCTGTAGCAACATATCTCTGTCCTCTTCATCGGTCTTCGCCAGCTCAATATACAATTTAGCGGCGCCAAGGATCTGATTCAAATTATCGTGCAGCTCTTTTCCGATATTAGCTCTCTCTTTTTCCTGTGCGATCAGAACCGCTGCGACGATTTCCTTTTGATTTTTTAGCTGCTGCCGGGCTAAATTTCTCTCCGACCTCAGCAATTGGGATTCGGCGGATTTCCTGGCTGTGATATCCTGGGTCGCTCCGATCATCCGGGAAGTTCTTTTGCCCTGGTTATATACGATGTGTCCCCGATCATGTACATGGGCATATTCGCCATTTAACTTTTGAAACCTATATTCCTGCTCCCAGTCATCGGCGCTAGATTCAGCGAAGAACTTATGGGCGCTGGTCAGGATGCGTACTTTATCATCCGGGTGCAGTCTGGCCTCCCAAAACCGTTGCGGAATCAATGCATTCTGTATTTCGTAGCCAAAAACCCTTTTATGGCCACCATCAATCCAGAATATCTGTTCCGACAAGAGGTCCCATTCCCAAAGACAATCCGTAGTCACCTCTGTTATTAGACGGTACATGTCATTAAGGGATTTATGTTGCCGAAGCAAAGGTTTATGATCCTCTGGATTCTTTCTGCCTTTAAAAGACACAGATAAGAAATCATCGAAATAACAGGTAGTCACATCAAACCAATTCTTCATTTTTGGCCAATATATTGTAAAATGGATAGGGATATCCTGCAGCAATGCCCGGCAGTAAACAGTATAAAAAGTTTTAGGAAGTGCGTCCATAAATGGCGCCCATACATTCTTTCCCACTATATCCGCGGCAGAAATTCCTAATAATTCTTCTGCCATACGGTTCCAGGAGGATACAGTCCACTGTTGATCTACTATAAAAAAACCATTACCGATGATCTCAGCAATGGCGGCATCCGGATATTGTATCAGTCTACCCGTTGGCGAATATCCATTTTCATGCAAAGTAAAGGTAGAAGCCATAATACAGCATTTAAAACCCTACCCGAAGTTAGGAAGTGCTGCTTCGTTAATGTTATACTGTTTGACGATGATGTTACATGATTCACAGGTCTGGCCTTCACAGCAAATGAAATTTGGGCCGTACAGCAAATAGAGATACGGATAAAAACTTACATTTGTAATCATTAAATCATCTTTTAAACTGTGAAGCCTATTACCCACATGGTCGAATAATATGCTGAAGGGTTATTTCCTTTCCGTCATCCCATATATTGAATCGGGTAACCCGGTCAGTAAAAAGCTGGCGTCTATCAAGGTAACTGAGATCATTGTATTGCTATTGGAAATACCGCCGGACCTGCAATCCTTCCTATTTGACTTCAGCGATCCGCATAAACAGGACCTGGAAGAATTCATGCTGAAGAATTTTCACTATAATGCACCCATCGAACAGTTTGCCAAACTCAGCGGCAGAAGCCTGACCAGCTTTAAACGGGAATTTTCGGATATTTTCAAGACCTCTCCGGGAACCTGGCTGAAAGACAAACGGCTCTCGGAGGCCTACTACCAGGTAAAGCCAATCCCACAGCCGGAGAATAACCTATATTTCGAAGGCGTGCGACTGGACATATAGGATAAGGGCAATCGTGTTTTTTACTTTCAGCTTCTTGAGTATATTATGCCGGTGAACTTCTACCGTCTTTACCGCTATATCAAATTTTACTGCGATATCTTTTGAGCTTTCACCGCCACATAATAAACTTAAGACTTTCAATTCACTGTCAGAAAGGGATCTCAAATCAGGTGCCATACCATCGCCCCCAACCGTTTTTGGGACCAGCAATGCTTTTACTTCCGCGCAGATATATGTATTTCCCTTATTCACTTCTTCGATAGCATAGATCAATTCATCACAAGGGGAGTTCTTGGTCACATACCCTTTAGCTCCCAGTCGAAGAAACTTTTTTACGTTCGCAGGTTCAGAACGCATAGATAAACCGATAATCTTGGACAAAGGAGATACTTTACGAATGACTTTCAAGACCTCAAATCCGTCCAGGGGTTGCATATTAATATCCAATAGCACGACATCTGGCCGCTTATTTTTTGCCAATTCTCCGGCCATCCGGCCATCTCCGCATTCTGCTACTATTTCCATATTCTCTTTTGTTAAGAGCAAAAAGCGCCAGCTTTCCCGGATCAGGGTGTGATCATCAATAAGCATGATCGAGATTTTATTCATCATGTAAAAGATAGACTATTTCCGCCCGTTCATATCCTATAAGTCGAATAAATACTATATAATTCAGTGATTTTATGGAATTTTAAGAGTAAACCCTAGTAAAAAGGACCCTGTACAGGACCCCGATTTGCAAGCTTTTTATTGCGGCAACCCCTCTTCAAAACCTATATCAGCGTCACCCCCGGACATAGACAGGTCCAGGTTCCACGCAGACAGAACAAAATAAGGTGCGCCCCCTCCCGCGTCCTTGTCCCGGTAACGGCACCGGATAGTCCTTGTCTCCCCCGGTGCCAGCGATATATAATTGTCGGAGACAATCACCGGCAGAATATCCCCGCCGCCCTTCCCCTTCAAAGCCCGCAGATGGACAAAAAAGGCCACGGCCTTTCCCGTGTTGGTTATCTTCAGTTCGTACCGGGCACTATCCCCTTCCATCCCGCTCGTATGACGTATTTCCAACGTCGTCTTCGGCATGTCCTGCAAAGCCGAATAATCCGCATAGGATGTCTCCGGGGTCGTATACCAATTGGATTTCTTCCAGTTCAGGATATCGCTCTTTTTAGACAGCCAGTACCAGTTAATGCTATGCACTTCCCCGTCAGGATCCTTTAATTCCAGGCGTAAGAAATAGGTATCCGACAGCCCGTTGATAGAAGCCGGGAGGGAGAGGCAAACCTTTATAGCATCTTCGTCCACTCCGGTCGTCAGTGTCTGCGTGTATTTCCGGGCGCCATCCAGGTTGTACACAGACACTTGCAGTTGCAGGTCGGGGAATTTTCGGAGCAATGAATTGATGACCGCCACCGAGTTAGAGGCATAGGAATACATGACGTGCAGGGGCTCCATCGCCTTCTTCATACCAAAATAAGTGCCCCCGGCGTAAAGATAATAGTCGTAGGTGTGCCAGATCAGCCCCGGCCAGGGGTTGCTCAGCATCCACTGCACCACCCCCGTAGCCATATTGTATTTATGCAGGCCATAAGCCTCCATCATCGCCCTGTGCGCCTCATAGTTCTGTGCCTGGGCCTTGGCCGTATAGTTTTTTATCGAAGGATAGGCGCCGTAACGCGCTGTCAGCGCCTTGTTGAAAATGTCTGTCGTAGAAAAAACACCTCCTCCGGCATGGTAGTGCCAGGCCGACGAGGACGCAAATGACGGTGACGCCCCCGCCGGCGACCCCTCCGCCGTCGCCCCTATCAGCGAATCGGCCGGAATAAATTTTATAAGGCTTTCATAGGGAGGGATCGACGGGCCCGGGGATATTTCCGTGGCAAAGCTCCAGGCCCCACCAAATTCTTTGCCCGCATCAGTCTCCCAATATACCGGTGGCACCCATTCGTAGGGTCCCAGCATTTTCACGCCACTGGACCCTGACACCTTTGATTTACGCCCATCCGCCGTAGCAATCACCGGGTTGGGCCATTTCAGGGATTTTTCTATGTCCAGATAAGACCTCTCCAGCGATGCATCCGTCGGCGGCATGTCACTGCCATTAAGCCATACCATCAGGCAGGCCTTATTGCGAAGCCAGTATATGACACTGCTGTCCGAGGCCAATGCCACGGCACGCTCTGCCGCATCCCAGTGTTCCGGGTGCTGCCACGCCCCACAGCACATCCATCCTGTCATGACCAGTATGCCATATTTATCGCAGAGCTCATAGAAATGATCATCCTCCAGTTTACCCTCCGATCGGATGATATTCATGTTCATATCCCGTACCAGGCGTATTTCCTGCTCCTGCCGCTCTGCAGAGCGCCGCTGGAACATATCCGGAGCCCACGCCGCTCCCCGCAACATGATCGGTCGCCCGTTGACGATAAATTCTCTCGACTGATCATCGATCAGCCGGGAGGTGATCTCCCGAATACCAAAGTTTGCCCCTGCAGTGTTGCTTACCTTGCCATCCACTACCACTGATAGCTCAATATGATTAAGTTCCGGTTGGCCATATTGCCAGGGCCACCAGATGCGCGGGTCGGAAATATTCAACTGCGGAAAATCAGCAGGGTCCCAGTTGATATCTGTTGACTCCAACGCTTTGAGGTGTATCTTCTTTTCGAAATGAATGTTGCCGTTGATATCGCCCTTTACCAGGGCATCCTCCTCCTCGTTCTCATAATTGGTTATCCGCGCATCCACGCTCAAATGTGCCACAGTTAGGGCCGGAAGATCAAAATGAGTTGTGACCAGCGGGTACTCGACACCCACCTTATCGTAGGATTTTATTTCCACCTCATTCACAATCCCTGCATTATAATCCGGCTGATCGGGTATCCAGTCGGCATAATCGATCGCCAGGTCGCCCCCGTCCCTGTTTGGACGCAAAGGTCTGGTAATTTGCAGGGCCAGGACGTTTTCGCCGCCATAACGGACGTATTTTGTTATATCCAGTTCGATGATCCTGAAAGGCCCTTTCACCTGCGACGAATCCGCAATCTTCTGCCCGTTCAGCCAGACGGAGGCAGTATAATTGATGCCGTGTAGTTTCAGTAAGATCTGTCGCCTTTCAACTGCCTTCGGCAAATCGAACCCCCGCCGGAACCACCAGGGTTTATCCAATTTAGGGTCGCTTAATTTTTGCAGGTTCTGCCCCATGAATACATCGAATGGATAGACTTTATTCGCTATCAATCCGCCAAGGATCGTCGTGGGGATGCTGACAGTATACCAATCCTTTGCATCGAACGCAGCCATTGAAATACGGGTTCCCTGAGAAGTATCCGTCACCCCGGATTGCATTTTCCAATCACTCTTTAGCAGCCATCGCTGCGGCGCAACGGGTTGAGCCATGACGGGTGGTGTGGGTTGAGCCGTCACGGCCGGAATGGATGCCAGGCAAAGGCCCAACCCGGCAAGCAGTATGTGCATTTTCATTCCATCAAGGTACTGATTTAATTCGCCGCAACAACTACGTGTCCACCCGCCGCCACCGGCACCTCGACATAAGACACCGTACGCCCCCACTTATCCTGCTGCTGTTGCATCGGCATGGTTCGCCCCCCAACGGTGGCCTTGGTATGCATACCCGAAAACTCCGCCCGCCAGACAAGCGCCTTTGACCCTGTATTGGAAAGGACAGACTTTCCCCGTCCCGTATGTCTAACTGAAATGTTCGTCCCGAGGACCGGCAAATCCGCAAGCCAGGCGCCGCCATCTCCCGAATGCCGATAAAAGGTCGACACCGTCCGGGTTCCCGGTAGCACGTCCACCCCCATCAACCCCATCACTACCGCCTGCACGACCCCAAATGATACTTCCGGATATTCCCTGCGCTGAGTGTGAGGATCGGCCAGGTACAATATGGTTTGCCGGGCTGTATCCCAATACCCCTCCCGGTAAAATAGAAAAGGTAAGTAAGAAGTATTCTCCATATTCCATTTAACGGAGGCCAGATGGTCGATGGTACGCCGGGCCCTGGCCGTATCACGTAACGCGTCGAACCATAGCAGGAAGGTCTCCCCCTCCCCTAGCCCGAAACGGCCGTCATTACTGTACCAGGTATGGTAGCGGCCCAGGGAATCATCCCACCAGTCGGCTTCCAGGTGCGCCCGATAGCGCTCTGCCCTCTCTAGGTATACCTGCACGTTGGCATCCCGGTCACGCCGGTGCAAAATATATGCATAGGTCATCAACCCCCGGTACAGCGCCGCCACCAGGTCAACTCCCACCTTCATGTTCGGGATACCCTCAGAGTAGGAAGGTAATCCCCGGCACCGGTCGAATTTGTCGGACTCATCGTAAGGTACCGGCGCATTGGGATGTGCGGGCCTGGTGAGCAATGAGTCGGCCGCCAGCACCCAGCTGTCGATATACGGCCCGACCGTTTTTTCCTGGAAATTCCTGAACACGGGGGCCTCGGTATAACTGGTATCCCCCGTCCAAACCGCCAGCCGCCATGTCGCCCACAGCACATCGAAATTCGCATCCAGGTTATACCAAAACTCCCGGTCACTCCGATAGTCGTCAGGCGCCGGAACACCTTTTTTGTTCATTTCCCAATAAGTACACCAGTCCTTCGCCCCTGATATATTCTGCGCAAATAAAGTCAGCATATTCTTATTCTCCGCATCCAGGCCCAGGATCGCTCCGCCAACCGATTGATGCGATACATCCCGCATACAAAACGCATCCCGGGGCGGCAGGGCCGACTCATACCAGGGCCCGACAGGGTCGCCCGGTTTCCCCTTGTAATGCAAGGCCTGCTCTTTCGCCCAATGGAATGCCCGTGTCATGGCAGTATCCGAAGAACCAAACCTGACCCCTTGCGCATCCGCCGTCAAACACGCGACCAAAAATAAGGCCACACAAAGCCATCTTAACATATAGATATCGTTGATTAATTCACGATGAGCGGCCGTATTCCATCCCACATGACATCTTTCACAACCTTACCGGATTTCGTCACCACGACATGCCGCCTGCGCACGACGATACTCCAATCGCCGCCAAAAGCCTGCATGTGCTCCAATGACATCGATGTCCACCCTGCCGGCAGCCGGGGCATCACAGAAAACTTTTCCAGTCCCAACGGATCGATCCCGAAAAGCCCTTCCGTCACCACCCGGCAATACAATGCGCTTTCCGCCGACAACTGACGCTGATCGCCTTCCGGCCACGCTTCCACCGGATAGGGCACGTGCTCCCCCAGCAATCGCATTCGGGAATAGTAGGAGAAATACCGGTTACAGGTGTCCGTCGCCCCGGCATAGAACAGACCTCTGAAAGCATACAGCGTGGAACGGTCCCAGAATGTATTGTCCCCCGCTGCCGTCAACACTCCGTTCTCTGTCCATAACCAGGGCGACAACAAAGCCTTGATCGTTTGCGGCGCCCTGTCGAAAATGCCCATCACCAGCGGCATACAGATCCATGATCGCAAGACCGTGTTGCCGTCGTAATATCTGTAGGTGTCGTAACCGCTTACCCGGGCAGAGAAATATCGTCCGATCTGTTCCCGGAGCCGCACAGCCTCAGCAGCCAGACGGGATGCCGTCTGCTGGTTACCCAATGAGGCCGCCAGGCGGGACGCATATAAAAACCCGCCATAGGCCAGCACGTTTGTCGACAGGTTAATCTTCCCTGCGGGAAACCTTCCCTCCAATTCATCCGATTCGCTGGCGATCACCCCATCCCCGGTCTCCCTGCGCCGCAGGTAGGCAAGGCACCAATCGATCAGCGGCCAAAGCCTCCTTGCCTCGATCGTATCCCCGAAAGCAAGGGCAAAGCGGGATGCCCCATACGCGATCATGGCCTGGTCGCCCCGGTCCCCTGCACCCTGCCAGACGGAATCCCCTTCGGCAACGATGGAGCTCGGTATGGGTTTGTACTCCGGGTTCATATAAGACCCGAATAACCTGAAGGTATTTTTTGCTGCCTCCACCCCGCTCGCGTTACCGAGGAACGGAAAAAAAGGGCTGGCATATTCTGCCTGGTCGTTCGCCCAGATAGCCGCATAGTACTGGCCGCCGCCCGGGGAATGCATCAGGCCCGCCTTAGTATCGTAAATGCTTTCCGTCGCCCGCAGTTTCGCAAAGGCGAACAGCCTGTCTATCGTATCGTTGGGTGTCTTCAATACCAATGAACCGAAAATACCGTTCACCATCCCTATCCGCCGTTGCAGTTCGTACCCTGCTGAAAACACGTAGGCATCTTCCGTTTGCTTGCGGACCGAAATAACATAAGAAAAGGAGACGCTGTTGCCCGGCATAAGTACCTCATCGCCGCCTTCATACGTCCGGCGACTCACGACAAAAGGCCCTTCTACCTGGTTCTTTCCGTCCGTAACACTGTCATTGACAATAACTGGGATATGTATCCGTAATTTTACCGGTCCGGAATTCGTAAGGATGTAGGATTCCAGGTAAGCCCGCTTATCGACAGAGGGAAAGATCGTCCGCTGGATCATCAGAGGGGTCTGGGTGCGGCTTACACTTCTCAGCAGCCCCCGGATATAGAACGACACCGGCGTCTCGACGATCGGCTGATTGTCGACTAAAATCGAATCCGCCACGTGATCCGAAAGTTTCAGCGTATAACTCCCGCGTGTATCATTGGGTATCTTCCTCAAACCCGGGAATACCAGCTGTTGCCAGAGCTCCAGCCGCCCGGAAAGTCCCGTCCCATAGGTAACGATCGCCGCTATACCCTTCCCCGCCATCTCGATGTGATCGCTGTGGACGTCGCCTGCGCCGACCCCCCAATAAATACCTCCGTCCCCGGATAGTTTCCACCTGTCCCCTGAAGCCGCCACGGCCCCCGCCACAGCCCCCCGTTGTGCAGCCGTGGCCCCACGTTGCGCCGCCGCTGGCCCAGCCCAGAGGACAAGCCCCCAAAGTAATGCTCTCATCATCATATACTAGTCTGTTCTGTTCTGTAAATATAAGGCATTCGGCCCGTCCCGGCACCAATCGGCTATCGGGCAATGCCTGCCGGCGAAAACAGCAGGAACATAGCCACCATTGCGGCGAGCAGTAAGACCGCATAGAGGTGGCGGTCCTTCCAGGGCGCTAATTCCACTTTGTTGTTGACTCGCTGCCGATAAGGTTCCTTCATGGGCCATAACCTGCCGATCGCCAGCATAAGACCAGCGGTTATCACGAATAGGATGGCCAAAAGATGCAAAAAATGCATATGGACATGGACTACTGTCTGGCTCAAACCATAGCAGGTGATAAAGAAAATCAACCCCAGCTTCGCAGCCAGCGGAGGCACCCTCGTGGTGACCATTCCGATAAAGATCACCGTAAAGATCGGCACGTTGAAAAAACCGTTGACGATCTGTACATAGGTATAAAAACCGCTGCGTGCAAAGACCAAAAACGGCGCAATGCACATCGCCAGAAAACATACCCCCAGTTCAAACCATTTCGCCACCCGTATCATGGCTTTTTCGCCGGTGTCCAGGCCCCGTGATTGGCGCCAGGGCCTGTAGATATTGAGTACGAACAAGGTGCTCGAGCTGTTCAACCCTGCATTGAAAGTGCTCAGCCCTGCTCCAAAAATGATGGCCGCGATATACCCTGAGATGAACGGAGGTGATACCAGTGCCGACAAAGCAGGGAAAACCTCCGCCGTATTGTTCAGGTGCACGAATACATGCACCGCGATAAGTCCGGGAATATTAAGAAGGAGCGGCGATACCAGCTTCCCAAGACAAGCCACCGCAATACCCTTCTGACAGGTCCGCAAGTCCCGGGACGCCAACACCTGCTGCACGATGTATTGCTCTGTTCCCCAATAATACAGGTTGACCAGTATCATTCCTGTAAATAGCGTGGAGAACGGGATGGCGTCGGAAGCCTTACCAATGCTGTTCAGGTGGTCCGTATGGCTGCCCAGTACGGTATGCATACCCGCAAGGATATTTCCGTGACCAACGTACCGCAGGGCGAAAAATGGCAACAGGATACCGCCCGCGAAAATGCCCATCCCGAGCAGCGTGTCCGACACTGCGATCGCCTTCAATCCTCCAAGCACACTATATAAACAACCCGTCGCCCCCATGATCCATACCACGATCCATATCGTCGTCCAGTAGTCCAGCCCCAGCCTGTCCGACAAGTGGAACAGCCCGCTGAAGGCTACGGCGCCACTATACAATACCGTCGGCAACAAATTGATGACGTAACTGATCAGGAAAATGACGGATACCAACTTACCCGTCCCACGATCGTACCGGGCCGACAAATAATCCGGCGTCGTCGCGATACCCGTCCTGAGATAGATGGGCATAATGAATTCCGAGACCACCAGCATCGCAAGCACCGATGTAATGCCCCAGGCCATGACCGTCATATTGTTGGTATACACCAACTCATTCTCCCCTACAATGGTCGCCGTATTGATATTGGCAAACAACAACCCGCCGCCCACCAAAAGAGGGCCCAGCTTCCGGCCCGCAAGGAACAAGCCGCTCAGCGTATCCACCTTCGTCTTCCGCGACTGTCGCCAGGCCACGAAAGCGATGATTAACGTAAACAAAAGAAAACTGCCTATCGTGATCAGGTTCGCCACCTACAATGTATTCCTCCTCCACAGCACCATTGGCATCGTTTCCTGCACCGCCTCCCGCGTCATCACAAACTGGCCGGCCTTTTTCCCCATCAACGAAAAGTCTGCCGAGTAGGTGGTGATGCCGATCAATTCCTTTGCCGGTTCATCGTTATGCGACAGGATGCCAAGATCCTTACCCGGCTTTAGTTTCCTGGCCTTGCATTCTTTCAGCATGGCGAACATGGCAAAGTTGTCTAACGTGAAAT
>Ga0302325_10020678_pt1 | contig 13794 bp, 13 predicted proteins | sample Palsa_T0_2_FD_201948 | JGI IMG/M metagenome (GOLD analysis project Ga0302325, IMG submission 201948) | Peat permafrost microbial communities from Stordalen Mire near Abisko, Sweden - Palsa_T0_2 | ecosystem: Environmental > Terrestrial > Soil > Palsa > Peat permafrost | place: Sweden: Abisko... | reverse complement strand
GTCGGTCCGGGTTTCGGTGGGGCATGTCCTCCAGGTCCCGTTTGCCCGGTTGGTCCCGTGGCCGACCGGGTTGCACCGTGTGCGGGCCACCGGCTTCGTCGTGGCGGCGCTCTCGCCACGCCCGGCGGGCGCCCATGGGGTCGCCGCCGCCACCCTCGCCGAGCTCAAGGCCTGGATGACCGGCCCGGCCCACCCGGTCGGGGTGGCTCTCCTCCTGGGCGCCGAAGGACCGGGCCTGACGGAATCGGCCCGGGGCGCCGCCGACGTGGCGGTCCACATCCCCATGGCCGACGGCGTCGACTCGTTGAACGTGGCCACGGCCGCCGCTGTCGCCTTCCACGCCCTGGCCGGACTGTGACGCCGGGCCGGGTCAGAGGTTGCGGGGCCCGGACCCTTGGCGTCCGAGTACGTCGTCGGGGTTGATGAGCGTGCAGCCCTGCAAGGAGAGGCACCCGCAGCCGATACATCCGGTGAGCCGGTCCCGCAGGTGTTCGAGTTGGGTGATGTGGTCGTTGAGGTCGTCGCGCCAGGCCGTCGAGAGGCGCGCCCAATCCTTTCGGGTCGGGGTGCGGTTCTCGGGCAGGAGGTCGAGGGCCGCCTTGATGCGACGGAGGGGGATCCCGACCCCTTGGGAGGCCCGGATGAACGCCACCCGGCGCAGAATCTCGCGGGGATACCGCCGCTGATTCCCTGCGGTCCGTCGACTCGAGATCAGCCCCTGGGACTCGTAGAAGTGGAGGGCGGAGACGGCGACCCCGCTCCTCTCCGCCACCTGGCCCACGGTGAGCTCGCGTTCGGCCAGCGGTTCTTCGGACATGGGCTTGACCTCAATGATACTTGAGGTTTTAAGGTCGGTGCTATGCGATTGACCGACGCCGAACAGCGCTTTCTCACCCGACATCCACGAGGCCACCTCTCGACCATCGGACCGGACGGCTCGCCACAGGTGAAGCCTCTTGGGTTCACCTATAACACCGCCCTCGGGACCATCGATATTGCCGGGTTCAACATGGGACGCAGCGCCAAGTACCGGAACATCGGATCCAACCCCCGCGTCGCCTTCGTCGTCGACGAGGTGACGGCAGACACCATGGAGGGGGCACACTTCCTCGAGATCCGCGGCGTCGCCGAAGCCGTCGCCGCCACCGTCCCTCCAAATTCTCACCTCGCGCCTGAGATCATCCGGATCCATCCCCGGCGACTCATCGCCTTCAACATCGACCCCGAGCATCCTGGCTTGCAGACGAGGGACCTGGCCACACCCGGGGGCGGTCCGGCCGCAGCCTGAGGTGCAGTCCGGGTCTGCACCGGACCGCGTGCACCCCAACACGATGCGATCTCTTTTAGCTCATCCCGAGATCAGCCCAGCTCGCTGGCCGTGATGGGGAGAAGCGTCGGCCAGGTGATGTCGGGCAGCGGCTGGTTGAAGGCCTCGTACTTGGGCACCGCGGTGGCTCGATAGCGATCGGTGGAGTGAGTGCGGTCGGGATCGTGCTCGGGGATCACGCGGTCGCCGAACACCTCGAGGAGTTCGAGGATCTCGTCCGGGTGCAGATCCTGGGGCATGCCGAACACCAGCTGGTCGCAGCCGACCGACTTGTAGGACTCGAGCTGCTCGGAGACCTCTTCGGGGTTGCCGACCAGCATGATCCCGGCCTCGATCAGCTGGTCGAGGAACTCGTCCGGGTCACCGCTCCCGATCAGGTCCTTCAACATGAGCGGCGGATCGGGCCACGTGATGGCGTCCATCGACTTGGGCATGGTGTCGTGATACAGGTTGACCATGGTCACCAAGTAGCCGCTGACCCGCTCCAGCGCCAGCTTCCTCGCCTTGGTCCGGTCTTCGAAGCAGAGCACCGCGTTGGTCATCATCATGTTGTCGTTCATGAACTGCCCGAGCGGTGCCTCGCACTTCGAGATGCCTTCCTTATAGGCCTCGATACGTCCCCGCAGGTTGTAGATCGGCTCGAAGTTGAAGGCGATCGCACCGATGCCGAGCTCCCCCGCCTTTTGGAACGTCGGCGGGTTGCCACAGGCAACCCAGATCGGCGGGTGCCCTGGTCCGTACGGCTTGGGCAGCACGTTGTGGGGCGTCGGTACCGTGAAGTGCTCGCCGAAATAGGAGTAATCCTTCTGCTCCCACATGCGCGGGATCTCCCGGACAACCTCGTCCCACTCCGCCTTTGTCGAGCTCGGGTCGAGGATATTGAAACTGGCCAGCTCATGACTACCGGCACCACGGCCCGTCCCCCACTCGTAGCGGCGACCCGTCACATGGTCGAGCATGGCCGCCCGCTCGGCCAGGCGCACCGGGTGCTCCTTGCGCGGCGACAGGCTGTTGATCCCCGAGGCAAGGTGGATATAGTCGGTCTGACCTGCGACGAGGCCCATGACCACCTCGGGCGCCGACATGTGGCTGTACTCCGTCAGGCTGTGATGCTCGCCGAACCAGGCGTATTTCCAGTTGTGCTTGTCGGCGAATATCGCGTAGTCCGCCTCGAGCATGAGTCGGCGGTGCTCCCACTCCGTGTCGTGGGCACCGGGACCTGGGATGTAACCGTTCAGGAAAATGCCGAATTCCATTGAGCCTCCACTATCGGACCGTACGCGTGGCACATACCGTATCGTTCCTCGACTTCAATGGCTGTCGGGCTGCACCTCCGTCCTCAGACGCGTCCGAGCACACTTCGCGTGGCCGTCGCCACCTGTTCGATGGCTTGATCAGCCGGAAGTGCGGCCAGTGCCGACGAGAACACCTCCACGCCCACCGGAGCCGTACAGCCGCCGTCGGAGAGGACCTCGAGGACGTCGCGCACCCGGGCCGCGCCCTCGCCCGGAAGGAGCCGGCGGGCCATTGTCTCTTCCATCAGATTTAACTCCGCCACGGCCGGAGCGTCACTGACCTGGATGGCGTACACCCGATCCCGCGGGATCCCCATGAGGCTCTCGGGCGTTCCCCCGCTGCGGAGCAGGTGCCAGGTGTCGAGGAGCACTCCCCCATTGGCGCGTCCAGCCTCCCGGACGATCTCCCACGCACTCTCGATGTCCGGGATGTTGGACCACGGCAAGAACTCGATGTGCACCAACAGGCCGTGCTCCTTAGCGCGGTCGCAGACGCCGGCGAACGCTTCCGCCGCGGCGTCGACCGAGATCGTCCGCCCTGCCCCGAGATCGACGACGTTGATCGACCGGGCCCCCAGGGCATCGGCGACTGCGTAGAAGTCCTTCTCCTCGAAGCTCGTGGTCCAGTCGCTCGGTACGGCATCGTCCTCTCCCGGCAGCCAGCGGGTGAGCGCATCAAGTTCGGCGATCTCGATGCCGTGATCGGCCAGGGCTCCGCGCAGATCTGCATCGGAGTATCCCTCGGCCCGCGCACCGAGATAGTCGGATTCCCACATAGAGAGGCCGGCGAACCCGGAGGCAGCGGCCAGTCGGAGACGTTCGGTGAACGGCGTCTGCAACGCGCTCCCCGCGCACAGCACCAGATCCTCGGAGGTCAGCATGTCCCCCTCCCTTTCTCGTCGCGGCCTAACCTAACCTCGTCAGCACGTTCCGGGTGATCTGTTCGATCTGCGGGTCGCGTCCGGCCAGCCCGTGTGCCCAGTCAGTCGACCCCGACGTCACCACCGTGGCGCCTGCGCCGTTCGTGTACGCCCCCAGTACCGCGTGCCCATGACGTATGCGCTCCATCGCCTCGGGGTCACGCGTCCCGAACAGGCGCGACGCGATGTACTCCAACTCGCTGGGCTCACCGGGCTTGGGAGGACGGGGCGCCGTGTCGCGCGTGAAGTGCTGCGTCGGGCACGTGCCGAGGATCTCGAAGGTCGACGGCGTGCCGTCCTCCCCGGTCGGGTAGGGCAGGCCATCGCGGTACGTGAATTCGCACCCGTCGCACTCGTAGCCGACGACTGTCGGCCCGGCCCCGAGCACGTCGCCGTAGCCCAACCCGGTGCCGTCAAAGATCCAGTGACCGGCGCGATGCACCATGTAGCCACCGAGGCCAGCGGTGACATTGCGACCTATGCGGTGATAACCCCCTCGGGTGAACGTGACCCCGGTCATGGAGTTCTCGGGTCGACCGACTACCACGTCGGACCAGAACGTCGTCACCTCTGCTTCATTGTCGGTTCCCATCAACGGGTCGTTCTTGAAGAAGCCCTTGTACCCGACCATCACGTCGTGATCGTCACCCTCGAGGCGCACCTGCCATAACGAGGTATTGCCTGAAAAGAAGGCCGCATTGCCGCCCCGCGCGATGAATCCTTCCACCGTGTCCCGCATGGCGCCCGACCAGTACTCGTCATGGCCGACGGAGAGGTACAGGCTGGCGCCGTCCAGTACCTCGGGGTGTGCGTCGAGATCGGCATTGCTGCACACGCCGATCTCGAAGCCCTCGCGTTCGGCCCATTCGATGAACGGCATCTCCCAATCCGGCCAACCGGCGGATCCGGCGTAGCCCGACAGATGGTTGATCTGGATGTAGCCGACGTGCGCCGCGTTCTGCGGGTCGGGCTCGCCCGTCCCAGTCACGCGACGACCCTTGCCCGGCGGCTTGTAGAGATAGCCCGCTGCCATCGGGCGCTGCATAGCGACATGCGTACCACCGGTATAGAGGTTCGGTCCTCCGAAGTCGTTATAGGCATGCCACGTGTTTGTCGAAAGGGCGAGAACGATGCGCGCGTTGGAAGGAGGCCGCACGACGAAGAACGCATAGTCGCGCCGCACCTTCGTGCCAACGTCGATCTCCATGACGACTTCGTAGTAGCCCGACCGCCAGGCCGGATCGACGTCCAAGGTGAGAGCGGTCGGCCAATCGCACCCATTCGAAGAGGCATCCTCGGGCGTCTCGTGCTCCTCTGCCTTCACCGCAGCAGAACGGAATACCACGTCGCGTCGGGCGCCGACCCGTGCCACCTCGACGCGCACAGGCCGGCCGGCCGACGACGAAAGGTGCAGTCCGACTTGGTCTCCAGAGGCAACGGACTGCGGCCAGCAGTACCCCGTCACCGCTTGGCGCGCCATGTCCTGACCTTATCGGGGCAAGGTCAGCGATTCGGTCCTCTCAGGCTCGGCAGCGCGAAGAGCTCCGTCGACCACGCCATGAAACTGCGCCGACGTGAGCGTGCCGCGGCTGGACTCGTCCTGGTTGGCGTGGAGGAGAATGTACTCATTGACGAGGACTGAGTAGAGGTGGGCCAGGGCGCGCCCATCGCCCTGTCGGATCTGTCCCTGGTCCTGTCCGTCCTCGATGATGCCTGCAATGAGACGCAACGCCTCCTCGAAGCGAAGATTGACCCGATCGGCGAAGGTGGCCAGGACGGGGCCGGTGATGGTGGCGTCGCCCCGTACGTGACGCATGAGCAGCCGGAAGTAAGGACGTTCGTTGAAGAAGGTGACGGTGTCATCGACCAGCACGTGAAGCTTGTCGAGGGGGGTGACGGCGGCGTCGGCCGCCGCTCGAATGATGGGGAGGAGCTCGTCGCCCCGTCGCGTCAGCGTCTCGGAGAGCAGGTGCTGCTTGTTTTCGAAGAAAAGGTAGATCGCGGCAGCGGAGAATCCCGCCTCATCGGCGATCTCCCGCAAAGAGCCGTTGTGTATGCCGCGCTCACCGAATATCTTCTCGGCCGCATCGAGGAGGTCGACCCGGTTCTGGCGACTCTGGGCCTGCCGCTGTGCTCGTCGCTGGGCTCGGCGGTCCGGTTGGGTCGAGACCTCGTCCACTGCACTCATGCTACGAGGGTCGGGCGCGCCCGCCCGCCATGTTGCTCACGCGGGAGTGACCGCAACGGGCAGAAACTCATGGCGCCGAACTTGCAGGCTGTCGAACCACCGGGGCGACTGGTCGCGGTCGAGTTCGATCGCACTCGTGCGCTCGAGCAAGCACTTCAGCACGACCTGGCCCTCCAGCCGGGCCAAGGGAGCACCGACGCAGTGGTGGATGCCGCGGCCGAAGGCCACGTGGCGCCGGGGCAGGCGACGATGGAGGTCGATGGCATCGGGCTGTGGGAATGCCGCGGGGTCCCGATTGGCGGCTCCCCAGAACAACAACACGGTCGACCCCGCCGGGATGGGTACGTCCCCTAGTTGGGTGTCCTTGGCGGTGGAGCGAAAGAGGAAGCGAAATGGGGACTCGAGGCGCAGCGACTCCTCGACGAAGGCAGGTATGAGGTCCGGTTGCTCACGGAGTGTGGATTGGACCTCTTGGTGCTCGGCCAGCAGGCGAACGCTGTTGCCCAGCAGACTCGTGGTCGACTCGCCTCCTGCGCTCAAAAGGGTCTGCAAGATGATGCAGGCCTCACCCACGTCGAGCACGTTGGCCTCCATGGCTCGAGCGATCGCCCCGAGGATGTCCTCACTGGGCTCTTGGCGGGCCGTTTCGAGTTGATCGACGATCCAAGTCCCGATGTCGGCGACGCGCAGCATCAGCGCCTCCAGCTCAGGCAAGGTGAGCCGCCCGCCCACGAGTGAGGTCCCATCGAACGCGTTGCGGAGGAGATCGTCGAGGTCACTGTCCCGGAAGCCGATCAGGCTGCTGACGAGGGTGATCGGGACGACGTTGGCGACGGCCGCCATGAAGTCGACTCTCCGCTCCCTTACCGCGTTGTCCACGCAATGGGTGGCGACCTCGGCGATCTCGGGCTCGAGGGCGGCCATGCGCTTGGCGACCAGCTCGGAAAAGACCGCTTCTCGGTGGATCTTGTGATCGGGTGGGTCGGCGGTGGCGAGCACGTAGCCACCGCTCTCGCCGAATGACCAGCGGCACGGGAGGCCCCGGTCGTCGCGGTAGAGCAAGAAGTTCATGTTCGAAGAGAAGTCCTCGACCCGAGCAGTGGCCTCGACCAAAAGGGCGAACGACGTCACGACGAAGATGTCGGTGCCCGGAACCCGCCACACCGGTGCTTCTTCTCGCAGTCGACGGTACAAGGGGTAGGGGTTCTCGATGACCGGGGGGTCGAGCAGCAGCGTGCCCGGTAGGTCTCCCGTCATCGAACCGGGCCACGTTCCAACTGGCGGATACCGAACATGACGCCCCTTGGTCGCGCGGACGGCCTAGCCGCCTTTCCCTCACTAAACTGTAGATTGGAAACTTATCTGCTGTTACGATACTAAACAAGTATTCACGAATAGGGTTCGAGCGGCGTAGTGGGGGCGGGATGAGAGAGGTCGTCGTTGTCGCCGGTGTCGGTGGAATGGGCCTGGCCTGCGCACGCCAGACGACATCGCGGCAGCCGTGGAGTGGCTGGCCAGCCCAGCGGCGTCCTTCGTGACGGGCTGTGACCTGCGGGTCGATGGCGGGGTCACGGCCGCGATCAACGGCCTCGGACTCGGACTCGGACTCGGACTCGGACTCGGCATGAAGCCCGCATGAGCCGAGCGGGGGAGGGCCACGAGAGGGCCGACCTGCCCCGGCATGAATTCACGCCTGACTGGGCCGACCTCTCGACGATCCCCGGTGCCACCGCGTCGTGGGCGCACAATGGACTCGTCGTCACGGACAGTGGTGAACTCATCGGGTTCCACGCCGGGCAGCTCGTGGCCTTTGACAGGCAGGGCCGCGTTCTACGCGTCATCCGCTCCGGTCTCACCGAGGGCCATGGCATCACCTTGGTGCGAGAAGGAGCCGACGAATACCTCTGGATCACCGATCCGGGCTTCGTCCACGTGTGTGACAACGAGGAGGGCGACGAAGCCTGGGCGGCGCTGTTCGGCAAAGGGGTCCATGTCGATTCTGGCGAACCGCGGGTTGTCAAAATGACCCTGAGTGGGGAGATTCGAGCCGAGCTGCCCATTCCTCCCAGGGATGCCGCCACCGGGCCGGGCATGATGGGGACGTACTGTCCGTGCGGCTCAGCCATCGACGAGGAGCGGTTCGGCGGAAGTGGCGACGTATGGGTAGCCGACGGCTACGGATCGAGCCTCGTACACCGCTTCGACAAACACGGGAGCCATGTGGCCGCGCTCACAGGCGAGGAGGGAGGCGGCCGATTCGTCTGTCCTCACGCCGTCTTCATCGATCGCCGCCCCCACAAGGCCCCGGAGCTCTACATCGCCGACCGCGAGAACAAGAGAGTGCAGGTTTACGACCTGGCGGGCCGGTATAGGAGGACCATCGGTGAAGGGTTCCTGAGCAGCCCCAGTGGCTTCGCGCGGTGGGGAGACACCCTGGTCATAGCCGAGCTGTACTCACGGCTCGCAGTCCTCGATGCCGACGACAGACTTATCGGCTATATCGGAAACGACCCGGACGCCGAAGATGGCCAGGGATGGCCCGACAGGCCCGGTTGGCCCAACGCCCTGACCGACGAGGGATACGTGCAGGCTCCTCAGCTCAGAGATCCTGATCGGTTCAACTCGCCCCACTCGGTAGCGGTCGACAGCGAGGGAAACCTCTACGTCTCCGAATGGCTCATCGGCGGGCGATACACGAAGCTCACCGCGCGGCCCTGACCATCTCCGTGAGTGGCTTCGTCTGCGACTACCTGCCGGCGTTTGCCTGCGCCGTATCCACCACTTCCCACACCTCGACAATGAGATCGTCCCGGAACCGGAACAGTATGTTGTACTCGGTGTCATAGAGATTCCCGTTGGCACGAAGCGCCGACCGGTTGTAGTGAGCCGAGACGAATTCGTCATCGGCCACCAAATGGTGGATGGTCACGTGACTGGTGCCGGGCTGGAAGCCTTTCCATCCGTCGCCACCGAACCATGGCACCTGGTCCCACCCGTCGAGCGGTCGGACGAGCCCGAAGGCCAGTGCAGCCGACTGCGGAACCCACCACTTCACGTCATCGGCCACCATTGGCCGCATGGTGGCACTGTCGTCGTTGACCAGGGCAGTGAGAAACTCGATCACCGCATGTTTTCGTTTCTGGATTGACACGTTATTCCTGTTGCGACGCCGCCGCGAGGCTTTGTCATTGATTGGATTACTTCGGGGGTGGCGCGATCGTAGTCGGGTCGCGTTGACGCGCCTGAGTTCGGCCGAGGAAGCGCCGACTACGACGGTCGGGTGGCCTGGCCAGAGCCTGTCGGCGTCCGCACGACGGTGCGGCCGGTCGTTTCACGCCGCTCGAGCGCCTCGAGCTCGGCGGGAACCTCGGCGAAATCGATCTGCCGGCCGATCACCGGCCGGATCGTTCCCGCCCTGGCGAGCTGCAGGACACGGTTCCAGATGTCGACACCCTGTGCGGTCGAGAGGAAGTTCAGGCCGAACGTACGTGTCGCCCGGGGCGAGTCCACGAAGGCGAAGCAGACCCCGACAAGATCAAAGTTTCCGTAGATGCTGGGCTGGATCGACATCGGACGCTCCTCCTCTTCGATGCCGGAGGCGAATCCGATGATCAGATGGCGGCCGTTGAACGCCATGACCCGAAACGTCTCCGTCGTGACCGCGCCGCCCACGGTGTCGAAGGCCACATCGACTCCGCGCCCGTTGGTGACGTCGTCGACGAAGACAACGAAGTCTTCGGTGCGGTAGTTCACGGCGTAGTCGGCGCCCAGGGATCGGCAGAATTCGACCTTCTCGTCGGTTCCCGCCGTCGCGATCACCGTAGCGCCGAACGATTTGGCCAGCTGGACGGCGGCCGATCCAGCGCCTCCGGCCGCGGCGTGGATGAGGACGAGGTCACCGGGTCCAGTCCGGGCGCGGACCCGCAGCGCCAGGTAGCTGAGCAGGTACGGAAAGTACATGGCGATTCCCTCTGCCGCACTGAGCCACGTGGGGAGGATCTGGAGGCTCGGCCCATCACAAATGGCCGCTGACGCGTAGGCCCCCCGCGCCCCTGAGGCGACACCGACGACTCGCCGGCCAAGAAGAGTCTCACATCCCGGTCCGGCCGCCTCGACCGTTCCCGCCGCAGCCATGCCGACGACGAACGGTGGTTCGAATTTCAAGAGCCCGTATCGCCCGCGAATGGTGTCGATGTCGTTGAAGTCGAGGCAAAACGCCTCCACCTTGATCCGCACCTGGTTGGCACCCGGATCGCCCACCTCCACGGTCTGGATCTGCAACGCGTCGGACGGTGCGGTCAGCTGGGTGACCACCCATGCGGTCGCTTCCGTCGCCGTCATCGGGAGCCTCCGTAGTCGACCGGCAGGTGTTTGATGCCGTTGAGCCACGACGATCGGAGGCGGCCAGGCGGCCCCATCAACGTGACGTCCCCCAATTCTTCGGCGAGTACGTCGAACATCACCTTCAGCTCCAAGCGCGAGAGGTTGGCCCCGAGACAGTAATGAGAGCCACCCGCCCCGAAGGTGACGTGGGGATTGTGCGATCGACCGATGTCAAACTGTCGGGGGTCGTCGAACACCTCCTCGTCGAAGTTGGCGGAGGCGAAGTACAGTCCCACCCGCTCACCCTGGCGCACTGGGCGACCGGCGACCTCGGTGTCCTCAATGGCCGTACGCTGGAGGACCACCGCAGGCGAGGCCCAGCGCAGGATCTCGTCGACGGCGGTCGAGGGTCGCTCCGACCGCCATCGGTCCCACTGGTCCGGGTGCTCCAGAAAGGCCAACATGCCGTGGGTGATGGCCTGTCGGGTGGTCTCGTTGCCGGCGACGGCCAGGATCATGAAGAAGAATCCGAATTCCTCACTCGTCAGGCGTTCACCCTTGGCATCGGGGCGCACGAGCCGGCTGGTGACATCCCCGAAATCGACCTCGACCCGAGCCTCGGCGGCCGCATGGGCGTAGACGAACATCTCGATGGTGCCCGAGAGGTCGCTGGCATACTCGGGGTCCTCACTGCCAGCCATCTGGTCGCTCCAGTGGAAGAACTGCTGCTGGTCCGCGTCAGGAATGCCCATGAGGCCAGCGATCGCCTGTAAAGGCAGATGACGGGCCACGTCGATCACGAAGTCCCCCGTGCCCTCCCGCTTGGCGGCCCAGACGATCCGGCGGGCTTGTTCGCGCAGATCGTCCTCGAGGCCAGCCAAGGCGCGCGGCGTGAAGCATCGGTTTCCCACACTGCGCACTCGGGTGTGCCGTGGCGGGTCCATGCAAAGGAGGAGGTTCTTGCTCGATTCGCCGGTCGGATCGGACGCGTCCAGCCGACGAGCGAAGGCCGACTTGGCCTCCACTGACCAACCCGGACTTCTCGTCACCGCCGAGACATCGGCGTGGCGGGTGAGGGCCCAAAAACCCCCGTCGCCGTAGTCCGACCCGGTGGACGTCTGTGGATTCCACCGGACCGGTTGGTTCCGGCGCAGCCAGGCGAACTCGTCGAGGGGGAGGTGATCGGCCAGCAGATCGGGATCGGTCAGATCGAAGTGGGCGTCGACAGGTGTCGAGGGCACGACGGCATACCTCCGCGAGTGAGACCACTGGGTAAGGGGACCGTAGACTTTGATACCAGCTGGTGTCAACTAGGCTCGGCCTTGCGTGGACTACCAGGTGACGATGCCCTTCAAAGGGATCAGTGCCGATCGGCGGCGCAGCGATCGGCGGATCCGGCTGGTGAAGGCCGCCTTTGCGATCGCCGGAACGGAGGGCGCGGGTGCACTCGGCGTCAGTCGGGTGTGTCTGGACGCGGGACTCACCAAGCGCTATTTCTATGAGAGTTTCTCCTCCCTGGCGGAACTCGAGAGCGCCGTGGTCGACCATGCGGTGACGGTGATGTCGGAGCGGATCGATCCGTTTCGGCCCGCCGGACCCGGGGGGCCACCACAAGCGTGGCTGGAGGCTTTCGTCGGCGCGTTGGTGGACGACGAGTGTCTCGCTCGGGTCTTATTGGCCGAAACCCACGGTGGCGCGCTCAGTCCTTTTCGGCATCAGATCATCGACGTGGCCATCGCGGGGATGGCACCCCCAGGCTCCGACCCGCAGGCGGACCTCCGGGCTCGCCTCGTGGCCTACGCCCAGATCGGCACCCTGAGTGAGTTGTGTCTGGCCTGGCACCAGGGGCACCTGGTGATGGAACGGGCCGCACTGGTCGACGTGCTTGCCGACCTGTTTGTCCGCATCAACGGAGTCGGAATCAACGGTGTCGGAATCAACGGAGTCGGAATCAACGGAGTCGGAATCAACGGAGTCGGAATCAACGGTGTCGGAGCGCCCCACGGGGGACCTCACTAAACGGACCCCCGGTTCCACTACACGGACTGAGCTCGGAACCTTCGGCACGAAACGGCGTGAGCATCCGGTCGCAAGCAGGGTCTTTCAGCTTCGCCTACCATGTGCCGGCCGACGTCCGCTGCGGTCGGTGTGCTGATTAAATAATCCGATCGTTTCATGATCCGATTGCAAACGACTCTGGGGAGGGTATGAGGATGTTGTGCAAGGGGCTGATGCAGCTTCGCAGGTCGGCGCTGCCGCTCGCATTGGCGACGGTAATTCTGGCGGGGACCTCGGTGGTGCTCACGTCGACGACCGCGGGCGCTTCGACAGCGGCATCGGGCTCGAGCGGGGTGTGGCCCGGAGTGGGCAAAATTTGCGAGCCGGGATCCGGAGGCGCCTCTACGGTGCGCGGCGTGGGCTCCAAGACCATCAACATCGCCGTGTTCAACGACGCCTCCAACACCATTGACCCAGGACTCGAGTCCGAGTTCCCCCAGCAAGCCACGGCGTTTGCCGATTGGTGCAACGCCGCCGGGGGCATCAACGGGCGCAAGATCGTGATCGACAATCGTGACGCCGCGCTCTTCAACGCGGCGCAGCAAACGACGGCGGCCTGTCAGAGCGACTTCATGGCCGTCGGCGGCGGCATGGCCCTCGACCAGCCCGCTGTCCCCATCCGTGAGAAGTGCGGGCTGGGGCAGATCAGCGGCTATGTGGTCTCGGACGCCTCCGTTGAATCCTCCGACCAGGTCGACCCGACGGGGATCAACACAAGCGCCGTGACCGCGGGGTGGTTCGGGGTTCTGGCCAAGGCCTACCCCAAGGCCGTCCAGGTCTCCGGCATGGGCGGGTCGGACACCCCTTCCGTCATCGAGTCCGAAACGAAGTACGAGTTTGCCGCCGAGGCTGAGGGCTGGAAAGTCGTCGACTTCCTGGAGCCCCCGACTTCGGTGGAGAACTGGGCGCCCTACGTCGAGCAGTACCAGCAAAAAGGAGTCACGGCCCTGTGGCCGGCCGACAACGCCAACTTCACCCCCTTCGCCCAGGCGATGACCACCGCCGGCTACCACCCCGCCTTCGTGGCACTGGGGACCCAGTTCGCCAACACGCAGACAGTGCAGGCCGTGGCGGCCAACCCCAGCCTGCCTCCTATCTTCGTCGAGACGCAGTGGTGGCCGCTCGCGATTGCCTCCCAGAACCCCTCGACCGAACAGCTCGTCACCACCATGAAAAAGTACGCCAAGGGTGACCAGATCGACTTCGACGACGAAGAGGGGGCCGAGGCATGGACCCTCTGGGCCAAGGCGGCCTCGGCCTGCGGCGCCAGCCTCACGGTGAGCTGCGTGCTGAACAACGCCGCCGCCACGAAGAACTGGGACGCTGGTGGGATTCAAGCGCCGGTTGCAACCTTGACGCTTTCAAACGAGAACCCCCAGCCCTCCCCGTGTTTCGCCATGCTCCAGTTGACCGGCAAGGGGATCAGTTACGACAAGAAGCTCACCCATCCCACACAGTCCATCTGGAACTGTGACCCCAAGAACGTCGTCCATTTGACGCCGGCACAGCTGGCGCAACTCAACGCCCTGTGAGCATGCGTTGGGCAGGACGCGTCGGTGGGTGCAAATTGCATAGTCTTGCCCAGTCAGGCTTCTGATCATTCTGTCGGGGGGCGGCCGCCGTGCATGAGTTCATTATCTTCACCATCGGGGGCCTGGCTGCGGCGGGCATCTACGCGATAAC
>Ga0302325_10020677_pt1 | contig 13794 bp, 10 predicted proteins | sample Palsa_T0_2_FD_201948 | JGI IMG/M metagenome (GOLD analysis project Ga0302325, IMG submission 201948) | Peat permafrost microbial communities from Stordalen Mire near Abisko, Sweden - Palsa_T0_2 | ecosystem: Environmental > Terrestrial > Soil > Palsa > Peat permafrost | place: Sweden: Abisko... | reverse complement strand
ATCGGCGGTTCCGAACGCGGCGTCATGCAGGCCTTCGCCGAGTTGAGAGATGGTCGGAACTACGCGGTCGTCAGGATTTTCCTTGTGCCGTTCCGCCGCGGTGTAGAAGTAGAACGCGATGCCCGCAGCGAAGAGGAACCAGGAGAGAACGATCGCCGACATCCTGCCAGGTTCGGCCTTGATGGCGAACAGCTTCATAGTTTGCCCGAGGCGGCGAGCTGCATGTAAGCGTTGTCGAAGCGGAAACGCACGCGGTCCGGCTTGCCTTGAACCGCGCCGTCTGGGTACTTGATCGCTACGTCGTCGACGGACTTGGTCTTGTCGCCGAGCAGTTGATGCGCGAAGCAGAACTGGCGCACCAGATCCATCTTGGTTTTGAGGTCGGGCGCGGCGGAGAATTGGAGCGCAGATTGGGGAGTGGTGAAGAGCTTCGTGGTGCTGAGTTGCTCTTTGTAAGAGGCGAGAGAATCCTGCGAACCGGCCGCGATATCGGTCAGCACTTTGTCATTGCCCATCTTGGACATGACTTCGTACCATGCGCCGGTGATGGCTTTAGCGAACTTTTGCCCATCGGGCTTGGCAAGGATGTCCGTGCGGACGACGAGGAGGTCCATGATTTCGCCGGGAATTTGCGAGGAATTGAAGATCGAAGTCACGCCGGGAGTCTTCGCGATCTGAGAGACCATGGGCTTCCACGTGACGACGGCTTCCTGCGACTTATTGGCGATAAAGGCCGTGGCGATATCGGAATCCGACGTGTTCAGCATGATGACTTTCTTGATCTGGTCCTTCAAGCCGTTGATGGTCATGGCGCGATCGAAGAGATACTGCGATACCGTCTTCTCGACGAGCATGACTTTCTTGCCGGGGAGTTTGGCGAGCGTGAGGCCGTTGCGGACGAGAATCGCGTCGTTGCCGTTGGAATAATCGCCGACGATGATCGCGGTGGTGTCGACGCCCGCGGCGGCAGGCATATCGAGCGCCTCCATGTTGGTCATGGTGCAGGCGTCGATGTTCTTGGCGACAAAAGCATCGAGCGACGGCGCATAGTCGAACCGTTGGACCTTGATGTTGATTCCGTACTTATCGGCCCACTTCTTCAGGATGCCGGACTTATCCATGTAGTAGTAAGGATTCCAGCCGACATAGATGGACCAGCCGACTGTGAAGGTGGGCTTCTGAGCGGAAAGAGGAAGCGAAGTTAAGAGTAGGAGTGCCGTTAAGAATATTTTCATTGTGTAGGTCTGCGCGACGGTTCGCGCGGCCAAATCGTGATGTCCCGCAGGGCATAACGCACGGGCTTATCGCGCATGGCGATCAGCGCCTCGTTCAATTCGAGCAGCGTGCCGCGGGAAAGAGCCAGCGGATGTTCATCCGGCTGATAAACGGTTCGGACGGGGTAATCAAGGTAGGGCGTGTTGGCTTCCTCAATGTGCGTGCCGAGAAGATGGGTGACGATCTTGCCTTTGGTGAAATCGACGAGCCGCTGCGTGCTGCGCGCGAACTCGGGGAAATCGGAAACGTAGAGGCGTCCCGGATAGACACTATCGCCGGTGAGTAGCACGCCGGTCTGGCGGTCGTAAAAGGCGATACTGAGTCTGTCGTGGCCGGGGATCGGAATCACGTCGAGAATGCGTTCGCCTAAATCGATCTGGCCGACGTCCTCAGGCCACTTCTCGATGTGGAAGGCCTTTTGGGTTTCTTCGACGGTAAGCGGAACGTAGGTGACGCCGGGCTTTTCTTTAAACTGAGCGTCGCCGGCTATGTGGTCGCCGTGCGAATGGGAGTGCGTGACAAGCAGAGGAATGGACGCGCGATTGTTGCGCTGAAGCCATTTCGCGATCACCTCATCCACGATCTTCGCGGTCTCGGGTTTGCCCGCGCCGGTGTCTTCGAGCATTACGCGGTCCTTGCCAAAGAGCAGGTAGAGGAAGGGCTTCTCGTAGTTGGTGCAGCCCGATTCACGAAGGATGTAGAAATCGGGATTGTACTCATGTACCTGCCAATCCGGAATGCCTTCGCAGGTGGGGCCGCTGGCCTTCCAGGAAGCAGGCACAGTGCCGCGGCGCACACCGGCGCCGTCCGGCTGAGGGGCTTGAGAGAGAGCGAGGATGGGGAGAATGAAGACGTAGAATCGCCACATAGAAATCGAAAACAATGTGGGCGATCATGGCCCTAGGGGAAGCCTTTCAGTTTAGCGCAGAATGCTGTTATCTTGAAAAATCCTGTGAACGACAACTCATCCGAAATCCTTTGGGAAGAGCCGCTGGCGGGCGGCGCGACATGGTCCCACAATTTGAAGCGCGGTACAGCCTTACGCATTACCGATGTTGAGGGCGGAGGCAACGCCGGGGCGATTTTCTACAACTGCGAAAACCCCGTCGAGCGGTACAACATGCCGGATACGTTGAAGGCGCAGCACATCGCGCGCCTCACGAAGGGCTTCGCGATTTATTCGGATATGGGGCGCGTGCTGCTTTCGGTTACCGAAGATACGTGCGGGTGGCACGACCCGATCGGCGGCCACACAACAGAAGCGCTCGTGCGGGCGAAGTATGGCGAGAAGAATTATCAGCAGCACCGGAACGCGTGCCATCGCGACGCGCTGAACGGCTTCTTGATCGAGCTTGAGAAGTATGGATTGGGGCCGCGCGATCTTGTGCCCAATGTAAACTTTTTCAGCAAGGTCGAGGTGGGGGAAGACGGCGGCATGAACTTCGTGCCCGGCAATTCCAAAGCGGGCGATTACGTGGAATTGCGGGCGGAGATGAATGTGCTGATCATCGTGAACTCATGCCAGCATCCGATGGATCCTTCGGCAACTTATCAGGCCAAGCCGTTGATGCTTTCGATCCGGCGCGTTCCACCGCCTGCGGCAGACGATGCGTGCCGAATGTCGCGGCCGGAGAATCAGCGCGGCTTCACGTTGAGCGAAAGGTATTTTCTCTAATGATTGTTGAAAGCAATCTCGACGCCTCGCACGCTCAATACAGCTTCGATGTGCTCGCGGGTGAACCCTGGATCCATGAAGTGAAGCAGGGCCAGACGCTACGAATTGTCGATTTGGAGGGGAATCAGGCGGTTGATACGCTTTTCTACAACGCGCATGATTATGCCGACAGGTATAGCGCTATCGATACGATTACACGGCAGAAGAACATCTATCTCACAGCGGGAACACAGCTAATTTCTTCTGAAGGCAATGTACTGGGCGAGATTGTGGCCGATACCTGCGGCCGGCATGACACGCTCGGCGGCGCGTGCGCGATGGAGAGCAACATGGTGCGCTATGCGATTGAGAAGCGCTACATGCACGCTTGCCGGCAAAGTTTCCTGAAGGCGATCTTGAGTTGGGGACGTGGACTGGAGAAGCGGGATATTCCACCGAACGTGAACTTCTTCATGAACGTGCCGGTCACCGCGGACGGGAAGCTGACGTTTGAAGACGGGATCTCCGAAGCAGGGAAGTACGTTGAGATCCAGGCCAAGATGGACATTCTGGTGCTGGTGAGCAATTGTCCGCAGTTGAACAACCCCTGCAATGCTTACAATCCGACGCCTGCGCGCATGCTGATTTGGGACGCGCCGGTCTGATGTTCCGGAAAGTCCTGATTGCCAATCGCGGCGCAATTGCCTGCCGCGTGATTCGTACGCTTCGGAAAATGGGGATCGGTTCCGTGGCGGTGTACTCGGAAGCGGATAAGCACGCGTTGCACGTCGCGATGGCGGATGAAGCAGTTCTCATTGGGCCGGCGCCTGCCGCGCAGAGCTACCTTTCGAGCGAAAGGATCTTCTCGGCTGCGCGCCAGACGGGTGCTGAAGCGATTCATCCCGGCTATGGTTTTCTTAGCGAGAATGCGGACTTCGCGGAGGCTTGTGCGCGCGAGAGAATCGTCTTCATTGGGCCGACGCCCGCACAGATGCGTGCTTTCGGGCTGAAGCATACGGCGCGCGAACTGGCGATTGCGAATGGTGTGCCGTTGCTGCCGGGTTCTGGGCTGCTGAGTGGCTTTGAAGAAGCGGCGCATGAGGCGGAGCGAATCGGCTATCCGGTGATGGTGAAGGCTACGTCGGGCGGCGGCGGAATCGGCATGCGGCTTTGCCGCAATGCGAGCCAGCTGCGCGAAAACTTCGAAGCTGTGGAGCGGCTCGGCAAGGCGAACTTTAAAGATGGCGGCATCTACTTAGAGCGCCTCGTCGAACAGGCTCGCCACATTGAGGTGCAGATCTTCGGGGATGGCAAGGGCAGTGTGGTTGCCCTGGGTGAGCGTGACTGTTCGGCACAGCGGCGCAATCAGAAAGTGATTGAAGAGACGCCTGCGCCGGGAATCAGCGTCGCAGTGCGCGCAGGGCTGATGAACGCGGCGGTGAGGTTGGCTCGAGCCGTGGGGTATCAATCCGCGGGAACCGTGGAATTTCTTTATGACAGCGGGCGCGCGGAGTTTTACTTCCTCGAGGTGAATACGCGCTTGCAGGTGGAGCACGGGGTCACGGAGGAAGTGACGGGGCTCGATCTGGTGGAGTGGATGGTGTTGCAGGCGGCCGGTGAGTTGGTGCTGTCGCAACCGGAACCGCGCGGGCATAGCATTCAAGCGAGAATCTACGCGGAACAGCCGCATAAGAACTTTCAGCCTAGTTCAGGGGTGTTGTCGCAGGTTGTGCTTCCGGGCGATGTGCGTGTCGAGAGCGGCTTCGAGACCGGCAGCGAAGTAACGCCCTACTACGATCCTTTGTTGGCCAAGATCATTGTGAAGGGCGTGGATCGCAGTGACGCTGTGGCGAAGTTGCAGGCTGCGCTCGGGACCTCGCGTTTCGATGGAATTGAAACGAACCTCGACTACCTGAAGACCATTGCGGGCACGGAGACGTTTCGGGCGGGCGGGTTTCCTACGGCTTTCCTGGCCACTGTGGATTACCATCCGCATGCCATGGAGGTGGTGGAACCGGGTACGCAGACTACTGTGCAGGATTTGCCGGGGCGGCTCGGCTACTGGCATGTTGGAGTGCCGCCATCAGGGCCTTTCGATGGGCTCGCGTTCCGGCTGGCGAACGAGATTGTGGGGAATGCGCCGGATGCGGCTGCGCTGGAATGCACGCTCATGGGACCTGAGCTGTTGTTTCATTCGGCGGTGACCATTGCACTAACTGGCGCAGATATGCAGGCCACTTTGGATGGAGCTGCGGTGGCTTGTTGGGAGCCGGTGGCGGTGACGGCGGGGTCTCGGCTGCGTACGGGTGCTGTTGTGGGCGCGGGCGCGCGGGCTTATCTCGCGGTGAGTGGCGGGATTGATGTGCCGGAGTATCTGGGTAGCAAGAGCACTTTCATTCTTGGCAAGTTTGGAGGGCACGCGGGGCGTACTCTGCGGGCGGGAGATTTGTTGCGATTTGGGGACCGTTTGCTGTCGCGCGCGGCTCAGAAGGCGCAATCGGATATGGTGCGAGTGGAGTATTCGAATGTTTGGCATGTTGGGGTCCTTTATGGCCCTCATGGAGCGCCGGATTTCTTTACCGCGGAGGACATCGAAATGTTCTTCGCTACCGATTGGAAGGTGCACTACAACTCCGACCGGACGGGCGTGCGGCTCATTGGACCCAAACCGCAATGGGCACGGAAGGATGGAGGCGAAGCAGGCCTGCACCCTTCGAACGTTCACGACAACGCTTATGCGGTGGGATCGGTAGATTTCACCGGCGACATGCCGATCATTCTGGGGCCCGATGGTCCTAGCCTCGGTGGCTTCGTTTGTCCGGCGACGGTTGTTCATGACGAGTTGTGGAAGGTCGGGCAACTCAAGGCTGGCGATGTCGTCCGATTCAAGCGAGTGGATAATGCTCCCGCGATTTTGCGAGTGCGCGGCGAGACGGTTGTGCGGAATAGTGGTGACAGAAATCTGCTGATCGAGTTCGGTCCGAATCGTCTGGACTTCGCGCTGCGTTTGCGTGCACATGCAGTGATGGACTGGTTTGAGAAGAATCGCATGCCCGGGATTATCGATCTGACTCCGGGGATTCGTTCGCTGCAGATCCACTATGACAGCGCACTGGTAAGCCGCGAGGCGTTGCTGGAAGCGCTCGATACCGTGCCAGCGTCTGCGGAGGAGATGGTGGTTCCGTCGCGAGTGGTGCATCTGCCGCTTTCCTGGGACGATCCTGCAACGCGGCTTGCGATTCAGAAATACACGCAGAGCGTGCGGCCAGATGCGCCTTGGTGCCCGAGCAATATCGAGTTCATCCGACGGGTGAACGGGTTGGAATCTATAGAGGATGTGCATCGCATCGTATTCGACGCTAGCTACCTTGTGATGGGCTTGGGAGACGTATATTTGGGCGCGCCGGTGGCTACACCGATCGATCCGCGGCATCGGCTCGTCACCACGAAGTACAATCCCGCGCGCACCTGGACGCCCGAGAATGCGGTTGGAATCGGCGGAGCTTACATGTGCGTGTATGGCATGGAGGGTCCGGGCGGGTATCAGTTCGTGGGGCGTACGGTGCAGATGTGGAAGACGCATCGGTCGACTCCGTGGCTGCTGAGGTTCTTCGACCGCATACGGTTCTATCCGGTGAGCGCCGAGGAGTTGCTCGAACTGCGAGACCGCAATTTCGAGCCGCGGATTGAAGACGGCACGTTCCGGCTGAGCGATTCCACGGGCTTCGATGCGACCGAGTTCAAAGCTCGTCAGCAAGCAGCGTTCGAAGCTGAGCGGGAGCGATGGATTGCGGCGGGTCAAGCGGATTATGTCAGCGATTCGGGAACCGTGGAGGAATCGGCCGATTCGGATTCCGTACCAGCGGGAATGCATGCGGTTCGGTCGCCCGTGACGGCGAATGTGTGGAAGATCGTTGCGGCGCTGGGGCAGCGCGTGGCGGCGGGAGATAAACTCATGATCCTCGAAGCGATGAAGATGGAGATTGTCGTCACCGCACCGTCGGCTGGCGAGGTGCAAGAGATTCGCTGCCGCGAAGGGGCGCTGGTGATGGCGGGAACCGTGCTGGGAGTGATCGCATGATGGATCTCAGTTCGATCAAGCATCTGAGGCCGACCGAGATCGTCGAGGAGGTCTACCAGCGGATCAAGCCCGGGCCTGAGTGGATCCTGATTGTGCCGAAGGAACAGGCACTTCAGCGGGCGGCGGCTTTGGAGAGTTCGCCCGATTCGATGAAGCTGCCGCTGTGCGGCGTGCCGTTCGCGGTGAAGGACAACATTGATGTGGCGGGGTTTCCGACCACGGCGGGATGTCCGGCCTTCGCCTATACGCCGGAGAAATCGGCAACAGTGGTGGAGCGGTTGCTTGCCGCGGGTGCGATTCTGATTGGCAAGACGAACCTCGATCAGTTCGCGACTGGATTGGTGGGTGTGCGGTCGCCGTATGGGATTTGCTCCAGCGTGTTCGACGAACGGTACATCTCCGGCGGGTCGAGCGCGGGTTCGGCCCTGGCGGTAGCGAAGGGTCTGGTGACGTTTTCGTTGGGCACCGATACAGCGGGGTCGGGGCGCGTGCCCGCGGCGTTCAATAACATCGTGGGCACGAAGCCAACGCGGGGCGCGATCAGCAATGAAGGTGTTGTGCCCGCTTGTAAGACGCTGGATTGCGTCTCGATCTTCGCAGCAAATCCGGATGATGCGCTTATCGTGCTGAATGTAGCGCGGGCGGGATATCGGGAGACGGCTGCTCCCTGGGTGGGCGGTCCATTTCGATTCGGAGTTCCGGCGCAGGACCAACTGGAGTTCTTCGGCGATACGGCGGCCGCGGAATTATACGAGAAGGCGATCGCTCAGATGGAGGAGCGTGGGGGCGCAAAGGTCGAGTTCGACTTCCGTCCATTTCGCGCCGCGGCGGATCTGTTGTACTCCGGACCTTGGGTAGCGGAGCGGCTCGCGGCGATTCAGACGTTCTATCAAGAGCACGCGGAAGAGATGGATCCAACGGTGCGAGGCATCATCGCCGGGGCCTCTTGCTATACGGCGGTTGATACTTTCAACGCGATGTACAAACTGGAAGAGTTGCGCGCTGGGACGCTGAAAGAGTGGACGCACATGGATGTCATGCTGCTACCGACCACGGGAACCACTTACACGATCGAAGAGGTTCGTGCGGAGCCCGTGGCGTTAAATACGAAGCTCGGGTATTACACGAACTTCGTGAACCTGCTGGATCTGGCGGCGGTAGCGATCCCGGCCGGATTCCGCCCGAACGGGTTGCCCTTTGGCGTTACGTTGATCGGTCCCGCTGGCACCGATACGGCTCTGCATCAATTGGCTTCGGGGAACTACCCAGCGACGCCACCCGGATGCGTGTTAGTCGCCGTATTGGGCGCGCACCTCTCTGGCCAACCGTTGAACGGGCAGCTGACAGACCGCGGGGCGCGACTGAAGAAGACGTGCAAGACTGCCCCGGGATACAGGTTTTACTCCCTTGGCGCGAAGCCCGGGTTGGTGCGCGAAGACGGTTTTGCGGGCCCGGGCATCGAGGTCGAAGTGTGGGCTGTTCCCTCTCAGGAGTTCGGAAGCTTCGTTGCGTTGATTCCCCCGCCGCTTTCGATAGGCACCGCCGCGCTCGACGATGGCAGTACGGTGAAGTGTTTCCTTTGCGAACCTTATGCAATCGCGGACGCGAAAGAGATTACTGAGTTGGGCGGCTGGCGGGCGCACTTAAAGCAAGTCTGCTAGGCTTTTTCTCATGCATTCCCGACGCACCTTTCTGCTGGCTTCGGCCGCATTACCGCTGTTGGCGCAGTTGAAGTCGCGTAAGTCCGAAGCTAAGCCCATCACTCCGGCAGAACGGAAAATGCGGATTTCCCGGGCTCAGCAGTTAATGGCCGAGAATAAAGTCAACTCGATTTGCCTGGCTGGCGGAACGTCGCTTGAATACTTCAGTGGAGTACGTTGGGGCAACAGCGAGCGCATGTTCATCATGGTGCTGCCCGCGAAGGGTGAGCCGTTCTATATCTGTCCCAGCTTTGAAGAAGACCGGTCGCGCGAACAGATTTCGCTCGGCAACGGCGGGGAGCATGCGCAGGTTTTTACGTGGCATGAGGATGAGAGTCCTTATACGCTGACGGCGATGGGGCTCAAGGAGCGTGGGCTACTCACTGGCAAGCTCGGCATCGAAGAGACGGTGAAGTTCGTGTTCGCCGATGGCATCGCGAAAGCCGCGCCCAGTGCGGATGTCACCAGTGCGACTGCAATCACCGCGGGCTGCCGGATGATCAAGAGCGAGCATGAACTCGCGCTGATGCGCCTCGCTTCGAGCGTGACGCTGCAAGCTTATGAGGCGGCATGGAAAGCGCTCAAAGTTGGCCTGACGCAGCGGGATTTCGGAAACCTGGTATCCGAAGCACACACGCAGTTGGGCTTTCCGGGTAGCGCCAGCATCCAGGTGGGCGAGTATTCGGCGCTGCCACATGGCTCGATCACGCCGCAGGTGATTCGCGAAGGCACCATTTTGTTGATGGACGGCGGATGCCGCGTCGAAGGATATGAATCGGATATCAGCCGGACATTTGTGATCGGCAAACCCACGGACAAGATGAAGAAAGTCTTCGACATTGTGCATGCTGCGCAGGCGGCGGCGCTCGCCAAGGCCCGCCCCGGTGTGGCTTGCGGTGATGTAGATGCGGCGGCGCGCAAGGTGATCGTAGATGCAGGCTATGGGCCTGACTACAAGTACTTCACGCATCGCGTAGGGCACGGGCTCGGCATGGACGGGCACGAATGGCCTTACCTGGTGAAGGACAATCCGCTGCCCCTGCAAGCCAACATGACCTTCAGCGACGAGCCCGGCATCTACATCACGGGCGAGTTCGGCGTGCGGCTCGAGGACGACATGCACATCACCGAAAGCGGCGCTGAAACTACTGACTCCCGTGAGCAATTCCCTGGAACATCCGTTCGCCTAGCCGTATCTTTTGCCCGTCCTGCTGGTAATGTTTGGCAGAGATGGAAGAAGCGGCGTTCCGGCGGGCCTTCCGGGAGCATAAGGATTCGATCTACGCGTTCACGTACCGGCTGACCGGTTCATCCGCCGCGGCCGACGATCTGACTCAGGATTGTTTTCTGGAACTGTTCCTCAAGCCGGAGCGATTCGATCCGGAGCGAGGCTCACTCAGAAGTTTTCTGTTGGGAATTGCCCGGAATCTGGCATTGAAACGATGGCGGCGGGAGAACCGTTTTCAGCCGCTTGAAGAAGAGGGGCCTAGACTGCAACAGCACGATCTGCCTGCCGATGCCGGCCTCGCGGTGGCGGCAGCAATGAAGTCGCTCTCGCCGTTGCAGCGCGAGGCAGTGGTGCTTTTCGAGTATGAGGGACTGACGCTCGAAGAGATCGCCTATGTAACAGGCGCGGATGTGGGGACAGTGAAATCGCGCTTATTCCGTGCGCGGGAAAACTTGCGCGCGGACTTGGCTCCAATGCGTGGATGCAAGCGGGGTATCTGAATGAACGACCAAGAGATGAATGAAATTCTGCATGAATGGAAAGCGCCGGAAGCGCCCACGGACCTGGAAGCAAGAGTTTGGGCCAAGCGGAGGGCGCCGGGTTGGCGATGGTGGCTGACCGGGTCGATCCGCATTCCGGTACCGGCGTTCGTGCTGGCAGTGATCGTTTTGGCAGCGCTGTTTTTTGCGGTACGCAGACCGCCGCCAAAGGCGGCCACACAGACGGGGCTTGCAGGGTTTCAGCCGGTGAAGGAATTCGCACCGAGAATTGTAGGGAGCAAATATGAAGTGCATTAGCGCGTTGGTATTTCTGTTGGTGAGCGGAGCTGTAGCGTTGCAGGCGCAGCAGATTCGCAGCTCGATCTGGACCACGGATCAGTTTGTGCTGCGCTATCAGACCATGCTCGAACCGGCCCGTCCGAAGGGACAGCCACTCAATATCGGCGGCGGAGGGTTTAACGACTCTATCACGCAACACCGCATCTTGACGGATGACGAACACAAGAAGTTTTTCGGGTATGACCTTCAGGTAACTGTGCTGGGCGGCGGTCAGTTTCAACTGAACTTCAGGCCGTTGACGACGGTCATGATCCGGAAGACCCTGGACCTGGACAAGTGGACTGAAATCTCCTTGCCCTCGGTACCAGCATCATTGTCCGTAAAGGATGGTGATACTGTGGCGCTGGATCTTCTTGTTAATCCCGGTTCAGGAGAGAAGATTGTGGAGTACTTCACGGTCAGTGACCCTTCAACCTCCGGCAGTTCCGTCAGGGATCTCCAGATGGGCGACATTCAGATGGCGCTTGCGAGTCCTCAACTTCATATCAATGGGAAGAGTTGGGAGTGGAATCACGGGGACTCGCATGGATCCGCGAGCGGAGCGATTCTTTGGGTGTACGTGCCTGATCGAGGCCGCTTTTTAATTTCGTTCCAGCCGCACGCTGACCTTGGTTTCCGGCCTGCGGGGGAAGCCAAAGGCCCACAAATCAAGTTCACGTGGAATGGCGAAACCTACGAATTGAAAGGCACAGAGCGCGTATTGCCCGCGGCCGGCGCCTGGAACGTTTACGTCTATCAGGATCAGGCCTATCAACCAACCTACCCACCCTCACTTTATGGCGGTGCGGACAAACCGGAGAGTTTGATTCGTAGGTAACGCTCAGTCGTGGGTAATCGAAACGATAGTCCCCGGTGAGTTGCCTTCCAGTCTGTTGTTCACGAATATGAACGCGGTTCGTTTCTCTCTCTTCGCGATTTGCACAATCTCCCTCAGCCCTTCGCGCGCCCCTGGATTCGGATCGAGCACTTCCGAATACGGCTGAAACTTCTCGACAGCCTCCTCATAACTGCGACCCCGGCGAAGGAGGGCACGGCAGACCAGGAAATCGGCCGTCACGGCATTCGGCACCGCAAGTTGGACAGGCAGTTCCGGCATGCGCGTCCAGGCATTGAACAAGTGCGCGACATTGTGTGACCGGAGACAGGCAAAATACTCTTGCGTGAGGAATTCAGCGTTGCGGATTTCCACGGCATAGCGGAACCCGGAAGGCAAATCTGAAAGGAACGGATCGAGTTGCTCAAGGAATTGACTCACATCGGGAAAACTCGACCTGGCAAACGTGCCGAACTCGAAAATCATGACTCCCGTCTTCGCATGATGTGGGATCAAGGGACGCAGGAACGCATCGAGAAACAGACGTGCATCCAGAAACGTAGGGTTCTCCAGACCCGCCTGCGCGCCATACCTCGCATGCACCGGAAATACCTTGCAGGTGATCTGCTCAGGAACCTTGAACCCGAATTGAAAACCGTCGGGAACCTGCGCGAAGAGCTTGCGCCAGAGCTCCTCGCTCGGAAACTGGTAGAACGCGAAGTCTCCACAGACCACCGGGAAGACAGACGCATATTCGCGCAGACAGCTTTCCTCAAACGCCTTCCTTGAAAACTTGCCGCGATGCAGGTAAAGAGAACGGTCGTAAATCTGGCCGAGCCAGCCTTCGTATTTCCAGGAACTGCCGCCGATGTAAATTCGTTCGGCCGCCAGGCTGAACAAACGTTCGCGGAGAGCGTCCCGGTCAAACGAAGCAAGTTCGTCAAAAAGTCCAGGCACGCTTAACTGAGCGATCTACCAGGCGCGCGCGGAACGATAGCCGTAGGGATCAGCCCCAGCCTCAATGACGCCGCCGGGAGTAACACGGATCGCAACGGGCGCCGCCCCGCTGCTCCAGCGTGTTCGGGTGCCGACAAGATGGCCCTTCGCCGCCAACTCTTCCATGACGCCCGGTTGAATGCGATCGTCAAGCAACAGATCGCCAGGGTTCATGGCGTGGTTGTCGAAGCTCGAAACCAGGTGGCGCGTCTGGAAGCGCGGAGCTTCCAGTGCGATCTCGGCATCCATGTGGAAGATCACCACGTTGAGCAACACCTGGATCAGGGACTGTTCCTGATTGTCGCCACCGGGGGTGGAAAGCGCAAGGAAGGGCTTGCCATCCTTGGTCACCAGCGTGGGGCTCAGGGTAACGCGGGGGCGCTTGCCACCCGCCAGTTCATTGGGATTGCCCGGCACCAGCAGAAACGATTGCGCCCGCTCGGTCAGCGGTATGCCCGTATCGCCCGCGATCACCGAAGGCAGCCACGCGCCGGAAGGAGTGGAGGAGAACATCATGCCATCCTTATCGATCGCGTCGACACACGTGGTGTCCTTGGCCATCAGGGCATCGTCGATTTTGAGGCGCGTAATCTCAGAGAGAGACGGGTGTACCGGTGGATGGGGACCGATCTTACCGGGTCGGAACTCGAGCGATGCTTTCGGACCGATGAGAGCACGGCGCTCATTCGCATAGTCCATTGAGAGCAGCGTCTCGGTCGGGATCTTGTTGAACTTGGGATCGCCATAGTAGGTATCGCGGTCGGCGTAGGCAAGTTTCAAGGCTTCCGTGAGGGTGTGAAGATAGGTGGCGGAGTTGTACCGCATAGCGGCCAGATCGTAGCCATTGAGGATGTTCAACGCTTCGATCATGGTCGGGCCCTGGCTCCAGAAGCCCGGCTTGTAGACCTGGTAACCCTTGAAATTCGTGGAGACCGCTTCCTCTGGCTCAAGATGGAATGCAGCCATATCGTCATAACGCAGCAGGCCTTTGTTTTCCCGGCTGAAGGCGTCAATCTTCTTGGCGATCTCACCGCGATAGAAATAGTCGCGAACCGCGTCGATGGCCTGAACGCGATTCTTGCCGGCAGCCAGCGCTTTCTTCTCAGCGGCCGCCATCGAACGGAGGGTGCGCGCAAGATCGGGTTGGTGAAAGATTTCCCCGGTGACGGGAACATGTCCGTTGGGTACGAACACGTTGCGGGAAGTG
>Ga0302325_10020676_pt1 | contig 13794 bp, 8 predicted proteins | sample Palsa_T0_2_FD_201948 | JGI IMG/M metagenome (GOLD analysis project Ga0302325, IMG submission 201948) | Peat permafrost microbial communities from Stordalen Mire near Abisko, Sweden - Palsa_T0_2 | ecosystem: Environmental > Terrestrial > Soil > Palsa > Peat permafrost | place: Sweden: Abisko... | reverse complement strand
TAAGAGTGTGTCACTGTTTCATGTATATGGCTCCCGGAATCCTCTTTCAAATCTAAACCCCGATCCCCCTTCGTGCTTCCATGCTTTACCTATTCGGGGACCTCATCAACAGCAAGTCGCCCCACCTCACTCACGGTCCCAACAAACACTATCCATTTCAACAGAAGATCAGGCCATTAAGCAGCATCTCCAACTATCTTTCGACGACGACGACTCTGGATCATGGCCTCGGGAACGGGCATAGGACTCCCCATCGGACAATTCTGCAGCCACCCGTGTGTCGAGTGCCGAGGAAGTGCCTAGCCCTCTAGTCAAGAACTAGATGGCTGAGATATATAATCAATGTTGAGTGCCGGCAGATTGTGAACGTGGCTGACATATGCAGGAACTTGTTTTGAATGCACGGAGCCGTCGGATGCCTTTAGATCATGTTGAAATTCAAGACATCGTGTGAACACGAAGTAGGCCGTCCATTCGATTACAAGTCCAAATGACTACTCCTCGGAGTTTATGAGGCCATCGCTGTTCGGTTTGGGCCCAAACAATGGGGGAGAGTATTCAAAAGAATGCTTGGCATTCATGTTACAGAATGGCTAAACGCTATGCTAAAACAATGTGAAGCAGAGTCACAGCTCAACTTTCCAAACCAGGTATCACAAATTTCCTCTCTCCGCCTGCTCCCTCTCAATAGCCTCAAACAAGCTCTTGAAGTTCCCCGCTCCAAATCCATCAAACTCATTCCGCTGAATAATCTCAATGAAAACTGTAGGCCGATCAAGTAAAGGCTTTGTAAATAATTGCAACAGGTATCCACCCTCATCGAAGTCGATGAGAATATTCAACTTTTGAATAGTCTCAAAATCTTCTTGCAACTTCCAGTTTCTCTTGTCCTTCTTCAATCTTTGGCGCATGGTAGTGTAATATGCTTCGGGGACGTTAATGAACTCAACTCCACGTGCTCGCATGTTTGAAACCGCGGCAATGATGTTGTTTGTTCGCAGCGCAATATGCTGCACGCCTGCACCGCCGTAGAAGTCAACGTATTCTTCGATCTGACTCTTCTTCTTTCCTGGCGCTGGCTCATTGATGGGCATCTTGACGACGTTGTTTGGAGAAGCCATGACGATAGAGTTCAGCGCCGAAAATTCTGTAGATATTTGGGAGTCGTCGACAGACCAGAAGCGGTGGAAGGAAAGACACTTCTCATAATATTCGCACGCTGCTTCCATCGCACCCCAATCTTGGTTACCGACACAGTGATCTATTGCTTCGAGCGTGACGGTGGGAAGAAGTCGTAGGAGCGGGTCGACCTTGGCACTTGGGATAGATTTGTAGCCTGGGAGGAAGACGCCGTGATATGAATCGCGGGATATTAAAGTGTGAGTTGTGTCGCCGTATGTGCGGATGACAGCTGTGGTGACGGATCCATCTTCGTCTGACCTTCTGCGTGTAGGTTCGACGGAGACAGCGCCTTGTTCGACTGCTTCTCGGTATACACCTTCCACATTATCCACTTCGAACGCAACATCCTTTACTGCATCTCCATGTTTCTCAAGATGTTCGTGTATCTCTCTCAATAGCTGCCGATCTTCGGGCGAGATGGGCTCATCCTCTTCGAGGCAGGTATATGATTTGATGGGCGATGTGAGGACGAATCTGATGTCGCCATTTGCAACGACATGGGAGGCGATGTATCGACTTCCGGTCTCAAGGCCTCTGTAGGCAATTGTGTAGAAGCCGAGACGAGTGGTGTAATACGACGCTGCTTGCTTTGAATTTCCAACGTACCAAGTGATGTGGTCGTATCCGCGGAAGTTTGGCAAGCCTTGCACAGCACCATTCGTATAGTCGCATGTGGGGAAGGTAAGGGAAGTAGGAGTTAAGATTGGCGGGGTAATTGCTGAAGGAGCCATGACTAGTGACGTATGGCTGAGGTAAGAGATGGCAGAATGATAGAGTAGAAATGCTCTCAGAAAATACTTTTCCCTTTCCCTTGAGAAGTGTCGAGGTCTTGTAACAAAGGGAAAGACTAAGTCGGCGCAAGCGGAAATCTCACCTCATACATACATATCATGGTCGCCTCCAAGTGGAAACTACGACCGACTTACTGCCCATCCAGGGCAATCACCGATTACGAAGGTTCTGCTGGCAGGGTCATGATTGGGGATTGCTTGTTTTGTCCCACCGCGGAAAGGAGGGAGTGAGGTCGCAAAGCTCACAAGGCTGCGGTTGTTGGCGGCCCGACAATAACCGCCTTCCAAACAGGTATACCAGCACCGCCCACCTGCAGAACCGCAGATCAACGTTCAAGTAACGTGATACGTGATTAGAAGCCTCACATGTAGGCACCTATCAAAGCAAGTGCTTATTCGAGAGCTGTGGAACTGTTGAGCTCCATAGATTCCATTCTCACTCTGCTTTCTCGCCGTCTCGGGTATCTATCACATTCCTCCCACGCCCCCTTGCGTCACTCTCACCCTTCAAGGAAGGCGCGGCTCAATTCAACTCGAGCTCTTTTCAGCCTTTTCGTTATCTGGGATCTTCATACCTAAAATTCAAAAATGGTCTCTGCATCTCTCACGAACCATGATCTTTTCATCCTCGAGAAAATCAAAGATCCAGAATCTGGCCCCTCAGCTCCGGTTCTAATCGTCTCTTCTCTCCCTCGAGACCCACATATCACAGACGATGCCATCTACCAGAAAGTTGCATCGTCAGAACGAGTCATCATCTCTTCGATTCAAGATGTTGAGCTACAAATCGCAAAGCTGAAGCCGGCTTCGTCAGAGTCTCCTTTGTCTCAATACCTCTCATGTGTCAAACGTTTAGATGAACTTATTGAAGGGTACCCAAATTATGCCAGTGCGAAGAATAACAGAGCACAAGCACTGAGGAGGATTTATGGTGATGGAATACTTGTGAAGGGGACCGTGGAAAATTCGATGGATGAAGCAACACCACTTGAGCTTGAAGCTTCAGAGGATGGTCTGCTAGCTGCTTCGACGACTATACTCGATGACTTAAGTACCGCCATAATCCTTCTCGCACCTGCCACGCCATTTATGGCAATCTCATGTCAGTATTTCCCATCTTTCTTTTGCAGGAGATGTCTTCTGTGGTTGCACTTCACTTTAGTGTTCCACCTCTTCTGAGACATCCACAAATCTCCCCACTACCCCTTTGATTCACGACAACCGCTAACCCCACCCAGCACAAGCAGCAAAGACGCTCTCACAAGCCTACACGCAAAGAGGAGCAATCTACCACCTGACAGCTAAGCATCTATCTAAGCAAGGCACAGAATTGAGAATAGGTGCAAGCATGAGGGAGGCCAAATGGTCTGTAGTTAGGTTCGAAGAGAATGCTTCGAGGGACTTCATGATGGGTGGGAGGTATGGGAATGAGATTGCGAAGGCGTTGGCTGTGAGTGCGAATCCGACGGCGAAGTTGTGTGGGGAGATGGTGAGGGAGGCGATGAGGAAGGAGTATGCTGGGGGAGGATTGTCATGAATGGGTTTAGATGTATGCTATTGGTCCTCGGGGAAGCCTTGTATAAATTAGGGACGAAAGATTAATATACCACGACTTTTGAATGAAAAGATTTCAATACCACGAGTTTCTTATCAAAGACTTCAATACTATTATTACCCCGGTATCACGGCAAGCTCACCGCCGCTGTCGCTATCGCTTTAATTATATAACATTTACAATATCTTTTTAACCCTAGGTTCATAAATTTGTAAGGAGTGTGTCTTAAAAGAGGGTTTGAGCGTGATATATTCTTAGATTCACTCCATTAAACACTACCATCAATTCTTACTATAGCCTCACTTTATGAGCTCCGTGAGCTCCTAATTATAGGAGATTGCTTCCTCTCGTTCGACCATCTTCTTGAGGTAGTTTGTAATGCCTCTATAAAGCACAAATTTAGCTTCAAAGTACCACACAAAGACAAGAAACGTGCCCGGTACGAGTGCAACAATAAGGACTGACGAGGTATAGTCTCAGTATTACTGTTTTATGTGTGGACAGCGAGAGCACTTTTTTACAACATGCAAATAGCCTTTCGATTAGGGATAATAGCGACGAGGAGGTGCAAATAGTTACAGTTAGGAGCGCCGATAAGCTGCAGGGTTACTGTTTTTATCTATGTCTAGTGTTATAGTGCTGCTATGACGTTGAGATTGAAAAGTTTCCCAATCCTTCAAGTATTTTAGCGTTCTCATCACCATGGGAGTTTTGATTTTGTTCCATGAGAAGAAAAAATCTCATCTATTATGATTGGGAGGCTATTTTACCTGCTCGGGGAAGAAAATGACCACCCCAGTCTAGTTGCATGATACGACAGAAGAACCTGGTGCAGAACGGTATGCCAATCCGTTAATCTTTAACACCCCGCTGAATCCTGTCTACTTTCTCTACTCCATCTTCCAGTCCTTGAAGCCTGTTCTTTCTCTCCCTGTCAATCGACACGGCTCTCCATCTTCGGAATGCTGTCCTTTCAATCCCGAATACCATAGGAGTCCTATCCAAAACCTCTCAGGACTTCGGAGTTACCCGGCAGTCTGATCCGCCGTAGCATATCCACTATCCGCCGACTCCGGATCCCTCTCTTTATTTCCACCAGCATGAATAATCCGACTCGGATGATAGACATTAAACAGCACCATCATCAAAAGCATGAGCGTCGAATCAAAGATATACAAAAAGATCTCATGATCGAGCAAGAACCCATCCTGGCCCATTACGTACTCAACGATACGGAAGACAGAACGGATCATGATCATGAGACTGGCGCCGTAGAGGATGTAGAGGTAGCTTTGCCATGGGACGGAGAGTTGCTCTGAGCGGAGTGAGGGCATAGCACGGAGGCGACAGTTGAAGATTCCTGCGACGATAATGAAGAAACCGAAGAAGAGGACTTGGATCCCTAAACCTCCTGTGATTACGTGCTGGCCGAGCTTGACTTTGCTGTCATCTGTAGCCTTGGCCATCATCCCTCCTCCTGCAGGTATTGTCAGCTCAATATTCAATAAGAGGAAAGTGGATTCTTACCTGCTGACTGTGCAAGGAAAGAGAGTACATCTCCGGTAACGAAGACTTTCGTGAGCCACCTCGCTTTGATAGGAGAGTGCGCTTCTCCATCTGTCAAGACGATTATCCGTCCCAGAACCATGTATATTGAGGCTGCGAAGAGAGCTGGCGCTAAGAGCAAGAGAAGACTTTGGATGATGTATGGACCCGTCGACCAATTCGGGGATTGGGTGGCGGAAATTGCTCGACCGACATATCCAATGGTTTCAACTGTTTTGATGTCAGAAATCATCTCGGACACTGTAGGTAGTGGAATGCATTGACATACAGATACCGCCGATGACGAAAGGTATGAAATACCAAGTCCTCTTTTTGATTAGCTGGAAGAAATGAAGAAGTGTCGTGATTCCGAAAAGAGCGATGAAGATAATTGCCGCGACCTTGCTAGGGTTGTAATGGTAGAGAAGGAATTTCGTTCCAGGAACGAGACGCTCAATCAAGAATGCCATGCTGAAGTAAGCAACACCAAGTGGCTGCAATGACGTATTGAGGCGGTGAAAGGGAAGTATATTTATTTATTGTTGCTATTCGGAGAGTGGCTGGTGGTTTGATGGGATGAAAGTCTATCGAGAGGGGAACAAGCATCTTTATTTATATGTGGGAAAGAAAATGGAAAGAGAGATCACTCATGAGGCGTATCACCAACTGTAAATAGAACTCCCTAAATTGGATTGTTATGGCTTCCTGAATGCAAACAAAATACTATTCCCCTTTTGAATAAAGGAAGGTGACGGTATTTATAACACTACACCTGCACCGGCCCTATCAAGGGTCTTTGGCCAATACAGACTCTCAAAACCCTCTGATATTCCTCTATTTTGGGGATATTAACGAGGTTTGAGGGTGGCGTTACCCAGGTCTCCACCTTCCCTTGTTCAGGGGGGGGGGGGGGATGGTAGAAGTGTGGAGACTGGAGAAGCTCGCATCGTCGTACCTCGTACCAGAAACTCGCATTCGCATGTAACGAGTAACGAAGTACTGTAACTTGGTAAGGAGCTCAGATGCCCCAGTGGGGTTGCGCCGACGGGGTATTTGAAGCGCCTATTAATACGAGGTTATTTAAAAATGAGGGCAGTTAAGGCCACCAAGGAGTGACTGAGCACTTCAGGCGAAAAATAATACTCGGCCTGTGCGTCACGACTAAGGGGCCCTAACCTTACCCTTAGTCGGCGAAAGCGATGTGTCCGGCGAAAGCGATTTGTCCGCGTCATATTATTTACTTAACAATTCCACATAAACACATTATTATATAATTTTAAAAAGTGCATTTTATCCGCAATACCTTAATATATAATTCCATAACTTAAGAATAAAAATTTAAATGTGGTGGTTGCAAAGTTATTAAATTCGCAATCACGAGCCTTTTCTTTGTTTGCTCTCTAACTCGCGACTTTGCCATTTTTGAATGTCATTTGTAAAAATTCATATAAAAACATAAATAACTTTACAACCACGTTTTATCTTTTAAATCTAAAAAGTGCATTTTGTTCGCAATGTTCAAAATTTATGATTATATTAATTAATATATGCTTATTAGCTTTATAATTATAAAGTTATTTAAGCATTTGTGTAGCCGGACAAATCGCTTTCGCCGGACAAATCGCTTTCGCCGGACACATCGCTTTCGCCGACTAAGGGTAGGGCCCCTTAGTCGTGACGCACAGGCCGACGACTATTAAGCTTTGACATAAAATACGGAGTACGGAGTAGTGTCCTGTTTCAAGTCAAGCCGAGCTTCGGATCTTGTACGAACGTACGAACTTCACTCTCTTTTGCTCCACCCCTAGGTTGCCATCACAGTCCGAAGTGCTTCGCCGGCGCCGCTGACGTGGCTGGACTCGTACTCCGTACTGATATTCGGATTCAAGTGCTGGCAATTGGCCTGATTCACCTGCGATTTCTGGAACTCCTCGACAAACCCGGGGCCGAGCACTCCGCGGCTCCAATTTACCATGAATATAATACCCTCCGCTCGCAAGGCGCACCGCAAGACTCGTACCGGCTGCCGAACATGTAAATCGAGGAAGATCAAGGCAAGTCCTGCCCCCCTTTCCTGTATTTTAGGTGGTGCGTGGAAGATGTTGAACTCCGTCGCTGCTCTCCCTGCACGTGATTGGAATGACACCTTCCCTCCCTATCCGGCGTCTACTGCTTCTTTCTGATTAGTTTGCGATACTCTATCGCCGTCTTCTCCTTGTCTGCTAAGGCACATTCTCTTCTCTCTGGGGATATATTCCTATCATAGCTCCCAGGTGATTCAAGCAACTATAAAGCTCTCGGAAAGGCTTGAAGTTGACCTTAAGCTTAACGAGGCTGGTTTGGGAATGAATGCTTTCTAGAAGATTAGCGAGCCACTTCGGCTTTTCTCGATATTACCTCAAACTCTCCGCTGACTATTATTTCATGTAGTGCGACGAGCAACGTCCCGGTTGTCGTAATTGTACGAAGCATTCAGTACAATGTGACTTTCTTGTGACACAATCGTTTGGAGGATCCAGCAACTCGGGAAGAAGCGTATCTCATGTAAGTTGCCTAGATCTTCTGTGGATACTTTCATCTGTCTCCTTTGTCCTCTGGGCCAGAGCTGCGAATGCTGAACCTACACAGGTGACGACACCTCCTCGAACTAGCTCCAGGGGAAGTGGGCCGACCCCGAATTTCAATGGAGACACTCCGTTAGCTCTGCATGACGTGCCGGCATCTCCAGGTCTGAATCTATTAGACTTGGAGCTTTTACACAATTTTGTAACGTCGACTGCCAATACCCTCCATGCGGAACCGGCTCTGAAAACGCTATGGAAAATCAATGTAGGAGTTTTCTTTTTCCAATCTGATGCTTGAATATATCCCTTCCCATCGGCGGCATGCATGAGCTTGCAATATCTAGCTGTATCTGAGCATTCTCACCTCGAGGCTTTTCTTCCTCGATAAGGGGAATTCCTCACTAACATCACACAGGTTCCCCAACTTGGATTTCACTGCGACTTCGTAATGCGTGGCATTCTTGCTCTCTCTGCGCTTCATTTAGCTCGATATAGACCTGATAAGAAGGAGAGATATACATCGCAAGCCATGCTTCAACACCAGATTGGTCTCCGGCAAGCGACTTCAATTCTGACGGAACTCACTGAAGATAATTGTCCTGCTGTTTTCATCTTCTCAGCACTCACTCTGTTCTTTACTGTAGCAGCTCCTCGCAAACCAGATGACTTCCTCCTCGTGGGTGAAAATGGTATCGGGGACTGGCTGATCTTGGTTAAAGGGACCGCCTTCGTCGTTGGAACAACAGAGGACACGTTGTTCAAGGGCAGCCTCGGACCAATGTTCTTAGCTGGAAGGCGACGGACTGAACTTCGTGAAAAGTATCTGGCAGAAGTGCCATACGAAGACGGTCCACTTACGGAACTTCGACTGCTAGTCGAAAAGACTACCGTCGACCGCCATGATATGGCCGTTTATCTGGATGCCATCGATGTCCTCGGAAAATCTTTCACCGCCTTCACTGAGCATGGTGAAGGAGTACCTGATTTTGAACCAGCGGATATCTTTATATGGGTATTCCATGTCAATGATCGCTACTTGGAACTTCTCCGACACCATACACAGGAGTCTCTTTGTATATTTGGCTACTTCTGCGTTGTCCTCCGGCGAATGGACTCGCATTGGTGGATGGAGGGATGGGCTACTCATCTCATCTCCAAAATTTATTATCTCCTAGATGAAGAGCATCGATTATGGATACGATGGCCAATTGAGGAGATAGGATGGATTCCAAGTTAACCCTGAGGAACAATGTTCTGACGAAAAAGTCTCTATCTTGGGTTGGGATTAGGAAACGTCTGTACATGTAGCTGGCCTATGTCAACCTCGAACCCCCTTTTGGAATTTGAGGAATGGAGTCTGGTGGATGTTTGGGTAGTCGAAAGGGATGCGGTCTTTAGCTTTCTATTGTTTTATTGCGAAGGTTGATCTAGTTTTGGGTTGGAATGGGGAATGGAAGGAAAGGGCTCTTTCATCAGCAGGGTGTAATTTATCGTTTTCTATCAGGAAAAGAAGCGGAAAGGATGTTTCCAATATCTCGCGAAACTTTACGAACCATTATAGGTTACCTAGGAAGGCTTCTGTCACTGGGACTGTCTCGCGTGCAGTAGAAGTGTACAAAAATCAAGATTGGAGTCTTTTGAGACTTTCCATCTTCCTTGGAGAACGGATGAGTTTCAACTAGAGGGGAAGGATTATCTAGCGGTAGATTAAACCAATTTCATGTTTTATCTTAAGTTACACAAGATTCCCCGAAAAAGCACATGCATGACAGAAATCCGTAATGATCAGCTGGCTTCCTTGCCAGCCAGCCACCGACCCCTCACTTTTCCGAAGAGCCCAACCAGATTGGTTTATTCTCCCGATTCCCGAATGCCCCTTTCTCCAGATAGATTTCAGCACAAAGTTTGATGGCAAACATCCGGATTTTAGACATGTGATGAGAGGAAAGGAAGGAATGGGGAAGTCTGTCTGGGTTTTGGACTTTTGAACTTTGGATAGTGTTCAGACATGGGGAGCTTGTTAATCGCTTCGGTCGCTGGGACCGTGGGAAGCATGTGAAAGAGCTCCGAGAAAGTCATCCATGCAACGTCCGTGCAACAATATTCAATTCTCAATATCCGCAAATGCTTTCCGCTGCAGATAGAACTGGTCAAGAACTCGACTCCTTCTCAACAGTTGTATCTGTAAATTGTATCAATCGCATCAATTGGAGCGAAGGGTCACGATAATACGATCTTTGCGCCTTTTCGGTCACCCCGTTCCATTGCAGGGGGCCTCGCAAGTCGGTCGTCGGAGCTACAGTCCTGTACAAGGCAAGGCAAGCTTGTGCACTTCAAAATAGAAAACCTGCCTCGGCCGCCGTTGAGCTGGACTCCACAAACCTCCACAATGTCCGAGTGACCCAGAAATCCAAAACCCACATGCTGGACACTTCCTCCTCCTGGCGCTTCCTTCGTTTCTTCATACTCGCTGCCTACATCCAAAATCTTTGGAGATTGCTGACTCGCACTTTTCCGCCTGACGTTAACTTTGTTGGCACAGGTAAAGTCAATCATCTCAGCCGCTGTCTTGTCTTGTTATTCTTACATTCCACGTATACTGACCGATTTTGATTCTGTAGAATCTTCCTCTTAATCCGCTTTCTTCCAACAAGAAATCATGGCCCCGACCCAAGATCCCGAGGCCTACGTCAAATTCCTGAAAACTTCCCCGCCTCCTGGATCGCCCTACTCCCTCCCAATTCCCGGCAGCGAGCGCGAAGACCGCAGCGCAGTCTACAGGCACTGGCGCTTTGTCGATAGCCCCCTATTACAAACTATTAATCCCGAAGTCCGTACGGCCCACGACTTCTTCGAGAATTCTGCGAAGAGGCGCCCAAACGCAAGATGTTTGGGGACCAGGCACTGGGATCCTGTCACCAAGACGCATGGCAAATACGAATGGATAACGTATGCAGAAACAGCTGAGCGGAGAAAGAACTTTGGTGCTGGGATCGTCGAGCTGCATAAGAATGTCGGAGTTACAGAAGAGAAATACGGTGTTGGGTTATGGTGTCAGAATCGTGCAGAATGGCAGATTTCCGGTGAGCTTTCCTGCCCCCCGATAGAGAATATACTCGGCTGACTATTGTAGATCTGGGATGCATGTCACAATCTTTGTTTACTGTTTCGATTTATGACACCTTGGGTCCAGACACCACCGAGTACATCATTAACCATGCCTCTCTTGTATGCGTTATCACGACTCTCCTCCATATTCCAACTCTCCTCAAAATCGCCCCGCGAATCCCAACATTGAAGATCATTATCTGTTTGGATCCTCTCGATGCCGGAGAGCAACCTGGAAACTCGAAATCAGCTATCTTGAATGCTCTCGCCTCGGAAGCAGGCATTCAAATCCATTATATCAAAGATGTTGAAGCGATGGGAGCTGCATCCGGATTGCCAATGAAGCCACCCCGCCCCGACGACCTTATTACAATCAACTATACCTCAGGAACTACTGGTAACCCCAAGGGAGTTATGCTTACACATGCAAATTCCGTTGGAGCAACTTCAACTGCTAGAGCTCAGACCGATACATTGCCCAACGACGTCCTGTGCTCTTATCTGCCTTTAGCACACATCTACCAGCGAGTCGCAGAGCATGGTTGTCTGTCTGCAGGTTCAGCCATTGGATATTTCCGCGGCGATATCCTGGGCCTGGTCGACGACATGAAGCTCCTCCGACCCACTGGCTTCAACTCCGTACCCCGCCTGTACAACCGTTTTGGATCCGCCATCCGAACAGCCACCATCGACGCCCCAGGCTTGAAAGGCGCAATGGGACGACATGTCATCAATGCCAAGCTTGCATCCATGAAGCTCCCACCGGGACAAGCAACCAACAAGCACTTCCTATACGACCGCTTCTTCACACCCAAACTCCGCAGCGCCTTCGGCATGCAACGAGCTCGCGGCATGGTCAGCGGCAGCGCACCTCTAGATCCCACTCTCCACCAATTCCTCCGCGCTGCGTTCGGCAACGACTTCGTCCAAGGCTACGGCCTGACTGAATCCTACGCCGTCGCTCTCTGCCAGTACGAAGACGACTACTCCTCCGGGAACTGCGGCGCCGTGGGCGCAGGAATAGAAATCTGCCTCCGCTCCGTCCCCGACATGGACTACCTCGTCAGCGACAGCCCCAACCCACGAGGCGAGCTTTTGCTCCGCGGTACACCAGTTTTCAAAGGCTACTACAAGAACGAAGCAGAGACCGCCAAAGTCTTCACCGAAGATGGCTGGTTCCGCACTGGTGATATCGCAGAAGTCGACTCCATGGGCCGCTTCAAGGTTGTCGACCGCGTGAAGAACGTCCTCAAGCTAGCGCACGGAGAATACATCTCCCCCGAGCGAATTGAGAATGTCTACCTCGCCAACACGAACATCGTGTCCCAAGCATACGTGCACGGCGACTCCACGCAAGCATTCCTCGTGTCAATCTTCGGGATCGATCCCGTTGCATTCGCTCCTTTCGCCAGCGGTGTCTTGAAGAAGACAATTAAACCCGATGATATGAACGCCATTAAGGCTGCAGCAAAAGATACCCGGGTGAGGAAGGCAGTCATAAAAGAGCTGGAGAAGATCGGGAAGAAAAATAAGTTCAATAGCTGGGAGAGGGTGAAAAACTGCCATTTGGAGGTTGATCCGTTTACCATTGAGAACGAGCTTTTGACGCCTACGTATGTCTCCCTTTCCCTTTCCACTTCCATTATTTATTATTTGGCGTTTGAGGGATGAAAACTAACGAATGGGATGAGATAGATTGAAGCTTAAGCGCCCCCAAACAGCGAAGAAATTCCGCGCTGAGCTGGACAGGATGTATGAGGAATCACTGGCTGAAGACACGCCGAAGGCGAAGTTATAGATTAGATATCTCGTGTAGCACGAGGAGGTTGTTGGGTTTGTTTATACGCCGCATCACATCGCATTGCATTGCATCGCATTGTATATATTGAGCACATCTTCTTTCCGAAGAGGAAGGGGAAAGTAGAGTTGGAGCTGGACAGTAGATGTTGGACGTTGAATCGGAGAAGGAGATTGTTGGGTGGATGAGTGATAGATAGCAAGATGAAGACATAGCAAAAAAAGTATTCGAGTAATAACTGAGTTCGCCTCTGACCTCATCCTTTCTCTTCCTCTCCTTGACTTTCGAGAAATAGGGGGGTAGTGAGAGGTGGGCCTAGTGAGACGAAGATAAATACTCACTCACCCACTTGGAAGAGACGAAAGGCACGAATGTGCAAGTGAAGCAGAAATTAAATCCAAACACCAAACCCGGTCCATTTTTTAAACTCCGTTAGGAAACTCTATAATCGCTATGACTTGATTATTATTACTGGGATTCGTGATCTAGGATTAGTAGTCGGCTGGAGACGAGGTCTGCCAAACAAGGCAACCACGAAAGTGCTTTCAAATTCTCCAACAGAACGACCTTAAATGTCAGATTCGAAGACTTTGTGAAATAATCCTACAAAGTATACGTCCCATTCAAGTGCCCTGGATAATCTTGGCTTCTAGCAAAAGTGATCTACTGACGTCAAATCCAATGCCGGCGATCCGTCGAAAAGGTTAGTAACCACAGCAAACTTGCCTCCGCTCACCAGCAACACCCTATCTCCCATCAATTCTCATTCACAAGCACGGGAATCTATTTTTTTATTTATGATTTTACTGTATTAAGGATCCAAAGAAAACCTTTGGTATGTGGGTATGAAGACAAGAAAAAAAAAACAATAGTCCAGCGCCTGCCCCCTCTCCTTCCCTTCTCCAGAAAACCCCCCATCCTGCAACTCTCTCACTCCAAGTTAGTACCCATCCCCTGTACTCGAGAGCGATCGATCAATACACGATTGGGAAAATTTTGGGTTGAAAAGAGCAATAGAGAAGTAATGGAGCTTGCAGCGACAGAAACCTGTACATGCAAGACGCGCAATGGCTATGCAAACACAAACGAAGAAAAACACCACTTTTCACCAAGCGCGAATCGGCAATGTGCGGTACGCGCTCGATGCGGCGTTTATGAGGACTTTTCGTGTTGGGTGGAGACACGTTGGAGCGAGACGACTATGAAACACGTTAGTTGAGGGGTATGAAACGAGGGTACCATGCGCCTTTT
>Ga0302325_10020674_pt1 | contig 13794 bp, 14 predicted proteins | sample Palsa_T0_2_FD_201948 | JGI IMG/M metagenome (GOLD analysis project Ga0302325, IMG submission 201948) | Peat permafrost microbial communities from Stordalen Mire near Abisko, Sweden - Palsa_T0_2 | ecosystem: Environmental > Terrestrial > Soil > Palsa > Peat permafrost | place: Sweden: Abisko... | reverse complement strand
GCGGGCTCCACCCGCGGCGACCGCAAGAGTGCGGTCGCGGCACGCTGAGAGCGTGCGCCACGTCAGGGTCGCAGGATGTCCAAACTCGAGCGCCGGGCGCAGCCCGGCTGCGGGCAGAATTGCCCGCCCCACGGTGCAAACGAGTGTTGGGTCAGCCTCCGGGGGCGTCGTGCGTACCGGTGCCGGCCTCATCCTCGATCTTAGTCCCGCGGTAATCGATGCGCTGCGGCAGGGCGGCGCGCATGTTCACCTGATCCTCGGTGGCGCCCCAGTGGTGCGGGCTGGCGTCGGGACGGCTCTTCGCGGCGACGGTCAGGGGTTTGGCAGCCTCGTCGAGAATGCGCCGCAGCACCTCGTCCAGTGGCGCGGTCTGCGGCAATAAGTCCTCGCGGCCGATAACCTCGCAGTATTTCGAAGGCGTCATAGCTTGCAGCATGACGCCGCCGGCGTCCGGCCAGGCGGCCACCCGGCAGGGCAAAAAGCCGGCAAAACGGATGTCGGCCGCCAAAAGGGCGGTATACAGCTTGGAGTGATAGAGGGTGAAGACGAAGGCGTCGCGCGCGGCGGCGCCGGCTCCCTCCTGATGCGGTTGCCCGAGTTGGCTGACCACCGTCACCGTGGCATTATGCCGTTTGGCGGTGGCTTTGACGACCAGTTCGATGTCGTCGAGTCTTACCGTGGAGTGGATCTGCAACATAGGCGTCCTCGCGTTTATGATACTAGAAGATCCGAAATTATGCCAGCGCCTCGGGCGATGACGGCGATGACGCCGGCAAAACCGGTACCTGCTCCACAATTTCGATGCCAAAGCCTTCCAGCGCCACGATCTTACGCGGATGGTTGGTGAGCAGGCGGATAGTGTGCAAGCCCAGATCCGACAGAATCTGCGCGCCGATGCCGGATTCGTGCTGCAACTGCAGTTGGCCTGCGGCGCCGGCATAGTGCATGAAGTCGCGGCCGTGCGACACCATACGGTCGAGGCCGGCGGGACTCTGCTGAGTGCGGAATCCCGGTCCCGTCTGGTGCAGGTACACCAGCACGCCCAGATCCTCTTCGGCGATGCGTTGCAGGGAGCCCCGGATGAGCTTCTGGCAATCGCAATCGGTAGAGCCGAAAACGTCGCCATAGACGCAGTGCGAGTGCATGCGCACCAGCACGCGCTCCTTGCCGGTCACGTCGCCGCGGATGAGGGCCATGTGGATTTCCGGCGAGATGTCGCTGGTATAGCCGAAGGTGCGGAACAGACCGAATTCCGTGCGCATGCAGCCTTCCACCACGCGCCGGATGTAGCGTTCGTGTTGCAGCCGGTAGCGGATCAAATCGGCGACTGAGATCATTTTCAGGCCGTGGTGCTTGCAGAACTCCACAAGCTGGGGCACGCGCGCCATGGTGCCATCCGGATTCATGATTTCGCAGATGACGCCGGCGGGAGTGAGGCCCGCGAGCCGCGCGAGGTCCACGGAGGCTTCCGTCTGGCCGGCGCGCACCAGCACGCCGCCCTCGCGCGCGCGGAGGGGGAAGACGTGTCCCGGGCGGGCCAGGTCCCCGGGGCGGCAATCGGGACGGATGGCGGTCAGAATGGTGCAGGTGCGGTCGGCCGCGGAGATGCCGGTGGTGGTCCCTTCGCGCGCGTCGATAGCTTCGCAGAATGCGGTGCCGAAGTTGGAAGTGTTCAATTGCGACATGAGCGGCAGACGCAGAGCGTCGCAGGTTTCAGGGGTCAAGGCGAGGCACACCAAACCGCGCCCGTGGGTGGCCATGAAGTTCACGATTTCCGGCGTGACTTTTTCCGCGGCGATGGTGAGATCGCCTTCGTTTTCGCGGTCTTCGTCATCTACGACGACCAGGATCCGGCCGGCGCGGATTTCGTCGATAGCTTGGGGGATGGAGACGAAGGGCATACTATTATTATGGACCGGGCCGGGCGTCTGGAGGGCGGGATTTATCCCGCGCGGGGCTTTAGCTCCGCCACCTATTTTTCGCACCGTGGGGCGGGCAATTCTGCCCTGGGGTCCCGTCTGGGGACGGCTGTCAGCCGGCTTTGGCCGCCTAAGAGGCGGCTGCGGCCATGATTGGCCGCCCTACAATTAGCGCAGCATCTTTTCCTGGCACGGCGGTGTCCAATCCAGCATTGAGCCGCATGTCCCGATACCTGGCACTCATCGCCGTCCCGTGCGTGGACCTATTCACTTTTGCCATCCAAGCACAGGAAAGAAGCTTCTATCAAGAGAGGCCGGTTCAGCATCCGGAAGCTCTCTCCGGGCTCTGGGAGACCTCGGACGGCCGCGGAGGGGCCATCGGCATTCACCTCCTGCTGGATACCTCGGTTCCCGGTGATGCGACTTCGCTGAATGGAGCTGCGCAATCGTGGCAGGAGCTTCAGGTGGGCGTGTTCGAGCGCCGCGGGTCGGCCATGCAAACCGGCGAAGCGAACTACTTCGCCGATTCCGTGCGAGGTGGGGACCTGCGATTCGAAAACGGACGACTGACCCTGCATTTCGTCTCATCGTTCGCCGGCGCGCCGTCTATCGACCTTGACCTTCACCAGCAGCTTGGCGAAAGATGGGCCGGACGTCTGCACCGCGGATCGTTCGACGCGCAGGTGATCCTGCGCCGGCCCGGCAGTCCAGGAGTCAACGGGACGAGCCCAATCGTGGGTGCCTGGTCCGATAGTTCCACTCCGGGCCGCACCTGCATGCACATTGTCGAGGAGGCGCCGGGCGAGTTTACCGGGTGGTCGGATGCGCTTCTGACATGGGGTTCCGTAACGGTGGCGCCGCACGTAGCCAGGCCCACCACGGCGATGCAGCACTATGGCGAGCTGATGAAGGTACGGCCCGAAGGCGCCGGCCGTTTCTCGTTTGAACTCTACGCCTACTCCGGGGTCTGTTGTTCGCACATCTTTGCCGGCCTGCCGGAGGCGCACGGCGACCGCATGGAGGGCGTTTGGCCCGCAGGTGCAAATCAGGCGCCCCGTAAATCGTCCTGGAAAAAAATGCGTGGCGATTCCTGTAACGCGGAATAGGATTTTTCCATGGCCTGGGCAGGCGAAACCGCCTGCCCCTGGAGCTTCGCCCTTTTGGGGGTCGATTCGGAAATCGCCGATGTGGCGCAGGCACCTTGCCTGCCGCGACTGCACTCCTGCAGTCGCGCCGGGCGTAGCCCGCTTTCGCCGGGCGTAGCCCGGCTTAGCCGCGAGCTTCGCTCGCGGGGGGCCGGCTGACAGCCGGCTGCGGCCACGATTGGCCGCCCCACGGTGAAAATGTAGAAACTCGGGCGCCAGGCGTAGCCCGGCTGTGGCAGGGCGAAACCGCCTGCCGTACCAAAACCTGTAAGCTGGAGTTGTGATAGTCGCCGGACGGCAGAAGTCGATCGCGTTTTTCATTGCGCTGGGCATTGGCCTGATCTGCGTCATCATCCTGCTGTACGTGGGATGGGTCCTGCTGAACTGGCGGCATGGCATCCTGCTGGTACTGGGAGCGCTGCTGATGGCGGCGATTGTCAGTGGGGTGGTGCTGAACACGATTTTCCTGGTCCGCGAGATCCGCCGCAACGCGCAGCACGATGCCTTCATCAACGCCGTGACGCACGAACTGAAAACCCCGATCGCCTCCATCCGCCTGTATCTGGAAACGCTGCAAACCCGCGCGGTGGACGACGCCAAGCGCCTGGAGTTCTACCGCATTATGGTGGAAGACAGCGACCGGCTGTTGGGGACCATCGAGCAGGTGCTGCGCACAGGCCGCATCGGCGCGTCCAGCCGGCGGCTGAACCTGACGCGCATCGATCTCAGCGGAATGGTGGAACAGTCCCTGGAGCGAGTGCGCGCGCTGCATCATGTAGCGCCCGATTCGCTCGAATACCGGCCGGGACCGCCGGTCACCATCGTGGGCGATGCGGAGGAGGTGCAGGCGGCCGTATCGAACCTCATCGACAACGCGGTAAAGTATTCCGGGAGCGACGTGCATGTCACCGTGGAGACGGCGCGCGTAGATGGAAAATACGTGGCGCTGCGGGTGACGGACCACGGTCCCGGCATCCCCAAGACGGAGCTGAAGCGCATCTTCCGCCGGTTTTACCGCGTGCCCGGGGCGCTGGCCACGCGCGTGAAGGGCACCGGACTGGGCCTGTATATCGTGCGCTCGGTAGCCAAACGGCACGGCGGGCGCGCGTGGGCCGAAAGCGAAGGTCCGGGGCACGGTGCCACCTTCGTGTTGCAGCTTCCCATCGTAAAATGAGCCGCATTCTGGTAGTCGAAGACGAGCAGCACCTGGCCGAAGGGCTGCGCTTCAACCTGGAAGCGGAAGGCTACCATGTGCAAGTGGTAGAGACGGGGGAAGGCGCCCTGGAGGCCATGCGGCCGGAATCGCCGCCGTTCGACGTGGTCATTCTGGACGTGATGCTGCCGGGCATCGACGGATTCGCGGTGATGGCGCAAATGCGCCAGGGCGGCCAGTTTGTTCCCACGCTGATGCTGACCGCGCGCGGCCATCCGGACGACGTGCTGCGCGGCTTCGCGGCGGGAGCGGACGACTACCTGACCAAGCCCTTCGAGCTTTCCATCCTGATCGCGCGCATCAGCGGACTGCTGCGGCGGCGGGAGTGGCTGCGGGCGTCCATGAATCACGTTGCCGAGCCGCGCGAGGAACCCAGCGAGACGTTCACCTTCGGCGACAAGTCCATGCACTTCGACCGGCTGGAGCTGCGCGTGCGCGGCCAGGTGTTTCCGCTGACCCTGATGGAGGCCAACGTGCTGCGATACCTGATTCGCCACCAGGGCAAGGCCGTATCGCGCAAGGCCATGCTGGAGGAGGTGTGGGGGCTGCACGAAGACACCGACACGCGGGCCATCGACAATTTCATCGTGCGGCTGCGGCGGTACATCGAGGACGATCCCACCAAGCCGAAGCATTTGCTGACGGTGCGCGGGGTGGGCTACCGGTTCGTGGCTGCATCGTGAGAAAAGTAAGAGTAATACCTTGAAGCTCTCTCACAGGCCAAGAGCCGAAAATGATGGACGAACCGAGTCTGGCCCGCTTCGAAGTGCGACTTACGCCTGGGCGGGTGGAATGCGGACCGAGACCCGAAATCAGTGGTTCCGTTTGCTAAACAAGCGGTAGATCCCGTAAGCGATTCCGGCGCCAGCGGCGGCTCCCAACCCGATGACCAGGCCAGCCGATAGCCCGGTCACGGCGCCTTGAGCCGCAAGCTCCAAAACGCCGACCGTCGCTCCGCCGGCGCCGCCCACACCGGCTCCCACACCCGCGACCGCAACCGCCTTCGCCGTATCTTTTTCTTCTTCCGTCATTGCAGATTCTCCTGTGCCCTCAATGCTAACGATAATATGTTTCTCACCGGCGCGCTGCTCGACGCCGGCCCTAAACACCCTAAACAAAGGCCGCTTGACAGCGCTCCCCATTCCCGCTACACTCAAATTATGCTGCATTGCAGCATAAGGAGCACCATCATGAAGGAAGCCTCGAAACCTACTCCCACATCCAACGCATCGCTTACGTTGCTGGCGGCTTGGGCCAAGCAGGGAGCCGAAAGCTTCGCCGCCACCCAGAGAATCCTGCTGGATCTGAGCGCCCAACAGAGTTCCCTGGCTCTGGGATTCGTACGCGAACGCATGGGCGCGCAGCCATTCGGCCCGGTCAGCGGACTGGTGGAATTTGCCGGACAGGGCGTGGCCAACTTCGTCGCCGCGCAGAAGATCCTGCTGGACCTGACGGCCCGCGAGAGCGCCATCGTTCTGGATGGAGTCAAGGACGGATTGGGCCTGACGGGTCCGGCGGCCGGCGTGGCGGACGCGCTCCGCGGCGGGGTGGACGACTTTGTTGCAATGCAAAAGAAATTCCTGGATGACGCCGTGGCACAAGGCGCGGCGATGGTCAGTTCCGTCATCGCCGGCGAGCCGATGGCAGGCGTTGCGGCTCTGGCTGGCAAAGCGCAGGAATGCTTGCAGACATTCGTCGAGACGCAGCAGCGGTTCCTCGCTCTGGTCCTCGAGCAGGTTTCCGCGCCTGCCGGAAACGGGAAGAAGGCCGCCAGGCCGGCGCAGCGCAAGAAACTGGCGCAAGCGGCGAAACACGGCATCGACGCCTTCGTGGCGGCCGAGAAGCAATTGCTGGACCTGGCATCCGAACAGATCGGCGCAGCCATGCAGGCGGCGCGCCCCAAGTCCACGGAACCCTCCACATCGGTGGCGGAGATCGCGCGGCGCGGCGTGGCAAACTTCGTGAACGCGCAGAAGGCCCTGCTGGATGTGGCCACCAAGCCGTTTCTGCCACCGCCGCCAGCGCCCCGCCACGCAGCGCGCAAACGGTAAGACATGCCGGCACGCGAACTTCCCAAACAGTTTGCGCCGCTCGACGCGGTGTTTCTCAATTTCGAGCGCAAGGAGATACCGCTGCACATCGGCAGCGTGGCCATTTGCGATGGTCCGCTGCCCTTCGACGCCTTTGTGGCGGGCATCGAGCGCAAGCTCGAACAGCTTCCGCGGTACCGGCAGCGGGCAGTACGGCCCTTCCTGGACATGGGGTTGCCCACCTGGCAGGACGATCCGAAATTCGATATCCGCCGCCACATTTTCCACGTGAAGCTGGATGCGCCGGGGAGCGAGGAACAGTTGCGCGAGTTGGCCGGCCGCATCTTCACCAGGCTGCTCGACCGCGACAAGCCGCTGTGGGAAATCCATATCGTCGATGGACTGGCCGGCGGGCGCTCCGCCATTATCGCGAAGGTGCATCACGCAATGGTGGATGGGGTCTCGGGAGTGGGGCTGTTGAGCGTCATGTTCGATACGTCGCCGGACACTCCCCCGTTGCCCAAGCGCAAGCGCTACCGGCCCAAGCCAACGCCGGATGACGCGACGCTTTTCGCCGATGCCTTGAAAAACGCACTGCCATTCACCCTTGACCAGCTTGCCGGCGCACAGAGGAATCTGGCCGCCTACGGCATGACGCTGAAGCACGACCCGCTGGCCACGTCCAGCATCCAGCGGCTGGTCGGAGTGCTGCCCCAGGTGTTGGGGCCGCTCGAACGCCTGCCGTTTAATCGGCCGTGCTCCGGCGAACGCAAGGTGGCGTGGAGCGAGCATTCTTTCACGGACGCGCGCGCCATCCGCACGGCCTGCGGCGGCACGGTGAACGACGTGGTGCTGACGGTGCTCACCGGCGCCGTCATGCGCTACCTGAAGCTGCACAAGGAGTCGCTGCGCAACCGTTATTACCGCATCATGGTGCCGGTGAACTTGCGCCAGGCCGATGACCACGGGACACTGGGCAATTGCGTTTCGATATTGCCGGTCACGCTGCCGCTATTCATCAAGGACCCCATCGAGAGGCTGCGCCAGGTGGCCGTGCAGACCGAAGCCATGAAGCACGCGCACGTGGCGGAATTGATCCGCGCGGGTATCTCTTGGCTGGGCGCGCTGCCGCCGGTGTTGCAGGCGCTGGCTGGGCGGCTGCCGCTGCTCTCCACACCGGTGCCCATCGTGCACATGGTGGCCACCAATGTGCCAGGGCCACAGGTCCCGCTGTACGCCAACGGGCGGCGCCTGCTGACGCTCTATCCGCACGTGCCGGCCGGCTGGGAGGTCGGCATGTGCCTGGCCATTCAGAGCTACGATCAGAAGCTGTTTTTCGGTCTCACCTTCGACGCGCAGGCCGCGCCCGATGGCGAACGCATGAAGGGGTTTCTGGACGCTTCGTTTGCCGAATTGTGCAAGGCCGCCAAAGTGCCGGGAGCGGAACCGGCTGCCGGGAAGAAGCGCGCGACGCGGAAGGCGAAGACTCAGGTGCAAGGAGTTCAGGCCGGGCCTGCGGCGGCGGCCGGAGGTTTGATCTGAGCCGTCCCCCCGCCAATCGCGGTCTCAAAACGGCTCGGGAATAGATCGGTGATGCTGTCGATGCTGCCGAAAACCATGCGCATGCATGAATACGGCTTACGTTGGCCAAGCGATATTGCGGCGGAAATCGGTATGAGCCAAGAGTTCCGGTGCCGGTCTAAAGCCGTGGAAACAAATGAGCGCGATCTGTAGTCCCGAGCGTCGCGCGTGCTTCATCGCTGGAATGCAGTCCGTGTCGTTCGTGGCTAAAGCAATCACCTCAACGGAGCGATTCGCCGACAGATTTGCGATGTCGATGCCTATCCGCATATCGACGCCCTTCTGCTCAAAGTCGGGGTAAAAATCCGTGTCAGTGAGCGGCTGGCCCGGTGTGTATGGAATCCTCGCTGGATTGAGAACGAATCCGCGGAATTTCAGGACGCCCAGACGAATCGAGAGGAGGTCCTTGTAAGATAGCTCGTGCAGCCATTTATCGTTTGCCGTGAACTGCTTAGTTTGGCCGGATACCGGCTGCTTCGCGGTGCCCGAGAATCCCCCTGAATCGTAAAACATGATTCGGTGAATCACCTCCTCCGGCGTTCGACATGCGTGAGCGATCTTTTCAATGTATCGAGGATCCTTCGGTGGCTTATTCGACTGCTTGCAAAGTGCTCGGACGTATCCCCCGTCCAGCGTCACGCAGATTTTGGTGGGCATAAAAACGAACGGCCCAGAGGGCGAACCCCGTGGGCCTGTATAGTGCTCGCCTACGAGCGTAGCGGATTAAACTACGATGGCCTTTTGGACCACCTGAAGAGATTGTGCCGCAAACTACGCTGTTTGCGCAAGCGCGAGTTCTTCCTCGGGCCAGTGGACGCTTTGCCAGCCGCCGCATCTCAGGTTTGAAACCGCGGCTCATAAACCCTCGGAAAAACCCGCGGCTGAAGCACAATTATGGACCACCCTGCCCCCAGGCTACCCGCGCTCCGAAACGACTAAACTCCGGGCCTGGCCTGTGCCGTCGCCCCCCGGCGCTGCCGCAGCAGGGCCAAGCCCGGCGATGTAACCCGCACCACCGAGCGCCCGCCCACGTATACGGTGGCGATCAGTCCCCGATCGCTGGCGTCCTCCCAGACCGGCAGTCTGGGACACGAGGTGCGCCAGGCGTCCATTACTTCCTCGTAAGTCCTTTCCCGGCTGGCCACCCACTCCAGAAGATCGAGGATCAAGGCTTCCGGCGCTTCGGTCATGTCTCAATATATCAAGACCCTCAAATAGCGATAGGATGGAAGATCATGAACACGCAAAAACGGCTCCTCCACATCCTTCTGTTAACTGTCGTATCGCTCGCACCCGCGCTGTGCCCTGCCCAGGGTCTGCCTAGCGGCGTGACCAAAGTGACCTCGGTCGAAGGCATCACCGAATACAGCCTGCCGAACGGCTTCCGCTTCCTGGTGTTCCCGGATCCGTCCAAGCCCACCATTACGGTCAACATGACTTACCTGGTCGGCTCCCGGCAAGAGGGATCCGGAGAAGGCGGCATGGCCCACTTGCTCGAGCACATGGTATTCAAGGGCAGCACGCATCACCTGAATATCATGCAGGAGCTTACCGAGCACGGCTGCCGTCCCAACGGCAGCACCGATTTCGATCGCACCAATTACTTCGAGACATTCAAGGCCAGCGACGAAAACCTGAAATGGGCGCTGGACATGGAATCGGACCGCATGGTGAATTCCTTCATCAAGAAAGAGGATTTCGACAAGGAGTTCTCGGTGGTGCGCAACGAATTCGAGATGGGCGAGAACAATCCGTTCGCGGTGCTGTACAAGCATACGATGGCGGCCGCCTACCTGGCCCATAGCTACGGCCGGCCGGTGATCGGGAACAAGTCGGACGTGGAGCGCGTGCCCATGGATCAGCTCCAGGCTTTCTATCACAAGTATTATCAGCCCGACAATGCCGTGCTCACGGTGGCGGGCAAGGTGGACGAGCCGCAGATCGTGGCGCTGGTGAATGAGTACTTCGGCAAGATCCCGCGGCCCACCCGCACGCTCACCCCGACCCACACCGTGGAGCCCGCCCAGGATGGCGAGCGGCTTACCGTAGTACGCCGCGTGGGAGAGGTGCAGGCCATTTTCGTGGTCTACCACACCCCCGATGGCGGGCATCCCGACCAGCCCGTTCTGGATGTGCTGGCGAACGTATTGGGCGAGCAGTCGTCCGGCCGGTTGTACAAGGCGCTGGTCGACAACAAGAAGGCCACCCAGGTATTCGCCAATGCGCAGCAGTACAACGAACCGGGCGTGATCATGTTCGTGGCGCTGCTCAACAAAGCCGACTCGCTGGACGGCGCGCGCGACACCATGCTGGCCACCATCGACGGCGTGGTGAAGGAGCCTCCCAGCAAAGAGGAAGTGGAGCGCGCCAAGGCCCGCCTGGAAAAGCAGGTGGAGATGACCCTGCGCAATTCCGAGGAGGTGGGGCTGTTCCTCAGCGAGTACCTGGCGCAGGGCGACTGGCGTTTGATTTTCCATGACCGCGACCTGCTGCGCAAGGTCACCCCCGCGGACGTGCAACGGGTGGCCGCCGCCTATCTGAAGACTTCCAACCGCACAGTGGGCGAGTTTATCCCCGATCCCAAGCCCGACCGCGCCGAGATCCCCGCCAAAACCGACATCGCGACGTTGCTGAAAGACTACAAGGGCGAGGCGGCCATGGCAGCGGGCGAGGCGTTCGATCCATCGCCCAAAAACATCGAGTCGCGGCTGCAGCGCTACACCCTGCCGAGCGGCATGAAGGTTTCGTTGCTCGCGAAGAAGACGCGCGGCGCTAGCGTGCATGCCAACATCGTTTTGCATTTCGGCGATCTGGAGAGCCTGCAAGGCAAGAGCTCCACTGCCGAACTGGCCGGCCGCACTCTGATCCGCGGCACGGCGCACATGAACCGCCAGCAGATCCAGGACGAAATCGACAAACTGAAAGCGCAGTTGTTCGTGAGCGGCGGGGCCACCAGCGCCAATGTCGGCATCGAGACCACCAACGAGAACCTGCCGGCGGTGCTGCGGCTGGCAGGCGAGATTTTGAAAGAGGCGTCCTTGCCGGAATCGGAATTCGAAGAGATCCGCAAAGAGCAGCTAACTGGACTCGATTTCGGCAAGACCGAACCACAATCTCTGGCTTTTACCGAGATAAGCCGCACCATGTATCCGTTTCCCAAGGGCGACGTGCGCGGAACCGAGTCGATCCCCGAAGAGATCGAAGACGTCAAAGCCGCGAAGCTGGAAGACGCCAAGGCCTTCTACCACCATTTCTATGGCGCGTCGAACGGGGAACTGGCGGTGGTCGGCGATTTCGATACGGCCGCGGTGAAGAAAGAAATCGAAAGTCTGTTTGGCGCGTGGAAGAGCCCGGCGAAGTTCGAGCGGGTCAAGACTGGATTCCAGAAGATTGCGCCCGTGAATCAGACCATCGAAACTCCCGACAAGGAGAACGCCGTGTTCATCGCCGCCACCCGCCTGAACATCGGCGACGTGGACGCGGACTATCCGGCGCTGGTGTTCGGCAACTACATGCTGGGCGGCGGATTTTTGAACTCGCGCCTGGCCACGCGCATCCGCGTGAAAGACGGCTTGAGCTATAACGTGCGATCGAGCCTCTCGGCCAAGTCGCACGAGAAGGACGGCCAATTCCAGGCGTTTGCCATCGCCGCGCCGCAAAACATCGCTAAGGTGGAGGTGGCCTTCAAAGAGGAGATGGAGCGCGCCCTCCGCGATGGCTTCGCACAGAAGGAAATGGACGACGACCGGAGCGGCTGGCTGCAATCGCAGCAGGTCACCCGGTCGGAGGATGAGTCGCTGGTGCGCATACTTGCTTCCAGGGACTACGATGGCCGCACAATGGCCTGGGATGAAGAACTGGAGAAGAAGGTCTCCGCGCTGACGCCCGACGATGTAGCTAAGGCCGTGCGGCGGAATATCGACCTGTCGCAGATTTCGATCATCAAAGCGGGAGACTTCAAGAAGGTAGCCGCCACAAAATAGGAGGGCGGGCAATCATGCCCGCAGCCGGCTTTCAGCCGGCTCCTCCCGCGAGCGAATCACGCAACATTCTTCTGAATCTCATCCACCTGCGCCTTAAACAGCCGCGTGGGATACACCCACTCCAGCAACGGCGTGGTCATAAACGTAGTCACCAGCGCCATCAGTACCATGATGGAGAACATGGCTGGAGAGATCACCCCGATATCCAAGCCGATGTTCAGGATCACCAACTCCATCAGGCCGCGGGTGTTCATCAGAATGCCGAGCGAAGCGGCCTCGCGCCACGGCATGCCCGACAGGCGCGCGGCAAACATGGAGCCGCCCAGCTTTCCGGTAATAGCCACTACGATCACGATAGCGCTGTAAAGCCAAATCGCCCCGCCGCCGCCCACGCCGATGCGCGTGCGCAGGCCCGTGAAAGCGAAAAATAATGGCAGCAGCAGCACCACGGTCACCGATTCGAATTTGTGCAGCAGGTAGTGCGTGAACTCCGGCTTCTTCGGCATGATGGCGCCCATGAGGAACGCGCCGAATAACAAGTGGATGCCCAGCCACTCGGTGGCCAACGCGGAGGCCAGCACCAGCACCACGATCACCGCGATCAGGTTGTCGCTCAGGCTCTTGCGTTTGGCGTATGCGCGCTCGAACGCCGGCAGGAAGCGGCGCACCACGAACAGCATGATCAGGACGTAGGCCAGCGAGCCGGCAATCGTGACCCAGGCGGGCCGGCCGGCGTGCGTCACCCGCACCAGCACCACGATGTAGGCCAGAATGCACCATCCGGTGACATCGTCCACTGCCGCGCAGGCGATGGCCAGTGTGCCCATGCGGCTGCGCACCAGCCCGCGCTCGGTTAAGATGCGCGCCAGCACCGGAAACGCGGTAATGCTCATGGCTGCGCCCATGAACAGCGCAAAGCCGGTGAACGTCACCGCATCGTCTGAGAGTCTGGGGTAGAGATATAACGCGGTCAAGCCGCCCAGACAGAACGGCGCCACGATGCTCACGTGACTGGTGAGCACCGCCGCGTGTCCATAACCGTGTAACTCGGACGGATCCAGCGCTAGCCCGACCACGAACATGAACACCACCAGCCCCACCTGGCTCAAAGCGTTCAGGTAGCCCAGGCTAGAAGCCGGAAACAATGCGGCCGACACGCCCGGCGCCAGCCATCCGAGCAGCGACGGCCCCAGCAGGATTCCCGCCACCATCTCCCCCATCACCTGCGGCTGATTGATCTTCTGAAACAGGAAGCCGACCACGCGCGCCGCTACCAGAATCACGGCTATCTGCAAGACGAGATGGAAGAGGTTGGGCATCATTCGCCTCGCTTCCTGGCCACCTGACGGACCGCCCGGAAAGCCGCCGGCCCGCAGCCCTCGAACTTCATAGTGCCGGTAAGGGTGCGTTCGCCGGGCTTGCCGGCAATCGTCGCGGTCAGCGATTTGGCATTCAGGGTAGCTCCATGAACGCTGGCCTCTAGCGTAGTCGCATGGCCGTCGTTCACGGTGATAAGGGCCTCCACGCCGGATTGGGAGATGTTCAGCGCCGGCTGCCTCAGGCCGGCCGGACCGGTAGCACAACCGGTGGCCGCGGGGTCGAACGCCACGTTCCATTCACCGCCGATCGACAGGGGTGCCGCGATGCCGCGCCCCGCCTCCAAAATGCCGAGCAGACCGAGCACCGGCACTCCCACCAGAAGCAGGTAGGCGGCCAGCAGATTATTTTTGACCAGGTTGGAGATCTCCCGATTCTAACGCGGGCGATTTTGCCGGTGCAAGGCTGGAAGTACCAGCAGCTTGTTTGTTGAGCTCCATCATGGGGTTAACTGCCGCATGACTTTTTCCATCGGCGTTCATCGGCGGCCCATACCGTTTTTCGATTTTTCGCGCCGGGCCGTTTTATGTTCGCGCACCCAGTGCC
>Ga0302325_10020673_pt1 | contig 13795 bp, 13 predicted proteins | sample Palsa_T0_2_FD_201948 | JGI IMG/M metagenome (GOLD analysis project Ga0302325, IMG submission 201948) | Peat permafrost microbial communities from Stordalen Mire near Abisko, Sweden - Palsa_T0_2 | ecosystem: Environmental > Terrestrial > Soil > Palsa > Peat permafrost | place: Sweden: Abisko... | reverse complement strand
CAGGAACATCAGGCTCACCACCGAGGGGGCTAGGTGGAAAGGCGCGCGAGTCAACCGGAAGCCGAGGAAGTTGTAGAGCGCCACGAATCCGCCCATCAGCAGAAACCCCTGCGCAAAGAGCACCAACTGGCGTGGTGTCCGCAAGTTAGCGGCGAGCCGATGACCAAGGCTGCCTTCGGGATTGGCGTCGTGGCGCAACACCGGGGTGAAGCCGCGCGGATCGGGTGCGAGCCTGACGAAACCCATGGCCGCCAACCCGCAGAGCACCGCGACGGTGAAGACACCGACGCGCCAGCCGGCAACCTCGGCAACAGGGCTGGAGACCAGCCGTCCGAGTAGTCCGCCGATCGTCGTGCCACCGACGAATATGCCGGCCGCTCTCGCGGCGTGCACCGGGTCCACCTCTTCCGTCAGGTACGCCACCGCGATGGCGGGCACGCCGCCGACCATTAGACCTTCAACGAAGCGACCGGCGAGAAGCAGTGAGAACGTCGGAGCAAAGGGCACCAGCATCCCGACCAGGGTGGCGACGGTGACCGAAATCGAGATCGCTTTCACCCTGCCGATGCGGTCGGCCAACGCCGACCATGGGATGACACCGATCGCCAGACCTACCGTCGAGGCCGAAACCATCAGCGCGGCATTAGCCGCTCCGACACCTAAATCTTTGGAGATCAATGGCAATACGGCTTGCGGTGAGTACAGCTGTGCAAATGTCGCGACGCCCGCGCAGAACAGTGCCGCGAGTAGCCGTCCGTAGGCCGCAGACCCACGGGTATGCCCGGACCAGGCAATGTCTACGGATTGCTCGCTCGCCACACATTCAACGGTAAGAAGCGCCCGATGATGTGTCCATTGAATGAGCTGCAACTCACCTCGGCCCAACGGCGGCAGCCGCAACGCTTGAGTGGGGAGGTTTTGGCGTCAGCTTCAGAACACTGACAGTTCGGTGCCGCGGGCGCCGTCACCGTCTAGCCGAAAATGGTCGGTCGACTGCCGATTTGGGGTGACTTGCGCGCTGCGGCATCCTCATTACGCTTCGTCAGCATGCGCGACCTTCAGGTCAAGCGCTCGAGAAGCGAGGATCGATGGCGGCAGTCGTAAACGCTGACACAGATGAGTTGCGCGCTGCGGCCAGTCGTTGGCAGATGATCGGCGGCGATCTAGGCGCGAGCGGCGGCGCTCCCTCGGTCAACCTCGAGAGGAGCTGGCCCAGCGCTGCCGCGACCAGCGGCATCCATGGCCAAGCGGCGGCCGCCACCGCAGCGTTTCAGGCGCGGATCGATGAGACCGCCGCGGTACCCACTAACGCCGCCAATGCGTATCAGCAGCACGAGACGCTCAAGGCCGGCGACATCAAAGACGTCATGAGCCTTGTCACTGGCCCGCTGCACGATGTGATTGGCATGGCGGGCTCTTTAGGGAGCGTCAGCAGTTCGATCGGCGGAACGCTCGCGCAGCTTGGGGGCCAGGCAGTTTCGGTGACGACCAATCTCACTAGCACCTTGACCAGCGCGCTCAGTCATGTTGGAGGCGCGCCTCAAAGCTTGCCGGTGCCCGTCGACCACGCGTTCGGTCACATCGTGGGTAGCCAGTCGGAGCCGCCGTCAATGCCGCCGCCGTCAGACGATCAGCGGAATCCGTTGGCGCCGGAATCAATTGATCCGACGCTCAAAGAGACTTAGCTCAGGGAGATCGCATGGTCCCGACGCTCAGCCAGATCGAGGCGTACAGCACCGACCACCTGGTCGACGCCGCCGACCATTGGGACAGCTTGGCTGACCGCTGGGAGGATGCGCACTGGCAGGTCCGCAACCAAGCTCACGTGCTGGACTGGCAAGGTGCAGCCGCCGATGCGCTTCGAGCACGGACCGTGTCGGACTACACCGTTGCCACCGGCCAGGCAGACCAGCTTCGCGGCACGTCACGCATCGCCCGTCAACAAGCCGGCGAACTCGACCACCTCCGTAACAGCGTGCTCTACGCGGTCGAGGACGCTCACAACGCGGGATTCATCGTCGGAGAAGATTTTTCGGTGACTGACACCCGGACCAACCGCACCGCGGCAGAGCTGGCTGCTCGCCAGGTGCAGGCTCAAGTTTTCGCTGCAGATATTCGCGGCCGGGCCGGGGCGTTGGTCGGAGCTGACACCGCTGTTGCGGCCGACCTCTCCAGCGCTGCCGCCGGCATCGGCGACAACAGCTTCCAGATCTGAGTCGACGGGCATCACGAGCCCAGTCGATGCCGCTAGACATTCTGTGGAAGATTTAGAGCTGGCTAACGTGTCGAGCACACCTACGGCGCGAAGGAGATGTCGATGTGGGGTTGTCACGGGCGCTTCATTGTTCCCACGGCGGTACTGCGCAGGCTCGCCGACGACGACTCTATCCCGACGGAGTCCCGACAAGCACTGCTCGACAGCGCCGCCGTGGAGTCCGCGTGGCGAGAACTACGACGCGCCCACAGCGAAGCGACGCAATCCGCTCTGCTTGCCAGAGGGATCGCGAGTCTCCGGTTGGCGGGTGTGCTCGCGCCAGTGCCGGCGGTCACGGTCTACGACTGCAAGAACACCCAATCACTGCCCGGGTCGCCCGTCGCGAACCCGGATGGCAGTTCGGACATGACCGCGAAACGCGCGTTCGATACGACGCACGCCGTGATCGATTTCTACCGGGAATGCTTTGGCCGCAACTCGGTTGACGATGCGGGCATGACGTTGATCTCGTCGATTCACTACGGTGTGCGCTACGACAACGCCTTCTGGAATGGCTCCCAGATGACGTATGGGGACGGCGACGGTCGAGTCTTCACTGACTTCACCAAGTCGGATGACGTCATCGGTCACGAGTTGACCCACGGTGTCACCCAATTCACCGCAGGCTTGGACTACTCCGACGAGCCCGGTGCGCTCAACGAGAGTGTCTCTGACGTGTTCGGCGCGACGTTTCACCAGTGGCGGCGCAAGGAGACTGTTGCACAAGCGGACTGGCTGGTCGGCCCTGGTGTCCTCGGCCCCGTCGCGTTGCAAAAGGGATACACGTGCCTGCGCGATCTGGCCGCACCTGGTTCGCAGCACTGCCTATCGCCGCAACCGTCGCACTACCGCGACTACATCCCCCAAGGCGATCCGCATGAAAACAGCGGCATCCCGAATCACGCGTTCTACCTCGCGGCGACGACCATCGGTGGACAAGCCTGGGTAAAGGCCGGGAAAGTCTGGTATGCCGCGCTCACCAGCGACAAAGCTCGACCATCCACGAACTTCGGTGAGTTCGCCGCGCTCACCCGCGCCGCTGCGAAATCGCTGTTCCCACGCGATACCAACGTCTATCGTGGCGTGGACGAAGCCTGGACGCGGGTGGGAATTCCCGACCCCGACATCGCGGTCTGAGCGTCGTCGATCCGAATCAGGACAGTCGAGGCGCGGCCATGGGTAATCGCTACATCATCGAACGACGGGGCGGCTTCGCCGGCCTGAAAGCCAGCGGCGCCATCGATGGTGACGCACTGAATCCGGACGATCGCGAAACCCTGGAACAGCTCCTCGACACCGACGAACCCCTCGCCGCCGACCCCGGTGCTGACCGCTACACCTACGTCGTGACACGCGAGACCGCGTTGGGAAGTACGACGCGCGAAATTCCGGAGAGCGTCATGCCCGCTGCTGTGGCAGGGGTTGTAACGCCCCAGATCTAGGGGCGGGGCCCGTTGACGTTAGGTATTGAAAAGTCCCAGCTCGAGAGTATTCGCGATCTGGGTGATCGCGGCCTGCGCGCGCACGCTGTTGCCGGTCTTGTCCAGCGGCGGCGAGAAGGCGGCGATCGCCAGCTTGCCGGGCGACACCGCGACCAGCCCACCTCCGACGCCGCTCTTGGCGGGCAGCCCGACGGTGTAGGCCCAGTCGCCGGATGCGGTATAGAGACCCTCCATCGCCATCAAGGCCAGCACGGGTGGCACGTTCGCGTGTTTGATGACGCGCTTGCCGGTGACCGGGTTGACGCCCCCGTTGGCCAATGTCGCACCCATCATCGCGAGGTCGACGGTGGTGACCACCGTCGAGCACTGAAGCGTGTAGACGTCGCAAGCCTCCATCGGGTCGCAGTACATGTATCCACCGCACAACAGGAGCCACGCGATGGCGCGGTTGTGAAAGTTTGTGGCCCGCTCGGAGGCGGCGATCTGGTCACTGATGGAAATCGGACGGCCGGCGAAATCGCTTTGGATTTGTAGGATCTGGTGCCAGCGATCGTCGGCATCGGTGGCCGACACCAAGCTGGTTGCCGTCATCGCCCCCGCGTTGACCATTGGCGAATTTGGCTTGTCATTGTGCAGTTCCAGCGCCATCACCGAATTGAACGCCTCGCCTGTGGGATCAGCACCCACCTTGCGGTGGAACTCCCGCGCACCTACTTGTTCCATCGCGAGTGCGGCCGTCAAAACCTTCGAGATCGACTCCAGCGCGAACTCAGAGTCAGCGTCGCCGGCCGAAAACGTCTGACCGTCAACGGTCGCCACGCAAACCCCGAACAGCTGCGGGTCGACCGCCGCCAGGGCCGGTATATAGGCGGCGTTCTTGCCGCGGCGGTTTGTCTTGTGCTTAATATGCGCCGCGGCGACCACCTCGGCGATCCGGTCGGAGTCGATTGACGTCAATTCCGTTGCACCACCACACGATGGATGAACCCCAGCTTTGCGACGACATGCGGGTAGATGGTGAACGGGTACAGGTCGTCGCGGCCCATCGAATTGTTGACCCGATTGAGCACCCCCGACAACACCAACCAGTCCCCCATGATGTCCTCGATGGTGGCGTCTGCGTAGGACTCCCGCGCATCGATATTGGCGGGCAGGTCCCACTTCACCCGATCAGCTTCGACCACGAGGCCCGAATCCGCGATCGTCGCAAGGGTTCCGGTGATGTGCAGGTAGTGGGCCCAGGTTTCGGCGAAGTCTTCCCATGGGTGAGCGGTGGCATACTCCGAGATGTAGTCGTCTTGCCAGTCCGCGGGTGCCTGACCCTGGTAGTGGCGCTGCAGTGCAGCCTGGTAATCCTCCCGATCGTCGCCGAAAATCTCCCGAGCGTCGTCGATGAGCGGGGTGTCCTGCACGAGCAGCATCTCGTAGTAATGGCCGACCTCGTGGCGGAAGTGGCCCAGCATCGTCCGATAGGGCTCACGCAGCTTGATGCGCAGCCGCTCCCGGTATAACTCCAGCGACTCGGCCAGGTCGATGGTGATCACGCCGTTGGCGTGCCCTATCGTCACCGGCCGCCCCAGCGTCTTGCTCGACAGCAGATCGAACGCCAACCCGTGCGGGTCCGCGTAGTACGGATGGACGGGCAGGCCCAGGTCCATCAGCTCGAAGATCAACCGCCGCAGATCCTTTAGCGTCGAATCGAGTTCAGACATCGCCTCGGTGTCATCCGGCTCGGGTCCCTCGCGCACGAAACTATCGGCGAAGCAGCAACCGGACGCGGAGTCGTCCTCGGTGAGCCAGTTGCAACCCCGCTCCCAGTGTGCGCACCGGATCCAGCCGCGGCCGTCCACTGTGATCGTCTCGGATGGCGCGGCCAACATCTGCCGCGACGGGTGATGGTAGCCGACCGTCGTGGCGCAGGTCGGGCACTGCTGCACCTCGAATGCGACCGCCCCTCCGCAGTCGGGGCATCTGAACGCGCGCACCGTCAGGGCCCGCCGGTGCTGCCCGGCCCGATGTGCGTCCACGGTTGCTGCGGACGGTCCTTCAAATAGCCGCGCTGCCAATCCCATTGCGGATGCTGCCGCAGGAATTCTTCGGCGTCGAACCCGGTGCCGTCGGCACGTCCAAACCGGGCCCACAGGTTGAGCGCCTCGATGTCAGCCGAGGTGACGACCTTGCCGTCCACGGACCCGAACGGTGTGAATGGGGTCAGCCCACTGTCGAAGCAAGGGTCGACGTCCGATTGTGCGCAGATGGTGCGGGACGAGGGGCGGATGTAACCGAGGTAGGTGTCGAACGTGTCGGCCAGCATGCACTTGCCGACATCGGCGTCGACGGTCCCGTTGTACTGACCAAGCAATTGCCGCCAGCGGACCTCCCGCGCGCCATTGGGGGTGCGCACGTCGCTGAACCCGGTTCCGAAGCACTCCAGGTTACGGATCCGCGGATCCTGCGGCTGGTTGTCACCCCAGAAGTAGCCATCGGTCGTGCGGCTGAGGCTTTGGTACAGCAGTCCCTCTTCGTAGCGTGCGATCTCACCGGTCTTGACGTCACCGATCAGCCAGGAGTTGGCGTATCCGCCGTTGTTGTCGGTGTTGAGCGTCTCGACCCAGTGGTCGATGTCGCGGGCGTACTGGGAGGCCTTGCGGGCGCGGACGAACTCCGGGACCCGGGTCTCGTCGTAGCCTTTGAACCCGTCGTAGCCACCGATGGTGGTCTCGGTGATCGCCAGCCCGGCGCTGGTCAGCCAGAAATCGCTCATGCTGGCGATCCAGCCCGGCGCGGTCTGCATGACAATCCGGTTGCCGTCGTCGGGCGTGATGTCCAGGATGACGTTCTCGAACTGGCCCTGCCAGAAGTCGGTGAAGCTGGTGTGGCCCAACACGATCGACCCATCGGCGGTCGCGCTGCCGGTCGCGATGAAGGCGCTGCAGTGGTTGCCCTCGCCGCCCGTCGGCGCCAGCGCCGTGTATCGGCCCGAGTTCTTGGGCCACCAGTAACCGGTGAGTTCCATCCAGTCGTTGATGCCGAGTACGTCGTTGAACGTCGTCGGCACCCCGGCAGCCGTCAGGCCGGCGGCCACCCCTTCCATCTCCTCGCGCAACTCGTCGGGGATCTTGTCGGCGTGCAGTTCAGCGGCCCGCTCGACAAAGAAGTCGTAGTCCATCCCGATGTCCTGGTAGGTCATCTCCCGGTACACCCGGATCGAATCCGCATACTCGTCGGCGACCAGGAAGCCGTACTGAAAACCACGTGCGGCCGGCGATCCCTTGATCGTGACGTGCAGCCAGCCGTCCACGTCGCTGCGCGAGGCTTGCGACAGCCACCCCCGCTGCTCGTCGGTCAGTTCGGACGGGGTGGTTCTGGCCAGCGGCGCTGCCGGCCCGGGCGGTGGCTGCACGGTCACGAGCGATGAGCTTAGTGCCGCCAGAAGACTACGGTTGGGACATGACCGAACAGCCACCTGCGATCACCATCTCGCACCCGCCGCCAGCGCTGACGCGTATCGCCAACCCAGTGCTGATGTTGCTGTTGCGCACGCCGTTGCTGGGCGCGACACGTCAGCGGTTCATGACGGTGAGCTTCACCGGCCGCAAGACCGGCCGGCACATTTCACTTCCGTTGAGCGCTCATCTGGTCGACGACATTCTCTATGCCCTGGCCGCCGCAAAATGGAAGTACAACTTCCGCGACGGCGCTCCCGCGCAGGTCCTGTATGGCGGAAAGACGACGACGATGCGCGGCGAACTGATCGAGGACACGGCGCTGATCGCCAATCTCTATACGCGCCTGTCGGCGTCCTACGGCGTCAAGCACGCCGAGCAGTCGATGGGTTTGGCGTTCCGCAACCATGAGCTGCCGAGCCGCGATGACTTCGCCGAGGCGGTCGAACGGCTGCACCTGCGGGCGATCCGGTTCACTCCCGCAACATGAGCTGACCATGTGGCGTTCTGCCCGCCTCTGAGCGAAAAGTAACCCGCTCGACTGCGTTGTCGCTGCGAGGCGGGCAGATCGTGCATCCCTTCCCGCCCGGTGACTCATGGGGCAGATGTGACCGCGCCCGCGCCCGCGGCGGCACGGGTCAACGTGATCACCGGCTCCGCATAGCCGGCGGCCTGCACCGCCGACCGCACCGCGGCACCGACCGCCTCGGCCCGCTCGGACGGCGCCAACGCGATCACGCAGCCGCCGAATCCACCGCCGGTCATCCGGGCGCCCAACGCGCCCGCACCCACCGCGGCGTCGGCCATCACATCGATGTGCGTAGTGGTGATGCCGAAGTCGTCGCGCATCGACGCGTGCGAGTCGGTGAAGATACGCCCGGCTTCGGCGAAATCCGAATCACGCAGCGCCGCAACGACATCGAACACCCGTTGGTTCTCCGTCAGCACATGGCGGGCACGACGGGCATCGACCGCGTCGGTGACCCCGTCCAATACGGCGACCCCGCGGTCCTGGATCTCGCGCAGCGACACCACACCCACGTCGGCGGCCGCCCGCTCGCACGACAGCCGACGCGCCGCGTACTCGCCGTCGACATGACCATGCCGCTCCCGGGAGTCGATCAGCAGCAGCGCCACACCGTGTGCCGCGGGATCAAACGGCACCGGCTCAACACTGAGCTCCCGAAAATCGATCAGCAGCGCCGTCGACGCTTCTCCGAACAGCGACGACAGCTGATCAAGCAAACCCGTTGGCGCACCGACATAGTCGTTCTCGGCGCGCTGCGCGATGCGTGCCTGATCGAGACGGTCGATACGCAGACCGGCTGCACACGCCAGCGCACCCAACGCCGCGCACTCCAGCGCCGCCGACGACGACAGACCCGATCCCATCGGGATCCGGCTGGTGATCGACATGTCACCGCCCGGCACCGCGTGCCCGGCCATCCGCAGCGACCACACCACCCCGGCCACATACGCCGCCCAGCCGGTCACCTCACCGGGCTTGGTGTGCAACGGAATTCGCTCAAAGCTGTCGGCGCCCTCGCTGGAAACGGTGATCGCGTCGGCATCCGACGGCTCGAAAGTCACGACGGTGCGCTGCGGCAGCGCGATCGGCAACGCCCAGCCGAGGTTGTAGTCGGTGTGCTCGCCGATCAGGTTGATCCGCCCGGGCGCGGAATAACGGATGGTCACGCGAGATCTCGCAACCGCTCGGCCACGGTTTCGGGCAACACGTCACTGATGAACGCATCCATCGCCGATTCGGACGCCGCCAGATACTTCAGCGCGACGGCGCTGCGCCGAATCGACATCAGCTCGACGTGGAAGTAGCCCTCTCGCAACGCGTGGGTGTCGGCGAACTGGTGCAGCGCCGAAATATACGGCAGCGGTGCGGAATACATCCGGTCAAACCGTCGCAGCACGTCGAGGTAGATCTGCGCGAACCCGTCCAGCTCGGCGTCGGAGAGGTCAAGAAGGTTATGTACGAACCTGTTCGGATAGATGTGCACCTCCACCGGCCACCGTGCGGCGAACGGCACGAAGGCGGTGAACAGATCGGTGCGCGCCACCACTCGGCTCCCGTCGGCCACCTCGCGCGCCAGCAGGTCAGCAAAAAGATTGCTGTCACACCTTTTTCGATGCACATCCGCCTGCTGCATCATGGCGGCGGTGCGAGGGGTCAGGTATGAGTAGCCGTAGATCTGGCCGTGCGGATGGGCCAGCGTGACGCCGATCTCCTCGCCCCGGTTCTCGAAGCAGAACACCTGCTCGACACCGGGCGTCGCGATCAGATCAGCCGTCCGGTGCCGCCACGCGTCGACGACCAGCCGGGCATGCGGTTCCTCCAGCTCGGCGAACGACCCGTTGTGGTTGCTGGAGAAGCAGATCACCTCGCAATGGCCGTTGCCGGGTAACGGCGCGAACCCATCCGGTGCCGATGCCGCCGCCCCCACACCGGACAGGCTCGGGAATCGGTTTTCGAAGACGACGACGTCGTAATCGGATGCGGGCACCTCGCTGGTCAACCCGGTCGGGCCCGGGCACAGCGGACACTGATCCGGCGGCGGCTTGTAGGTGCGGTCCTGGCGCCTCGCCGCGATGACCACCCATTGCCCGGTGGTCTGGTCGAACCGCAACTGCGATTGCCCCGGCTCCCACGGCGGCAACGGCCGGCGGTCGGCGACAGGAGCTGGCGTGTGGCCGGGCAACGAAAAGAACAGCAGCTCACGGCCATCGGCCAGCGTCGTTCGAGTGCTCATCGGATCCCATCTTGGCCGCTGTGTCAGAGTCAAGTCACGACCGACAGGCAGTCCCCGCTAGAAAGGCTGGTCACGGGTGTTCGAGCGGGCGCGTATATGGGCGATCGGATCGGATCCGGGGTTGCTGCGACTGCGGATGGCCACCCGGACGACCGGCGCGTTGGCAACCGCGCTGCTGGCCCTGTTCCTGCTGACCAAGGCCACCGGGCAGCCGCTGACGGTGGCGCTGCTCGGGGTGCTGATCACGATGGTCTCGGGTCGCACGGTGAACGAGCCCGATCCGCGACGGCAGAGAATCACCATGGCGCTGCTGCCGATTCCCACCGCGTTGGCGATCACCGCGGCGGCGCTGTTATCACCGCACCCGGTGGTCGCCGATGCCGGATTCGTGTTGGTGGTATTCATCGCGGTCTACGTGCGCCGGTTCGGCCCACGCGGAACGGCGCTGGGGATGGTCACCTTCATGTCGTATTTCTTCACGCTGTATCTGCGGGCGAAATTCTCCGAGCTGCCCTGGCTGGTCGGCGCCACGCTGGTGGGTTCACTCTGCAGCTTCGTGTGGAGCGCCTTCATCCTGCCTGATCGACCGGAAAGCATTCTGCGGGATAATATTCGGTCACTGCGGGCGCGGATGGCGATCGTCGTCGACACCACGGCCGACACCGTGCGCTCCGGCGAGCTCGACGAGCGGCGACGGCGACGGCTGCGGATCCGGGCCGGCCGGCTCAACGAGACCGCGCTGATGGTCCAGGCCCAGATCGAAGACAGGGTCAACCCGGGCGCGCTGTGGCCCGGGGTCAGCGGCGAGGACCTCGCCCTGTGGTTGTTCGACGCCGAGCTCACCGTCGAGCGCCTTGCGACCGCCGGCGCCCGGGTCGCGGCGGCAGATATTCCCGCGGCCGCCCGCGCCGAACTGGCCGATACGGTGGCCCTGCTGTCGCGCGCCATCCGTATACCGCACCACGACGGGCTTCAGCAGACGGCGGACCTGGCTCAGCGATTGATCGAACGGTCGTCAAGCCCCGACGACTTGCTGGTGCGCCGCTTGGCGCTGGCCATCGTCGACGCAGCCAAAGCCACTGCCCAAGTCCGCGCGAGGATGGAACGCGTCGCAACGGCAACCGCCGCACAGGCCGATATTGCCGAGCCGCAATTCCGACCGGGCATGCTCCAATCGACCCGGCAAGCCATCCAAGTCTCCGTCGCCGCGGCGCTGGCCATCGTTGTCGGCGAGGCGATATCACCGTCGCGCTGGTTCTGGGCGGTGATTGCCGCGTTCGTCGTCTTCGCCGGCACCAACTCCTGGGCCGAAACCCTGAACAAGGGCTGGCAGCGGCTGCTGGGCACGGTGCTCGGTGTGCCCAGTGGCGTACTGGTCGCCACGCTGGTGTCCGGCAGCACCGTCGCCGCGCTGGTGATGATTTTCGTATGTCTTTTCTGCGCTTTCTATTTCATGAAAGTCACCTACAGCCTGATGACATTCTGGATCAGCACCATGCTGGCGTTGCTGTATGGCCTGCTCGGCGAGTTCGCCTTCAGTCTGCTGCTGTTGCGAATCGAGGAGACCGCGGTCGGTGCGGTCATCGGGATCGCCGCCGCCATGCTGGTGTTGCCGATCAACACCCGAGCCCGCATCCGCAGTGAGGCCCACACGTTTTTCCTCACGCTGTCCGACCTTGTCGAGGCGTCGGTCGCCAGCCTGCTCGGCAGCGCTGCAGCCGTGGGCCTGACCGAGACGGCGCGTCAACTCGGCCGCGACCTGCAGCAGTTTCGGGCGACCGCCAAGCCGATGACCGCCGGACTCGCCGGTCTGGCCGGGCGCCGCAGCATGCGGCACGGCTTGCGGATGCTCACCGCCTGCGAACGCTACGCACGAATCCTGGCCAGCAGCAGCGAAACCCACATCCAGACGTCGCCCGAACTCGCCGACGCGATCAGGTCGACCAGCACCCAGATTCGGCGCAACATCGACGCGCTGATCACGTCACTGGAGTTCAATCAGGCGGCAACGGTTTTCCCGTCCACTGATTTCATCGACGCCGCGGAGGCCCTGGCCAGACAGCATGGCGATCAGCCACTGGCGCCGGACCGCCGACGGCTGCTGGCCGCATTGCACGCGCTGCGCCAGGTCGACCGCGTCATCATCAACGCCGCGATCGACCTCGGCGCAGACAACGGCATGCTGATCCCCGGTCTGATTAGTTGACCGCTGGCCGACGGCGCGTCTAGCATTATGGGTTGTGCATCCCATTTCACCGCCAACTGTCGTTCTCGTCCACGGGGCATGGGCCGACGGGTCGAGCTGGGGTCGCGTCATCACCGGTCTGCAGCAAGCCGGGATCAACGCCATCGCCGCCCCCATCCCGCTCACCACGCTGGATGACGACGTGAACGCCGTCACGCGAGCCATCGATCGAACCGAAGGACCCGTCGTTCTGGCCGGCCACGCGTATGCCGGCGGCGTTATCGGCGCAACACGCCACCCACGCATCAAAGCACTGGTCTACGTGGTCGCCCTGGCACCCGACGAGGGCGAGACCGTCGCCGACGTTTTCTACCGCGATCCCCCGCACCCGCAGGCACCGAAACTCGAGCCCGATGACGGCGGCTGGATCTGGTTGCCCGAGAATGCTTTTGCTACTGCATTCGCACAGCACGCAACCGACGAAGAACAAGCCCTGCTCGCCGCGGTTCAGCGACCTATCGCCGCTCCGTGCATCCAGCAGGCCGTGCCGAGACCCGGCTGGAAGGATCTACCGAGCTGGTATCTCGTCGCGGAAGAAGACCGGATGATCAACCCGGCCACCCAAAGGTTCATGGCCGAACGCATGCGGGCCAGCACTCGGACCGGCACGTTCGACCACACACCGTTGATCACCCGACCGCAGGCCGTTATCGACATCGTGACTGAGGCAAGCGAGTCCTGACTTACCCGTCATTCCCTTGGCGGCCAAGGAAATTCAGCACCGCGTCGGCGAAGAGGTCGTTGCGATCGCCGGCGACCATGTGCCCCGCGCCCTGCACATCGACGAACTCGACGTCGGGGAAGCGGGCCAGAAACTCGTCGGCGCGGTCCTGGCTGACCAGATCACTCACTTGACCGCGCACCAGCAGCATCGGAATTCCGCCCGCGAGGATCGTTTCCACCGCCGCGTGCAAGCGATCGACGTCGGAAACCTCGTAGGGCGGACGCGACGCCGTCTCGCTGATGAACTTGGGATCCCAGTGCCAGTACCAGCGGTCGCCGCGGCGACGCAGGTTGGTGCGCAGGCCGTTGAGGTCGGTCGGCCGCGGCCGGTGCGGGTTGTATTCGGCGATCATGTCGGCGACTTCGTCGAGTGACTCGAAACCGGTTTGCATCCGGTCGGCCATGAAGTGGTGAATTCGGTTCGCGCCGGACTGATCCATGTCCGGCACGATGTCCACCAGAACAACCGCGCGGGCAATACCGGGCGAAATCTCGCCTGCCAGAAGCATTGACGTCAAGCCGCCCAAGGATGCACCGACGAGCACCGGTCGCGGGGGTAGCTGACGCAGCACTTCCTGGACGTCGCCGGCGAAGCTGACGAGCCGATAGTCGCCGTCCTCTGACCAGTCCGACTCCCCGTGGCCGCGGGAGTCGACGGTGACCGCCTGCCACCCACGCTCGGCGACGGCCGCGGCCGCCTTGCCCCATGACCGCCGTGTCTGTCCGCCGCCGTGCAGGAACACCACGGCCGGGGTCTGCGGATCGCCCAGACGGTCGGCGACGATGCGGGTGCCGCCAACGCCAGAGGTGGTAAAAGTTTCAGGCGCAATGGTCACCGTTAGCCTCTTGCCCTTAGCTCTTGTGCCAATTCCCGGATCTCGCTGCGAAGCTCCTCAATATGGTCCGCGGTCGCCGTCTGAATC
>Ga0302325_10020670_pt1 | contig 13795 bp, 13 predicted proteins | sample Palsa_T0_2_FD_201948 | JGI IMG/M metagenome (GOLD analysis project Ga0302325, IMG submission 201948) | Peat permafrost microbial communities from Stordalen Mire near Abisko, Sweden - Palsa_T0_2 | ecosystem: Environmental > Terrestrial > Soil > Palsa > Peat permafrost | place: Sweden: Abisko... | reverse complement strand
CTCAACGCACCACCCGACTCCGCACCCTAGACCGAACTCTCAAAGGAGGCGGCGCCGGACCCACCGTTACTCATCAGGCCACCTGCCGGTCCGGGTATAGGAGCGGCGCGCCGCCTCCTCGTCCTCGCGCTCGCGATTGCTCTCGAGGCTCATCTGGAACAGCCAGTTGATGAGCCAGACGGTGAGCGCGATCAGGAGCAGGCAGACACCGACTGCGGCGAGGTCCGTCCGGCCGTGACCGATGACGGTGAACACCGCGCCCACAAGCCCGATGCCGAGCGGCAACCAGACCCTGGTCGCCACCAGCAGCCTGCGGACGAGCCGCGATTGGGGTTCAGGCGAGCTCAGGCTTCTCTGGGAGCTCTAGCCCCCGGGCCTCCGCCGTCCCCCCGGCCAGCCCGGGCCTGGGCAGCGGCCTGGGCGCCTCACGCCCGGCGCGGTCGGCGGCCGCCGGCGGGACGGGAAGCAGAGGCGGCGGGGGCGCTTCGGCACCGAACACTTCAAGCTCGGTCTGCCCGTCGAGCAGGGCCTCGAATTCGCCCTTCTCAATCGTCTCGCGCTTGAGGAGGACCTCTGAGAGCTTCTCGAGCGAGTCGCGGTACTGGCCGAGGATGTCCCTGGCCTGCTGGTGCGCCGACTCGACGATCCGGCGGATCTCGTCGTCGATCTCGCGGGCGATCTCGTCGGAGTAGTCGGGCTCGGATGAGAACTCACGGCCCAGGAAGGGCTGGCCGTGGTCGTGGCCGAACACGCGCGGGCCGAGCTTCTCGCTCATCCCGAAGCGCATCACCATCTGCTTGGCCGTCGCCGTCACCTTCTCGAGGTCGTTGGAAGCGCCGGTGGTCACCTCGCTGAACACGATCTCCTCCGCGGCGCGGCCGCCGAGCGTCATCGCCATCGTGTCGAGGAGCTCGGCACGGGTGGTGAGGAACTTGTCCTCGGTGGGGAGCGAGATCGTGTAGCCGAGCGCCTGGCCGCGGGAGATGACCGAGATCTTGTGGACGGGGTCGGAGTTGGGCAGGTAGTGGCCGACGATCGCGTGTCCCATCTCGTGATAGGCGGTGATGCGGCGCTCCTTCTCGCTCATGACCCGGGTCTTCTTCTCCGGGCCGGCGATCACGCGCATGATCCCTTCCTCGAGCTCGACCTGGGTGATCTCGCGCTTGCCGGTGCGAGCAGCAAGGAGCGCGGCCTCGTTGACCAGGTTCGAGAGGTCGGCGCCCGTGAAGCCCGGGGTCTGACCCGCGAGCACGTCGACGTCGATCTCGCGCCCGAGCGGCTTGCCGCGCGTGTGGACCTCGAGGATCTTCTTGCGGCCAAGGCGGTCGGGGCGATCGACGACGATCTGGCGGTCGAAGCGCCCGGGACGCAACAGCGCCGGATCGAGGATGTCCGGGCGGTTGGTGGCGGCGATGAGAATGATGTTGTCCTTCATCTCGAACCCGTCCATCTCGACCAGGAGCTGGTTCAAGGTCTGCTCGCGCTCGTCGTGTCCGCCGCCGAGCCCGGCCCCGCGGTGGCGGCCCACGGCGTCGATCTCGTCCATGAAGATGATGCAGGGCGAGTTCTGCTTGGCCTGTTCGAAGAGGTCGCGGACGCGCGAGGCGCCGACGCCGACGAACATCTCGACGAAGTCCGAGCCCGAGATCGAGAAGAAGGGCACACCCGCCTCGCCGGCCACGGCGCGTGCGAGCAGCGTCTTGCCCGTGCCCGGAGGTCCATAGAGGAGCACGCCCTTGGGAATGCGCGCACCAAGGGCCTGGAACTTCTTCGGGTTCTCGAGGAACTCCTTGATCTCGTGCAGCTCCTCGACCGCCTCGTCGACCCCGGCGACGTCGCGGAAGGTGATCTTGGGCGAGTCGACCGATAGTCGCTTGGCGCGCGATTTCCCGAACGACATGACCTTCGATCCGCCGCCCTGGACCTGGTTCATGAGGAAGATCCACAGCCCGATGAAGATGAGGAAGGGGAGGATCGTCGTCAGCAGTCCGAGCCAGTCGCTGCTCGACGTGCTCTGGACGTCGAAGCCGTTCCCCGTCGCGGCGGTGGGGACGTTGAGCTCGGCGTCCTTGATCAGCGTCTGGACGTAGTTGTTCGGATAGCCGACCGAGAACTTCTGGACCCCCGCCGACTGCGCCCCCTGCTGGCTGAGCGTGACCGAGGCGCTGTTGTCCTTCTGGTCAAGCGACATCGACTTGACCTCGCCATGGTTCAGGTAGTACAGGAAGTTCCCGAAGGTCGGCTTGGGCGTGTGGCTGGTGCCGCCGATCAGCTTTTGGGCAAAGAAGGCGAGCACGACCACGATCAGGATCGGGAAGGCTGCGCTCTTGAAGAACCTGCTCATGGTGGGGTTTCCGCGCATCATGCCGGGTGGTCTCCGCGGGGAATGGTCAAGCGTAGCACTTGGATTTCATGCCCCGCCGCGGGCGGCCGCGCCGGTCATTCCTTCAACGCCGCCACGAAGGGTAAGTTGCGGTAGCGCTCACCGTGGTCCAGTCCGTAGCCGATCACGAAGCGGTTGGGGATCTCGAAGCCGACGTAGCGGGTCGGCAGCTCCACCTTACGCCGCTGCGGCTTGGTGAGCAGCGCGCACACCTCGAGCGAGCGCGGGTTGCGCGCGCCGAGATTGCGAAGCAGGTATTGGAGGGTGAGGCCGGAGTCGACGATGTCCTCGACGATGAGCACGTCGCGGCCTTCGATCACGGCGTCGAGGTCCTTGAGGATGCGCACCACGCCCGAGGACTTGGTGGCCGATCCGTACGAGGCCACGGCCATGAAGTCGACCTCGCAGGGCACCTCGAGCTGGCGCATGAGATCGGAGAGGAAGAACACGGCCCCCTTGAGCACGCCGATGAGCACGAGGTCGCGCCCCTCGTAGTCGCGCGAGATCTCGGCCGCGAGCTCGCGCACCCTCCGCTGGAGCTCGTCGTCTGTGACGAGGATGTCCCCGATGGCGTCGTCGTCCACCACCCGGCAGTCTATGTGGGCGGCGTCTCGACAGCGCTCAGGTACACGGCCTCGCGCGTCTGCGCCGTAACTGGGTCACCGCGGGTGAGCGCTCAGGTACACGGCCTCGCGCGTGTCCGCGGTGACCTTAAAGCGCTCGGAGGTGGCCACCCCGGCGACCCAGGCGATCTCGCCGCCCGACTCGACCACCGGGACCGTAGCCCGCCGCTCGCGCGCGACTCGCCGCGCCGTGAAGAGATCCTGGAGGCTCTTGGTCCCGGCGAGGCCGAGCGGCGCCATCCGGTCGCCGGGGCGCCACGCGCGCACCACGAGCTGCGGCCCGAGCGCGTCGCGGTCAAGGCAGCCGGGACGACGCTCGGGCGGTCCGAGGACGCAATGGACCTCGTAGGCGCCGAAGGCGACGGCGCCGGGGACGGTCAAGGCGGCCGGGGCCGGGGCCGGGGCCGCCTTGCTCGCGTACTCGAAGCGCAGCACGCCGTACTCGGCCACGGCGCGCACACCGGATCCGAGGTCGAGCGAGGCCGTGCCCTGCTCGCGCAGCGCCGCCAGCTCCTCGGCCCGCCGGGCGATCCCCGGCACGGGACGGTCCGCGGCGAGGTCGGCGAGCCGCTGAACCGCGAGCCGGCGCAGCGCGGCGGGCCACTCGCGCAGGCGCGCGAGCTCGATCTCCCGGCGGCCCTGGAGGACCTCGTCGAGGACCGAGTCGAGGACCACCGCCTCGTCGCGGAGGATCTCCATGAGCGCGAGCACGTTGGCTTGCGCCGCCGGGTGGATGTCCCCGAGCGCGGGCACGAGCGTTCCCCTGACGCGACCGCGCGCGTAGCGGGGCTCGTCGTTGGTGGCGTCATCGCGCCAGTCGAGGCCGCGCTCGCGGCAGTAGGCACCGGTCTCCTCGCGGGTGAGTCCGAGCAGGGGCCGCACGACGATCCCGTTGCGTTCGCGCATTCCGAGCAGCGCCCTGCGGCTCGGCGCGGACGCCAGCCGGTAGAGCACCCCCTCGACCTGGTCGGTCGCGGTGTGGCCGGCCGCCACCTCGGCGCCGGCCGGCGCGGCGATCCGCGCAGCCGCGTCGTAACGGATCTCACGCGCCCAGCCCTGGACGTTGCCCGACGGCGGCGGGCCGCCCGGACGCTCGACGTCGAGCGGGACCCCCAACAGCCGGCACAGAGCGGCGCAGTGGCCCTCGTCCTCCCCGGCCTGCTCGCGCAGGCCGTAGTTGACGTGGAGCGCGCGGACGGCGTCGGGTCCCGCGATGCGCACGGCGAGATCGAGGAGGCAGACCGAGTCGCGACCGCCGGAGAGGAGCACGAGCACCGGGCGCCCCGAGACGAGGAGCCCGCCGGCCCGGACGCGCTCGAGGATCTCGAGCTCGCGCTCGGTCACTCCTCCTCCGCCTCCGGGATGCGCGCCAGGAAGATCTCGGTCGGCTCGGTGAACCCTTTCAGGCGCACCTCGGCGATCCGCTCGAACTCGAGATGCGAGCCGGCGTGGTCGACCACCGGCTTGGTGAGCAGAACCTCGCCGCCCGCCGAGCGGGCCGCGACGCGGGCGGCGATGTTGACGTCGCGGCCGAAGTAGTCGCCGTCGCGGTAGATGGCATAGCCGTAGTGGATCCCGATCCGCGGCAGCGGCCGCTCGGTCTGCATGCTCTGGAACCCGACGGCCCAGTCGGTGAGCGTGGCCGGGTCAGAGCCGACGACCATCACCTCGTCGCCGATCGTCTTGATCACCCGCGCCTCGTCCGGCAGCGTGATCTCGACCGCTTCGACGAAGCGCTCGACGGCGTCGACCGCGTGCTGCTCGCCCTCCTCCTCGGTGAGCCGGGTGTAGCCGGCGAGATCGGCAAAGGCGATGGCCACGCGCATGCGTCCGAGGCCTCCGGCCGCGCCGGCGAGGTCGGATTCCATGTGCCCGACCACGTCCTGCTCGATGAAGTGCTGGAGGAAGTGCTGATGCACCTGGTCCATGACCGGCGAGGAGAGCGGGAGCAGCTCACGCGCGAGATTCTCCATCTGCTCGGCCATCTCCAGGCCCGAGACTCCCTCGCGCATGAGCGGCTCGTGCACGTAGAGGTGGAAGAGGCGAACCTCGGCGTCGGCGATCTGCGCCAGGGCCTGGCCGTAAACGCGCACGAGCTGGAGCATGGCTACGAGAGGGAAGCCGGAGGCGAGCACGGCGGCGATGTAACGCAGCAGTTGCACGTCGTCCTCGGACAGCCGCTCGATGTGAATGGGGCGGAGCCCGAGCGCGGTCGAGATGCGCTCGATCAGGGCGGGCTCGAGCCCGGTCTCGCGCGCGGCCTCGGCGAGCGTGTAGGCGGTCTCGGTCGAGGGGAAGAGCTCCTCGACGTAGGCGAAGGCGAGCCGGCCCTGGTCGGTGGCCTGGCGGATCTCGCGCAGTGAGTGGCCGCGGGCGCGCATGCGGGCGACCACGCGGGCCTGGGCGGCGGCCTCGGGCGTCCATGTTCCCCGGTACTGCGGGATCACCCCCTGGGCGATCCAGCGTCTCAGCGTGGCGGGGGTCACGCCGGCACGCTCGGCGACCTCGCGGGTGCTCAGCACTGGAGTCGGCGGCGGGATCCCACTAATTCTCGAGATGGGGGTAATCGGCCGCGATCATGGCCCGGTAACGGGGAAAGAGCGGCTTGGTGATGGGCAGGATGGCGAGCGCGGCCTTGACGTCCCCGGCGGCCTTGATCCGCCGGCGGGCGATGGCGATGGCGATGTTCTCCTTGCCCTGGAAGTAGCGGTTTGCCGTCTCGGAGCTCATCGACATCTGGACCTTGGGCTCCCAGTCGATGTCGTCCGACCACACCCAGGACAGGTTCGCCTCGGCCGGGCCCCCGGCGCGGATGTTCACGACGAGGTCGACGTCGGTGAACTCGAAGCGCTGCGGCGTGTCCGCGTCGCGCAGCTTCGGCCCGATCTCCGGATCCTCGCTCATGAGGGCGAAAGTACGGTCCATGACCTCGCGGAACTCGGTCTCGGACTTGAAGTCGCTCATGTGTGGTCCCCCCGGACTGCTTGGAAGCTCCGCCGTTCCGCCGGGCATCGTCGCGAGAGTCTACCCCCGGGGATGCGCCCGTCGGGATTACGGTTAAGCGACGTGAGCGCCGATCCGATCCACCTCCAGCCGACGGCGCCGCTGGCCGAGCGTGTCCTCCTGCCCGGCGATCCCGGCCGGGCGCTGCGCCTGGCCCAGGCGCTCCTCCACGAGCCGAGGATGTTCAACCATCACCGCGGCCTGTGGGGCTACACAGGCACCGCCGCCGACGACGAGCCGCTGACCATCCAGAGCACGGGGATGGGTGGCCCCAGCGCCGCCATCATCATCACCGAGCTCGCCACCCTCGGCGCCCGCCGCCTGATCCGGGTGGGAACCTGCGGAGCCCTAGACCCCACCCTAGAGCTCGGCACCCTCATCCTCGCCCGCGAAGCAATCCCACGAGACGGGACGAGCCAGGCCCTCGGGGCAAGCGGACGAGTAGAGCCCGACCCCGAGCTCACGAACGCCATCGCCCGAGCGGCCAGCCCAGAGCTCCGAGAGGGCCCCATAGTTACCACCGACCTCTTCTACGACGACACCCGAGAGCAGAACTGGGCCAAAGAAGGAGCCCTAGCGATAGAGATGGAGACCGCGACCCTGTTCACAATCGCAAAGAACAAACAGCTCCAAGCCGCATCCCTCCTCATCGTCACAGACCAGGTCCTGCCCCAGAGAACCCGGATCACCACCAACGCTCTAACCCAGTCAGAGCACCGAGCCGGCGAAATCGCCACCACCGCCCTCCTGAGCGATCAGGCGGGGTCGGGGTCGCGCTTGCGACCAATTGCTTAAGTCCCACCAGACCAGACCAAACCACCACCCGACAGCCCTGGTCGCAAGCGCGCCCCCGCCCCCCGCCAGGCGCTAGACGGAGTCCGGAGGCGGAGCCAACCGAGCCAAGGAGGCCTCTATCGAAGCCAACCGCCGCTCGACAGCACTGCTCGCCCCGACCCGCTCTTCCAGCCGATCGAGCGCATCCTCGATTCCCTCCAGGCGCTGGGAGACGCCGCGCAGGCGCCGGGTGAGGCGCTCGAGATCGCTCGCCGAGGGCAGGTTGAGCGCGCCCATCGCGACCTCCTGGGCCCGCACCGCCCGCTCGCGCGTCTCGAAGGCCGCCGATAGCGCCCCGGTGATGATCGGGTTCTCGAGCAGCTCCTGGGCGAGTTTTCCGATCGTCTCTTCGCCCTGGCGCGTCACGCGGTCACGCAGGCCTTTGCTGTCTTCGGACAATTTCTCTAGGCCTCCGATCTCATGCTCCGCGATAGGCGCGTCACTTTAGCGCACGCCGACGGGCCCACCGGGGAGGCAAAAGGGACACTCAAGCTCCAGTTGAGCTTGAGGGCCTGTACCCTATCTCCTGCGCATGGACGTATCGACAACTCGATTACAGTGTTCGCGTCGCCTGGCCGATGAAGGATCGACAGGGATCGCAAACCGGCCCACAGCCCCGCCGCGCACGAGCCCAAAGGCCTACAGACGGCCCACCAAATGTCTGCTTGAGAACCTGACCTCGATGCTTCTTCGTTGCAAACCTCCTCGCCAGTGTGTACCGTGCACGCCGCGCTGCCTGTCCGTAGCGCCGACGACTTGCGCAGGCGGCCGAACAGGCGTGGGAGGAGATTGGCAACAGTGTTGAGGAGTCGGAGGGTTATTGGCGCGTTGGCCGCGACAGCGGCGGCGTCTGCCGTTATAGGTATCGCCGCGGTCCCCACTGCTTCAGCGGATCAGTGCGTGGTTACCGTCACGCTGCTCGGTGGGATTCAGATCCCGTTCACGGTGGACATTCCGCCAGGAACGCCGCTGACCGATCTGTCCCTCCCGGGACTCAAGCTGCCGATCCTGTCTGAGTCGGAGTCATGCCCGACGACGGCCCCGGCGGCGCCCACGAGCACGGCCACCGGGCCCACGACGACCACCGCCCCGACGACGGCGACGCCCACGACCACGGCCGCCCCGACGACACAGGGGAGCTCGACGACTTCCAAGACGAAGGGGTCGAAGTCCTCGAAGCGCAGCCGGGGGGCGCTCTCCGGGCAGGTCCAGGGCAACGTCGTGGTCAAGAGCGCCACGCCGCAGTCGGCAGCCGCCGTGAAGAACGGCCTGGCGCCGCTACGGACCTCGACCGGCGCTCCGACGGCCCAGAATCCGACCTATTCCTTCGCGCTGCCGACGCCGGCACCGATCGGTGTGCCGAACTTCTTCATCGACAGCTTCCAGATCCCACCCGCGCTGCTCCCCATCTACCAGGCGGCGGGCATCCAGTACAACGTGCCGTGGGCGGTCCTCGCCGCCATCAACGACATCGAGACCGACTACGGCCGGAACCTGTCGATCAGCTCCGCGGGGGCCGAAGGGTTCATGCAGTTCCTCCCCTCGACGTGGAAGAAGTACGGCGTCGACGCGACCGACAGCGGCTCCGCGGACCCGTACAACCCGGTCGACGCGATCTTCGCCGCCGCGCGCTACCTGAACGCCGCGGGCGCGTCCAAGAACCTGGGCAAGGCGATCTTCTCCTATAACCACGCGAACTGGTACGTCGATTCAGTCCTCCTGCGCGCGAAGCTCATCGAGGGCATCCCCGAGCAGCTCATCGGAGCGCTCTCGGGTCTCGTCGAGGGTCGTTTCCCGATCGACGCCCCCGCCACCTACGCCGACGACGACGTCGAGCGCCTGGCCACCCGCAGGCTGCACACGGCGAACGCCGCGGTCCCGGTCGACTCCGGTAGCGCGAAGTCGATCTCGATCTTCGCCAAGGCGGGTTCGCCGCTGGTCGCGGTCAACGACGGAAAGATCGTCGCCATGGGCCACAGCCAGGCCCTGGGGCACTACCTCGAGCTTCAGGACACGAACGGCAACACCTACACGTACGCGCACGTGGGATCGATCTCGAAGCTCTACGCGGTCCCGAAGCCGGTCAAGGTGACCGCCAAGGAGATCAGCAGGGAGCTCTCGAGCAAGCCCGCCCCGACGCCGACCGGTCCGGCGACCGCGGGCACGCAGAGCGCGACCGCGAACGTCAAGGCGAGCACGGTCGCCGCGACGGCGACCACGACCGCGGCCGCAGCCAAGCTCCACCTCAAGGGAGCCGTGGCTGCCCGGCCCGCCGCGAGCACGAGCACCACGAGCGCAAGCACGCACACGACTGCCGCGCAGCCGACGGGCTCTCCCAAGGAGCGCTTGTTCGCCAACCCCGCCCGTCCCGATTCCTTCGCCGCCGGCGGACAGACGCAGATCGCCAACGCGCAGGGCGCGATCGAGAGCTTCCAGAACTACTTCTCGGACACTCTCCACCTCGCGCGCAACCAGTACACGCTCCAGCCCTTGAGGGTAGGCTCGAAGGTGGTGGCGGGCACGGTGCTCGGTCGCATCGGCGCCGGTACCCCGACGGACGCGGCGCACCTGCTCTTCATGATCCGCCCCGCCGGGCGCGACGCCCCGCTCATCGACCCCAAGGTGATCCTCGACGGTTGGGAGCTGCTCCAGGCAAGCTCGCTCTACCGCGCGGCCGACATCAACCCGTTCGTCGGCGCTGATGCCAAGAACCCGACCATCGGTCAGGTGCTGCTCATGAGCAAGTCCCAGCTCGAGCAGGTCGTACTCGCCGACCCGCATGTAGAGATCTACTCCTGCGGCCGGCGCGACATCCAGGCGGGCGAGATCGACCGCCGCATCCTGGCGACGATGGAGTTCCTCTCCCAGTCGGGCCTCGACCCGACCATCTCCGGCCTCAAGTGCGGGCAGAATTCGGCCAACAACTCGACGCCCGGCGCCAACGCCGAGTCCACCGGCGACAGCGTCGAGATCTCGGCCATCAACGGCATCCCGATCCAGGGCCACCAGGGCACGGGCTCGATCACCGACCTCACCATCCGCCGGCTGCTCACCCTGCAAGGCTCGATGCGCCCGAACCAGATCATCAGCCTGATGAGCTACCCGGGCCAGACCAACACCCTGGCTCTCCCCGACCACGCCGACCGGATCCAGATCGCCTACACGCCTCAGTTCGGGCAGAACAAGAAGCTCTCGGCGCAGGTCAACAGCATCCTCAAGCCACGCCAGTGGATCAAGCTGATCGACACGATCAGCCAGATCCCCGAGCCCACGATCCCGACCACGACGATCAACCCGTCGGGCGGCTGACGGGCCGGGGCGACGCTCTTCCGCTTCGCCCAACTCGAGCTTCCTTGGGCGCTGGGGCCGGCGGACGGGCGATATCTTCTGCGCCGGCTGGGCGACCCCGCCGACGCGCCCCCCGCCCACGTCCTGGTGCTGGCTACCCTCGGCGCCCCGGAGCGACGGCGCAGGCTCCAGAAAAAGCATTCTCAGGCTCCACCTGAGCCTGAGCCAGCGCCGGTGACCACCGGGCGGGCGACGATCATCGAGGTGGAGGATCCGCTGAGCGACGAGGGCGCGGCCCGCGCCTGGCTCGACCGCGCCGGAGAGCCGGAGCTCGCCGACGGGCTGGCGGTCATCAACCGTGCCCTGCACGCGTTCCGGGTCGTGACCGCCGACCCCTACGTGCACGAGATCGCTCGCGAGCAGGCCCTGGTGGCGCGGATTGGTTACGGCGCCGGCGACGAGGTCGCCCACGGCCGCTGGAGCGGCGCGCGCGAGCTCCCGGGCACCCCGGGCCGCCGCCGCCGCTCGGTCATCCTCCAGCCCCAGGCCCGGCTGGCGGCCGCGCTGGGCGGGCGCCAGCAGGTCCTGGCCTGCGAGGAGCTCGCGCTGCGGGCGCGGAGCGACGTCGACCACGACCGCGACCGCGAGGCTGCCCTCCAGCTTCTCGTCGCCCTCGACGCCGCGCTCGCCGAGCTCCCCCTGGATCCGCACGCCGGCGCCCTCGCCGACCGTCTCGACGAGCTCCGAGCCCGCCGGGAGGCCGTCGCCGACGCGGCGCACAACGCCCTCGCGGGGACACCCGACGACGCCTCGCGCGCGGCGGTGATCGAGGCCCTCGGGCGCCTCGAGGCCGTGCTCCGCGCCCGCGCCGCGGTCAGCGCGTGAACCCGGCCGGGCTCAGGGCGAGCGCGTCGAGCAGGGCGTCGAGCTCATCCACGATGTCGCCGCCCATGCGGATCGTGGCCCGGCCGTCGAGGGGCGTGGGGCCCTGGGTGAGGACGGCGATCCTGCCGCCGGCCCCCAGGGTTATGAGGGGAAGCTGAGCCACCGGATAGACCTCGAGCGAGGAGCCGATGCACAGCATCAGGTCGGCGCCCTCGGCGAGCTCCTCGGCGCGCGCGAGCACGTCGACGGCCAGGTACTCGCCGAACAGCACCACGTCGGGCTTGAGCGGCTCGCCGCAGTCGCAGCGGGGTACGCGGCGCACGTCGGCCGCCTGGCGATCCCGAACGTCAGCGAGCGCGTAGCGGGCACCGCACTCGGGGCATGAGGAGTGAGCGATCGTTCCGTGCACCTCGATGAGCTCGCGCGTTCCCGCACGCGAGTGGAGCTGATCGATGTTCTGGGTGATCACCGCGTCGAGGAGCCCGGCGCGCTCGAGCGCCGCCAGCGCCCGGTGGGCCCGGTTGGGCTGCTTCGCCCCGAGCGTCTGGAAGCGCTCGCCGTAGAAGCTCCAGAAGCGCTCGGGATCGCGCCGGAAGGCGTCAATGTGCGCGACCTCCATCGGGTCGACGTTCTCCCACAGTCCGGTTCCTGGCGTGCGGAAGTCGGGAATCCCCGAGGGCACCGAGATCCCGGCGCCGGTCAGCGCGACGACCGAGCCGGCGGCGCGGATGAGCTCGGCGAGCCTTGCCGCGGGGGCGACCGTCACTTGCCCTGGAAGTGCGGAGACCGCTTCTGGAGGAACGCTCCGAGCCCCTCGCGGGCGTCCTCGGTGGTGAACACGGCCAGGAAGGCCTGCTTCTCGGCCTCGAGCCCGGCGTCGAGGTCGCCGCCCGAGGAGACCCGCTTGATCTGCTCGATGGCGAGTGGTGCCTGGCCTGCGAGCTTGCGCGCCCAGGCGACGGCCGTGTCGAGGAGCTCGTGGTCGGGCACGACGCGGTGCGCCAGGCCGAGCTCGTAGGCCTCGCCGGCCGAGACGGCGTCGCCGGTCAGGTTCATCTCCAGCGCCTTGGCATGGCCCACGAGACGCGGCAGCCGCTGGGTGCCGCCGAAGCCGGGAATGATCCCGAGGCTGATCTCGGGCTGGCCGAAGGTGGCCGAGTCGGCGGCGATCCGGATGTCGCACCCCATGGCCAGCTCGCAGCCGCCCCCGAAGGCGAGGGCGTTGACGGCCGCGATGGTCGCCACCCGCGAGGTCTCCATCGTGCGCAGGAGCGCGTGCATCCGATCGAGCAGCCGGCGGCCGGCCGCCTCGTCCATGGTGGTGAAGGCCTTGATATCGGCGCCCGCGCAGAAGAGCATCGGGTTGGCCGAGGCGAACACGAGCGCTCGCGCCGGCGAGCCCGCGACCTCGGTCCAGACCCTCTCCAGGGCCTCGACGACCTCAGGCGAGATCGAGTTGGCGGGCGGGCGGTCGAGCCAAGCGATTGCGTACTCGCCCCGTGACTCAAGTTTCACGGGGCTCTCCTCCCAGCCGGTGTCCGGCTTCGGATAGGGGAAGAATCCCTGGCCCGACTTGACTCCGAGGCGTCCCTGGGCCACGAGCCGGCGCAGGATGGCCGGCGGCTCGAAGCTCTCTCCCCACTCCTGGGCGGCTCGCTCGAGCTTGGTCAGCACCTCGTCCAGGCCGGTCTGGTCCGCGCGGGCGAAGGGAGGGGGGATGATCCCGGCGCCGGCCATCATCCCGAGGTCGATGTCCTTGACCGTGGCGATGCCCTCTTCGAGCACGAGGCAGCTCTCGACCAGAGCCTTGAGGGTGAAGCGCTCGACGAGCTTCTCGGCGCCCTGCTCAGTGGCCGTGCTCATAGAACCCCTTTCCCGTCTTCGCCCCGAGGTCGCCCGCGGCCACCAGCTCCCGCATCTGCTGGTGCACGAAGAAGCGATCTCCGTAGGCCTCCTCCAGGTACTCGGCGACATGGAGGACGGTGTCGAGCCCGAGGAGGTCGGCGAGGAAGAACGGGCCCATGGGCGCCGCCTTGCTCTCCTGGACGATCTTGTCGAGCTCGGGGACCGGCGTGCCCGCCTCCTCCTGGACGCGCCAGAGCTCGGACACTGCCGAGTTGAGGATCCGGTTGACGACGAACCCGGGGGCCTCGGCGCAGCGGATCGCGGTCTTGCGGATCGCAGCGGCGAAGTTGACCGCAGCCTGCATCGTCTCGGGCGAGGTCTCCTCCCCTTCGATCACCTCGACCAGGCGCATGACCGAGGCGGGATAGAAGAAGTGGAAGCCGAGGACCATATCCGGCCGGCTCGTCGCCTCCCCCATCTCGGTCACGGACAGGGAGGACGTGTTGGAGGCGAGGATGGCGTGGCCGGGGGTGACCTCGTCGAGCTCGGAGAACACGGCCTGCTTGATCGCCATCCGCTCAGGGACGGCCTCGATCACGAAGTCGACGTCGCTGAACCCGTCGTAGGTCGTCGTGCCCGAGATCAGCCCCAGCCGCCGCTCGAGCTCGGCCGGCTCGAGCTTGCCGGCGTCCACGCGGCTCTGCCACAGCGAGCGGGCCTTCTCCAGGCCGAGCGCGACGAACTTCTCATCGACGTCCTTGAGCACCACGGGGATGTCGGCGTTGGCGATCGTCTGCGCGATCTCGCCCCCCATCGTGCCGGCACCGACCACGGCGGCCTTGAAGACAAACATGGTCTGTCGGAGTCTACGGAGGATGGGGTGTCCGCCGGCGGCCAGTCGCTCTCATCTTGTAAGGCTCGCGCGTGCTGGCGG
>Ga0302325_10020668_pt1 | contig 13796 bp, 10 predicted proteins | sample Palsa_T0_2_FD_201948 | JGI IMG/M metagenome (GOLD analysis project Ga0302325, IMG submission 201948) | Peat permafrost microbial communities from Stordalen Mire near Abisko, Sweden - Palsa_T0_2 | ecosystem: Environmental > Terrestrial > Soil > Palsa > Peat permafrost | place: Sweden: Abisko... | reverse complement strand
TGCGGCTCGTCAAGCCCTGCACGCGCTGCATCATCACCTCGACGGATCAGAGGAGCGGAGAGCGCGCAACGAATCCCTTGCCGGTGCTGCGCCAGTTTCGATTTGATCGGGCCTTACTGGGCGTGACCTTTGGAGAAAACGCTGTGGTCGCATCCGGCGTCGGCTCAAGCCTCGCACGCGGAGCGCAATGCCTGATTACGTCAAAGGCGTAGGGTGCGCGCGATGTGCGTCGAGTACGCGCTGCAGAGCCGCGAGGGTATCCGCTTCGGCGGCAGGTTTGTCCGGACGCCGGCGCACGATGCGCGGGAAGCGCAGTGCAATCCCTGACTTGTGGCGGCTGGAAGCGGCAATGCCTTCATAGGCAAGCTCAAAGACCTGGCTCTGTTCCACCGCCCGATTGGGGCCAAACTTCTCAAGCGTGTGCGCCCGGATCCAGCGATCAAGCTCGGTGATTTCCGAGTTCGAAAGTCCCGAATAGGCCTTGGCGATCGGCACGAGCTCGCGCTCGCGCCAGACGCCAAAAGTGTAATCCGTATAGAGATTGGAGCGCCGGCCATGTCCCGGATGCGCGTACAGCATGACGGCGTCGAAGGTGTAAGGATCGATCTTCCATTTCCACCAGGCGCCGCGCTCGCGTCCCGTGCCATAGACAGAATCGAGCGCCTTGAGCATGAGCCCCTCGACGCCGCGGGCGCGCGATTGCGCGCGCAGTGCGGCGTACTCATCCCACGTGGACCCCGCCTGAACGAGCGGCGAGAGCCCGATGACTCCTTCTTCCCTGGCGAGCAAAGCCTCAAGCCGCGCGCGTCGCTCGCGTAAGGGCAGAGATCTTGAGTCGATTCCGTTCTGCTCAAGGAGATCGTAAGCGAGAAAGCGCACCGGTACACTGGCAAGAATGGCGGCGCTTAATTTCTTGCGGCCAATGCGCTGCTGCAGTGCTGCGAACGGCTGGATCGCGCCGTCCTTCCAGGCGACGAGCTCGCCGTCGAGCACCGTGCCGTTGGCAAGCAGCGCCGCGGCGGCCGCGGTCACCTCGGGAAAGCGCTCGGTGATGAGATCCTCGCCCCGCGACCAGATGAAGTATTGATCCGCGCGCCGGATGAGCTGCGCCCGTATGCCATCCCATTTCCATTCAATGAGCCAGTCCGACGGGGTGCCGAGCGCGGTGGGGCCTTCCTCGAGCGGAGCGGCGAGAAAGAACGGATAGGGCGCCGAGACGGAAGTGGAGGTTGTGTCGCGCGAAGCGAGGGCTTGCCAGAATTCCGCGCTCGGCCGCCACTCGCCCATAAGGCGCCGAGTGATATCCGGACGCGGCACATCGAAGGTTTCGGCCAGCGCACGCGTGACGAGCAGTTCCGACACGCCCACTCTCAGCTCCCCGGTCAGGAGCTTGTTGAGGAGAAAGCATTCCCGATACGGAAGAGTACGCCACCATGCGAGGATCGCGGCATGCTGTTCCTCGACCGGCGCTTGCCGCAGCGGCAGAAGGCGTCCATCGATCCAATGGGCGAGCGATAGGTCGGACGCGGCGGCCGCCCGGTCGGTGTTTTCCATGAGCAGCGCGATCGTTTCAGCCATGTCGCCGACCGCGGCCACGCACTCCTCGACGAGCCATTCAGGCAGCCCCGCAGCTTCGATGAGCCAGCGATACAGAAGCGTCGGCCCGATGAAACGCTTGAGCCTTCTGCCTGAGAGAATATAGGTCGCCCATGCGGTATCGGCGGGCGATGCGGCACGAAAGTAGCGCACCAGGGCTGCGACCTTTAGATTGGTCGCGGTCGTCGCGTCGAGATCTTCGAAAAGTTCGCTGAACGCTCGCATCGTTCCCGTAAGGCTCTTTAAATGTATGCCGCATCTTAAACGCGCAGGCCACCCATCGGGATCATCATCACGAGCGCAAGGATGCGGCTTCGGCCGGAGTCTTGAGCCGCAGCCCGGCCTTTGCGTTTGAAAACTGCAGGGAAGCGCTACAATGCAAGGAGGCACTAGCTGCCGCGCCTTTCAAACGGAGTCCGCCATGCGCCGATCGCCTATAGTCTGTCTCGCCGCGTTCATCGCACTCGACGCCTACGCCGCAGGGTTCGGACTCAAACCGGGCCTCTGGGAAGTGCGCGTCGTCAAGCAGGTTATTGACGGGGCTGACGTCTCGGCGCAGGTAGCGGGGGCGACCGCGCAGCTGCAGCAGCTGATGGCCAACATGCCCGCGGAGCAGCGCGCCCGAATCGATGCGATGCTCAAGGACAAAGGCGTAAGCCAGGGCAGTGACGGCAACTTCCGTGTGTGCGTCAGCCCTGAAATGGCGAAGCTCGATAAGCCCATCGTCGACCAGGACGGGCATTGTCAGCCGTTGACCATTAAGCACAGCGGCAATAAAAGGACTTATGAGTTCAACTGCACCGCGAACGGCGTCACGAGCTCAGGCAAGGGCGAAGCAACCGTCGGGGACGATCTGATCACGACGCAAACGGACGCCACAACCAAAAGTGCCAGCGCTGGGACTCACGTGATGCACAACGAGAGCGAGATGAAGTATCTGGGCCCCGATTGCGGTGACGTGAAACCGTCCGCCGTGCCGAAACAGTAGCCACCGTGGGCGCTGCCGATCGCACGTGCGTTCCTGCTGCAGCGATTGCGTCTCATCCTTTGGACGCCGGTAGCAAGACAGCTATGAGAAAGGCGATCTGATGGGCGAGGCAGCCAGGACGCGGCGCGAATTTCTGTCGCGCGCAGGCGGTGCGCTTGGCGCAGGCTTCGTTGCCGCGCACTGGCCATCAATCGCCGCGGCGCATGCGCATGCCCTCTCCGCCGCGGCCGACCGTACACCGGCTGCGCTCGGGTTCTTCACGGCGGGCGATGCACACGATGTCGAGGCCATCAGCGCGCAGATCATTCCGACCGACGCGACGCCCGGCGCGCGCGAGGCGGGCGCGGTGTATTTCATCGACCGCTCGCTTCTGACCTGGCATGCGCCGCGGGCGGCGGAGTTTCGCAGCGGCCTTGCAGATTTCCGGGAAAAATTTGCGGCCGCACATCCGGGAGGCGCGTTTGCAACGGCTGATGAGCCTACTCAGCTTGCATTTCTGACCTCGCAGGAGAAGAGCGCTTTTTTCAGCCACGTGCGCGCGCTGACGCTCATCGGGATGTTTGCCCTGCCGCAGTACGGCGGCAATCGCGATGGCATCGGCTGGCAGCTCATCGGCTTTGAGGACAGGCATGTATTCGCGCCGCCATTCGGCGACTACGACCGGGACTACCCGGGATTCAAGCTGCCGGATCGAAAAACATGACGCGCCGCTATCGCGATTCCGAAAGCGTCGACTTCGTTGTTGTCGGCTCCGGTTCCGCAGGCGCGGTGATCGCGCGCGAGCTGTCGCGCAAGGGATTTGACGTCGTGGTGATGGAGCAGGGCCCGCGTCTTGCGCCGCAGGATTTCGAGCACGATGAGCTCAAGTACTGGCTCGACAGCGGCATCACGAACAATCCGACCTTAAGCCCGCAGACGTTTCGCAAGACGCCGGCGGATGTCGCCAAGAGGCCGGGCGCAGGAGATCAGAATTCGCTCATCTACGCACGCCTCGTCGGCGGCAGCAGCGTACATTTCACGGCCAATTATTGGCGCCTGCATCCGGTCGACTTCCACGAGCGCAGCCTCCTGGGCGCAATCCCCGGCGCAGCACTCGAGGACTGGCCGATCACGTACGATGAGCTCGAACCGTACTACACGAAGGTCGATTGGGAAATCGGGGTTTCGGGTCTTGCGGGCGCCCATCCGAACGAGCCGCATCGTTCAAAGCCCTATCCGATGCCGCCGATGCCCGTAAAATCCTCTGGCGTCCTGCTTGAGAAGGGCGCGCGCAAGCTCGGCCTGCATCCGTTCCCGGCGCCGCTTGCGATCGCCTCGCAGGCGTACCGCGGGCGCGGGCCCTGCGTGCACTGCGGCTTCTGCATGGGGTTTGGCTGCGAGGTCATGGCGAAGTCCTCGACGCTCTTTTCGATGATTCCCGAGGCGGAAGCGACCGGTCGCTGCGAGGTGCGCACCGAAAGCTACGTGTTCCGCGTCGCGACCAATACGCGCGGCCGCGTGACGGGCGTGCATTATTTCGACGCGGACAAGCGTCAGAAATTCCAGGCGGCGAAGGCGGTCGTGCTGAGCGCCAACGGCGCGGAAACCGCGCGGCTCCTTCTGATGTCCGCGAACTCGCAATTCCCGGATGGCCTTGCGAATTCGAGCGGCATGGTCGGCAAGCACCTCATGTTCAACCAGGGCAGCAGCACTTTCGGCGTCTTTGAACACAATCTGAACGAATATAAAAGCGTACAGGTGACGCGCCTGGTGCACGACTTCTACGATTCCGATCCGCAGCGCGGCTTCTACGGCGGTGGCGGCATTGACGCACGCATCGGACCGAACCCCATCATCTGGAGCCTCGATGGCCCCGAAGGCGCGAATTGGGGCAAGAGCTATAAGGATCATCTGCGCACGTTTCCCCGCACGATGCTGGCGCAAGGCCACACGACATCGCTCGCGGTCGAAGCGAACAGCGTCTCGCTTGATCCGGAACTCAAAGACGCATGGGGCATGCCGGCCATGCGCTGCACCTACAAGGACCACCCGGATGATCTGAAATTCGCGTTGTGGCTGCAGGGGCGCGCGGCAGAAATCCTCGATGCCGCCGGCGCGCAAAAGATCTGGCGTCTGCCCGTCGCAGAAGGCTCCGAGGCGGTACACCTGCTTGGCACCTGCCGAATGGGTAATGATCCGGCACGCTCGGTCGTCGACCGCTTCCATCGCGCGCACGACATCCCGAACCTTTTCGTCTGCGACGGCAGCAGCATGGTGACGAGCGGACGCGGCCAGCCGACGATGACGATCCAGGCACTCGCGTTCCGCGCCGCCGACCACATTGCGAAATTCGCACGCCGCGGCGAAGTTTGAAATGCCGCACGCCCGGCGCGAAACGGGTCAGGAATATTGTGCGGCGGTACGCCCCGGTTTAAACGGCGGTAGGTTACTGATAAATAAGGATTAAAGCGCAAAAGGCGTCGCGGCCATCGGAAGCCCGGCAGTTGCGGTCCGCTAATACTTGCAACTTATTGCGTGTGGCGGTGTTCTGGGTCTAAACGCTGACACAACTGTGCGAAACCAACCCCCGGAGCCGACCGCTTCAGACGACTTTGCAACGTTTATGCACGCCTATCAGGACATGGTCTTCTCTACCGCCGCTCGCCTCACGGGCGATGACGCGCTCGCCGCGGACATATCACAGGAAGTCTTTTTGAAGGCTTACGGCAACTTCACCGAGCTTAAGACGAGCCCCACGGCAGGCGGCTGGCTGAAGACCGTCGCCACACGTCTCGCACTCAATCACCTCTCGCGCTATCGCAAGCGCTGGCGATTGTTCTCGGAGCTGCGCGCCGATACGGACGATGAGGCTGAAGGTGAACTCGAGTTCCCCGTGCCGGACACGGCGCTGTCTGACATCGACGCCGCCGAGCGCAGTGCGATCGTCGATCGGGCGCTGCAGGATCTGCCCGCGCACCAGCGCGTGCCGCTGGTGCTGTACCACTTTGAAGATGTGCCCTATCAGGACATCGCAGGTCAGCTCGGCGTCTCGCTTGCGAAAGTCAAGACCGACATCCAGCGTGGCCGCCTGGCGCTCGCCAGGAAACTTGTGCGCGCGGGCGTTTTAAACGGTCGCTTGGACAGCTGACGCCATGACTCCCAGCAACGGCAATATGGACAAGCTCGAGACGCTCATCGAGCGCACATTGCGCGCGCAGCCGGCGCGTCGTGCGCCGCAGGATCTGCAGGCGCGCGTCTTTGCCGAGATCGGCCGCCGCGCGGCGCTACCCTGGTGGCGCAACAATTTTGCGCGCTGGCCGCTCGCCGCGCGTGCGGGTTTTCTCATCGCCTCAATTGGCTTCGTCAGATTGGCGCTGGCTGCCGTGATGTGGGCGAGCGAGGCTCTGCACTCGCCGCAGGTAGCAGGCGCCTTGAATCCGGCGCGGGACTGGTTGCACGGGCCTGCGAGCATTGTTTTCGTCATCGCCGACGTCGCGACATCCGTGCTGCGGGCGGTGCCGTCGTATTGGCTCTATGCAGGAGTTGCCGCGGCGCTCGCTTTGTACGTCGCACTTTTCGGGCTCGGTGCCGCCGCCTACCGCACACTCTACGTAAATCGATGAACACCTCACTTCTCAAATTACTCGCCTGCTCGCTCCTCGCCTGCTGCACTCTTGCGATGCGCGCGGTGCCGGCGCGGGATTTCGTATCCTCACAGTCAGAAACGACGCCTGCGGCTGCGGCGGCCGAGGCGTCCGAACATGACGATGACGCCGACGCAGACGACTCGGACGATGCAAAGGCCGCTGTTGGCCGGGGCCGGCGCTCGCACCACCGGAGCAATGGCGACAGCGTCGTCGCCGTAGGTCACAACGCGACGCTCGCTGAGGACGCGCGCGCCGAAGAAGTCGTTTCCGTGTTTGGCTCGTCCACCAGCGCAGGCCGAGTAGACGATGCGGTGGTCTCGGTGTTCGGCAATACGCATGTAACCGGCCCTGTGGGTGATGGAGCGGTCGCGGTGCTCGGCAACGTCTACGTCAACAGCAAGGTGGGCGGCGACGTGGTCGCCGTGATCGGAAATGTGGAACTCGGACCCAAGGCCGACGTTCAGGGCCAGATCGTCGTCGTCGGTGGAGTGCTGTTGCGCGACCCGAACGCCATCGTGCATGGCGGCGTGCAGAATATTTTCGGTGCGAATTTTGGCGGCTTCGCCTGGCTGCAGAATTGGATGCACCGCTGCCTGCTCTATGGCCGGCCGCTCGCCTTCGGATCCAGTCTCGACTGGGCATGGAGTCTGGCGCTGGGTTTCCTGGCGCTTTATGTGTTTCTGGGGCTCCTGTTCCACGACACCGTCGAGCGATGCGTCGAAACGTTTGAGGCAAATCCGGGACAGTCGTTTCTCGCGGCAATCCTCACGATATTGCTCACGCCGGTGGTGTTCATACTGCTGTGCGTCACGGTCATCGGCATTGCGGCGCTGCCGTTCCTGATATTCGCGCTGATCTGCGCCTGCATTTTTGGCAAGGCCGTCGTACTTGCATCGCTCGGGCGCCGCTGCACGGGGACGCTGGTGGAAAATCCGGCCGCCCGCATGGCGATTGCAGTGCTCGTGGGCGGATTGATCGTGCTCCTGCTCTACACGATTCCGGTCGTCGGTTTCATCGTGTTCCAGTTGCTGGGCCTTTTGGGGCTTGGCGTCGTGATGTACAGCCTCTTGATGGTCCTGCGCGCCAGACGCGCGCGCGACGCAGCGCCTGCAGCCGCGGCGATGGCGGCCGGACCTTCCGGTCCATCAGGAGCGGCATTCGCGGCGGAATCGCCGGCCACTGCGGCCCCGGCGTCCGCAATCGATCCCGAGGCCGCTGCGCCCGGGGTTGCCGCGGCGGGAACTGCGGCCGCGAGTGCGGAGCACGGAACGGCCGAACCACCGGCGTCTGCGGCCGCGCCTGGAGTGAATCTCCTCCTGACTGCGCCGCGTGCGGGCTTCTGGATCCGGATGGCGTCGCTCGCTCTGGATGCAATCCTCATTGGCGTTCTGCTCGGCCGGACGCATTCGACCGACATGGAGCTGATCGTGCTTGCGGCCTACGGCGCGGCCATGTGGAAACTGACGGGGGCGACTGTTGGCGGCATCATCTGCAGCCTGAAGGTGGTGCGGCTCGACGGGCGTGAAATCGACTGGCCGACCGCGACCGTACGGGCGCTCGGCTGTTTCTTGTCGCTCGCGGTCGCAGGACTTGGCTTCATCTGGATTGCAATCGATCCGGAGAAGCAGTCCTGGCACGACAAGATCGCAGGCACGGTCGTGGTGCGCGCACCGCGACACGCTTCACTTCTGTAGCGAGCGATTGGCCTCCTGCTGACGAACCGGGTCTGGATCAGCGCGCCTTACTGAGCAGCGTGCGGCGAGTTCCACTTGACGACCTCACCGCCCTTCATCACGAAAGCGACCGACTGCAGGCCACTCACGTCCGCGAGCGGATCGCCGCTGACGGCGATGAGATCGCCGTAGCGTCCGACCGCAATGGCGCCCACATCCTTTGGCCGGTCGAGCGCTTCGGCGGCCGTGACGGTAGCCGCCTGGATCGCCTGCATGGGCGTCATGCCCCAGGTTACCATTGTGACAAACTGCTTGGCGTTATCCCCGTTCGGATAAACGCCGCCGTCGGTGCCGAAGATCATTTTCACGCCCGCCTTCACCGCGGCACGAAAGGTCTCGCGCTGGGCGCGGCCGATCGTGCGTTCTTTTTCCAGTGACTCCTTGAAGACGCCGTTCTTCTCACCCTCGGCGAGAATATAGTCATCATCGTATACGTCCATCGAGAAGTAGGCGCCGCGCTGCTTTGCGAGCGTGATGGCCTCGGCGTCCGCAAGGCTTGCATGCTCGATCGTGTCGACGCCTGCGCGGATCGCGTCCTTGATCCCCGAAGTGCCGTGGGCGTGCACCGCGACACGCAGCCCCAGCCTATGGGCCTCATCGACGATCGCTTTCATCTCCGTGAGATCGAACTGCTGTGCGCCCACGGCGTCAGTCTTGGAAAGCACACCTCCCGTGCCGCAGAACTTGATCACCTCGGCACCGTACTTGTGCAGTTTGCGCACCATGGCGCGCAGCTCCTCCGGGCCATTCGCGACCGCAAACATCGGCGTCCTGATCGACGGCGGATATGCGGTGGCGTCACAATGTCCGCCGGTCGCACCGATGGCGTAGGTTGCCGGCACGATGCGCGGCCCGGTTATGAAGCCGCGCTCGATCCCCTGTTTCAGCGCGACATCGTCGAAGTTCGCAGATCCGACGTTGCGCACCGTGGTGAATCCCGCTTCGAGTGTGCGCTTGGCATTGGCGACGCCCACGACGGTCCAGAAGTTATCGGTGAACTCAAGATGCCGGTAGCCGCTGTAGCGCGGATCGGAGGTGAGATGCACATGCATGTCAATGAGACCCGGCAGCAGCGTCATTCCCGGCAGCTCGACGCGACGCGCGTCCGGCGCCACGTATTCGCCCTGTGAGGCGACGCGCGTGATGCGCCCGTCGGTGATCGTGATCTGCGGCCGCTCGACGATGCGGCCGGCGATGACGTCCACCATGTGGTCGGCGGTGACGACCACTGTATCGGCGTAGCAGGAGCCTGCCCCGATCAGAACCAACGCAAGGAAGATCCCGGGATAATTTTTCATGGCTGTGAATTTCCGCATGCCGCATCGCGAGACGACCCTCGCGCGGCTAGGGTAAGCCCGGTCGACGTGAAAGCGAAGGATCTTGTTTGCAATCACTGCTTGGCTCAAGGACAGTAGCAGTCAGGCGGCGGCACGGATTACATGCCCGGCCGAATCTTGAGGGGGCCTCTATGCGACGCTTGTATCTTGCGACGCTCTTTGCATCGGCAGTCGCTGCGGCGGCGGCGCCGGGCCCGGAGGTGCAGCAGTTTGTCGTGACCTCTGCCGCGAATATTGCGCTCAGGCACGTCAGCGTCATTGACGGCACCGGTGCGGATGCCCGTGCCGACCAGACCGTAATCTTGAGCGATGGCCGCATTACCGCGTTAGGCCCTGCGACGACGACGGCGATTCCGCCGGGCGCCGAGGTACGCGACTACCCCGGACACAGCGTGCTGCCGGGCCTCGTCGGCATGCACGATCATCTTTTCTATACTGCCTCGAGCGCGCAGCAGCGGATCACGGGCTCAGTCCCCGAACCGGGGCTGCTCGTGGTCGAGCTCGCCTACAGCGCCCCGCGGCTCTACCTTGCCGCAGGCGTCACAACGCTGCGCACGACCGGCAGCATCGAGCCCTACACGGATCTTAAGGTCCGCTCGCGCATCGAAGCCGGCCTCATGCCAGGACCCAGGCTCGACGTGACCGCTCCTTACCTTGAAGGCCGCATGACGCAGTTTGCGCAAATGCACGAACTCGCGAGCGCCGATGAAACACGCCGTTTTGTCGCGTTCTGGGCGGACGCAGGCATGACCTCATTCAAGGCCTACATGCACATCACGCGCGCCGAGCTCACCGCAGCGACAGGCGAGGCGCATCATCGCGGGCTGAAGCTTACCGGGCATCTGTGTTCGGTGACCTGGCCCGAGGCGATCGCGGCGGGCATCGATGATTTTGAACATGGGCCGATCTACACCGATACCGAATTCGTGCCCAATAAAGTCGCCGATGTATGTCCGGATTCAATCCCGCAGCGCACGGCCTGGCTTGCCGAGCCGATCGACGGTCCGCGAGTCGCCGCGCTCATCGGTAACCTCGTCGCGCATCATGTGGCCGTCACATCGACACTGCCGGTTTTTGAAGTGTCGACTCCCGGACGTCCAGCCGTGCAGCGACGCGTGCTCGAGGCGATGTCGAGCGGCGCCCGCGACAGCTATCTAACGAACCGCGCACAGCTTGATCCGGCCGAGCAGTGGCGTGCCGAGCTTTTACGCAAGGAAATGGATTTTGAGCGCGCTTTCGTCGCAGCGGGCGGACTGCTGCTCGCGGGCCCCGATCCCACCGGTAACGGCGGTGTCCTGCCAGGCTTTGGCAATCAGCGTGAGATCGAGCTCCTGGTCGAAGCGGGCTTCACGCCGACCGCGGCGATTCAGATTGGCACGGAGAATGGTGCGCGCTTCCTGGGTCGCGAGCGCGAGATCGGCACGCTCGCAGTCGGCAAGCGCGCGGATCTGATACTGGTGAAGGGTGACCCGGCCGCGCATATCGCGGACATCGAGAACGTCGAAGTGGTGTTCAAGGACGGCGCGGGCTACGACTCCAAAGCTCTCATCGAGTCGGTGCGCGGACAGGTCGGCACGCGCTGATCCTCTGCAGCCTGCACGCGGGCGCCGGCGAGGTGGCATCGCTGAAGCCGCAATCCTTACGGGGCTTCTCTCCGATAGCCTATTCGTCCGCGCCGAACGAAGTCTCGAGCGCGCGCGCTTCGACGCCCTGTTCATTCAAATAGCGCGTGAGTGCATCGGTGCGCCCATGAGTGAGGAGCACGCGCTTGGCGCGCGTCGCAAGGCAGGTGTCGATCAGCGCCGGCCAATCCGCGTGATCGGAAAGCACAAATCCCCGGTCGTGGCCACGGCGGCGCCGGTCGCCGCGCACTCGCATCCAGCCCGAACAGAAGCCGGTGGAATGTTCGCCGAAGCGCCGCATCCAGGGTGTGCCGGCGGCGCCTGGGGGCGCGATGATCAATGCGCCGCGGTAATCGTGGGCGCGTTCCATCGTCGCCGAGGCGGTTGGCACCATCTTGATGCCCGCATGGCGGTACAGGTCCACGAGCGCGCCCACCGCGCCGTGAACGTATACCGTCTCTTGGGTGAACGCGGCCAGTTCGGCGAGCACCCGCTGTGCCTTGCCGAGCGCATAGCAGAAAAGCACCGAGGCCACGCGACGTTCGCGATTCGCTTGCCACCAGCCGACGATGTCGCGGATGACTTCCTGGGTCGCAGGCCACCGATACACCGGCAGACCGAAGGTCGCCTCGCTGACGAAGACATCGCACTCAAGGGGCTCAAGGGGAGCGCAGGTGGGATCGGCCTGGCGCTTGTAGTCGCCCGAGACGACCCAGGTTCTTTGACCGTGCTCGATCCGGATCTGCGCGGAGCCTAAAACGTGACCGGCCGGATGCAGGGACACAATGGCGGCACCCAGTGCTTGCCGCGCGCCGTACTCAATCGCGGTGACTGTATTGCCGCTGCCGAGGCGATGGCGCGCAATGGCTTCACCGGCGCGCGCGAGGATGTACTGCGCGCTGCCGTGGCGCAGATGATCGCCGTGCGCATGCGTGATGACCGCGGTCTGCACCGGCTGCCAGGGATCGATGAAAAAATCCCCGCTCGGACAATAAAGACCGCGCGCGGTTACGGTGACAAGCGGCTCCGCTTCCGCCATCACGACACGCACTCGGGGCGCGCAAGCTCGATCATCTGCATACACCAATCATCAGGTTCGCAGCCTTGCAATTGCAACAGGACAGTGCGGCGCGCGACAATTTCCACTTGGATGTGACCGACGATATTTGAAGCCAAGACGGGCAGTACGGTTCCTGCTTGCGCCGCCGCCGTGAACCAACACGAATCCGGAATTTCTTCCGGCCTCCTGCCGCAGCTGAGCCGATAGAGCCCTCGTATTCTTAGCCACGCCTGGCGATCAATGCATTGCAACAGTTTGACGCACAGCGAGCCTCAGCGTGTCAAATATCCGATCCGTCACTGTCTGCAGGCTATTTGAACCGCTTCCCGCGCGCAGCAGCAGCCGATTATTGACACATTCGCGATTCCCGCGGAATTGGTGATAGGATAGAGCTGCCACCAGCAATTACAAAACAACATCGATGCCCGCAGGTGCGGAGCTTCGAGAATGCATTGGTGGTCAGGGAGGGGAGGAACAATGGTCACGCGATGGACCGTGCGCGCGCTTGTCTGCGGCGCCGTGTTGGCAAGTCAGCTTGCTCACGCCGATTTCCGACTGGGGCTCAAAGAGTACACCTCCGGTAACTATGAGGCCGCGCACGCCCAATTTCTGGCTTTGGCGGAACTGGGAGACGGCGCTTCTCAGTTCAATCTCGGCGCCATGGCGCTGCAGGGACAGGCGGCCCCCAAGGATGTGGGACTCGGTGTTGGCTGGTTGCTGGCGGCGGCGGACAACGGTTATCTGAACATGCCGGCCGAGAAATTGGCCGCAATGAAGTCGAAGCTCAAGGAGGATCAACTGCGTGTGGCACAGGATATCTTTGATCGCTATGGGCACGCCGCGTTACTCAAAACCGTTCTGCCTCCGGCCAATTTCGGCGTCTATTGCGGGGACACACTTCCGTCGCACGCAATTCAAGTCCCCCCATTGGAATACCCATCGTTCCAGGCGAATGACCGGCATGATGGAATCGTGATCCTGGAACTCACTATCGGTGCTGATGGGATTGCCAGAGATCCTGAAGTATTGATGGCCGCGCCGAAAGAGGATTTCCCTGCCGCGGCGGTCAAATCGTGGTTACAGGGGCGCTTTCAGCCAGCGATGCGATCGGGCGTGCCCATCGAATCAAGACAGCAGGTGAAAGCGGTATTTACCATGGACGGCGGCGGAGTGCTGTGGAGCAGTGGCGCGCTACGCAAGGTCGTCGACGCGTCCAACAGCGGCGACCCTCAGGCCCAGTATCTGATCGGGCTGGCCGGAACTCTTGATCCGTCCCTACGGATTGCAACGGAAAAAGCGCGTCAGCTTTTGCTGTCAGCCGCTCAGGGAGGCCAGCCGCAGGCCCAGTATTGGGTCGGGCGCCGCTTTGCAGAAATGGCCAGGTGCGGGCAGGAAGGGAAGGAATCACTCTGGCTTCAGCAAGCGGCGACCTCGGGCGACGGGCCGGCGCAGGTTACTCTCGCCACGAACCTGCTGAGCGCCGGGGCGTCCGCCGATCATATTGCGCAAGCGAAGGCGCTTCTTGCGCAGGCCGCGCAATCCGATTCGTTCTACGTCAGAAAGCACGTCGTAGCCCTTATGGCGTCGTCCCCAATCGAGGGGATCCGCGATCCTGTCACGGCGCTCGCCGTGGCACGGAAACTCGCGAACGGCGAGATCCAAGTGGACCCGCAGATGTTTGAGGCGGTTGCCGTTGCCTATGCCATCAACGCAAACTTCTCGTCAGCCGTGTCAAATCAGGAAACCGCCATCAAAAAAGCGAAGACGCTCTACTGGAATACGAGCCTGATGGAAGAAAGGCTGAAGTCATATCAGGCCTCACAGGCGTGGACCG
>Ga0302325_10020667_pt1 | contig 13796 bp, 20 predicted proteins | sample Palsa_T0_2_FD_201948 | JGI IMG/M metagenome (GOLD analysis project Ga0302325, IMG submission 201948) | Peat permafrost microbial communities from Stordalen Mire near Abisko, Sweden - Palsa_T0_2 | ecosystem: Environmental > Terrestrial > Soil > Palsa > Peat permafrost | place: Sweden: Abisko... | reverse complement strand
CGAAGCGTCCGCCGCGCCAGCGGCTTCGTTCAAGTCGTCTTATCGTCATGTGGGTTTGGATTGGCGGAAAGACGCAACAGTTAAGAGTAATCCTTACTTTTTCTGGGTTCCGTCACAAACCTTACAAAACCGATGTCCGCAACGCTCGCAGACCGCAGTAAACTTCCGAGTTCGCTTCTTGCATTTGCAGCATTTTAGACTCACAGGATCCTCGATTCGTCAATGTTCAGTCTATCATCGACAGACCTGGCGGCGTGAGTTTCCGAGAACGCCGTTTGAACCAAGCCGCTCGCGCTGCGGACGCTACGCGTGAGGTGGCGGGACGTTGGTTGCTTGTCGCTTGAGATAAGTCTTGGGTCACAAGGAGGTCCCTGTGACCCATCTACGAAAAATCCTGCTGGAGGAACTCCACGGTTTTCATCCTTCTCTTCGCGACAGATTTGCTCTTACGTCACTCTTTCCTCCTCCACGCACGCGTGTCGTGCTCGTCCCACAGTACCGACGCATCTCCACACCGCATCTTCCCTTCATTGAATTCCCATAGCACCCGCGTCCGCCGCCGGGCGGCTCCGTTCAAACGGCTTTATCGAACGCGCGCGTCCGATAAAGCGCTGACGTTTATCAAGAGTTGGCTCAACGGCTCGGGAAGCTTGCTTATCGTCATCTCGGATTAGCGGGATTTCCATATGACGAGAACGCAGTTTCTAAGGACTTGGCCGCAGAATCGACACTCAGCAGTATTATCTTTTGGAAGCAACGCGCCATTCGCAAGTGAGGCTTGATTAGAAATGTCTGCAGTTCTTTCGATGCCACAATAGCTGCAAGTACGATTTCTAGGAGCTGTTCAATGGAAAATCCACTGTCCCGCCGAGCTGCTGCGAATCCTCATTTGGATCTCCATGTTGGCATGTTTTCTGAACAGGAACTGACTACAATGCTTCGGATGTTGCAGAAACTCTGCGAACACATGGGCGTGAATGTAGACTCCTCGAAGCAAGAGGTTCAATCATTTCGTAAGGCAATGGACGTACACAAGATGGCGAGTGAACTCGAAGACAAGCTTCCGGAGAATAGGGCATTTTCTAATGCCTATTTGCCGTGGCCAGGAGTGAATGGCTGGGCCTCACTAGTTCGCGCCCGGACAAGGCTAAATGTCTTGAGGTAACCATGATTAGAAGATTTGATGTGATCGCCATCGGAACGGGATCAGCTGCCTCGTCGGTGGCGTCGCGTTGTCGCGAAGCAGGATGGCAAGTTGCAATCGTGGATTCGAGGCCGTTTGGAGGAACCTGCGCATTGCGGGGATGCGATCCGAAGAAAGTGCTCGTCGGCGCTGCCGAAGCCGTTGACTGGGTTCGTCGAATGAAAGGAAAAGGAATTCATGCCGAGAAGTTGCAGATTGACTGGCCCGAACTAATGCGTTTCAAGCGTTCTTTCACTGAGCCCGTTCCGCAACGACGCGAAGAAGGTTTTGCACAAGCCGGCATCGCAGCGTTCCATGGTCGGGCGCGCTTCGCCGGTCCAACCACACTACAAGTAGGGGAAGAAATATTGGAGGGACGATATCTCGTTATTGCGGCCGGGATGGTACCGGCAGATTTGAAGATTCCCGGTGCTGAGTACCTTACGACAAGCGATCAGTTCTTGGATTTGAACGACCTCCCACGGAAGATTCTGTTTATCGGAGGCGGGTATATCGCCTTTGAGTTTGCGCAGCGGCGCGTGCCGGAATGCAGGTCACAGTCTTACACCGTGGCTCGCAGCCTCTTGCCCTTTTTGATCCGGATCTCGTTGATCAGCTCGTTGGGCGAACTCGCGAACTTGGCATTGACGTTCATCTCGAAACCGAAGCGATAGCGATCGAAAAGAGCGCCGGTCAGTTGTTTGTCCGTGCATTGGCCTCGGGGGAGACGCGCACGTTTCAGACGGACATGGTTGTGCATGCGGCAGGTCGCGTGCCTGAGATCAACGACCTGAATTTGGATGCTGCGGGGATCAAATGGGACAAACGGGGAGTTATAGTCAATGAATTCTTGCAAAGTGTATCAAATCTGGCAGTGTATGCGGCGGGGGATGCCGCCGCCAGTGGAGGCCTGCCACTAGCTCCAGTGGCGAGCTATGAAGGGCAGATTGCGGCCGCAAACCTCTTGAAGGGAAACCACCAGAGACCAAATTATATTGGTATTCCGTCCGTGGTCTTCACGATCCCGCCGTTGGCTGCTGTCGGCCTCAGTGAACGCGGGGCGCGCGACCAAAACCTCAAGTTCAAGGTCAAGATGGAGATTACCTCGACATGGTATTCGTCTCGGCGGATTGCGGAAACATATTCCGGCTACAAAGTCCTCGTGGAAGAAGGCACGGACCACATTCTGGGCGCCCATATTCTAGGGAGCGAAGCCAGTGAGGTTATCAATCTATTTGCCCTTGCTATCCGTTCCGGGATGCGTGCCACCGACTTAAAGCACATGCTGTTTGCCTATCCGACCAGTGGCTCAAATATGTCACGCATGCTTTAGTAAAGATCACTGATGAGGACCCTATAAATTGGGGCGAGCAAAGCCCAGGCTGGTTCTGACAAGTTGAGTCAGCTAGCTGTCTTCGCCAGTTGCGGCGGTTGTCGTCTTTGGTTCGGCTGTCACGGTAACCCCAACGTGAGCACCTTTCTTGAGCTTCACATCATCGCCGTGTTCGTCAGTTAGCGTATTTTCAAAACGGAGATCTCGATGCCGCTGGTCGGCCCCGGCAACAGCAATCTGTGCCTTTTCCGGCTGGCTCGGACGTTGAGACTGGATAATTTTCTTGACGGTTCCAGGCATAGTGGTACTCGGTTGTTCTGGAATTCGCGTAGTATCTAATTTCAGTTCCGCTATTTTTGCGGACCTGGCCATGCGTGGCTTTGCCATTTCTCTAGCGACACTGGCACGTGTCGCGTTGCCGGTCTTTTTTCTGATTTTCTTTTGCAACATACACCAACCATGACACCGAGATAGAAAAAACGGCGCGACTCCAATTTGTGATTGCGAAGGTGCGTTCTAAAGTTTCCTCAGATTCTCTTCATGATATAAATAATCAAGCAAATAACCACCAACGCCCCGATTGATCCATATCCAAACGCCGTTGCCCCATAGCCTTTGACTAGCGGCTTTCAATGGAATGTGGTGGCAAGGGCAGCTTCCAGGCGGTCAAACTGCAAAGGCCCACCAGGGCTCCCGTGTGCAGTCACCCCGCGATGGGCATGGGCCGCCACGTTCCACTAAATCCACCACGATCATGACGATATTCGGCATGATTGTCTGTCCTGTTGTGAACATCTGAGAATGGCGTCGTTCTTTATAGTGAAGGCGAGGGGCCTAACAATGAATTTTCGAAGCTTTCGATGGTCGGTAGCATTGATTTCGATGGGAGCATTCGCAGTGACGCCGGGTATTGGAGTATTTGATTTGAGTGCAGCGGGCATACAAGACTCGCAGCAACCTGCCAACCCGAATCCTAACAATCCCAACAGTCCGCCGAACAACCCCAACGGTCCGAACGCTCCGGGAAGCAATAATCCCGACAAGCCCAACGCCCCGAAGAAGCCAAATAATCCCAATGATCGTAAAGCGCCGCCAAAGAGTCCGCCGAGTGGCCCCAACAATCCGAATCCCCCAAGCGGGCCAAACGACCCTAATCCGCCCAGCGGACCGAACAATCCCAATCCCCCGAGCGGCCCGGCACCGACCGCGCCGTCAGGGCCTGGCAGTTCTGGGGGGACCGGGCGGCGGAACTCGGTAGGGGAAATAGATTTGACGCATCGCACCTGATCTCGACAAAAAAATTGCCAACCATGGGTGTATTCCTGGCCCAGTGATGCGACGATCAGTCGCGATGAGGAATCCATCGCGGCTTGTGAGAGCTCCAGCAGCGTTTGGCGACAAAGAACGCTATAATCGGGCATGGCCCGGAAAATGATTTGGGTAAAGTATATTCAGAGTTGGGGTTGTTGCCCGAGACCCGACTCCAGAGAAATCGCGGGGTTTCGACAGCTCGTTTTGCCCGTCTGACGAACTCCAGGCACCACTTAACTTCTCGCTCCCAATCCAGCTTTTTGATCATTAGCCCCAGCTGCCCTGATGGGTGGCTGTGGGCTACAGTGAGCTACGAAAAACTAAAGCTGATCTCAACCCTCAAATCGATTGGTGTTGGCTCTCCATCAAGGACGGTAGGTTCATACCTTCTTTTCGAAACAGCGCTCAATGCGGCCTGAACGAGCAATGGATGCCCGCTGACCAGGCGCATACCCGTCACTTTGCCATGTTCGTCGATGACCGCTTCGATGATCACGACCCCGGTGAGCCGGGATTGCTTGGCGAGAGCTGGATATTCCGGTTCAGGACCAAAGAGTAGGCGCGGCGGCTTCACATTTCCACCTACTCGGACGGGCACCTTCGGCCCTTCCGCAACCGGTGGTGCCGGCGGAGCCACACCATTCAATGCGCCCCCCAGAACACCTCCCACTTGGCCTCCTGGTACGCCTTCGGATACCCCACCGGGCACACCCATTAGCGCCTCATCCAGAGGCGTCGTATCGCTACCCGGAGTGGACGCGATGGCTTTCGGGATGAATGTAGGCGCAGTCAGCTTCCCAGGCGTGTAGACCGGTACAGGTGTAACGCGAATAGGCCGTGCCGCGACGGAGGACGAAGCCATCGGTGCAGGAGGCGGAGCCGCGAGAGGCGGGGGCGGAGCCAGGTACGTCAGATTGACCTTCTGGAAATTGAGCCCCGTCGTGAAATAAAGCGGCAAAATTAAAAGTGCGGCCAGTATCGCGCCGTGGACGCCAATTGCCATAACCCAATCCAGAGCGCTTCGCCGATGGTGCGCCGAAGTATCCTCCAGCATGGCTTCTGCGAATACATCCCGTGCGGGCTCTACCTCAGGCGGGGGCAGGATCACATTTTGTTTTTCCCGGCCCACAGCCTGTGTTTGCCCGAGGAAAAGGACGTGTTGATTATTCATGGCATCGTCTCCGAGTCTGCAAGTGCTGAGTGGCGAGAAGGCAGGATTGGAATTGCAGTGTTATAGGTGCACTGGGAGGGCCAAAGCCCCGGATTTAGCCGTATTTTCGAGTGGTCCCTTGAAAGCACTGACGACAGGAGATTTAGTCGGTTAGGATGATTCAGTTAGGCAGGGTTTTGTCTTCATGCGGTTTTCCCGATCAAGCCAATTGGGCGTGAATCGTCCCAATTGTACCGCCTCCGAGTCCGGCCCTGTGATGACTTACCTCTCTTTCTCTCGGTGACAGCGCGAAAACAATGGTTCGCCAGTTGAAGAAGACAAGTGCCCCAAAGTCGCATGAAGTCTTCTCGGAATGTGCCTTCCATGGGTGTATCGAGGAAACGGGAAGACAGAAGATCGGTTGGGTTAGTTCCCGAATTGGATTTTTGCATCCGCTCCTATCCCCCCAACCCCCGAAACATCGCTGGAAAACACAATGCTCACCGACTACGACTCCGATACTCCGCAGTGCATTAGTCGATGGGCACTATTGAGTACCGCAAGCCGAGCGCCACTTTATGTATTGACCGGAAGCCCTTTTCTAAAGCAGTTAGATGCCTTCGTGGACCGCGACCCGACTAGAAGCCGAGTAAATTGTTAGAGCAAGCTAGGAAGATGTGGCGGGTGGTGCTCGCCCAATCGTTGATAATTGGTCCACAACTAGGAGTAGAATCGTATCGTGCGTAAGAGCCTAATTACTCGGATTCCACAGATTGCACCACTTCGTGATCAAACTTGGATGGACGTGGACCGGATAGCTTCGGTTGAGGTCTCATCGGAAGAGAGCGACCATCCAATTGAATCAGCGCTATTGTTGGAAGGAAAGAGAGGCTGGCGTGCATCTGACCCTGGGGTGCAGACAATCCGTCTGATCTTCGACGAACCCCAAAAGCTAAAACGAATCTTGCTTATTGTTGAAGATACCGAAAACAGCCGGACGCAAGAATTCGTCCTTCGGTGGTCACCCAATACCCAATATTCTTCTCGCGAAATTGTCCGCCAGCAATGGAATTTTAGCCCGCCGGACTCCGTGCGGGAGACAGAAGAATATGCGGTTGAACTCTCGGAGGTAAAAGTTCTTGAATTAGAAATTGTTCCTGATAAGAGTGGTGGGTAAGTCCGCGCTTCTCTCGTGAGTTTGCGTATAGCTTAATTCTAAAGTGTTGCTCATCTGCACCTCCTTTGCACAGTTTACTGAACCTCTGGCCGCAACTCTCGCAGGCCTGCGTGAACTTACGCGCCCGCTTACCGCATTTGCAGCATTTCAGGATCGCTTCTTATCCGCCTTCGCGGCCTTTAACTCTTTATCGGAGAAGAGCATACTCGCTACTTACCCGGACCCAACACTTCAGAATATTGCTCGGCTTTCACGGTCGCCATTCCGCCGCCTGGCAACGAACCTAAAGCTTTCAATTCTCTCGCCTTTTTTCTGCCAGCGGCCATAGCTGCCTTGTTTGTTTCAAAACCTTTTCCCGTTGATGCAACAACGTGGTTTGAATCGCGGATTTCAAAAGACCATGCCATAGGATTTCCCCCAATGCATTATCCGGCTGAAACGGCTCACTGCCAGCCGGCTACATTTTTGAAGTTCCTATTCCACAACTGCCAGATATGGCCTCAGAGGCGGGTTGGGCAATTTCCTACATTCCGCTTATCAGGACCTGCGTTTGGCAAGGTATCTACGACGTGGATAACGTCGCAAGGAACGCCTTGATCGTTAGTCAACACAACACAGGATTGTCTTGTGTGCGTTTCTGCACAGTCCACAATGGCCACGCGACCGGAAACTAAATCTACCCATGCATTTGGCGGCAGGGCATACAGTTGTAAACAAAGACTTACGTGTTCAAGGATGAGAATCTCCCGGGTCGCGAAGGAAAAGGATTAGAGATGAATAGCAAAAAGGCGAAGATGTTCTTGTGTCACCCCATAGCGCCGCGAATACAGAAGACGTTCGCGATTTTCACGCCAGCCACTTCTCTGCGGCGGCGCGTCCTGTATAGCTTCGCCCTAGTGAGGCTAGTTCTCGCGCCGGTTATTTTATTGGCTGTTTATTACCTCTTCCAGATGGGCTGGATTGTGGATCGTATTGTTAGCGTGGATGCCCCGGCGGCCACTCTGGCGCAACAGGCTTCCATTCAAATGCAGGAAGCACGACGTGCCGAGCGAAACTATTTCTTGCTTCGCGACCCAGTATACGTCAACACGAATCACGAGTTGCTTGCTGAGGTCACGCACACTCTGACCAGTATTCATAACCTTGAACCGGAAGAAGAAGCCACGACTCACAAAGTGTTGGAAGCCACACAGCTTTATCAACAGCAGTTTGCAGTCGCGGTCGCAGCAATGGGACAGCCCGGCGATGCCCCTCGTGAACGGATTGAGGGCGTTGTGAGCAATTATGAAAGAGAATTAAATGGCGTGGTGCAAAAGGACAGCCATGTGAGTCGGGCCAAGCTCGTCGACGAGCTTCGTACCGAGGTTGGTTCATTCGATGCTGAGATCACGAAGACAGTGGAGACGGGCGATCCCACGTTCCGCCGATATGCCGGCGAGATTGAAAGCTCGAGCCAACAGGTGTTCGACTTTACATCAAGACTGGAAGAACGAATTTGGCAACGGGTACAAGAAGATCATAGGAAGGCTCAAAGGGTTCTCCGTCGAGCCGAATGGGTATTAAGCGTTGTTTCCGCGGTTGTCATCCTGCTCAGTGTATGGATCACTTTCGCGCTTCCGCACGAAATAGTCAAACCGCTGATTAGCCTTACGGATGCCGTCAACGACGCAGCTTCTGGAAATTATCAGATCGAGTTTGAGCTAGAGGGAAAGGGGGAAATTGTAGACTTGGCGAAAAGCGTACGCAACTTGATTTCGCACATCACACAGATACGTCAGACGGACACAAGCCGGATGATCCTTGAAAGAGACAGAGAATGATAATGCATTAGGTAGATGCCACGAGCGGAATTTGCCACATTCCGACAAGACCGTTTTTGCGGGAGGAATCCAATGCCTCAACTCGATACGTAGGCTTGCCAAGTCCTCGAAATGAGATTCCTGGCGCCTGGTGTTCGGATGGTTTAGAAAACATGCACTCATTAGAGATCAATAGAAAAATAAATAACACATTTAATGAATTGTTAATAGACTGTCAAATGGTTATGCGGCAATTGGCAAAAGGTCGAGCAATGTCCGACCTCGCACTCTGTTTAGGCGTGTTCGAAGTCGCCCAACATCTATTCCAGCTGATCGACAGACTGACGACAAGTCGGCGCTGTCTTCGAACAGATACTCCTCGGCTTCGCGCTTAGAGCGCAAGGGCTTCGAGAGCCAATCCTGAATAGTCCTCGCAATCACTCCGCGCCACAGAAGGGTTTCTGCTGTCATCTCCACCGCGTTAGCTAATGCCATTTCTCTGATCATGATAGGTTCCCCGTTTTCTGCGAAGGCTGGGTGGCGGCAGACTTGGAATCACATTATGAATGGTGCATTGGGAGAGCCAAATGACCAAATGGAGCGGTATATTCCGATGCCCTGTGAAGGTACTGATCGCAAGCGACTTAGTCGGTTGAGAAGATTCAAAAACAAATGGGTTTTTTCCCGTGCGGCGATGCGGTCAAGCCAATTTGGCGTGAATCGTCCCAATTTTACGCTTCAGTATCCAAATCGCAGTTTAGCAGAGAACTCATATTCATTGATTCGGGCTGTGGATATCGAGCTAGTTCCGTCTTTAACATATTTCGTTCCCCGGCTGTCCCTCAGGCTGTACTTCTGACCAGTCGAGTCTTTCCTTTTTACAGCGTAATCTCTATGAAGGTTGGGGACTCTCTCCCGACATGCGCGTTTTGCGTCAGCGTATCTCGATAGCAGATCGCAAAGATATCAGCACTAACGGAAAGCAATCGCATGCAAATGATGGGACAAATCAGAGGCACCGTTATTAGTGTGCTGATTCTGTTTGGATTGCTCGCGGCTTCAGCTCCAACGGCTAGGGCCGACTATGCCGTCCTGCGCTCTGGAGCGCGGATTCACGTAACGGGCTATGAGACTGCCGGCAATTGCATGCGGCTCTATGTGCCCGGAGGCACGCTGGAACTTCCAATCGACAACATAGTTGCAGTCGAACCGGAAGATACGTTTCCAGCAAATACCGCTGCCACGTTAAACGATGGACGCTATTCAATGTTGATTCGCGCGGCCGCCTTAAAACACGGCATCGATGAGAAGCTGATTGAGCAGGTGATCGCAACCGAATCGAATTTTAATCCGCGCGCGGTGTCGCGCAAGCTTGCCATGGGGCTGATGCAACTTCTTCCCGGAACCGCGGCACGCTATTCCGTCGTGAACGTATACGACCCCGCTGAAAATATTGATGGGGGCACGCGATATCTCAGGGATCTTTTGGTTCGTTACCGGGGGAATGTGCAGCTGGCGCTTGCCGCATATAATGCCGGACCGGGAACGGTCGACCGCTACAGCGGTATCCCTCCATTTCCAGAAACACGGAATTACGTGCGGCGGATCACGGCGAAGCTTGCGACCACTCGAAAGAATACGCAACGTATGGATTGATCGGGTAAGGGTTCATGCAAGATCAAAACTTAACATTGAATTCAGCGATTTTCTCGTTGGGTGGCGCGAGCCGCGGGAACGGAAACAGGGAGAGGAACCCAGACCGGGTCCGGCGCCGCAGTCTCCGATTGTCAGTCATGCAGGACCACACTGAGCAATGAGTCGTTCACGTGGAGCCCGCCATCGTAATTGATGAATCCCAGCTTTTTGAATTTATTCATGAAAAAATTCACGCGTGACCGCGTCGTGCCAATCATCTCCGCCAGCGTCGCTTGCGATACTTTGGGAAGCACCTTTTGAGGCTTGTCTTGCTTGCCGTAGCGAGCTAGGAGGAGGAGAGTGCACGCCAGCCGTTTCTCGCTGGAGTTGAACAATAGGTTTATCAGGTCCTCCTCGAACCGGATGTTCCGTGAAAGCATGTAAGCCATGAAACGGTCGGAGAACGAATGCTCAGCGTGGAGCATGCGAATCATCTCCTGTTTTCCAATAACAAGTAAGCTCGTGGGAGCGATCGCGGTCGCCGTTGCTATTCGATCATGCTGACCCGCCAGACATCCCTCCCCAAAGAATTCACCGGGTCCAAGCATCGCGACGACTGCCTCTTTGCCAACCGCATTGACAACGGACAACTTTATCCCACCTCTTCAAATATACAGGACATTCCTAGCGGGTTCACCTTGAGAGTATGCTTTTTCTGATCTTTGATATTCGGCAACCCTTCTCGCAACGCCGGACGAAGCGAGATAAGTCTGGGCATTGAAAATATGCTTCTTGTTGAGTCTCGTCCTGCTGGAACTCGCGATCGCTTCCATGGTGCCCCCCGCCTAAAACATATCGAGTTACGATCTATTCAGTCATCTTATCTGACGGTTGACAAATGTGAACTGCGCAAAAGTGAACAGCAGTAACCCATAAGGCACATACTGTGACAGAGAGATTCTTCACATTGCGCGGCGCCTCGACGCTGTGTCGAAACGTCGCTTGCCAGCGCATTCCAACGGTGATATACCCCATGTCGTGCGATCGAGCCTTTTGGATTTGCGTCACATTCCCTGCGACGAAGCCGAACGTGATCGTCGTTTGAACGTCACGATCCTGAACGTAGTGGGGCTGCTATGGGCGGGTGTTGGAGTGGCGCTCGTCTGTGTTGCGCTCGACCACCCGCAGCAGACGCTGTGGGCCTTGGGTGTTGAATCTGCATGAGCCGGTGAATTTCACGATCCAGTTCGGCAATCAGCTTCTGGTAACAGCGGTAGTCATCCAAGGATTGCTTCAGCGTGAAGATGTGCTCGGGTCGGTAATGACCCTCCAGAGCTTTGGCTACTTTTTCGCGAGGGCTCTTCACACGACAGTTGCAGAGTTGCGCCACCAGTACAGGATTCCGCTCACCGGCCAGGATCGCATCCAAAATCGCTTGCCCACTGGCGCCGGTGAGGTCGCTCAGTACGTGGTGGATCTGCAGGTTCATCTGGCTGAGTGACTTCTGCATATGCAGGATGTGCTCGGAGGCCATCTGCAACAGACTTCCTCGATGCCTCCATAGGGAACGCACCGCACAGATGTCCATGGCTGGGCGGAAGCTGGCTCGCAGCAAACCTTGAACTCTTCTAATCGAGATCGCTGTTGTTACCAACAGACGTCATTACTGACCCGTCAGCTACCTCGGACCCATGCTTATCGACGGGCTTCACAGAGCACCATGGACGACTTCGGATCGTAACTTGCCGCATCCTCACGCGCCCCTATCATCGCTCAAATCAGGTTCCTTCCGACCCTGTCTGGGCGGAGCCAAGTCAATCGCTTATCGGAATGTGGCCGAAGCCAGTTTTTGTTTCAGGGGCTCGGTAAACCCTTTCTTTCCAACTATAGCGGTATTTTCGGATATGTCTGAGTGACTCCATTTGAACAGAATTATCCCTCCTTTAGTGAAACACTACCTCTCAGAAGAGCCATCCTGAAATGAAGGAAAAAACAGGCCCTTAGATGAAAGCGATGAGGAAATGACAATGAGGAAAGCTAACGTGCTCGTCTTGTTGGTGGGTTTTTCTATGGCCGCGAGCTGCTCGAACCATACGCAACAGGTCATACCAAGAACCGTAGCACCCGCCAGTGCAGGCGTAGCCTCTTTTTCCCCATCAGCGCCCCTCTCCCAAACAGTTTCGGAGGCCCAAGGACCTGGAGTGATTGCTCCCGTTCCTGAGAGGACGGAACATGCGAACCCCGGCTTTCTATCTGCCATCGCCGTTTCCTTAAATCAAAACAAGAAAGAGTTCTGCCAAGACTCTCAATCTGCCAACTGCGACAAGGAATTTATACAAGCTTTCCATTTTCGCAAGGTCACTTTGACCAAGAGCGGTCAGTCGGGCTTCATTGTGGAGTTTTCTGGTGCAGATTTCTGTGGTTCCGCAGGGTGTAGCATTAATGTGCTGAGGCAAACCGGCGACAAGATTGAAAGAACAATTGAAAATGATGAGGTTGGCTCGTTGGATTCATTCGAGTTTGCCGCGACGATCACAAATGGGTTCTATGATTTGACGAAACATGGTAGTGACGGCACGGATTACTCCTACGCATGGACAGGTTCGAACTATGAATATGTCGAGTCACCGCTTTCCGCCCGGCAGAGCCAAACCTTTGCTGAGGCCGCCGAGCCTGCACAGAAGTAATGCAAGAACTGTCTTACTGCAAAACCTATTGGAGTTCCGTTCAGTCGGAATCCCACCACCATTCGCTAACAGGCACGCTAGCTGCAAACAATCCCTCATGGTCTAAGAAGTCAGCAACTATGTGCTGTGTATCTCCTGGTATGCCCTCTGCCTCTCGGAATGGGAGGTGTACTTTGTATCCCGCCGGCGTTTGCGGCTGGGTTTCTCGATCTGCTCGGGCTTCGGCCGACTCCGACGACAGACATCCACTCTACAGTAGGGGCAACAGTACTTTGCCCGTAGACTCTTGAGAATGCCGCGGGTGCCATTCGGACCTTTCCGGCATCTCGGATTCGCACATGAGCCATCGTGAGGAGGCTGGTTTTCTCCCATGCGCAGCTTGGATTCTTGTTCGGGCGCCGAGCCCGAAACCGTAACGTCCTGTTCGATTGCGATGGTCACGATTGCTCCTACTTCATATGGATGGGGGATTCCGCTTCCACATTCGCCAAAGACAATATGAGCGACGATCTTTAGCGGATGGGCCTGGAGGACCAGAACGCCATTTTCGCATCCGTAAACTCTTATCTCTCAGTAACCTGCGAGGGGGTTTTCGTCACATCTGAGACCACCAGAAGCTTTCGTTCTCTATATTGTCGCTGGCGTTCGGCATGTCCCTTTTTCTGTGCCTTGGCTGTCCGATATTTCCTCCGTCGCCCACCCTTCTTGGTAGCGGTCTGCATCTGATTAGCGTAAAGGGCCTCAAACTCGTCGTCGGGCATGCGACTTTCTGTCGTAGTCAATTCACTGAGAAAGACGAGGTCCCATCCACAGGTCACAAGCCTGCCTTTCGAGAGGTGCCAGGCCAACTTGCGAGCACGGCGTTCGAGTTGACGATCTCCTGGCAGCAGAGAGGATAGCCTCGCCAGAAGCGATGGAATGTCCGTCGGCTTTTCTATTTGCGCCGGCACGCTCGACAATTGGGGGTAGAGTGCCGCGTCTCTGCCGTCAAGGGATTCCCGATATTTCTTTTTCTTAGTCACCCGCTCGAGCAAAGTGTCACACCCGATTTCATGTTTTCTTTGTCGGCTGTCGAGGGCTTCTGCTGGCCCGTCAGAGATGATTTGGTCCTGGAGCGTCACCGCTCTTTCGTCGAGCGTCGAGTTCGACACTTCAACTAGCGTTTCTATGGCTGACGTACTCATTGGTTTGATTTCTCCTGAGGTGAACGCTGAATCCTAAAGCCCAAGCCTGGCGGACAATGAATCTGAGGGAACCACGAGGCGGGAGACTTATTGAATCTATCTTCTATCCTGGACCAGAACACTGAAGGTGCCCAAGCCCCCCTGATATGGCGGGCGATTATCGCTTTTAGTGTAGGGAGTGTAGGAAGTGTAGGCATTTCCAGAAAGTTTTCTGCGCGTGAGCTCTTTATGAGAAAAGTTTCAGAAAATGGCTACACTGGCTACACTGCCTACATTAGCTCCCATGCAGAAGCAGGCCCTTACGGCCGTTTCATCCAACCGGGACTCCATAAAAGGC
>Ga0302325_10020666_pt1 | contig 13796 bp, 6 predicted proteins | sample Palsa_T0_2_FD_201948 | JGI IMG/M metagenome (GOLD analysis project Ga0302325, IMG submission 201948) | Peat permafrost microbial communities from Stordalen Mire near Abisko, Sweden - Palsa_T0_2 | ecosystem: Environmental > Terrestrial > Soil > Palsa > Peat permafrost | place: Sweden: Abisko... | reverse complement strand
GAACGAGCCGAGGGGACGCATTTCCTGCGCTTCCTGCGCCTGCTTTGCTTCCTGTTTTGCGCTTCGACCCTACGACCCAGACCCGAACGCCTCGATGGACTCAGCACCCTCTAACTTATTCAAAACAAACAACCGGGGTCGAACCAGCCCGGAACTTTATTCCGACCCCTTCGACCATCATTTCGCTTGGTCTTTCATCCCCTCTGCCTCCTTTGCTTCCTCTGTCTCCCATTGTTTCTGTGCCTCTCTTCCTCCATGCCTCTGTGCCTCCGTGGCTGACTCACCGCTCGCACACTTTCGCCAAACAATGTAAGATTCCCTTTCTGCCGATACGTCCTCTCAAAGGAGAATCAATCCCATGAGCGCCACACCCGCCGCCGCACCTTCGACAGCTACCATCGACGCCATCAAGGAAAAGGCGCGCCGCCTGAGTATTCTTTCCATGATGGCCACCACCGCCGCCGGCTCGGGACATCCCACGTCCTGCATGTCCGCCGCGGAAATGATGGCCGGCGTTTTCTTCTACGCCATGAAGTTCGATCCCAAGAATCCGAACTCCAATGACGGCGACCGCTTCGTGCTCTCGAAGGGCCACGCCGCTCCCGTGCTTTACGCCGCGCTCGCCGAAGCAGGCGTCTTTCCCGATTCGCGCGTGATGACGCTGCGGCAATTCGGGAGCGAACTCGAAGGCCATCCCACGCCGCGCATTCCCGGCGTCGATGCCGCCACCGGCTCTCTGGGACAGGGACTTTCCGTGGGCACCGGTCTAGCCATCGGTGCGCGCATGGACAAAAGTCCCACGCGTGTTTACGTCCTGATGGGCGATGGCGAGATGGCCGAGGGCCAAGTATGGGAGGCCGCGGAAATAGCCGGTCACTACGGAATCGACAACCTGACCGTGCTCGCGGACATCAACGCGCTGGGCCAGAGCGAGCCGACCATGTATCAACACGATATGGAAGTCTATCGCCGCAAATTCGAAGCCGAGGGCTGGGCCGCGGAAGTAATCGACGGGCACGACGTCGCGGCGGTGCTTGCGGCGCTCGACCGCGCTAAAGCCACCAAGGGCCGGCCGCAGGCGATCCTGGCGCGCACCATAAAAGGGCACGGCGTCGATTTTGTCGCTGGAAAAGAAGGATGGCACGGCAAGGCGTTGTCAAAGGACGAACTGGCGAAAGCTATTCAAGAACTTGGCGGCGGCATCGACGTTCCACCCGATCCCGGGAAATCCTACGCGCGCGCGACGTTGCCCACCCCTCCGGATTTTCCAGCTCCGGCCGCCCCGGATTACGACCCGGCCAAACCCGTGGCTACGCGCGAGGCTTACGGTTTCGCGCTCAAGCGGCTCGGCGCCGTGAATCCGCACATCGTGGCCGTTTCCGGCGACGTGAAAAACTCCACCTTCTCGGAAATCTTCCAGAAGGCTTTTCCGGATCGCTTCGTTCAGGGATACATCGCAGAGCAAAACCTGGTGAGCGCCGGTGTGGGACTCGCCGCCCGAGGCAAGGTTCCGTTTCTCGATACCTTCGCCTGCTTCCTTTCGCGCGCCTACGACAACGTCCGCATGGCGGCCATCAGCCGCAGCAATATCAACCTCTGCGGCTCGCACTGCGGCGTATCCATCGGAGAAGACGGTCCATCACAGATGGCGCTCGAGGACATCGCCATGTTCCGCGCCGTTCACGGCTCGGCGGTCTTCTATCCGAGCGAAGCTATGTCCGCCGAACGCCTCACTGAAACGATGGCGCGGCGCCCGGGCATCAACTACCTGCGCACCTCGCGACCGAAGACCGCCATCCTTTACTCCAAGGAAGAAAAATTCCCGGTCCCGGGATTCAAGGTTCCGAGGCAGAGCGCTCAGGATCGCGTGACGGTCATCGGCGCGGGCATCACTCTGCACGAAGCGCTGAAGGCAGCCGATGAACTGAAATCCCAAGGCACGGCGGTACGGGTCATCGACCTCTACTGCGTGAAGCCTATCGACGGCAAGGCGCTGGCAGAGCAGCTTGCGGCTACCGGCGGCAACCTCGTCGTCGTCGAGGATCATTGGCCCGAAGGCGGAGTCGGCGAAGCGGTTCTGGGAGCGCTGGCGCTCGCCGGAGTCTCTCCCACGAAATTCCGGCATCTCGCCGTGACCGGCCTGCCACATTCCGGAAAGCCCGAAGAGCTTGTGGACGCCTTCGGAATTTCAGCGCGCCACATCGCGGCGGCAGTGCGCGAAATCGCCTAGCAGAAAAAACTCAAACGAACGAAGAAACGAGAAAAAACGAGTGGCTTCCGACAAAATGGTTCTGGTGGGTGTGCAGCCGGAGGTGATCGCCATCGATCCCGGCGATCATGTGGTGTGGTATTCGAACGCCGGGAACATCAAAATCGAATTCGATCCGCAGCGCTCTCCGTTCAATTCCAACGTATTTCAGGCGCCGCCCGGTGTGAGGCTTTCCAGCGGCGCATCGCGGCCCGGGCTGAATCCGGGTTCCTACAAGTATCGCCTCTCCATCAACGAGATGCTCATCTGCCAGGGCGAAGTGCTGGTCCGCGAGAAGTAACTCCGCAAGTTTTGTGACTTTGGCTTAGTCGCTCGCCAGGGCGGCGCGGTCGTACACCGGGCGCTCTTGCGCGACGGAATCCGCTAGAGCCTTGCGAACCGGCGCCAGCATCGAGGCCGGCACCATGCGCTCGCGGGCGATTCGGAGTTCGGCGGCCTTGCTGGGAAACTCGCGGCGCCGGTCGAGACGCAGGCCCGAGTCCCTCAGAAGATCTCCCGCCAGATTGGGATCGTCGCTGCGTTCGACACCCCAGAAACGCAGCCGCTCCTCATTCTTCTGGAGGAGCTGCAGCGACGCCTCGAGCTTCTTCATGGCCGCACTGAAAGACGAGGCCAGAAAGTAGACCGGCAGACTCCAGCCACGCTCCTGCTGGCTGGCGCGAGGGCGTCGTGCGCCATCGGAATTCCTGCCGGCGCCGAATGACGCGCGTATTCGAACGCTGTATTTGCCGTTCTGGTTTCGCTCAATCGTGCAAATGTAATCGTTGGCGCTGGTGGCCCTAGTCGCTCCCACGGCTGTGCTCCTGGCGGTCCATCCGGACCGCGATTGAGACGCGGTGCGAGCTTTCCTTCCACGTAGCGGAAGGGCCTCGTACCGGTTCCTGTTGTTCATGCGCTTTGTCGACATACCAATGCTCCTCAGAAGGGGAACAAAACTGCGGTTGATCGTCAAGCTGGGAGGCGAACTCCGTCCCAGAGCCTGGGCCCCGCTGGCTTCGGGGCAAGTTCTGCGGATGAACTATTGTAGCCGAGGGCAAAAGAAGAAGGCAAGAGCCGGAATGTATTTGTAAGCCTATTATTTACAGTTGTTTATGGATGATTGAGCGGGTATCCGAGCAAAGAAGGTTGCCCTAATTCAGGCGGCCCTTCATCTGCCCAAGGAAGGGATCCGCGCCGATTGTGCCTCGCAATTCGCTGAGATAAGCAGGAGAACTGACGCGAGCCAACTGGCTGCGGGCTTCCGCGATCCGTTCTTCGAGGCTGAAATCACATGCTGCCAGCGCGAGCGCCCCACTCTGCTGAAATTGAATTAAGGCCTGGACGTGGCGATGCCAGAGTGCGATGTCTCGCTCCTGCTTGACGCGCAGGCGTTCACGATACCAGTCGCTTGCGAGCACGGCTTCGCGGTCAAAGAGCTGGCGGAAATGCGGATCATCAAGGGCCATGCCTTCAAACGCACCGTGCACCATGATATGAAGAAGCGCTTTCAAAGGCGGGCACGCAGCCGCCACGCTGCCGTCCTCAAAATAGTTCAGCGCCACGCGGCGCTGGGCTTCCACGATGGCGTCCACTCCGGCGGCGAACAATTCGACTCCCTGCTTCTCCGGCCGGAGCATCTCTTCGGGGAAAACAACGTCAGGTGTTTCAAAGAGGCGCCCCAGGAACCGATCGACAAATAGCGGCGTGATGCGGTAACCGAGCCGGCTCGCCAGAATCCTTCGTCCAGCGAAGGTAAAGTCCTCGATACGTTCGAGCAAGCCCTTGGAGATCATGAAACGCGGGTCGCGCTCGTGGACTCGCATGCGGCACCAAATCTCCGGCACGAGCATGCTGATGTCATGATCGACGCGCACTAGCGGCCCCACGTATCCCGCCGAGGTGGTGAATCCAGCTGCCTTGGTTAGAATCGCGGACAACAGCGCGTTGTTCAGGTCGACTACGGGCCAAAGCGCATTGAATGGCGACTTTGTGAGAGCGCCCTCGCTGCCGAATCCGGTCGTCGACGGCGACTTTCCCGTCAGACTCGAAACGAATTCCATGAAAAGCTCGGGCAGCTCCTGGTAATGGATGGGATTGTAGACAGCCAGTGGAGGCAGCCCGATTTCGGGATCCGGCGGGCTGTTTCTACGTCCGGCCAGCACCGCGTTGACCGGAAACAAGACGGGATGTTCCGCGGGAATCTCCCGCTCCAGGCGCGCGGTGATTTCCGCCAAGTAGGTTTCGCGCGGATTTTCCAAGTCGGGACGCTTTTGCAGGTATCGCGGATTCTTGGAAGGCTTTCCATCCACAAGCCGAGGGTGCGCCGAGGAAACCGCGTGGGCCGTGGACGCTGTTGTAACAAAGGATTCGAGCAAGGTCTTCATCGGTTTGGTGAATCGGTCGAATTCCGCCACTTTACCGGTGATTTTCGCGGCTTGTTCGATGGTAAAGGGCTCGTAATTGGACAAGAATGTTCCCGGGCTGGCGATATCCGCCTCCGCCTGCTTGTCCGCGCCGCGGTGGATAGCATCGTCCGGACGCTGAAAGAGCAATTGCTCGCAATTGAGCACCAGTTTAACGCTGGGGTCGGAAATTTCCGAATCCAAGCCGCTGAGGCTTTCGCGGGGTAGGACGACGGAAACGGTAATATCGTCCTCAACCTGAACTTTGTCCGCGGGATGAAAGTCCGGCCGCAATTTATAGATGCGCCAGGAACCGTCGGGATCGAAGCCAACGCGCAGGTAGTAGTTCACGAGCTTCTGATTGTCGAATTTAAGTTCGTGTCCCGGCACGCCGTTGACGCGGTCGACGGCGAAGTGCTCTCGCCAGTTTTCTCCCCATTCGGGCCGGTAGTAACGCTTTACGGTAAACAGGAGTTCGCGAACCGTGTAAGGCACAGTGCCGATCCAGGCGTTGTGCTCGTCCGTATATTCGGGCAACGGTGTGAAGAGTTGAATCACCGAACCCATGGTTCGTTCAGGGCTAAGAATGGGCCGACGCGCACGATCGTCGGGAGGGCGGTTCCTGAAAATCCCCGAGAAATCCTTTTCGAATATAGCGGCTATTTCCTCGATATCGCGGTGAAAGTCGCCCACAAATACGGGGCCTTCGAGGATTAAGTTGGCGATCGATTTGGAGATCTCCGACTTGCCGCCGCCTGAAACGGTGCACGGCTTGTGGCACAGAGTTCCTCTAGGGCGCGCGCCGACGAGCCTCCAAGCCGAGCCACCCGATTGCTTCTCCATCCGCAGCCGAAAGCCGTTCGGGAGCACGTAGGTGGCGTCGGCGCGAAGGTTAAGAGTTTCCATCCCTCCGCCCTTCCATCGCACTAATCCTTCGCGAACGACAAATTCGGAATCCTCCGGAACGTAGAGAATATCGGGATAGCGGCGGTCGATCGCATAGCCTTCCCGCCGGTGGTCCGCAAGCGGGCCCAAGAGGCGCATGGCATCCCGAAAGGTGGCTTTTTTCAGACTGACCGCATTGGCGGCGCGAAACTCCTGCCCCAGAACGTAGGTCGCAAAGGCAATAGCTCCTCCGGCATGCTCCTCCTCGCACAATCCGTAAAGGTTGGCCGCAAAGCTGATTTGTGTTTTCACCTCCTTCTTGCAGTAGCCGTAGTAATTGTCCGCGATGATGGTGACCATCACACCGCGCTCGTCACGACACGTGACTTTGAAGGATCCGCCGCCATTGTAGGGTTCATCGGGATCGCGCCAGAACATTCCGTCACGGCGCTGACGCTCCGAAGCATCTTTTTCGTGGGGCAAACCCACGTCCTTCTTCTTCACTCCCGCCAGATGCGGGGCTACGATCACGCAGCCGGTGTGACCGGTCCAGTGCATGACGTCCAGGGCGGCGTCGTTTTCCGGCAGGTAGGGGTCGCCAGCATTGCCAAAAATGCGCTCGATGAAGTCGAGATTGCTCACGAGGCTTCCGGGAACAAAAAAGCGGACTTCCATGGTCTTTTGCGGGTCGCGCCCGGTCGCGGGGCAAACAATCGGGCGCAGGTGGAGGGACACAAAAAGGCGAATCGCCTCCTCGCGATCGGCGGAGAACGGCAGCGTCAGCAGGTCAGAGGAAGGGTCGAACGCCGCAGCCAACAAAGCGGCGAACGTTTTCTTTGGCACCGCCTGTTTATCCGCGGGGACCGGCAAACCGCCCTCAACGATATGGAAAATCCCCTGCGTGGTACGCCGGTCACTCTTCGGATTGTGCAGAATTCCCTGTGGCACACGATACGATTGCAGGTAAGGCGATGTGAAAGTTTGGCTGCCCGGCGGCAATGACATTACACGCGCGAGTTCAGGCCGGTCCAGTAAGAAAGTGTTGCCCGGAATACGGGTCGTCTCCCTGCCTGGAGCGGCATCGCGGAGATAGTCGTCCAAGAAAGCCTGAATGCGTTGGTCTGCGGGACATAGCAGATTGCCAAGCATAAGATCCTTCTGGTGATAGTTGCGAAGGAGCGGGCGGGCAATGTCGAGAAATTCGGAGTCGTTATGAGTGCTTTTCGGATGGCCTAAGGCAGCCAGTTTAAGGGCGATATAACGCACTAACTCGGCTTCGGGAGCCACGCTCTCGTTCTTAGCGGTTGGCTGAGCTGCCGGAAGACGGCTATGCGTAGGCGTCGCCATTCCAAATGCTATCACGGCGAAAAGCGGCTACCGGCGCTGAAAAACGGGGCGAAACCATAAGAATTCTTGATACTTATTGAACCGGCACAACATCCACGCCGACATCCAGCGTATGTTTGGCGCCGCCCAGAAGAACCCCGTGGATGGGGCTGACGTCGCTGTAGTCACGCCCCCATGCGACAGTGATATGGCCATCGACAGGCACGCAGTTATTCGTAGGATCGAAATCGACCCACCCAGCACCCGGGCACCAGGCCGAACACCAAGCATGTGAAGCGTCCGCACCCACCAACCGCGGCTGGCCAGGAGGAGGCAGCGTCCGCAGATAGCCGCTGATATAGCGGGCCGGCAGACCGAGCGATCGCATGCAAGCAATCTGCAGGTGGGCGAAGTCCTGACATACGCCACGGCGTTTTTTGAAGAACGCTTGCACGGGAGTGGTGACCTCGGTGGCTTTGGTGTCGAATTGGAAATCCCTGTTTATCTCACGCATGAGATCGAAAATCGCTTCGAGCAGGGGGCGCCTTGGGGTAAAGGCCGCGCGCGCGTAGTCGGCGAGTTCCCGACTTGGCCCGATACGCTGGGAGCCGAAAACAAATTGATATGCGTCCAAACCATCATCACTATGGTCGCTGACCAATGACTCGACAACCGTTTCCCATGGCGGGGACATGGAAAAGTCCGGGCGCGAAGCGCTGCGCACCTCCAATTCGCTGGAAGCTTCAACAACGAGGCTGTCGTGCGGCTCCTGCAGCGTAAAGAACGTCTGAATATTGCCAAAGTAGTCGTCGTGCGTGGACGTGACGGCCGGCGCCGGGACAATAGATATCTGATTCTCGCGGCAAACCTGGCCGGGAAGGTCGCGTGGGGTCAAGCGCACGAGGTGATGCGACACCGAAACCGGGTCCTCGTAGTCGTACGTGGTTCTGTGGCGTACACGATAGATCACGTGGTGTGTCCCGTTTCCGCATGACTAAAGTACGCATGCGTTATGGCGTTCGATAAAGCCGGCAGGGCCGCGTCCAACGCGCCGAGAAGTTCGTCCAAGTGCCCACGAAGGCCATCAGCTCCGGGTTCACAGAGAATGCGAACGTCGGCGCGAAAGAGATTGGATGCCGCTTCTTCGAGACGTTTTTGTTTCCCATTTGGCCATCCAGCTCCAGAAGGCATGCTGGACAAGCTTGCACAATGCTCGAAAAGATCCTTGGCCTGGAAGGCAAGCGAGCGCGGATTTGCTTCTTCGTTCATCAAGAGATCGAGTACCGGAGCCGGCTGCAAAACGGTGAAATATCTCGACCGGTAGGACATGGAACTGTCGGTCACTTCGAGGAGCATCTCAAGCGCGGGCCAGGTCTGGGCGTTCAACGGAACGATAATCGTGCGGAACAGCTTCACAAGCTGGACGGAGCGTTCCAAGCGCCTGCCAATGCCGAGGAAGTGCCAGCCCGGGCCGCGAGTCATATTTTCCATTTCGATGCCGCGGAGGGCCGCAAGGGTCGAGATGCACCCGTTCAAGACGGCCAATGCGTCACCGACGGAGACATATCCCCACGCCAAATTGTCAGTGCTGCGAGTAAGAGTGCCGAACTGATTCACAACGCGCAGCAAGTCGCTCGAAAGACGATCGCGCACCTGCGCTGCGGAGCGTGCGGCGCGATTTAGAATTGCGGTAAGGCTATCGCTGCGTTGCTCCTCGAAAATACGGGAAAGAATTTCCTGCTCGAAATCTCTCAGCTTGTCGGGCAACGGCTCGGGGAATCGATTGGGCTGGTCTTCGAGCTTGGACTCGGCCTCGTCATCGGACATGCGTGTGTGGGGAGATTCCAGGCAGCTGTACATCTTCTCCAGGGATTCCCATTCGGGGCCGTGCGCAGTCCCCAACTGGCCGGTCAGTCGGGTCAGAATGCATCGAAGCATCCGGGCCAGATGTTCGCTGCGTTCCGCGTAGCGGCCGAGCCAGAACATATGGTCCGCGGCGCGGCTGGGCAGGTCGCTGCTAACGCCGCGGCTCAATTCCACAGGCAAGTCACGGCCGCGCCGTAACGTGAATGTGTCCACGGGCCCGTCGGAAAGGACCCAAGTATCTTTGCTGCCGCCTCCTCGCTGCATGGAGACGACCGGCGTATCGATGGATGGGGAAACGCGCGCGAGTCCCCCCGGTATGACGACCCAAGAGTCCCCCTCCGCTGCCAGGTACACGCGCAGCACGACACGCCTGGGAGTGAGGCCGTGCTCTTCGGACCAGACAGGCACGGCAGATAGATTCAACAACTCCTGGCCTGCGAATTCATGAGGGCTCTCGGTGATGCGAGAAATGAGCCGCGATCGGTCCTCCGGGCTCAGCCTGCCCCCGAAAACGGGCTCCATGCCCTTGGATGGAAAAGCGGGCTTGATCACCAGGGAATCCAGGTTATCGAGCACGTAGCGCAGCGCCTTAGGCTGTCCGCACCACCACGTTGCGGCGGTCGGGAGCTTGAGTCCCTCTCCCAGCAACTGCCGGCACAGACCGGAGAAAAACGGCATAAAGGCTGACGTTTCAATCAGCCCGCTGCCGAGCGCATTCGCGACGGTGACGTTGCCCGCTCGCACGGCTTCCACCAGTCCGGCAACGCCGAGAAACGAGTCCGATCGCAATTCGATGGGATCGCAGAAGCTATCGTCCAGGCGCCGCAGAATCACATCGACCCTCTTGAGTCCCTCAAGCGTCTTGAGGAAGACGCGATTGTCGCGGACCGTCAGATCGCCGCCCTGAACCAAAGTGAACCCGAGATAACGCGCGAGGTAGGAGTGTTCGAAGTAGGTTTCGTTGAACGGCCCGGGCGTCAGCAAGACGACGCGAGGATTGTCGCGAGTTACAGGCGAAAGGCGGAGAAGTGTGTCGCGGAAGGAACGGAAAAATGAAGCGAGGCGCTTGACGTGGAATTCCCGGAATAAATCCGGGAAGGTTTCCGCCATTACGATGCGATTTTCAAGCGAATAGCCGGCGCCCGAAGGCGCTTGCGTGCGGTCGGAGATCACCCACCAGTCACCATCAGGCCCACGCGCCAAGTCGACGGCGAGCAGGTGCAGGTAGGTGTCTTCCGATACGCGAACTCCGTGACAAGGCCGCCAGAAACCCGGGTTCGCAAAAACGAGCGCGGGTGGAATCAGACCGCGGCGAAGCAATTGTTGAGGGCCGTATAGGTCGGCGAGAATCAGGTTCAGCAGCTTGGCGCGCTGGATCAAACCCGCTTCGATCTGCGCCCATTCCGATCGCGGAATCATGAGAGGAATGGCATCCAGATTCCACGGCCGATCCATCCCCAACGGATCGCCATAAACGTTATAGGTGACGCCGTTTTCGCGAATCCGTTGCCGCGCGGTGTGCCAGCGGCGGGCCAACTCATGGTCGCCTAGCGCGGACAGCGAATGGATGAACTCGTCCCAATGGGGCCGCAAGACGCCGGGCGCGGCGGACATTTCGTCGTAGAAGCCAGCCGTGTGCGGATAGCCGTCGCTAAGCAGGCGCCGTTTGGCTGTGTCGGCGGAGATCATCTGGGCTCAGGGGCGAGAAGTAGCCGGGCATCGTGAAGGGATTTCACGGTGTCCGCCGTAAATCCAAAGTCAGCGGGAACGCGGGATTGCGTTCTTCGGTCGGGATTGTGATGACTCCCGGCGTGTGCCCTATATCTGTGAAGCGGGCCAAACGCCGACTCTCAGCCTCGAAAGCGTTGACGGGGAACTTCTCGTGAGCGAGTCCACCTGGATGGACAACGTGATACGTACAGCCCCCGATCGAGCGCCCCGACCATGTGTCTACGATATCAAACAGGAGAGGCGAGTGCACCGGGATGTTTGGATGTAAGCACGAGGCCGGCTGCCATGCGCGATATCGCACGCCAGCCACAAATTCGCCCTGTTCATCGGTGGCGTGCAACGGGACTCTACGACCATTGCACAAAATGATGTAGCGCGAATCCACCATGCCGGAAACCTTTACCTGCAATCGCTCGACGGACGAGTCCACGTTACGCACCGTTTGACCCGCAGACACTTCTTCTCCCAAGACGTGCCACGGCTCGAGGGCGTGCCGCAACTCGAGGCGGATGCCTCTCTTCGTTACGGAACCGATCACGGGGAAACGGAACTCGAAGTGGGGCGCGAACCAGTCCTTCTCAAACGGGAGGCCGGCTTCGCGCAGGTCTTCGATTACATCCTCCCAATCGAGATGGACGAAGTGCGGCAGCATGAAACGGTCCGCCAGATTAGTTCCCCACGCCGCGAGTCTCTGGCGGTAAGGAGTCTGCCAGAAGTGTGCGATCAGCGCGCGAACGAGCAGTTGCTGCGTAAGACTCATGCGCGCGTGCGGAGGCATTTCAAACGCTCGCAATTCGACCAAACCTAACCGCAATTCGGAAGATTCAGGCGGATACAACTTATCGATGCAGAATTCGGCACGGTGCGTATTGCCGGACAAATCGGTCAGAAGATGGCGAAAGACGCGATCGGCCTGCCAAGGCAAGACATCGCGAGTGCCCTTGTCGGGAATCTGATCGAATGCAATTTCCAGTTCGTAGATGGAGTCGTAACGCGCCTCGTCAACACGGGGATGCTGGCTGGTGGGTCCGATGAACAAACCTGAGAACAGGTACGACAGCGAGGGATGGTTGTGCCAGTAACCGATCATGCTGCGCAAAAGATCGGGGCGGCGTAAGAAGGCGCTGTCCGCCGGCGTAGGGCCACCGATAACGATATGGTTTCCGCCACCGGTACCGGAATGGCGTCCGTCCATCATAAATTTCTCGGTGCCCAGCCGCGCCTCGCGCGCAAGCGAGTAGATCGCGTCGGTGGTTCGCACCATCTCGTCCCAGGATTCTGCGGGGTGAATGTTTACCTCGATCACGCCGGGATCCGGAGTCACTTTGAGAACGCGAAAGCGGGGATCAAAGGGCGGCAGGTAGCCTTCGAGTACCACCGGCATGTTGAGATAGGCGGCTGTTTCTTCGATCGCAGCGACGAGATCCAAATAATCCGCAACGTATTCCACGGGCGGCATAAATATGTAGACCTTGCCATCGCGTGGCTGGACGCAGAGAGCGGGACGCGCAACCCAAGGCGCGGACTGTCCTTTCTCAGGAGGCTTCGGGCGATTCACTGCCGGTAGAGGATCATCTGACGCGGGAGGTGAGGTGAAAAGATCGGGTCTGCGCGCAGGACGCTCGGGAAGCTTGTCTCTGGTGGCAAACGGATCGGGCTCGAAAGAATAAAGAACGTCTTCGGGTTTGGTCCAGGGGAGCGATTCCAGAGGCAGCCGGTACCCAATTGGCGAATCGCCCGGAACAAGAAATATCTGCTCCGACGCCAGGAACCAAGGTTGGCTCGTCCATCGGGACTTGCCCCGCGCTGTTGGAACTCGGCGCAGCGGAAGCACGTAGCCAATCGTTATATCCAATCCCTCCTCGAAAATGCGGGCCACGCGACTGCGCTCGACCGGGTTCTTGAGTTTGGAATCGAGCGGATCGACGTTTACGGGGAGCCGTCGTTCCTTCCAGAGATAATAGAAAGTGTCCTCATATGCGGTCATGGCTGTCGAGATATCAACTTGCAGACGGCGAGTCAGCATCTCGAGAAATTTGCGCGCATCCTCACTCGTGTAGCCGTAATCCTTCGCGTCCTCCGCGATGAGCTGTGGATTCTCCCAAACGGCGACTCCATCCTTGCGCCAGTAACAAGAAAACGCCCATCTGGGCAGCAGCTCGCCGGGATACCACTTGCCTTGTCCGTAGTGGAGAAGGGCATGGGGCGCGAAATAATCGCGCAACTTGTTCAGAAGTTCAACCGCGAGCTTCCGTTTGGCAGGTCCCAGCGCGTCACGCGTCCACTCGTCTCCATCGGCATCATCGAGAGAAACGAATGTCGGCTCGCCGCCGATGGTCAGCCGGACGTCTCCTGCACGCAACTTGGCATCAACTGAGTGCCCCAAGGCTTGGATTTCGTGCCATTGCCCATCGGTATAAGGTTTGGTGACGCGAGGCGACTCGTAGATTCGTTGAACGGTCATCTCGTGCCGAAATTCCGTATTGCACCAGTCGAGCATACCGGTGATGGGCGCGGCGCTGCTTGCGTCCGGAGTGCAGGCCAGCGGTATATGACCCTCCCCGGCAAGCAGCCCGGATGTCGGATCGAATCCGATCCAACCGGCCCCAGGCAAGTACACTTCGGCCCAGGCATGCAGATCCGTAAAATCAGCGGCGGGGCCAGCAGGTCCCTCGAGCGGCTTTACATCGGCTTGCAGTTGGATCAGATAACCTGAAACGAACCGCGACGCGAGGCCCAGGTGGCGCATGATCTCGACCAGAAGCCACGCCGAATCACGGCATGAACCACTGCCAAGGCGCAACGTGTCCTCGCACGATTGCACGCCCGGTTCCAGGCGTATCACGTAGCCGATCCTGTCTTTCACGCTCTGATTGAGGCTGACGAGGAAATCCATAGTGCGTGTATTGGCGCGCGGTACGGCGGCCAGGAATTCAGCCAGCTTTGGGCCGGCTGGTTCGATTTCAAGATAGGGACGCAGATCGCGGGCCAGGATGTTGTCGTAGCAAAACGGATAGGTTTCGGCCGAAGGCTCGAGGAAAAAGTCGAATGGATTGAAGACGCCCATTTCGGCGACCAGATCGACTTCCACGAAGAACTCAGTTGTCGGCTCGGGGAACACGAGCCGGGCCAAGAAGTTGCTTTGGGGGTCCTGCTGCCAGTTGATGAAATGGTTTTCGGGACGAACTTTCAGGGAGTACGCCAGAATCGGCGTACGGCAGTGCGGCGCCGGGCGAAGCCGCACGATTTGAGGTCCGAGCGACACTCGGCGGTCGTAGCGATAGTGCGTCTTGTGAGTGAGCGCAACGTTAATGCCCATAAATGATCGAGTAAAACTG